>Ga0247825_10003122_pt1 | contig 10932 bp, 12 predicted proteins | sample 13C_Vanillin_Day_FD_194413 | JGI IMG/M metagenome (GOLD analysis project Ga0247825, IMG submission 194413) | Soil microbial communities from agricultural site in Penn Yan, New York, United States - 13C_Vanillin_Day48 | ecosystem: Environmental > Terrestrial > Soil > Agricultural land | place... | reverse complement strand
GAGCACTGCATCAGCGGGAACCGCTGTCCCTTCCAGAGCGGCGCGATGGCGTCCTCGTCGGCGTAGAAGCAGTCGCCGCCGTCGCGGACCACGAAGGTCGCTCCCTGGGCGTCCGTCAGCCGCCGGGCCGCCGTACGAGCGATGGCCCCGACCTCGGCCAGCCCCACGGCCGCCTCGATGTCACGCTTCGCGCGCAGCTCGATGTCCATGTCCCGCTCCCGCTCGGTGCGACGAATGGCGTCCCGGACCGCCGTACACGAACGACGACAGACCGGGGCCCCGCTCAGGGGCGGCGCTTCAACCCGAAGTTCGTCAGCAGCGCGCGGATCTCCGGTTGCGCGGCATGGGAGCCGGCGGCCAGGAACGACTCCTGGACGATCTGGTCGACCCGGTCCCGGGCCATGAAGTCGTTGCCCATCGCCTTCAGCTCGGCCTGCCCGGGGCGGAAGGTGAGGACGGCGGTGCCGCTGTCACGCAGCGCCCTGGCCTCGCGCCTGACCACACGCGCGGCGTGCCCCCGCGACAGGCTGTACAGGTCCGTCGGCAGGTTCGCCGGACCGGACATCGGCGAGACCACGATCACGAGGTCGAGGGACTTCTCCCGGAGGATCGCGGCGTTGGTGGGTGAGTGCGCGCCCCCGTCTACGTAGGTGTGTTCGTCGATCGTCACCGGCGCGAAGTAGCCGGGCACCGCGCAGGACGCGGCGATCGCCAGGTGCAGCGGGACAGCCGGGCTCCCCGGCCGCCCGAACACGACCCTCCGGCCGTCGCGACGGCGTACGGCGCAGATCCACAGGTCCCGCTCGGGCCAGGACTTCCCCTCCACCTCACGGAGCATCCCCAGCTGCTCGGCGATGTCGAAGCGCCCGGGCGCCAGCAGCGCGAGCGCCGCCGCCATCGGGCGGAAGCTCCACGGGCGGATCACCGCGCGCTGCAGCATCTCCCGGCCGGGCGGATCGGGCAGCCGGCGCAGCAGGGGCAGCACCCGGAAGGGCTCGAACACCGGGATCTCGCTGCCCAGCATGTCCTGGAGGACCATGCCCTCGTCCGACAGCGGAGCCTGCACGACCCACGCGGCGAGCTCCGAAGCGGGGACCCCGACACGCAGCAGCGTCCCGGTGATCGAGCCCGCGGACGTGCCCACGATGACGTCGGAAGTCCGCGGGTCCCAGCCGCAGTCGTGCTCCAGCGCGGCGAGCACACCGGCGTGGTAGGCCTGACCGACGACGCCGCCGGCTCCCAGGACGAGCCCCACTGTGCTCATGGGGCGAGGATGGCCCCTCGACGCGGGTCGACGACAGGGCCCAACTCCCCCTTTGCTCCCCGAGAGTCAGTACCCACCGACCGTGCCCGACGAGGCCCCGCTGGTGTCCTTCACCCAGGAGCCGTCCGGGGAGACGACCCACCAGAGCCCTCCGGACAGGTTCGTCCCCTGGCCGTTGGCCTGTCCGGGCGACCCGTCACCTGCGTAGGTGTACATGGGGAACCCGTCCACCGTGAGCTGGCTGGAACCGTCCGAGCGCTTGATCGTGCCGAACGTCGCGCTGATCGACGCCATGCTCTGCTTCGGGACGTCCGAGCCCGGGACCGGCGGCCAGTAGGTCGCGCAGGAGCCGCTGCAGGCGGAGTGCCCGCGGGAGTCGTTCGCGAAGGCGTACAGGGTCATCTTCTGCGGGTCCACGAGCACCTGGCCGAAGGCGGTGGACCCGACGGAGACCGCGCCGGATGACGTCGGGCTCTGCCCGCTCGACGACGAGGAGGAGCTCCCCCCGTAGCCGCTGCCACCCGAGCCGCAGGCGGCCAGCAGAAGCAGTCCTGCCCCGGCCAGCCCGGCCAGGGCGGTGGACGACGAATGGGTGCGCATCGTGCTCTCCTTTTCCTTGATCCCCGCACCCATGTCACGGAGTCGGGCACCGCATCGTTCAACGTCACGCGGAGAACCCTGCCGACGGTCACGGCCGGTCGACCGACACCACCTCGAACACCTCGCTGCCACCGGCGAGGTCCTTCTCGCGGACGATGCCGACACCGCGGGCGTAGAACTTCACCGAGACCACCCCGGGCTCGAGCCGCGACCACTCCAGGCTCCGCACCGCGTGCCGGAACCGGCGCATCGGCGTGCGCACGACCGCGTTGCCCTGCACCACCCAGGCCTGGTCCTCGGCCCGGCCGCGGTAGAGCTCCTGGCGATAGGCGTCGGTCGGGTGCGGGTCGGCGGGCATGATCAGCCCGGCCCGCGCCCCGTCGACACCCGCCTCCCAGGAACCCTCGCGGCTCTCGACGTGGCCGCGCTCGTCGTACGTCGCGGTGCGCTCGCCGAAGTACCAGACGTTGCCGTCCCGGTCCGCGGCGTACCAGTCGTGCGTCTTCTCGGCGAGGCTGCCGTCGGCCCGGCGGACCACGTCCAGCACCACCCGCGTGCGCACGCCCTCGATCTGCTTCGTGTGGTGGGTGACCCGGACCTTCTCGCGGTACTTCTCGCCCTCGTCGGTGCCGCGCAGCCGGGTCACCGTGCCGGGCCGGAGCGGGAAGTACGGGTTGGCGACGGGGTTCGCGAACGCGGCCGGGTCGATCCCGTCCCGCGCCTGCGGGCGGCCGGCCCCCTCGGCCGGCAGGGTCGCGGCGACCAGCCCTCCGGTGAGGGCGGCGCAGGTGCACAGGGCGGCGATGCTGATGGGCTTCATGACGTTCCTCTCGGTCCCTCCGATCATGTCCGGCGGGCGCTGAAGCCTCCCTGAACCCCGGCTGAGTGCCCGCAACCGGAAAAAGACACTGGTCTGACGCGGCCCCCCAACCGCCCGAGAAAACCGATCGGCTCTGGCATCATCTGCACATGCCCACGGCCTCGGAAGACTCCAGGGTGGCCCTGGTCGTCGAGGACGACGAGGACATGCGCTCCCTCATCGAGTTCATCCTCAGCACCCAGGGTTTCCAGGTGCTCACCGCAGGCTCCGGCACGGCCGGAGTCGAGGCGGTCCGCGACCACGATCCCGACCTGGTCACCCTCGACCTCGGGCTGCCCGGGATCGACGGCATCGAGGCCTGCCGCCGGATCCGCGAGATCAGCGACGCCTACGTCGTCATGATCACCGCGCGCGACGACGAGGTGGAGAAGCTGATCGGGCTGGAGACCGGCGCGGACGACTACCTGTCCAAGCCGTTCAGCCCGCGCGAGCTCAATGCCCGGGTCAACGCGATGTTCCGGCGACCCCGGCGCGGCCCCGGCTCACCGGCCGTCGCATCCCCCGCCACGCCGGCCCCCGGCCACGAGGTGCTGAGGCACGGGGCGATCACGGTCGACGTCGACGGCCGGCGTGCATTCCTCGACGACACCGAGGTCGCGCTGACCCGCACCGAGTTCGACCTGCTCACCGAGCTGATGCGTACGCCGGCCCGGGTGTGGACCCGGGAGGCCCTGCTCCGTTCGGTCTGGGACACCGAGTGGGCCACGGACACGCACCTCGTCGAGGTTCACATCGGCAACCTGCGCCGCAAGCTCGGCGAGGGACGGGGCGCACCACGGTTCATCCGCACGGTGCGCGGCGTGGGCTACCGGATGGAACAGGTCGGCTGACTCAACCCGCGAGGTAGTCGCCGAGCGCGCGGTCCGCGCGTACGGCGGCGGGCCACAGCCCGGACGCCGAGAGACGGGCCGCCGTGACGTCGTGGCGACGCACCTCGACCTCCACCTTCCTCGCGAGGTCCGCGAGCTCGCAGGTCCCGACGATGAGCGAGGACACCTTGAGGCTCAGCGCCGCGTCGAGGGCGGCCTCCACGTCGAGCTGCTGCAGGGCGGTGGTGATGCGGGCGACCCGGCCGATCAGCATCTGGCGGTACCGGCTGGCGAAGAGCCAGGCGAACGCCCGGTCGTCGACCTCGCGAGTCATCCGACGCAGCGCCGCCTCGTCGAAGGTGGCGACATCGGGCATGGGCACTCCTGGAACGGGACTCACGTGGCTCGTCCAGCGTGCCGCGACCAACTCAAGGGGAATGCCCGCGTTTCCGCAAGGAATGCTCAAGCGTCCCGGCGCAGCGTCAGCGTCCGCGGCCCGGGGACGAAGCCCATCGCCTGGTAGACCCTCCGCGGCGCCGGGTAGCCGTCGTCGCCCCGGGGGCAGACCAGGCCGGTACGCGCGCCCGCGTCACGGGCCGCCCGCAGCGCGGCCAGGCTGACGGCGGCGGCCAGGCCCCGTCCGCGGTGGTCCGGGTGGCAGCCGACCGGCTCCACCAGGGCGACACCGGTGCGGTTGTCGAGCCAGACCAGGCAGGACGCGACCATGGCGCCGGCTCCGTCCACCGCCACCCAGTCCAGGCCCGGGCGGTACGGCGGGGTCGCCATCAGGCGCTGGTACGCCGCGCCGCTGACCCGCGACGAGCCGCCCGGCGGCGCCCACGCAGCCCGGTGACAGGCCGCCCGTTCCGCTCCCTCCCCGGGGGCGACGGCGCGGAACGTGTAGCCCGGGACCTCCGGCGCCGGCGGCAGCGCCACGAGGTCGAGGTGGTGGTGGGTGAACCACGGCTGCTCCTCCACCACGAAGCCCTCGTCGGCGAGGCCGGCCAGGACGTGGGCCTCGGTCTCGAGCGCCATCGTCCGCATCGTCCCCGTCGCGCCCCGGCCCAGGAACCACCGGGCCGCCTCGGCCACGATCTCCGGGTGTGCCGGGTCGACGCACAGCTCGAGCCAGTCCGGGGCCTCCGCCCAGGCCCAGCCGACCACGAGTCCGGCCGGGTCGCGGAACAGGGCGACGGGTCCGTGATCGAGGTCCTCGGGCAGGGCGTACCTCGCGCTCCAGGCGAGCTGTCCGGGATGGTGCCGACTGGTGGGGGCCCAGATCCGGGACGCCAGCTCCTGCATCGCGGGCAGCGCCTCGTCGATGCCGCAGCCGGTGTCGACGGGCCTCACAGGCCGGCCATCTCCGCGTACCACGCCGCCACCTTGGCCGGATCGAAGGCCAGCGCGGCGTCGTAGCAGCTCACCTCGGTCGTCGAGACCCCCGGCACCGCGGTCTCCCTCCACGAGCCGCACGGCTGCACCTTCTCGCGCTCCATGAGGCCGGCCAGGCGCTCCTTGACGTCGTGCAGTGGGGCATCGGCAAAGACCTCGAAGGTGTTGATGTGCGGCGGGGACGGGTTGACCCGGAGCCCGGCGGCGACCAGCTCGCCGGCGAAGGCGCGCGCCCACGCGACGTACTCCCCCATCCGCGGGAGCCGGTCGCGGAGGCCGAGCAGCGCCGGCACGGCGTACGGCGTCAGGTGGTGCAGTTGGCCGCCCATCCGCTGGCGCCAACCGCGCAGCTCGTCCATGGCGTCCTGCTCGCCCACCACCGCCGCACCGGCCGGGGCGCCGAGGCCCTTGTAGAAGGAGACGTACATGCTGTCGAAGAGGCCGGCGATCTCCGGGAGCGGCCGGTCGTAGAACGGCTGGGACTCCCAGATCCGGGCGCCGTCGGCGTGCAGCGGCACCCCGAGGTCGCGCGCCGCCTCGGCCAGGCCGGCCAGGTCGTCCCACTCCGGGAGCAAGCAGCCGGCGTCCCGCAGCGGCAGCTCGACCAGCGCCGCCCCGAGGCCCGCGGGCAGGGCGCGCAGGTCGTCCGCCGTGGGCGTGTGCCGGCCCTCGGTCAGGGGCTCGAAGCGCAGGCCGTGCAGGAGCCGGGGCCCGTCCAGCTCGTGGAAGAGCAGGTGGGACAGGTCCGGGATGGCCACCCGGCTGGACTGCCCGCGGTCGCACCAGACCCGCAGCATCGCCTGCTGCGCCATCGTGCCGCTGACGAAGAACACCGCGGCCGGCTTGCCGAGCACCTCGGCCACCTGCTCCTCGACCGCGGCGACCGCGCCGCCGTCGCCGTACCTGTCCCAGTCCTCGATGCCGAGCTCCTCGCAGGCGCCGGCCAGCGTGGAGAAGGCTTCCGCCGGGGTGGTGCGACGGTGCCAGACCACCATGTCGGTACAGGCACGGACTGCGTCGCGGAGGCGTTCGTCGAGGTCGGTCACGGGCGTCACCCTTGCAAGCGCCGCGGCCCGGGGCAACGGCATTTCGTGTGCAGGCGTGCAGTCAGGTTCCTTGCAGGTAGCGTCGGGAAGGATGACGGGGCTGCCCCCGTCGAAGGAGATCCCGTGTTCGACCTGATCAACGGCCTGCCGATCCACCCTCTCGTCGTCCACGCCGTGGTGGTGCTGCTGCCGATCGCCGCGATCGGCACGATCGCGATCTCCGTCCGGCCCGACTGGCGCCGCAGGTACGGCGTCCTCGTCGTCGCCGCCGCCGCGCTGTCGACGGTGCTGACCCCGGTGGCGACGTCCAGCGGTGAGGCGCTCGAGCAGCACGTGGGCAACCCCGGCGAGCACGCCGAACTGGGCGACCAGCTGATCTGGTTCGAGATCCCGCTGCTGCTGCTCGCGCTCGCCCTGGTCTGGTTCGACCGGCGCCACCGCGCGGCCGGCGCCACGACCGACGCCAAGGCCGTCTCGCCGACGGCCGTCAAGGTCGTGGCCGCCCTGGCCGTGGTCGCCGCGCTCGCCACCAGCGTGCAGGTCTACCGCGTCGGCGACTCGGGCGCGCGGGCCGCCTGGGGCGACCAGGTGTCGTCCTCCTCGAGCGCCGGAGACGGCGACGCCGACTGACGGACGGCCCGCCCGGGCCGCACGACGAGGAGGGCCGTGGTCACCGTAGGTCTCTGCGAGGACGACCCCGCCATCCGGCGCGTCGTGACGCAGGCCCTGGAGCTCACCGGCCACTCCGTCCTGACCGCCCACAACGGCGGCGAGGCGCTGCAGCGGTTCGGCACGGACGCCGTGCTGGACGCGATCATCCTGGACATCGGCCTTCCCGACGCCGACGGTCGCGACGTCTGCCAGGCCCTGCGCTCGGCCGGGCAGTCGGCGCCGGTGCTGTTCCTCACCGCGCTCGGGGCGGTGCACGACCGGCTGTCCGGCTTCAGCGCCGGGGCCGACGACTACCTGCCGAAGCCCTTCGACGTGAAGGAGCTCATCGCCCGGGTCGAGGCGCTCGCCCGGCGCGGCCGGCCGCCTGCCGAACCGGTCGGGGGCCTGGTGCTGGACCCGGCCCGTCACGCGCTGCGGCACGGCGACGCGGAGGTGCTGCTGAGCCCGACGGAGTTCCGGATGCTCGCCGCGATCACCTCCCGGCCGGGCGAGGTGGTCCGCCGGCACGTGGTCGTCGCGGCCGCCTGGCCCGACGGGGCCCGGGTCAGCGAGAACACCGTCGACTCCTACATCCGGCGGATCCGCGCGAAGCTGCGGGAGCTCGACGCACCGGTCACGCTGCGCACCGTCCGCGGTGTCGGGTTCACGCTGCGGTGAGGACGCCCCGCTGGCTGGCGACCAGCTTCCGCTCGCAGCTCGTGCTCACCACGATGGCGCTCACCGCGCTGGGGATGCTGCTGGTCACGCTCGGCCTCCAGCTGATCCTGCACCGCATCATCGAGGGCAACCTCGACCAGGTGCTCCACGACCGGGCCGGGTCCGTGGAGGCCGCGGTCGACTCCGCCTCCAGCGACACGCTCGTAGTCCCCGAAGGGGTCGTGGAGCCAGGGGTCCAGGTGTACGACGACCGGGGACGCGCGGTCGCGGGCTCGACCTGGGCACGGCTGCGGCCGCAGATGACCGACCTCTCGACCGTCACCTCGCCGACGACCCTGTCGGTGGGCGAGGAGTACCGCCTCTACGCGAGGCCCTTCGACACCGGCTCCGGGGTGCACGGCGTCGTCGTCGTGAGCGAGTCCCGGCACGCCTACGAGGAGGCCGAGCTCTACATCCTGCTCACCAGCCTGGCCGTCGGCGTGATCGTCGTCCTCGCGGTCGGCGCGATCGCACGCTGGGTGACCACGCGGGCCCTGGAGCCGGTGGCCCAGATGGCCGAGCGGGCCACGGACTGGAGCGAGCACGACCTCGGCCGCCGCTTCGACCTCGGACCGCCGACCAACGAGATCTCCGCGCTCGGCGCCACCCTGGACGGCCTGCTCGAGCGCGTGGCGATGACGATCCGCGCCGAGCAGCGGCTCACCGCCGAGCTCGCGCACGAGCTCCGCACCCCGCTGGCCGCGATCCAGGGCTCGGCCGACCTGGCCCTGCTGCGCGGTGGCCTGCCCGAGGACGCCCGGCTCGACCTCGAGCAGATCGCCACGTCCTCGCGGGTCATGGCCGACACGATCACCACGCTGCTCGAGCTCGCCCGGACCGCAGAGGCCCCCGACTCCGCGACCTGCCGGTTGGCCGACGTCCTCGAAGCGGTCAGACCCCTCGTGCCCGACGAGCTGGTGCTCGACGACGGCAGTCCCGCCCCGGCCGTCCGGCTGGCGGCCCCGCGTGACCTGGTGGTGCGGGCGCTCTCACCGGTGGTGGAGAACGCCGTACGCCACGCCCGGACCCGGGTGCGGCTGGACGCGGTCCCGGCCGCGTCGTCGGTGGAGATCCGGGTCACCGACGACGGGCCCGGGGTCGACGCGTCGGTCCGCGACACGCTGTTCGCGCCGGGGACCGTGGGCCCGGGCGGCGGCACCGGCCTGGGCCTGGGCATCGCCCGCCGCGTCGCCCGTTCGATCGGCGGCGACGTGGAGCTCGCGGACAGCGACGGCGGGGCCACCTTCGCGGTCCGCCTCCCCCGTCTCTGACTTCTGCGCGCCGGTCATCCCGCGGCCCTAGTCTCGTGAGGGTGAACGAGCCGGTGCTGCCATCGTCGCCCGGAGGCGACGGGGGCCGGCGCGTGCCGCCGATCCTCGAGTCGGAGCGGTCCTCCCCCCAGCAGAAGATCGTCCGGACCACGCTGTCGCTGCTGTTGCTCTACCTCATCTTCGGGCTGCTGATCCCGAGCTTCGCGTCCTACGAGGACGTCTGGAACGCGCTCTCGTCGCTGGAGACGAGCGCGCTCATCGCCCTGACGCTGCTCACCCTGCTGGTGGAGTCCTGCAAGGCCGGTGCGTTCGCCCTGATCATCGAGCCGCTCCGCTTCCGGGACGCGTTCCTCGCCCAGGAGTCGGCCGCGGTGGTCTCGAACACCGTCCCGGGGCCGTCCGGCACGGCGGCCCGCTACGTGTCGTACCGGAAGTTCGGCATCTCCAACGAAGACTTCGCCACGTCGTACGTCGTCAACAGCTCGGTCAGCAACGGGCTCCCGCTCGTCCTGCCCTCGATCGGCCTCGTCCTGCTCTCGACCCAGAAGGACGTGCCCGGAGCGGTCTGGACGCTCGCCCTGATCGGGCTCGGCGTGTCGGTGCTGCTGCTCGTCATCGCGGTCCTGGTCCTGCGCAGCGAGCGGTTCGCCTACGGCTTCGGAGTGCGCCTCGGTCGGTTCCTCAACTGGCTGAGAGGCGTGGTGCGCAGGCCACCCGGTGAGGAGCTCGGCGAGACGGTCGTGGAGTGGCGCCACGACGTGGTCGACATCTTCCGCAAGCGCTGGCTGGGCCTGATCGCCCTCTTCGCGACACGCGACCTCGCGACCTACCTGATCCTTCTCGGGTCCCTTCGCGCGCTGGGGGTCGACAACGACGTCCTCACCGCCATCGAGGTCTTCGCCGTCTACACCGTGGTCCGGCTCGCGACCCTGGTGGAGATCACGCCCGGCAACGTCGGTATCACCGAGGCCCTCTACATCACGGCGCTCGACTGGGCAGCGGGCGGGCGCGACTCCGATGCCATCGTCGCTGCCGTGTTCGTCTTCCGGATGTTCACCTACCTCGGGCCGATCCTCATCGGCGCCGGGTGCTCGTACGTCCTGGCGCGGAGGTTCCGCAGGATCGCGTCGGCACCTGCCCCTTAGTGGGCCACCTGCCGGCGTGTTCAGTTCAGGATGCGCATGGTGGGCGGTACGCCGCCGCCGCGCTGGACGTCCTCGACGAGCTCCTGCAGCGCGGTGAGCGCGACGTTCTGCGACATCGGGCCGTAGGACACCCGGGCCACGCCGAGCTCCTCGAGCCTGGCCAGCGAGGGCAGGCCAGGGATCCCGATCAGGGTCAGTCGCTGGGGACCGAAGGCGTCCACGAGGGTCGCGACCTGCTCCTCGTCGAGCCGCGCCGGCACGAAGACCACCGGGGCACCCGCGTCGAGGTAGGCCTTGCCGCGCTCGACGGCCGCGGCGAGGTTGTCGGCGGGGTCCCGGTCGCGGCCGAGGTGGAAGGCGTCAGTGCGCGCGTTGAGGACGAAGTCGACGCCCTCGAGCTCGGCGACCTTCATGATCTTCTCGACGTTGCCCGCGGCCTCCTTGATCGGCCGCATCTGGTCCTCGATGTTGGCGCCGACCACGCCCACCCCGATCGCGCGGCGGATCGTCTCGGCGGGGTCGCCGTACCCGCCCTCGAGGTCGGCGCTGACCGGCAGGTCGGTCGCCGCGACGATCCGGCCGACCATCTCCAGCATCAGGTCGAGCGGGATGTTCTCGCCGTCCTCGTAGCCGTAGGTCGCGGCGATCGAGTGGCTGGCGGTCGCGAGGGCGGTCGTCCCCTCGACCGCGGCGACGGTGGTGGCGCTGACGACGTCCCAGACGTTGACGACGGTCAGCAGCTTCGGGTCACGGTGGAGGCGGAGCAGCTCGGCCCCGCGCTCGATGGTTGCTTGGTCGGCCATGCCCCCGAATCTAGCCGGAGGTGGAGCGCTGCCAGAGCGGGTGCGAGGCGTCGTACTGCAGCGCCTTGACCATGTGGACGACGGTGCCGGCCTGCGGCTCGTTGCGGAAGGCGAGGTTGTCGACGAGCGCGTGCATCAGGGTCAGGCCGCGCCCGCTCTCCGCCGAGTCGCCGGCCCCACCGGGGACCATGGACCCGTCGAAGCCGCAGCCGTGGTCGACCACCGTGATCGCGCAACGGTCGGCCGCGAGCTCGACCTGGACCTCGTAGGTGTCGGTGTCGCTGGCGTGGTCAATCACGTTCGCGCACGCCTCGCTGATCGCCAGCTGGACATCGTCGATGTCCAGCTGGCGAT
>Ga0247825_10003121_pt1 | contig 10933 bp, 10 predicted proteins | sample 13C_Vanillin_Day_FD_194413 | JGI IMG/M metagenome (GOLD analysis project Ga0247825, IMG submission 194413) | Soil microbial communities from agricultural site in Penn Yan, New York, United States - 13C_Vanillin_Day48 | ecosystem: Environmental > Terrestrial > Soil > Agricultural land | place... | reverse complement strand
CCGGACGTCACCGACGCGGCGCGTGCCGCCATCGAAGCGCAGCTCATCGCCCGCCTGAAATGATCGTCGTCGACTGGCACACGCTCACGGCAGCGGAAATGGCGCCGCTGTATGCGGCGGAAACCGGCCGCTGGCGTCGCGAACTGGCCTGGGATCCCAGCGCGTCGTGGACCGCGGTGGAACTCGCGCGCACGACGTGGGGCTTGCCGGGCCTGCTGTGCCTGGACATGACCGGCGCGATTCGCGGCTGGACCTTCCATCTTCCGGTGCAGGAACGGCTCGACGTCGGCGGTTTCATGTCCGACTCCGCCGCCGCGACTGCTGCGCTCGTCGACGCCCTGATCTCACGAGCAGGATCGCCTCTTCGCGTCGGCGGGCTCGTGTACGCCGCCGCGCCAGACCTCACGTCGGTGCTGGCGACACGCGGCGTGCCCCACGTGGGCTATTCCTACCGCCTCCGGCAGCTGGACAAGGCCCGCACGTCGACCCGCAAGACGGAGGAGCGCCTCCTCACCCGTTCGCCGCGGATGCTGCGCCGATGGTCCGCGTCGGACATCGATGTCACCGGTGAGCTGCTGCTCGAGAGCTACGAACGGCATGCCGGCCCGATTGGCGCAGGTGCCACGCTCGACGACTGGCGCACGTACGTCACCAACCTGGTGCGGCATGATGGCTGCGGCACGCTGTCGCCCGCGATGTCGCGGATGCTGACGATCAACGGATCGCCGGCGGCCGCGGCGCTCGTGTCGGTGATCGCCCCGCACACTGCGCACCTGGTGCAGATCGCCGTCCACCGCGCGCACCAGGGCCTCGGCATCGGGCGCGCGCTGCTGACAACCGTCATCGGTGCGGCACGCGACTCCGGGTACTCCGCGATGTCGCTGCTGGTTGCCGAGGACAATCCGCCAGCCCAGCGGCTGTATCAGCAGGCCGGATTCGTGGAGCGAGGCACCTTCGTCGCGCTGAGAGCAGCAGGCCGCGAGGCCGGTGCAGCGGAGCGGATAGCGTAGACGGCCCCGTTCCCGGGACGCGTGAACCGGTGAGTCTTACCCCTTCCTGTTCACCAGCGTTGCCGCCGCAACGGTCGGCATCACGACGCGGCGGTAGGCGGCCAGCGTCGATTCACCGCGCTCCAGGGTATCCACCGCGAGCCGGCGGGCCCGCTCGGCCTCGCGGAGCGCATGCTGCGAATGCTCGTCGTTCCGCACGACGTCTTCGACCAGTTCCAGCGCCTGGCGGTGCAGTTCCACCACTTCGCGGTATTCGGTGAGGTGCGCGAGCTGGTCGCGCGACCGCGCCAGTTTCTGGCGCACCGGCGTCAGGTCGGATTCCAGGGCGACGAGGATGCCCATCACGCGATCGCGCTCGTCGACAACGTGGTTGAGCAGTTCCGGCGCTTCGCGCCCGTTGGTGTGATGTCGCTCACGGGCGGCGAGCTCGCGCAGCTGCTCGAGCATGGCGATCTGCGCGTCGAGCGCAGCGCGATACTGCGAGAGCAGGGGCGCGAGTTCCGCCAGGGTCATCAGGATGCAGCCTGCTGAGGGTGAGTGGCGATCTGGTGCCACGCCTCGCGCAACCCGGAGAGCAGCTTGTGCACCTCCGGCAGTGCCGACACGTCCCCGCGAACGGTGACCTCGACCAGCCGGCCGGTGACGTAGTCGTACAGGCGGTCGAGTTCCGCGGCGACGGCGCCCCCTTCGTCGAGGTTGAGCGCCTCCCGCAGCGCGCCGACGATCGACAGAGCTTTGGAGATCGACGCACCCCGCTGCCGGATATCGCCGCGGTTGGCGGCGTCCCGGGCCTGCAGCACGCTGGCGAGCGCGCCGTCATAGAGCATGACGACCAGTTCGAGTGGCGAGCGCGACTCGGTCTGCACCTGCCGGTACGCCTGAATTCCACGAGGCTGAGCGAACACGGATTCTCCTGAGTCTTACGGGTGATCAGAACAGCCGGTACTGGCCGCCGAGTTGCGACAACGACGAGCTCTGGCTGTTCAACTGCGACATGGCACGGTCGGCGGCGATGAATTCCTGCTGGAGCGCGGCCCGGCGGATTTCGAGCTGCCCCTCCATGTTCTCGATCCGGTCACCGAGCGACTTGACCTGCGTGTCGATCCGCTTGCGGACGTCCGAGACCAGGCCACCCGACCTCGTGTAGTCCGACATCAGGTCGTCGACGGCGGCGAACCGGTCGGCAAACAGCGCGGCGACGTCGGCCGACGATGTCTCGAGCGCTTTCGTCAGGCGCTGCTGTTCGACGGTGATCTTGCCGGTGCTGTCGAAGGCGATGCCGACTTCCGCGAGCCGGCCGAACGAGCCGCTCCCGGCCTGGGCGCCCATCACCAGGGCGCGCAGCGACGACCGCAGCGAGCGCACCAGCGGATCGCCGCCGATCCCGGTCTTGCCGTCCGTGACCGAACTGGCCTGGGAGTTGATGAACGACACCAGGTCGTTGACCGCGGTCGCAAACGACTGCACCTGCGTGGTGAGTGCGGTGGTGTCCTTGGCGACGTCGAGCGCGACCGAGTCGGGTCCCTTCTTGCGCAACGTCAGGGTGACGCCGGGGACGACGTCGCTGATTTGGTTGGATGAACTCGTGATCGGGACCTGGTTGACGCTGAACTGCGCGTCGCCCGCGGGCTGGATGTTGTCCGCCGCCGAGTCGCCCGATGTGCCGTTGCCGTCGGTGTCCTTGAAGGCCAGCCCCTCGCCGCCACCGAGTGCCGTCGGCATGCTCACCGTGAAGCCGTTGGCGACACCGGTGGACCGGCCGGTCAACACCAGGCGGTACTGCCCGGGCGAGACCTGGACGACCGATGCGTTGACGGGAGAGTTCGAGGAGCGGTTGATGGCGTCCGCCAGGCCCTTCAAGGTCATGCCCCCGGTGATCGGGATTTCAATCGGTGGATCGTTCAGTCGGGCCAGGCTGATCACGCCGGATGTCGCGACGATCGCGTCGAGACTGGTGTAGGCGGTCTCCGACTGCATCACCTGCGCGTGGGCGAGTTCCGAGACGACGACGTCGTAGCGACCGGTGACCGACGCAGACCCTGTCGAAATTCCGACAGCGGTGGCGTCGCTGCTGGTCGCGCTGACTTTGGCGGTGTTGTCCGAGCTGGAAAGGTCCGCGGCTGCCGTCTTGAGGGCCGCCAGCTTGGTGGCCAGCGTGGCAAAGGCCGAATTCTGGGCCTGCAGGGTCTTCTGCTTGGCCTCGATGGTCGCGATCGGCTGGCGCTCCTGCTGCATGATGGCGTTGAGCACGGTGCCGAAATCGATGTTGTTGAAGCCGCTGAACGTAATTGGAGAACCCATCGTTCGATCTCCTTAGCCAGAAGCGGGCCAGCTGAGACTGTCCGTGGCCGAAATCGCCGGACCTCCTTCCGCACGACGACACCGGGAGGACGCGGTTGCCCGCGCCCTCCCGACTGGAACTACCGGAGCAGGGAGAGGACCGCTGAACTCGACTGGTTCGCCTGTGCCAAGGCGGCGATGCCGCTCTGGTTCAGGATGTTGAACCGTGTCATGTTCGCCGATTCCTCCGCGATATTCGCGTCGCGGATGCGGCTCTCGGCGGCCTTGGTGTTGACGATCTGCGACTGCGCCAGGCTGATGGCGAACTGGACGCGGTTCTCGAGGATACCGACGCTGTTCTGCACACTGCCGAGCGACGTGATCGCTGCGGACACTTCGGCGAGCACGTCCTTCGCGGCATCGGCGTCCGCGAACGAGGTGGTCGCGAGGCCGAGCGTGCCGGTGTCGGCCGCGCTGATGGCCGACTCGCTGATTTCACCATCGGTGCCGTCCGAGCTGACGAATACCGAGAAGTCCCAGTCGGCGTCGAGGCCGGCCACCGTCGCCTGGCGGTCGATTTCCTCGATGACCTTGCCATATTCGTCCGACAGCGCCGTCACGGCGTTGGCGTCGCTCGACGACGCCGCCTGCGTCGCCAGCGTCGCCAGGCGATCGAGCAGGGTCGAGATGTTGTTGAGCGCACCGTCCTTCGTCTGCAGGTCGGACAGGCCGTCATTGGCATTGCGCACGCCCTGGGTCAGGATGGCGACCTTCGAACGATGCGCGTTGGCGATGGCCAGACCGGCCGCGTCGTCGCCCGAGTTGTTGATCCGGAGACCGCTCGACAGGCGCTGCAGCGACTTGTTCAAGCCGATGCTGGACACCGAGAGATTCGCCTGCGCGTTGACCGACGCGATGTTGTTGACGATTGAAAACGAAGCCATGAACCACTCCTCCTTGAACCATCGGATCGCGTCCCTGCGACCCGGGGCGGCTCACAGCCGCCATTGCACGGGGCGGTAATCGGGCAGCGCCGGAGGTTCTTTAGCGGCCCGGTGTGCCGGCCGCGCGACAACCGGTGTCGGCGCACCGATGGCCGGCGCGCGGCTGCGCATCGCGGCATTCACGCTCCTGCACGCGGCTCGCCGGCGCAACACGCGATCTCGCAGACTCTGTGTCAGGCGTCCTCGTTGCACTTCACGCGGGCGGAGGAATGGGGAGGATGCCGACGCCACTCGACGCCACAGCCGCGAACCAGGTTCACACGCGGGCCAGCTGGCACTGGACATCGCTGGCTGCCGTCGCTGGCGGCGGGTTACTCGTGGTAATGGTGCAGGTGGTCGAAGGGGGCGCGCTGCGGTCGCTGTTCCAGTTGCCGGCTGCGCTCATCGTCATCGGCGGCACCGCGCTGGCCACGCTCGTCACCTTTTCGCCCTCGGCGATTCGGACGGCATGTATCGCGGCCTGGTTGGCGTTCCGTGAAGAAGACGAGGCGCTCGACGCCCTCGGCGCGCAGCTCGTGACGTTGTCCGTCTACGCCCATCGCGGGGGGCCCACGGCCATCGACCAGCAGATCCAGCACGTGCACGACCCGTTTCTGCGCAATGGCCTGACGCTGGTCGCTGATGGCGTGCCGCTCGATCTGCTGCGCGACACGCTCGCGATGGAGCGGCTGTCAGAAGAGGCGCGTGAGGATCTGCCGATCCGGCTGCTCGAGTCCGCGGCCGGATACGCTCCAACCCTTGGCATTCTCGGCGCCGTGCTCGGCCTGATGCGCCTGATGGAGAACCTGCCGTCGCCGTCGGAACTGGGCCGCGGCATCGCGCTGGCGTTCGTCGCCACCGTCTACGGCATTGCGACGGCCAATCTGCTCCTGTTGCCCATTGCATCCAGGCTTCGCGAGCGCGTTGCCGCGCGGTCGCGCCGTCGCGACCTCATCGCCGAGGCGTTGATCGACATGCACAAGCGTCTCAACCCGCGGCTGGTCGCGCAGAAGGCGAGGGGCTTCGCCAACGTCCCCAACGTCTCCGACATCGTCCGCCAGCTCGGCGCCTGATCGGGACCAGGGTCAGTTAACGAAGACACATGAAGAACGCGCGACCGTCGGAACGCCCGCGACACGATCGCTGGCTGGTGTCGTACGCCGACCTGGTGACGATCCTCCTCGCCTGCTTCGCGACCACGTATGCGGCGGCGCGGACGCCGGAGCCCGAAACGACGTCGCCGCCCCCGGCGATCGTCCGCGAGACACCGGTGGCGGCCGCCGCGCCACCGCCGGCCACGCCGTCGTTGCGCGACGTCGTGGCACCCGTCGTCGCCGCGAGCGCCAGCAACGCGATCGCGTTCGTCGACGATGCACGTGGCGTCGTGATCTCGCTCCCGGAGTCGGCCAGTTTCGCGACCGGTAGTGCCACGCTGACCGCGCCGGCGCGCACGTTTCTGCTCAATCTCGCGCAGGCACTGCGGGCGACGGCAACGCTGGTGCGCATCGAGGGGCATACGGACGACGTCCCGGTGTCCGGCGGCCGTTACGCGTCCAACTGGGAGCTGTCCACGGCCCGTGCGAGCGCGGTTGTCGCCTTTCTCGCCGACGAGGCGTCGTTCGCCCCCGAACGGTTGTCGGCGGCCGGCTACGCGGAATTTCATCCGCGGGTGACCAACGACTCGCCCGAAAGCCGGTCGCGCAATCGCCGCGTGGACGTGGTGCTGCTCGATCCTGCAAAGCCGTAAGCCCTGCGTGCCGCACGAATTGAAGAGAACCATGCGCGTGCCGATTTCCGCCATGCATGCGTTTGCGCCGGTCGCTCGTGCTTGTTGCTCATGATGATCCTGGTGTTCGTGTCGCACGGGCGGCGGACTTGACCCGTGCCGGATACCGTTGTTTGACAGCCGGCGATTCGGAAGCCGCGCTCTGGTTTGCCGTGAAGTTGTCGTTCGAAGTCGTGCCTGGGTTGTATCCCGGCATCGTGCTCGTCTCGCCCCATTCACTGAGCGCAGGCCAGTTGCCGCCGACCGTGTCGTGGGTCGACTCGTCGCTTGACGACGCCCTCATCGAGGCCGTCGGCCGCGTCAGCTGGACGCAGAGCGCACAACTGGCCCGGATACGGGTTCTTCACTCGTCCGATCGGACGCCTGGTCTGGCCATGGGCATGCCGTGGGCTGATACCGCAGGTTCCGCATGCTCGTAATCGTCGGCTTCGTGGTCGTGATCGGCGCCGTGCTGGGCGGGTTCGTCATGGCTGGCGGCGCGCTCGGCGTGATGGTGCAGCCGTCCGAGTTCGTCGTCATCGGCGGCGCCTCGCTGGGTAGCCTCCTGGTGAGCACACCGGGCCCAGTGATCTCGGGGATCGTCTCGCAGTTGAAAGGGGCGCTCAGTGGTGCGGGAGCGACCAAGGCCGACTACGAAGAGCTCCTCGGCCTGCTGTTCCAGATATTCAAGGTCGTGCAGCAGTCGGGTCCGATGGGGCTCGAAGCGCACTTCGAGAACCCTTCGAAGAGCACGATCCTCTCCAAGTACCCGAAGTTTCTGGCCCGGCATCATGCGGTCGACTTCCTGTCGGACTCGGCGAAGGTCCTGATCATCGGCGGGGTCTCCTCGCACGAGTTCGCCGACCTGATGGACGAGGACCTGCACGTCCACCACGAGAGCGAGCTGCGGCCGTCGGCGGCTCTCGCGAAGCTTGGTGACGCTCTTCCTGGCCTCGGCATCGTCGCGGCGGTGCTCGGCATCGTGATCACGATGGCGCATGTCGACGGTCCGGCGGCGGAGATCGGTCACCACGTCGGCGCGGCGCTGATCGGCACGTTCATGGGCATCCTGCTGTCCTACGGATTCATCCAGCCGCTGTCGTCGAACCTCGAGGCGCGCGTGGCGGACGAAGGGGTCTACTGCGTGTGCATCAAGGCGGGGCTGCTGGCGCTCTACAACGGCAGCGCGCCCGCGATTGCGATCGAATTCGCGCGGCGTGTGCTGCCGCATCACGTCCGGCCATCGTTCGAGGAAACCGAGAAGCTCTGTCGCGCCGCGACGGGACGGCCTGAGCCGGCCGCCGAGGCTGCATGAAGGCCAAGGCCCAGCCGGTCATCATCATCAAAAAGGGGCGACCCGCGAAGCACGGGCATCACGGCGGCGCGTGGAAGGTGGCCTATGCCGACTTCGTGACGGCGATGATGGCCTTCTTCCTGGTCATGTGGCTGATCAACACCAGCCCGCAGGTGCGCAGCCCGCTCGCGTCCTATTTCCGCGATCCCGGCGTCTTCGAGCACACGTCAGGCGGCGGCGCGGCGCCCGGCGCATCGATGGGCGCGATGGCGGGCAACGCCGAAACGCCCCCGGTCGCGGCGACGAAGCCGGCGCTGGAGGAGGCGGCCGACCGGATCCGCCAGCAACTGGAAGCGCTGACCGATTTTCCGAATATCCAGGCGCGGGTCGAGATGGAACTCACCGCCGAGGGGCTGCGGATCGAGATGCTCGACGAGGCTGACGAGTCGTTCTTCGACGTCGGAAGCTTCAACGTGCGCCCCGCGATGCGCAGCATCCTGAAGGTGATCACGGACAACGTGAAGAAGCTCCCGAACAAGATCGCCGTCGAGGGGCATACCGACAGCCGTCCCTACGGGGCGTCGTTGCACTACAGCAACTGGCAGCTGTCGAGTGATCGCGCGAACGCCGCGCGGCAGGCGATGGAGGACGAAGGACTGCCGCCGACGCAGCTCGAAGCGCTGCACGGCTACGGCAGCTCGAGGCCCCGCTATCCGAGGGAACCGCTCGACCCGCGGAATCGCCGCATCGCGATCGTCGTTCGCTGAGGCGCCCGCTCTCGGCGCACGGCTCACGGCTCTAAGAAAGCCCAAAGCCCAAAGCCCAAAGCCCAAAGCCCAATGCCCAATGCCTAAAGCCTGACACCTGACGCCCACCGTCCAACGTCTCGTGCTGGACTCCACCCGATCGTGTGTGGCAAGCTCGCCATGGTTGGAGTTCCCTTCTCCCTCCCCATCCAATCGACGGGATGCGCGCGCCCATGCTGCGGGTGCGGTCGCGCACGACGTCAACAACCTGCTTCACGTCATCCTCGGGTGCTGCGAACGCCTGCGTTCCAACACGCACCTCACGGCCGATCAGTCCGACGAGCTTCATCACATCACGGTGGCAGCGGAGCATGCCGCCGTGCTGACGGGCCAGGTGCTGGCACCGGACAGCCGGACCTCGAATGCGACGTCGAGCATCGATCTGCATGGCGCGCTCGGCCGGCTGAAGGGCCTGCTCGAGCGGGTGGTGGGCGATACGGTCACCTTCGAGATGGAACTGCCCGCCGAGCACGTCCGCGTGCGCATGGATGAAGCCGACATCGCGCAGGTGCTCGTGAACCTCGCCGTGAATGCGAGGGAAGCGATGCCGGAGGGCGGTCGGCTCAGCGTCTCCGCCAGCGTCGTGAAGCCGGACCAGGAGTTCGGGCGCGTGGCGGCCGGCCGCGTCGTGAAGCTGCAGGTGAGCGACAGCGGTGCGGGTATGACGGCGGACGTCCGCGAGCGGGCGTTCGAACGGTTCTTCACGACGAAGCCGGGCGAGGGCGGGGGACAGGGACTGGCGATCGTGCAGGCGAACGTGCATCGTCACGGCGGGACCGTGGGAGTGCACAGTGAGCCCGGACGGGGCACGCAGTTCACCATCCTGCTGCCGCTGGCCGAACTGGACGCAGAGGAGGCATCCTCCCGTCCCACGCCGCGCGCCCGTGCCGGCGAAACCGTGCTGGTCGTTGACGACGAGCCGATGGCGCGGGACGTTGTCGTGTCGTTTCTGCAGGGACTCGGCTACGCGACCGTGGAAGCCGGCTCCGGACGCGAAGCGATCGTGGCGATGGTCCGGCGTCCGCGTCCGGTCGACCTGCTCGTTGTCGATGTGACGATGCCGGACATGACCGGGCTTGAACTGGCGGCGCGGGCCCGCGAACTCGCACCGCATACGCCGGCGCTTCTGGTGTCGGGCGACACCGCCGAGTCGATCTGGGGGATGGCCGCGATCGACGACTTCCTGCAGAAACCGTTCAACAGCCGGAGCCTCGGCATCAAGGTCCGCGGCCTCCTCGACGCATCACATCGCGAACGCACCGCGCGGTCCGACGCCGGCGACGCTCCCACTGTCCGATCGGGCACCTCGTTGCTCGACGATCTCCCGACCGCGGCATTCCTGGTCCAGCGCGGCCGGTTCATCTACGCGAATGCGGCGTTCGGGCAGGTGATGGCGTTGGACCTGGAAGATCTGCTGGGCCGCGACTGCCTGGAGCGGGTCCATCCGGACGATCGCGATCTGTTCCCAATGGAGAGCGAGACGTCCGCTCCGTCGCCGTCGATGACGCAGGTCCGGATTCGCTGCGGAGATGGCGCCGAGCGCAGCCTCGCCCTGACCAGCGTCACGATCACGCACGGTCAGCGGCCCGCGCTCCTCGGCCTTGCCGTGGATGTGACCACGCAGCCGGATGCGTCGACGGTAGCCGTACGGATGGCGGCGCTGGGCCGTCTCGCCGGCGGGATCGCGCATGACTTCAACAACCTGCTCCTCGTAATGGGCGGGAACCTGGAGCGCTTGCAGCAGAGAGTGGCGGCCGACAGCGAGCTGCGTTCGGATCTCGAAGCGATCGGTGCCGCCGCCCGCCGTGCCGCGACGCTGACGGATCGGTTGTTGTCATTCGGGCGCCGCCAGCTGCTGTCGCCGGAGGTCCAGGACCTGGGGGCGGTCGTCGAGTCGGTTGCGGCCAGCCTGCGCGCGATGCTCGCTCCGTCGATTGACCTGGTCGTGGAGCGTGCGTCCGATGCGCCACCAATCGAGGCGGACACCTCGCGCCTGCGCGAGGTGCTGTGGCACCTGGTCGAGAACGCCCGCGAAGCGATGCCGTCAGGGGGAACGCTGACGATCGCGGTGGACGCCATTGAAGTCGATCGGCATCTCGAATCGCAGTGGGCGTTCCTCAAACGCGGGCTCGTGTTCACTCGCCTTCGCGTGATTGATACGGGGACGGGGATGGATCCCGGCGTGGCCGCCCACGCGTTCGAGCCCTTTTTCACCACCAAGGCGAAGGGACGAGGGTTCGGCATGGGGCTGGCCTCTGTCTACGGCATTGTCAAGCAGAGCGGCGGCTTCGTGTTCGTGGAAGGCTACGCGGAAGGCGGAACCTGCATGACGGTGCTGCTGCCGCCGGCCGCGCGCATCGACCGTCTGACGGTACCCGCACGCCGCCCGCGCGCCGAAGCGAACGTAGTCCCGAGCGGTGACCATTGCATCCTGCTGGTCGAGGACGACGACGGCGTGCGCGAACTGCTCGTCGACGTGCTCCGTGGTGCCGGGTACGACGTGACCCCGGCGGCTGCGGCAGAAGAAGCGATCGAGCGTGCCCGTGACCGCCACTTCGACCTGCTGATCAGTGATGTCGATCTGCCGGCGATGAACGGCGCCCGCCTCGCCCGGACCCTGCGCGAACGGTATCCCGCGCTGCGCATCGTACTGATGTCCGGCTACCCCGACGATGGAACGATCGATGGGGAGCTTCCGGAACGGCCGATGTTCCTTCGAAAGCCGTTCGGCTCGGCGTTCCTGCTGGATCAGGTACGCATGGCACTGGCGGAATCGTCGAGCTGACCGGCGGGCC
>Ga0247825_10003120_pt1 | contig 10935 bp, 12 predicted proteins | sample 13C_Vanillin_Day_FD_194413 | JGI IMG/M metagenome (GOLD analysis project Ga0247825, IMG submission 194413) | Soil microbial communities from agricultural site in Penn Yan, New York, United States - 13C_Vanillin_Day48 | ecosystem: Environmental > Terrestrial > Soil > Agricultural land | place... | reverse complement strand
CCAGGAACGCCGCTCGCCAGGAGACCCACTCGGTGAGCGCACCCCCGACGAGGAGACCGAGGCTGGCACCGATACCGGCCGTTGCGGCGTACCAGGCGATCGCTCGATTGCGGGCCTCGCCGTCGAAATAGGTCGTGATCAACGCCAACGAGGTCGGTGCGACGATCGCCGCACCGATTCCCTGCACCGCACGGGAGGCGATCATCCACCATCCCGTCGGCGCCAGCCCGACGAGCAAGGGAGCGGCACCGAAAAGCGGGAGCCCGACCGGAAACCCCGGCCGTCACGGCCGGACCGCGACCTTGAGCGCCTCGCGGGCGTCCATCGCGGCGTAACCCAGCGGTGTCTGATCCAGGCCGACGGTCCGGTCGAACACCCTCCCCGGCTGCACTGTGCCCTCCAGGACCGCCGGAAGTAGGCGCTCGATATACGCGCGCACCGGCGCCGGACCACCGGTCAGCGTGACGTTCGGTCCGAACAGGCTCCCGAACCCGACCGGTGCGTCCTCGTACTGAGGCACCCCCACCCGACTGATCACTCCGCCCGCGCGGACGACGCCCACCGCCTGGTCGTAGGCGGGCCGGTGACCGACCGCCTCGAGGACGATCGCGCTGCCCAGTCCGCCGGTCAGCTCGCGAACCCTCGCGATGCCCTCCTCGCCGCGCTCGGCGACCACATCGGTTGCACCGAACTCGCGACCGAGATCGGTCCGCACCTGGTGCCGACCCATCAACACGATCTGCTCGGCGCCGAGTTGGCGAGCCGACAGCACCGCCAGCAATCCCACCGCCCCGTCACCGATCACGGTCACGACACTGCCCTCGCCGACGCCTCCGCGGACCGCAGCATGCCAGCCGGTGCCGTACACATCCGACAACGTCAACAAGGAGTCGAGCAGCGCATCGTCGTCGTCCTCGCAGACCGGCGCCGTGACCAGCGTGCCGTCGGCCAGCGGCACGCGGACTGCTTCGGCCTGACCACCCGCCGTACCCAGCGCGGCGTCGTTCCAGAACCCGCCGCGCACGCATGAGGTCTGCAGACCCTGGGCACAGAACACACAGGTGCCACACGACACCGCGAACGGCGCTATGACGAAGTCACCGACCCGCACCGTCCGCACGTCCGAACCGACCGCTTCGACGACACCGATGAACTCGTGCCCCATCGACGTGCCCGCAGGGTCGACACCCATGGAGTGGTAGGGATGCAGGTCACTGCCACAGACGCAGGCCCGCACGATCCGTACGAGAGCGTCGGTGGACGATTGGATGGTGTGATCAGGGACATCGATGACGCGGACATCGCCCGCTCCGAACATGTACGTCGCTTTCATGCCTTCCAGTCGACCTCTATTCGGGTCGTCCGGGGAGTCACGGACGTTCCGGGTACTGCCAGTACCTCCCACACCCAGCGGTTACTACCTACCGTGGACTCATGAGCTCGATCGACCTGCGCACCGAAATCCGCGAATTCCTCAGCACGCGGCGCGCACGCATCACCCCCGAGCAGAGCGGACTCCCCGTCTACGGAGGTAACCGCCGAGTCAAAGGCCTGCGCCGCGAAGAGGTAGCCATGCTCGCCGGTGTCTCGGTCGACTACTACGTCCGCATGGAACGCGGCAACCTATCCGGTGCTTCCGACAGCGTTCTGGATTCCCTCGCCGGCGCCCTGCAACTCGACGACGCCGAACGCGACCACCTCCTCGCCCTCGCCCGCCAATCGCGAGTAAGCAGCACCCGTCGCCCCCGCACCCAGTCGATGACGGTTCGCCCGGCGATCCAGCAAATACTCGACGCCACCACCGACGCACCTGCGTGGATCCGCAACGGCCGCCACGACATCCTCGCGATGAACGACCTCGCCCGGGCCCTGTACTCCCCCGTGCTCGCAGACCCTCGCCGTCCGGCCAACACCACCCGATTCGTCTACCTCCATCCCCGGGAAGCCGAAGTGTTCTTCGTCGACTACGACACGATCGCCAAGGACGCCGCCGCCATGCTCCGACTCGAAGCGGGTCGCAACCCCCACGACAAAGCGCTCATCGCTCTGGTCGGGGAACTGTCCACCCAGAGCGAACTGTTCCGGCAACGCTGGGCATCACAAGACGTGCGCTTCCACCGCAGCGGTCGAAAACGACTGCGCCACCCTGCCGTCGGTCAACTCGACCTCGACTTCGAAGCACTCGATCTGCCCTCCGAACCGGGCCTCCAACTCAACATCTACACCGCCGCCGCCAGCACACCCACCGCCGACGCCCTCAAGCTCCTCGCGTCCTGGGCCGCCAGCCAGGAAGTACTCGACACCGAGCAAGACACTTCACACCGTCCCCGGTGACCCCGAAACACCGGGTGACGATCGCCGACATCGACACACGCGCATCGAAGACCCCCTGCCCAAGGTCTCTACCGACCCGGGACGCGAGGTGGGCCGGCCCGCAGACGGTCCCGCATCTGCCCGGCGCGCCCACCGAACGGGTACATACTCTCCAGCCACCACGTCGCACCTGCCCCCACCCACTCCGATACCGCGGCAACATCATCGGGACCGGATGTCGAGCCGCTGGCCACGTATGCGAAATCGTCCGCCCGCCCGATCGCGACCCGGATCGCACGGAGGTCATCGGTGGTGACCAGCCCCGTTTCGTCGTCGGCCTTGCGGGGAACGACGCCGTCGAAGCGAGCCGCCCGATCGAACGGCGCCCGGTTCGGCCAGTGACCTCCGACCCAGATCGGGATCGCGCCGTTCACTGGCGTCGGGAGCATCGGCGGACAATGCACGTGGTAATACGTGCCGTCGAAGTCGACCGGCCCACCAGTGAACAATGCCGTCAGGACGGCCAACGACTCGTCGAGGACCTCACCGCGAGCAGTCAGCCGCTCCCCGAAGACCTCGAAGTCGTAGTCGGCGCCCAAACCAACACCCAGGAGCGCGCGTCCACCCGAGAGGTGGTCGACGGTGAGGACCTGACGAGCCACGATCTGCGGCCGACGACGCGCGAGCGGCGTCACCACCGTCCCCAGCAACACGTGCGAGGTCGCGGTCGCCGCGGCGGCCAGGCACGTCCACGCGTCAGCGATGGGCGGCGTGCCACCCCAGGCAGGGTTCCACGTCACGTGATCCCACAGGAAGAAGCCATCCCAGCCCGCCTCATCGGCCTCGGCGGCCATCTCGACAACCGTCAACGGGTCTGACCACTCCATGAACGGTGGCAGCGTCACTCCATAACGCATGAAGTCAACCTACCGAGACGATGCTCCAATCGCACGGGCCGCCGAGCGTGCAGCCCTCGGACGCAGGAACTTCGTCGTGAACTTCTGATCAATACCGAGATTCTGTGCGCCCCCGTGGCTACGCTTCGCATATTTCTTCACTTCTGATTTGAAGCACTCTGAATGGGGTCGGCATGACGGACATCAGCACATCTCGCGTTGGGTACAAGAGCTTCACTCGCGCTGTCGCGGTCGCGGGCATCGCAGCGCTCGCTATGGTCATGGGCAATGGCACGGCGTCGGCCGGCGTGGACAATTCCAGCTCGGTCGTCGACGCCGCCGGTAACCGGATCGAGGTCTTGCAGGGCGACACCTCGTACCAGGTGGTACCGCCACTCGACGGCGTGCCCACCAGCGTGGAGTTCTTCCACAACGGCTATGCCGGGGTCAACATCACCGGACCGGACGCGGCGTCCTTCGAGGGCACACAACTCACCGTCGGTTACCAGATCGGTTACCCGATCGCGTTGGCAGGCGCAACGATCGTCCTGAACACACCCGGTCTCGGGTTTGCTATCGGCTCGAGCAACGGCATCGATCTCGGGCTCGTCCCGGACCTCACGCTGGGGCTGAACGCGGGCACCAGCGCAACACTCGCCGGCGACATCATTCCGTCGCAGGAACTCGACATCGACCTCGAGCCGGGCGGAATCACCACCGTCCCGATCCTGGAGGGCCAGGAGTTCGACGGACCGGCGGCCTCGGTGAGGATGCAGGGAGTTCATGGCTCCATCTCCGGCGCTCTCGGTGCGGTCACGATCCGTCCGTACGCCATGGCAGTCACCGCGGACGGTGACACGGTCATGACTTACGGTGTGCCGCAGAAGCTCAACTAAAGTCCACCGGCACAAACGACGATGTGCAGGCCGACGCGACCCAGTCGCGTCGGCCTGTCGTTGCGCGGACAGTCCGCACAGTGCATTACTGAGACATGTTCGGAAAGAACAGAATTCGTCGCTGTTCGGCCGCTGAATGCGAGTAACATTCAGTGTGTGCTGCAAGTTCGATGCAACCGATCCAGCGGCATGTCGGCCCCCGCTCACTGCCCCAAAAGCGGTGGCGGGGGCGCGTCGCGCGTACTGCCCCTAACCGTATCGGTAGTGCATCATGCCGTGATGGCCGCCCCCATGGGTGATGACCGCGACGGCGACCAGGATGCACAGGATCACGAAGAGGAGCAGCAGACCCGTGAAGATCCACAACGAGAGTTGCCCGAGCCGACGAACACCGACCCGTCGCCGGACAGTATCGTGCGACTCTACGGCGCAACCGGGTAGTGGCTGCTGACCGCGACCCGGTTCCAGGCGTTCATCACCGTCGCGAGCCAGCTGATCGCGGACACCTGCTCGTCAGTGAGCGAGCCGTCATCCCAGGTGCGCCGTTCCGGAACGGCGAGAGCGGTGACCTGTTCGGCGAGAGCGAGCGCGGCACGCTCCTGGTCGCTGAAGTACTGCGCCTCCCACCACGCCGCGACGACCGCGAGTCGATCGGTCGTCTCTCCCTTGGCCAGGGCGTCGCGGGTGTGCATGCGAAGGCAGAAGGCACAGCCGTTGAGTTGGGAGACGCGAATCTTCACCAACTCCACCAGGAGCGGGTCCACTCCCGCCGTTTCCAGGGCAGCCTTCACATCCGCGTCCAGCTTCATCAGACTCTTGTATACGGACGGGTGTTGCTTGCTGAGATTCACGCCGGTCATGATGTTCCCTTCGAGTAGGCGGTGCGTGCCGGTCATGCAGACCAGGCCGAGTCCATGATCCGCTCCACCATGCTCACGCGGCGGAAACCCGGGACGAAATGTTCGAGCACGTCGGCATTGACGGTGCCGTAAGTCGTGTCCGGCCGGTAACTGAGCCCGTCGACGAAGGCACGCAGAAACTCGTTCTTGAAATCGCCGCGCGGATGAACAGCGGTGATCTCCTCCACCTGCCCCGGATCCAGACCGTCCAGACCCAACCCGACCACATCGGTGAGGACACCGAAGTTGGTGGCAGCGACCTCATCCCCCATCCGGCCCGGAATCCCCGGCGTGGTGTGCAACGCGATCGCCGTCCAGACCACCTCGGCAGCAGCACCCGAGAATCCCCGCTCGAGCAGGAACTGGCGAGCGTGATCGGCTCCGTCGAGCTCGAACCGCTGCTCGACATCCGAGAACGGACGCAGCAGACCCGTGTCATGAAACAGCGCAGACAGGTACAGCAGCTCCGGGTCCGGCCGCAGGCCGAGCTCACGGCCTCGGAGCGTGCTGAAGAGGAACACCCGCCGCGAGTGATGGAAGATCAGCGGGTTCGTCGTCTCCCGGATGAGGCGTGTCGCCTCCGCCGCCGCCGGCGTCTCGGGAATTTCCACTCCTGCGATGATCTCGGACATGGGCCCTGCCCTTCCAGATGTCGATGTTGTAGAACGGACGGTGTGCCCGTCCCCTTACGATGCCGAACATCCCGGGCCGGCGCCGCCCAGACCCGGCCATGAAGCACCCGAATCCGGACAGGCGGTAAGCGTGGACACCAGCCCCCACCCGCATCGGGTCGCGATCCTCGTCTACGACGGCGTGAAACTGCTCGACGTCGCCGGCCCCGCCGAGGTGTTCGCTGAAGCGAATCGCTGCGGCGCCGACTACCGGATCGTGCTGCTGTCACCGACCGGCGCCGACGTGGCGTCGTCGATCGGCATCCACCTCTCCGTCGACGGCGACGCCGAATCGGAACCCGCCCCCGACACCTTCCTCGTCGCCGGCGGCGACATCTACCCCCGAACCGCCATCGCCCGCGACCTGATCGACGCCACGAACACTCTCGCCACGCGAGCCGCCCGGGTCGGGTCCATCTGCACCGGGGCGTTCGTCCTCGCCGCGGCCGGACTGCTGGACGGCAAACGCGCCACAACACACTGGAAAGTCGCACACCAACTCGCGGCCCGGCACCCCACGACGCACGTCGAACCCGATTCGATCTACGTTCGCGACGGCACCACCTACACCTCCGCCGGTGTCAGCGCCGGCATCGACCTGGCACTGGCACTGGTCGAGGAAGACCACGGCCCCGAGCTGACCCGCGACGTAGCCCGACACCTGGTGGTCTACCTGCAGCGCGCCGGCGGACAATCACAATTCTCCGCCCCACTCCAGGGCCCGCCACCACGAACACCGGCCCTGCGCCGCATCGTGGACCTGGTGACAGCGGACCCCGCCGGGAACCACTCCCTCACCGAACTCGCCACACACCTCAACGTCAGTGCCCGACACCTCACACGCCTGTTCCGAACCGAACTGTCCACCACCCCGGCCCGCTACGTCGAACTGATCCGCTTCGACCTGGCAAAGGCCCTCCTCGACCAGGGACACAACGCAACACAGGCAGCATCACTCGCCGGATTCCCCAGTTACGAAAGTCTCCGACGAGTCTTCGTGCGAGAGCTGTCGATGTCACCGACCGTCTACCAACGCCGCTTCGGCACCGCACACCGCGCCGACGCGGAGTAACTCGACGCAGGCGTGAGGTGGTTGCAGCCGGGCACGGGACTGTCGTGGCTACGTTTGCACGACCGCAATTCCCGGCCACAGGGTCGCCGCAACCTTCTCGGCCAGATCCTCGCGATCGCTGTCACCTCGGAGAAAGGCGGCGTAATAGCTGCCGAAGCAGATGGTGGCCAGGGTGTGGGTGTCGATGTCCTCGCGTACTTCGCCGCGACTTCGGAGATCGTCGAGCACGCGTTCGACCAGATCTACCCGTGGTTCCACTGCGTGTTCGCGCACGATCTCGAGCAGTTCGGGCGTGCGGAAGGCCTCGCCCATGAAGTTGCCCATGAGAATCATGGCGTCCGGATTGAAGTAGCACGGGTCGACCCGCCGGATGGCCTCGGTGAAGGCTTCGAACGGTCGCAATTTCGCGAGTTCCAGGTTCGGGTAGGTCGCACGTTGCGCGCGGAAGCCGAAGTCGAGGGCGTCGACGACGAGTTCGAACTTTCCCGGCCACCGCCGGTAGAGAGTGGGGCGGGTGACGCCTGCATCGGATGCGATGTCGCCCAACGTCATTCTCGAGTACCCGTCGACGACCAACCGTCGCCGAGTCGCCTGGATGATGGCGTCGTCAAGGGATGGATTGCGGGGCCGGCCCCCGCGGGCGGCGGCCTCTGCGTCGGCACCCTCCTGCGAATCCGTGCCGACTCCCTTTTCCGCCATGACCACCCCTTCGCTCGTTCCGTTACGGTCGATAATCGTAACCGAGCCTGCCCCCCGCTTCGGGATCGCGCTGTCATCTCGATCGAGCCGCCGTTCGCAGTTACGTTACACCTCTTGACTGTAACTTAACTGCGTCATAGTCTGGCTGTAGCCACAGACGTGGCGGAAGTCTCATCCAGGAGCGCGTCATGAATCCCAGTCAGGCCCTGATCGATCGCAGCATCCCGTTTCTCGACGAGGTCAAGAACCGGACCGCGGGCGGAGAGTTGGAGGGGTGGCTCAACACCAACTACGGGCCCGGGACGGAGTTGTACGACGACCTGGCTCGGATGATCACCGAAGGCGTCGACGACGGGTGGGCGGCGAATGTGGAGCTCGACGGACCGAGGTATCGCCGCAGCCGAATCGCATCGCCGAGCGAGGAACTCCACTATTTCAGCGTCACCGCGGTCTACATGAACAGCATTTCCCGGTACCGGGGCCAGTACCACCAGCATCCGTATGGCGAACTCAACCTGGTAGTGCCCCTTGATCCCGGCGCCGAGTTGGCCGGTCCGCGCGGATGGTGCGGCGCAGGCTGGACCGCACCCGGGCCGGGGAGCCACCACTACCCCGAGGTCCGAGGCGGTGCCCTGATCGCTCTGTTCTACCTACCGGCTGGGCGGATCTCCTACGACATCACGCCCGCCGCCACCGTCTGATCAATGAAAGGGGCGCATGCTCCATGAGTGATGTGACCACCACCGCCCCGCGAACGTCCCGCGCCGTACGCCGTGCGATCGAACACATGACAGTCGAGCAGGCGTTACTGAGCAGGCGAAGTGTTCGCGCCTTCCTGCCGACACCGGTACCCCGCGACGACATCGAACACTTACTCGAGTTGGCCGCACGGTCGGCCAGCAATTCGAACTGCCAGCCGTGGCAGGTTCATGTCGTAACCGGCTCAGTGAAGACGCGCCTGACATCAGAACTTCTCGCCGCCCACGACTGCGAGGACCGTGTAAGTACGCGGGAGTACAACTACCAGCCCAAGCCGAACGAATGGGCGGAGCCGTTTCGTACTCGTCGACGTCGATTCGGTGAGAGCCTGTACGGCAACGCCTTAGGCATCGCGGCAACCGACTCGGCAGCCAGGCTGGCCCACCATCGCCGCAATTACGACTTCTTCGGCGCTCCCGTCGGAATCATCCTGACGGTCAGTCGGAATCCGCTCGACGGTGCGCTCGTAGATGCAGGCCTCTTCCTGCAGGCATTGATGCTCGCTGCCCGCGGCGCCGGGCTCGACACTTGCCCTCAGGCATCGTTCATCGACTTCTACCCGGTTTTGCGCCGGCACCTCGACATCCCCGACGACCAGCTGATCGTCTGTGGACTTGCACTGGGTTACGCAGATAACGAACACCGGCTCAGCCGGCACCACACTCCCCGAGAAGCCGTCGCCTCATTCACCACCTTCTACGAAGACTCCCCATAGGACGGTGGCCCCCACGCGTTTCGCGTGGGGGCCACAACCGGTTTCACATTCCTATGCGCCCACCGTGACCTTCGAGGGCCGATAGAACAGCGCCAATTGTCCTACTCCGCCGAGAATTCCCGCACCGGCCGCAATGACGAGACCGGCCCATCCATCGACCGGATTGCCACCGAACACCCACTGCTCGAGACTGACTCGTCCTGCACCGAGCACCGCAACACACACCGCCGATACCGCTATGACAAAAGTGTATTCCCAACCTGAGCCCATGACATAGAAGCCCTTGGTGCGGTGCACCGTCCACGCGGCAACCAGCATCAGCGCCACCACCACTGCCGCCGCAGCGGTGGTGAAGAGGCCCGCCGCCAGGCCGAGACCCGCGACGATCTCCGTCCCGGCAGCCACCCGAGCATGCAGCATGCCTGGACGCATACCCAAGCTTTCGAACCACCTGGCGTTACCTGAAATTCGGCCACCGAGAAAGATCTTGTGGCATCCATGAGCAGCCATTGTCAGGCCGAGTGTGACGCGCAGCAGCAGCATGGCGAGATCGAACGAGTTCATCGCTGCAACCTCCCAGCGACCGGCCCCACAGAGACGGCTTCGACTTCTCCGATCACCCGTGTCGACGACAGACGATGTACCACGCGAATCGCCTCTGCGACCGCATCTTCCGTGCTCAATGGTTTCTCCTTCGGGATGTTGGGTAGATCGGCCGCGGCGGCATCGAGTGCCCCGCACCGAGTTCACGCCGATCTCCAGCGGTCGAAGCCTAGATTCACGTATCGTTACAGTCAAGATGCGTAACGTAATTGGTGTTTCGTTACAGCTATTGACTGTAACGAAAGACGCCTCTATGGTTCTCATCACCGGCCCCGATCCACCGTCCGCACCCAGAACAGCTGACAACGCGTGACGAGGGCCTCTGAACCAACAATCAACTCAACTCGCACCTGAGCGAAAGTGAAGTCGCAATGGCCTCTGAACTCTCCAGTTCGCATGCATCCGTCACCGGGGTCCGCGTCGGTGAACTCATCGACGGGCGGCCCGTGGGCCGCTTCCACTACCTCCTCCTCGCTCTCGCAGGCGCAGTCATGTTTCTCGACGGCTTCGACACCCAGTCGATCAGCTTCGCGGCCCCGGCCATCGCACGCGAGTGGGGGCTGCCCGTTTCCTCCCTCGGGCCAATCTTTTCCGCGGCCATCGTCGGCCTCATGGTCGGCTACCTGTGCCTGGCACCGCTCGCTCATCGATCCGGACAGCGACGCGCGGTCATCGTCTGCACCGCGATGTTCGGTATTTTGACCCTGCTGTGCGCATTCGCAGAATCGCCGCTTCAATTGATCGCACTGCGATTCCTCACAGGGGCTGGACTCGGCGCTGCCATTCCCAGTCTCGTCGGAATTGTCAGTGAGTTCACACCGGCACGGCGACGCTCGTCCTTCGTGATGTTCATCTATTGCTGGTACGCCTTAGGATTCGTCGCAGCCGGGGTCGTCTCCGGATTCGTCATTCCGCTGTGGGGATGGCGCGCGATGTTCATCGTCGGGGGCACCGTACCTTTGGTGCTGTTGATGTTCTTGCTGCGTTACTTTCCGGAGTCCCCCCGATACCTGCTCCTACGCGGCGCCGGCGATCGCGCAAATGCCACTCTGCGCCGGCTCGATCCCGCCTTGCCCTCCAACGCCATCGTCCTGACGGACGCAACAGACAACAGCCACCCCGCGGGAGAGGGGAAAGCCTCGATGATTCTCGACTTCGTACGAGGTCGGTGGTTGCTGAACACCCTTCTGCTCTGGCTTGCCTTCGGCGCGAATCTGGCGGCGTTCTATGCCATCCAGAGCTGGCTTCCGACAATCGTCGGCTCTCTGGGTGAATCGTCACGCGTCGTCATCGCTTGCACTGTTCTCACTACTGTGGGTGGCATCGCCGCGGCCATGTTCATCGGCCCTGCCATGGACCGCACCAGTCCTTTTCGCACACTCGGAACGGTCTATCTCGTCGGCGCCGGATTC
>Ga0247825_10003117_pt1 | contig 10938 bp, 12 predicted proteins | sample 13C_Vanillin_Day_FD_194413 | JGI IMG/M metagenome (GOLD analysis project Ga0247825, IMG submission 194413) | Soil microbial communities from agricultural site in Penn Yan, New York, United States - 13C_Vanillin_Day48 | ecosystem: Environmental > Terrestrial > Soil > Agricultural land | place... | reverse complement strand
GCGCGTGCTTCGCGTTCCGTTTCGAGCGACCGATCGCGCTGGCGCATCGCGGACTGGAGCAGCCCGCTTGCCCGTTTCGAGCGCGGTCATTGCGCGGTTCACTTCTTCGACCCGCGAGTCGGGAAGATTCGTGATGCCGCGCCCCTCGGCGAAGTGCTCGGCCTGATCCTCGAGCGACTCGAGTGAGGCGGCGATCGGCCGCGCCTTCGCGAAGGCGTAGAGGCCACCTGCACTCATCGAGCCCTTCCCAGTTGAGCCGCATGTCGTCGGCTACACCGGGAGCCGGATCTTCGCCGCGACGCAGATTTCCCTCGGAACTCCGTGCGACGAACTTGAGGGTTCAATCGAGCAGGCCTGCGACCGCACCATCGGGCTGTCCCGACTGCGTCAGCAGGCGGTCGTACCAGGTGAGGTCGAGGCTCGCGATCAACACGTGCGTCACGTTGCCGCCATGAGTGACGGGGACGGCTACTGCCACGAGCGGCCGTCCGGTCGCTGCGGCATGGAAGACATCTGAGACCACGGGCGTGCGTCGCACGACAACCGGGTGAAGCAGCTCAGGATGGAGGCTGGCCGGCACGGGATCGCCAAACGGGATGTCCGTTCGAAACACGCCGCGACCATCCGCGCCAAAGGCCACGATGTTTCCCCAGAGAGCGCGATCGGAACGATGCTGACGAGTTGCACCTGAAACAGGTGCCAGCGAATGCCGCGGCGTGTGTTCACGGGCGGAGGCTCAGTGTGGGTGCGATCTTACGCGATTCCTTCAGCGGGCCGTGCCTGAGTTACAAGCGTCCGAGCACCTCGCGACGAAACTCTGGCACATCGTGCAGGCTGTGCTGGCACGGCGATTGAACTACGCGCAGCCGTGCAAAGAGTTGCCGGTTCATCGAGGCGGGAGATCGCCGCCGCCCCTGTCGCTGATGGCGACCGGCCCGCGCGATCGCTCTGGAACAGTCGGAGCTCGATGCACGTCATCGCGGCGTGCGGCGTCATCGTCATGATGCGATTCGCCGCGCCGCTCCTGCTTCCGATCGTGTTGAGCGTAATGCTGTTTTACATGCTCGACCCGGTCGTCGATTACCTGGAGCGCTGGCATCTGCCACGGCTGCTGGCAACCCTTCTCGTTGTCCTTGCACTCATCGGAACGCTCGGTGCGGGGCTGACTTTCCTGTGGCCGCAGATCGACGCGGTCTTGATGAAAGTGCCTGAAGGCACCGAACAGCTGCGACGGACATTCAGGCAGCAGAAACGGGTACAAGGTGATTCGGCGTTTGAGCGGATCCAGGCGGCCGCGCGCGCGGTCGATTCGGCTGCTGCAGAAGCGGGAACACCCACGACGAAAAAGCCGGGCGTCACGCGCGTCGAGATCGAGCAGCCGTGGCGAGTGTCGGACATGTTGTGGACCGGCGGGCTGGGCGCGCTCGGCATCATCGGCCAGGGAGTGACGGTGCTGTTCCTGACTATCTTTCTCCTCTACGAGGACGACTCCTTCAAGCGGAAACTCGTCGCGCAGATGGAGAGTCAGGACAACAAGCGAATCACGGTGCGCATTCTGAACGACATCGCCAGCCAGATTCAGCGATTCATCTGGGTGCAGGCGCTGACGTCTGTCGCCGTTGCTGTTGCAACGTGGCTTGCGCTCTGGTGGATAGGGGTGGCTGAACCGATGGTGTGGGGCATTCTCGCCGGATTCCTGAACATCGTGCCTTACTTCGGCCCGCTGATCGTCACTGCTGGCCTGGCGATCGTCGGCTTCCTGCAGTTCGGGACGATCCAGATGGCCGCTCTTATCGCCGGAGTGACGCTCGCCATCACCACGATCGAGGGCATGTTTCTCACACCTCACCTCTTGAGCCGCGCCGCCGCGCTGAATCACGTGGCGATCTTCGTGGCGATCGCGTTCTGGAGTTGGGCGTGGGGGGTTCCGGGGATGCTGCTCGCCGTTCCCATGCTCATGGTGCTCAAGGCCGTCTGCGATCACGTTGAGGGACTGAAGGGAATCGGCAGGTTCGTTGGTCAGTGAAGACGCGTTCCTGAGAGAACGTGAGGTCCGATGGGGCGATGGTGCGGCGTGCGAAGGTTCAGTGCGAAGGTCGGGCGGTACGACGAACCCTCACACCTCGCGAAGCACTGTCGCACTTTCGACCGTCGCAGCGCACTGTCGCACCTTCGTCCCGTCGCTCCGTCGGACCGCGACGGGTTCAAGCTCACTACTAGACGTAGCTGAGCCACCAGTCTCGACGACGAGCCTTTACACTCGCCATCCAGCGACACAACGGATACAGGATCGCGATCACCGCCACCCACACGAGGTAGACGCCGGGCAGCGAGACGCCGTAACCCTGCGGATAGAACAGAAACAACGTCATGAGCTGACTCGCGCGAAAACCCTGCGCGACGCCCAACATCACGCTCAGCGTGTGAATCAGGATGACGTGCGCGATATAGAAGGCGAACGGCACGCGCCCGAACGTCGTGAGTATTCCTCTGCTACCGGAGTGGACCCTGTCGGCGAACGCACAGAGAAGCGCGGCCGGCCCGAGCGTCATGAGCACGAAATCAAGACTCGGCGGGTACTTGGTGGTGTTCAGGAAATCAATGACAGTCGCGATCATGCCGCGTGCCTGCGACTCCCACTGATTTGGATCACCGTACAGGTCGAGCGCTCGCAACACCACGAAGGCCACGGTCAGTGCGATCCCCCACTTCACCAGCGACGCGTTACGCACTGCCTCCGGCCGCTCGAACAGCATCGACACGCCAAAGCCGAACAGCATCACGCCGGTCCACGGCAGCAGCGGATACAGGAACGCGAACAGAAACGGTCCCACGCTGATCGACATCTGCGAATGGAGCGCGGTCCAGAGCGGCCAGTTCTGATCGAAGACGCCTGTCGTCGGCCAGATCGGATCGAGCAGGTTATGACCGGCAATCACGAGTGCGCCAATGAGAAGACACGCTCGCCTGCCCAACCATTGCGCTGCAGAGAGGACGACCATGCTCGCGCCGATCGCCCAGATCACCTGCATCGTCACCAGAATCTGCCCTCCCACCTGCGGAATGCCGGCCGGGGCAAAAGTTGCGGACGTCGAGACAACGAACCATTCGATGCCAATCAGCCACAGGCCGCGCGTGAACAGGAGGCGCGCGAGATCGGTCGGCGTCCTTCGCGCCGACATCAACCCGGCGCTCACGCCGGCCAGCAGCACAAAGACCGGCGCGCAGAAATGCGTGATCCAGCGCGTCATGAACAGGCCGAGGGTGACATTGGGGTCCGTCGTCGGATCCTGGAGTGCGCCTGCGAGAAAGAAGTCTCTGACGTGATCGATGGCCATGATGACGATCACCAGGCCACGAAGCAGATCGAGTGAGGCCAGCCGATAGGAGCGTTGGTCAGAGGCGGCGCCAACGCGGCGATCGACGAGGGGAACAGATGTAACGGCCATGGCGGGATGCGATCATGCCCACGCTGGACGAGGGCAGTCAAGAACGGGCCAGGGCATGTGCAGTATGCTGAGGCCCCATTATCACAACCTGCGGGCCCGTTCCGGGCCGGAGAGTGAGCTGGTGATGCGAATCATGATGAGACTGACGGCCATGTCGGTTGTCGTATTGGCCCTGAGCGTGCTGCCCTCGGTCGCCCAGAGCAACATGAACGCACAGGAGCAGGGCAATCTGAAGTTCGTGCTGGACTGGTGGCGCGAAGTGATTCAGTCGCGCCACGTCGAACTCGCGCCGAAGTATCAGGCCGAGGACTACATTCAGCACAACATCAACATTCAAACCGGGCGCGCGGGCTTCGTGGAGGTCTTCGGCAGCCGCGGAGAGCCGCTCCCGATCGCTGCGGAGCTCACGAACAAGCCGACGGTGGCGTTCGGGAAGGGCGACTACGTCCTCGTGGTGTGGGAACGGGAGGGCAAGGATCCCGCAGACCCGACGAAGACCTACAAGTACAACACCTACGATCTGCTGCGGCTGCAGAACGGCAAGGTTCAGGAGCACTGGGACTACGCACTCAAGACACCGAAAATCCCGTACGGCGGTGCACCGGATGGCGTGGACTACAGCAAAGTGACCTTCAAGCTGTCGCCGCAGGAACAGAAGAATCTCGAGATCGCGACCGTCGAGTTCAAGGACATCCTTCAGTACGGACACGTCGAGCTTGCCGAAAAGGTGATGGCTCCGACCTACATCCAGCACAACCCGAACGTGCCGACCGGTCGCGCCGCGTTCGTGGAGTTCTTCAGCAAGATCCGCAAGCCCGAACCGATCAAGGCCGAATGGAAGGATGCGCCGGAGATCACAATGGTGAGCGGCTCGTACGTCTTCATGATGTTCAAGCGGATCCTGATGGATCCGGATGACAAGACGAAGACGTATCCCGCCTATTGGTTCGACATGGTACGTGTCGACAACGGCCTGGTGCAGGAGCACTGGGACTCGGCCGTCAAGACTCCTCCCGCGCCGCAGTGAGCCTATTGGTCGCGTAACACGAGCATCGGATCCACTCGCGCCGCACGGATGGCCGGAATCGCGCAGGCGATGACGGCCACCGTCGCAAGCAGCCCGAGGACGATGGCGAACGTCAGCGGGTCGCCGGCGTTCACGCCAAACAGCAGCGTCTGCATCGCTCGCGTGAGCATCCACGCCACGAAGACACCGACCACCACGCCGATAGTTGTCAGTACTATCCCGCGCGACATCACCATCGTCACGACGCTCTTCGCGGTGGCGCCCAGGGCGATGCGCAAGCCGATCTCGCGGCTCCGGGCCGACACGGATTGCGCGAGCAGGCCGTAAAGACCGATGGACGCGATGAGCATCGCGAGCGCGCCAAACGCGACGAGCAGCGTCGTGTGTTGCTGGCGATCGACCACCGTCAGCGACACGACATCCGACATCGTTCTAATCAGTCGCACCGGCTGATCCGGATCGACATTCTGGATCACCCGTTGCACTGCTGTAGCGGAGGCCAGCGGGTCGCCCGACACACGTACGACAAGGTTTGCGGGGCTGGCGCCAACCTGTGCTGAAGACACGTACACCGCGGGCTTGTCCTCCTGCTCGTAGCCCCGTTCGAGAACGTTTCGAACGACCCCGACAATCGTGAACGACGGTCCTTCGGGGTCGAATCGAATCCGATGTCCAAGCGCGCTCTGATTCCGAAGGAACTGTCGCGCCATTGTCTGGTTCACAACCACCGCACGCGGCGCCCCGGCGGCATCGCGTTCGTCGATCAGGCGGCCCTCGGCGACGACCGCGCCGAGCGTCTTCAGATAGTCGGACGTGCCAACGCGATACAACGAGTCGCGAACCTCTCCTGGCACTTCCGGGCGGCCTTCGATCGTGAACGACTGCGTGTTGCCAGCGCTCTGGAACGGCAGCGTTGAACCAAACGCCGCGCGTTCCACGCCTGGCTGCGCCCGAGCACCGGCCACCACGCGATCGAAGAACACCGAGCGCTTCGCCTCGTCGGCATACTTCGGCTGTGGCAGCGACACCTGCATCGTCAGCAGGCGATCGGGATCGAAGCCAAGCTCAATCGCCTGAAGGTTGGCCAGCGTCCTCAGCATCAGTCCGGCCGCGACGAGCAGCACCACCGTCGCAGCGACTTGAAGAACGACGAGGCCGTCACGGAACAGTCCTGTCGTTCCCGTGCCAACAGCACCCCGCGCATGCTGCTGGAGCGCCTCCGCTGTCGAGGCGCGAGAGGACTGGAGCGCGGGCCCGAGGCTGAAGAGCAAGCCGGTCGCGATCGACAACCCTCCCGCGAAGGCGAGGAGTCGCCAGTCGAAGATCGTCGTGGGAAGCTGGAGTCCGACAGGCACGAACCGTTCTAGCATCGTGCCGGTCAGCAGCGGAATCGCCAGCCCCAGAACGCCGCCGATCACCGACAAGCACAACGCCTCTGTGACGATCTGCCGCACCAGCCGGCAGCGAGTGGCGCCCAGCGAGAGACGCACGGCGTACTCACCGCGTCTCGCCCATGCGCGGGACAGCAGCAGGCTCGCAAGGTTCGCGCATGCGATCAGGACGATGGATGCGGCGGCAATCGTGAGCACCAGCACCTCGACGCGCATATCGCCCAGCACGTCTTCGCGAACCGATACCACGACGGCGCCGACGTCACGATTGGAGTCGGGATACTCCTGGGTCAGTTGAGCTGCGATCGACTTCATCTCGCGGTCTGCGGCTTCCACTGCGACGCCCGGCTTGAGGCGCGCCACCACGTTGAGGAAGTGCGAACTCCTCGTGTGAACCAACCGCGGCGGCAGACGCATCGGGATCCAGTAGTCGACTTCGCGGGCGCGAAAGACGAACCCCCTGGGCGCAACGCCGACGACTTCGTGTCGCGCGTCGTTCATCACGATGGATCGGCCGATGATTGCAGGATCGCTTCCGTAGCGGCGTCGCCAGAGCGCGTCGCTGATGATGACGATGCGATCATTCTGGTCATCCCCGGCATTGAACGCGCGGCCGAGCGCTGGTGTGACACCCAGCACGGAGAAGAAATTAACAGTCACGGATCGACCCACTATCTGCTCGGGCGCGCCATCGAGTGTCAGGCTCGCGCTCGCCCCTCCTCGCGTCGCGGCCATGTCGACAAACGAGCGATTGCGCACCCGCCAGTCGTTGTAGTTGCCGGGCGCCGGCGTGTTCCTGGGAAATCCAAAGCGCGATCCGTCCTCCCACACCATGACGAGCTGGTCAGGGTTCGTGTATGGAAGCGGCTGGATCAGGACTGATTGCACCAACGCGAAGATCGTCGTGTTGGCGCCGATGCCGAGGGCCAGCGTCGCGATCGCGGCCACTGTAAAGACGGGCGTCCTGACCAGAAGCCGAAACGCGTAGCGGATGTCGGCAAGGAGATCCATGGCGCGTTAGACGGCAGCGGCCGCGCTGCGGTTGTCACGAACGCTCCGCCCGGGGTCACCCCGGGCGGATGCGTGCCCGCGCCTAGAGCGACAGCAATCGGTCGAAGAACGAACGATACTTCCGCAAGGCAATTCGAAGATCCTCAGTCGAAATCTGATCGCCGCGATCCCACTGATGCTCGAGCGTAGTGCGTTCGTCTGCGAACACCTCCGACAACCGCTTGATGACCTGAGCCACGAGCGAGTCGGCCTCTTCGACCGCTTTGCGCGGCTCGTCCACGAAGCCCGTCTGCACGGCCTCCCACCGCGTGCGAAAGCCAGCGGCTTCGTCCCCGGAGAACATCGGGAGCGCGCGTCCCTCCTCGGTCTGCGCCGGCGGCGATGACGGATTCGCTGTCGCCGTTTCCATACTTCGCGCGATGTCACGCGTGGTCAGCCGATCGTCGCTCATGATGCCCTCCTGATGTTCGGTCGAACGCCGGCCACGAGCTCATCGAACAGCGACCGGAAATGGACCATGGCCTGGCGGAGATCCTCGGTGCTGGCCTGTCCCTTCTCGTGTCGGGCAACAATCTCGCGGCCAGAGCGGTAATGATTGATGACGTGCGCATGATCGACGGAGAGATCGTCGATGACGCGATTGGGATCGTCGAGCGGATAGCCGCGACTGCGCATCACGTCGCCAATGATGCGATCGGCCTCGACGACGGCGATTCGTGGATCGTCCACGAACTTCGCCTGCACGCTTCTCCACTCGGCGCTGAATCGCTCGGCATCCTCGCGCGAGAGCGGCTTGATCGAAAACTGCTCCACTCTCGACTGACGTTTCAGCAGCTCTCGTTCAGCCTCCGCAGGCGTTCGCGCCGAATGCAGTACGTGGTCGTACTCCGGACCGAAGCGGGCACGCAGCGCTGCCGTCTTGCGCCGCCTGAACAACATCCACACAGCGACGACAACGACTACCGCAGCCACGACGATAGCAATTATCATCAGCGTCTCGTTACTCATGGCTCACCTCACCACAGGTTCACTGTGAGAGGAGCAAGACGGATGCCTGCCACCCTCGTGCTCGTCCATCATCCCGCCAGTGATGAGTCGATACCTCGATGTGATTCGCGCGTCACGCTCGGGTCAAAGCCGAGTCGTACGGTGTTCGGGTCCGAAGGAGGACTCACACGATGCGTTATCAGATCGCCACATTGGCCATCGCGCTCACACTGAGCGCGACAACCGTCGCCAGAGCCGACGGTGGAAACGAGAACGACGAAGCTCCCCGGCGCAGTGAATCGAAGGTGCAGCTCGGTCCGCGTCCGTTCTTCGCGATGTCTTCGCACAGTCGTTCAGCATCGACGACGTCCTCTACTGGGTTCAGCACGAACCGGCCTACGGCCGACAGGCTGTCTTCCTCGATGATGCGAACGTCGTCGCTGACCTGCTGACGTTCTCGGACCTGATGGAGCATCGCAAGAAGGGAATCCGAATCTGGGCGCCGCCCATGTTTGCCCTGCTCGCGCTCGACGGGTCGAACCGCATCGTCCTCTCGCAGGCCGCGCGCGACGCGAAAGACGCCGAGCTCGACATCATCACATGGACACTGGAACGCTCGGGCATCCTGGCCGACGGCAACGACGGCTTCTACTACCAGACGATCGACCAGGCGATCAAACGCGATGGCGATCTTTACAAAGTGCTCGACGTCCTTGCGAAAGATGTGGGCATCCTTGGCGTGTTTTCAGACTGGGCCGCGCCGTCACGTTCTGCGCCAACTGCATGGGCTTGAAGTAGCTCAGCGAGCGCTCCCGGGCACGCCGTTTGAATCTTCGCTGAAGGATGAGACGGCGTGCCATTTCCGTAATCGCCCTCGCACTGTTTTTCTCCTGTGTGCCATCGAGTTCGTTCGCGTATTCGGTCCTCGCCCATGAGGCGCTCATCGACTATGCGTGGGTCAGTCAGATTGTTCCGCTGCTTACCCGTCGCTTTCCGCGAGCATCAACGCAGGAGCTCGAGCAAGCACGCGCATACGCATACGGCGGATCGCTGATCCAGGATCTCGGCTACTACCCGTTCGGCAGTCACTTCTTCTCGAACCTGGTTCACTACGTGCGCTCCGGCGACTTCGTCGCAGCACTGGTTCGAGATGCACAGACCGTTGACGAGTACGCGTTCGCGCTCGGCGCACTCGCCCACTACGTGAGCGACAACGCCGCACATCCCACCGTCAATCACGCCGTGCCGGTGGTTTACCCGAAGCTTCGGGCGAAGCATGGCGATGACGTCCTCTTTGGCGATTCGCCGGCCCGGCACGTGATGGTGGAGTTCTCGTTCGATGTGTTGCAGGTGGCCCGCGCGCAGTTCAAGTCCGATGCGTATCAGGATCTGATCGGCTTCGAGGTCGCGCGACCGTTACTCGAGCGCGCGTTTCAGGAGACGTACGGGCTGACGCTGAAAGACCTGTTCGGCGATGTCGGCCTCGCGATTGGTACGTATCGACGGGCCGCGAGCCAGATCATCCCGGACGTGACGCGGGTCGCGTGGCGGGAGAAGCGCGACGAGATTCTTGCGGCAACACCGGATGTCGCCGAGCAGGACTTCGTCTACACGATGACGCGTCAGCAGTACGAGGACACCTTCGGAACGGCCTACCGAAAACCAGGCTTCTTCGTCCGGATGATTGTTGCTGTCTTCAAAGTCATCCCGAAGTTCGGTCCGTTCAAGCCGCTGGCATTCGAGCCGCTGACCGCAGACATGGAGCGCGCATTCCTCGAGAGTTTCGATGCCTCTTGCGATCGCTACGGTCGTCTGCTCGGCGCGCTGCGAGACGGACGCCTGTCGTTGAGAGACACCGATCTCGATACGGGACAGGTTCCGAGGCACGGGATCAACACGCTGGCGGACAAGACGTACGACGAACTGCTCGAGAAGCTGCAGCGCAGGGATGCTGGCACAATCTCACCTGCGCTGCGCCGGGCGCTCGCAGAACATTACGACAGCCCACCCTCGCGCACCTCGTCGGCCGGCCTGAGATGAACCACGCGCGGTACTGTCGCAACTGTGCCGAGCGCGAGCCCGCGATTGGCTGGTTCAACCAGCAGCGAGACGTGCCAGAGAATTGCCGCGCTCTGCATCATCGAGCCGCCATCGAAACGAGCTGGCCGATCCACCGCAGACGGAAGTTGCGATGTTGAAGCGCTTTGAAAGGGGTCGAAGTCACGCGCGGGACGACCGTATCCTCTCGGGAGAGAGGACACGGTTGGACTGACGGCTACTTGCGTTCGGTGATCGTGATTGGCGAGGTGAGCGTGAATCTCAACTCGGTCTCGCTCGCCACTTCTGCTGCGTCGCCGCGCGTGGCAAGCGATGCGGCCGCACCACCACCACCGCCGACGGCCGCGCCAATCGCAGCGCCCTTGCCGCCACCGGCAATCGCACCAATCGCGGCGCCGATGCCGGCTCCGATACCGACCTTCTTGGCGTCCTTGCCCTTCGTTGTCTTCGCTTCCTGGATGAACGTATCGGTGTCGAGCTCAATCGTCCGGCCATCAGCCAGCGTCAATCGCCGCAGCGCCAACGTCAGCGAGGCCACCCCCTTCACTTTTCCGCCTGGATCGGACTCCACGACGACACCCTCAACGCGAGCGCCCTGCTTCGCGATCACCCAATCGCCATCGACGATACTTTTCGCGAGCACGGCATTGAACGCCTCACCGGGCTTGTTCGCGCTCGTCGAAATCGTCGACGTCGTAAACACGCTCAGCGGCGTTCCCTGGCGCAGCGTGAACTGACGCGGCGGCGGAGGTGGCGGCAGCGGCGGAGCCGCAGGCGCCGGAGCGGGCGCGACTGCCGCTGGAGCTGGCGCTTGAGCCGCATTCTGACTTGGCGGTCTCGCCGCTGGACGAGGTGCGGGCGCGGGGGCCGGAGCAACCGGCGCAGGAGCAGCTGCCGAAGCCGGCGGAGGCGGCGCCTCCGGTGCGGGCGCTGCCGGTAGTGCAACCTGCGCGACGGGCGGCGGCTCTTGCGCACGATCTCCGCCACCGCAGGCAAACTGCAGCACGCTGAATCC
>Ga0247825_10003116_pt1 | contig 10943 bp, 5 predicted proteins | sample 13C_Vanillin_Day_FD_194413 | JGI IMG/M metagenome (GOLD analysis project Ga0247825, IMG submission 194413) | Soil microbial communities from agricultural site in Penn Yan, New York, United States - 13C_Vanillin_Day48 | ecosystem: Environmental > Terrestrial > Soil > Agricultural land | place... | reverse complement strand
GGTGAAGGCCTGGGCTGACCGACGACGCGGGCGCAGTGCCCACGTCAGGCCGCTCGAGCACCGAATCGCGCTTGAAGGCGGGGCAGGCCGGCGCCGCCGCCGGTGTCCGCCGTAGCGCCGGCAACGGGTAGATCGCCGGATTTAACGGGCTCACCCACCCGCCGTCGTAAGGCTCGTCCCCCACGCCAGGCACGACCAGCAGATCACGCGCGCGGGTGGCAGCCACATAGGCGAGACGCACGCCTTCGGCGACGTCGCGCCCGTGCTCTTCGGCCTGGCGGTCGAGCAGATCCTTCGGCGACCAGCCACCGATCCGCAGCGCGCAGCGGCCGCTCGCGGTGTCGATCGACCGGCTCGCCTCGAGTTGTGCCAGCTTCGCGGTGATATCGGCGAGCACCACGACCGGGAACTCGAGCCCCTTGGCCTTGTGCACGGTCATCAGCCGGACGCCGTCGCTGCCGTCTTCGACGATGGGCGCCTCGGTCGAGTCGCCCCGTTCGGCCGCCTCGCGCAGCGCTTCGACGAACCCGCGGAACGACAGCCCGTCGTTGCGCTCGTATTGGCGCGCCAGTTCGGCCACGTGGAGCACGTTGGCGAGCACTTGTTCGCCGCCGCGGCGGAGCGCGAAGCCCACGTGAGCGCGGGTGACGTCGAGCAGGCGCGTGACTGTTTCCGCCACCGGGCGCCGGTTCCGCTTCGTGTGCAGCCGCGCCAGCACGCCCAGCGTGTCACCGATCGGCTTCAGGTGCGCCGGAAGGTTCGCAGGCACGCGAAACGGATGCAGTGATCGCGCGTGGGCGTGCCGGTATTCGAGAAGCTCTTCGTCACCGATGGCGAACAACGCTCCGCGAAGCGTCGCAAACACCGACAGCTCGTCGTCGGGCCACTCGATGGCCGCCAGCGCCGCGCGCAGCGTCTCGATCTCTTCGCGGCCGTGGAAGGCACGGCCACCGACCAGCAGATGGTGGATGCCGCGCGCTTCGAGGGCATTGACATAATCGCGCGTGACGTCGTTGCCGAAGCTGACAAAGCGCCGGAAGAGGATACAGATGTGCCCTGGCTCCACCCGCACGGGCGTGTCGGGCGCCTGCCGCGTGGTCACCGTCCACCCGCTCTCCTCGAGCAGCCAGCCGACGAACGCCCCAACCGCGTCTGGCAGCGACGCTTCGATGGCCATGGCCGACACGTTGCGCCGGCCGTACGGCCGCGGCACCGGGAGCGCCACGACCGACGGCTGCCTCACCGTGCCCGTGCGGCTCGGCGACAGCGGAATGTAGCGGGCCTGCAGCGTGTCGTCGTTTTCGACCATCGCACGCTCGAACGCGGCGTTCACCACGCGCTGCAGCGCCGGCGCGCTGCGGAAGCTGGTCGTCAGCGTCAGGTGCCGTGCGCCGTGCCGGAGCAGCTGGCGGCACACGTCGCGGTAGACCCGCACGTCGGCGCGGCGGAAGCGATAAATCGACTGCTTCGGATCGCCGACGATGAAGAGCTTCCCCGCCACCGGGCGCACGGCCTTCCAGTCGCGGTCGCGCGGATCGTCCGCCGTCAGCAGGAGCAGCAGTTCGGCCTGCAACGGATCGGTGTCCTGGAACTCGTCCACGAAGATGCGCGCACACCGGGCCTGGAGGGCCGCGCGCACGTCGTCGCGCTCGTAGACCAGGTTCCTCGCCTGGTGCAACAAGTCGAAGAAGTCGAGCTCGCCGCGCCGCCGCTTGAGACTCGCGTAAAGGTCGAGACTCCCCCTCAGCTCGTCGCGCAGCAGTGCGGCCAGATCGGCATCGGCGTCGCGCTTGAACACGTCGAGCTGAAGCACCAGCTCCCGGTGCGCCTCGTAGGTCGCGGCGCGCGTGAATTCCTTGGCGAACTGCGGTCCGTAGCCCTTACGGGCCCGCCGGAAATCGCGGTCGCGGCACAGGTCCACCAGCAGCGCCTCGGCGCCGTCCAGATCCTCGTCGGCGATGAGGCGCGGCAGCTCGTCGGCGGCGCGGCGCGCCGGCGCCGTGTCGAGGAAGAGCGTGTCCCGGGGGTTCGACGCCCGGCGCGTGATCTCGGCAAAGAGTTGCACGCACGTCGTCAGGCGATCGATCTCCGCGGCCCGGGCGAACTCGGGGCGCGTCCAGGCTGAGGGAAAATCGCGCCATTCGGTCAGGTTCCAGCCCGCAGCCCGCAGCCGATCGACCGGACCGTCGGCATCGCCGTCACCGCCCATGCCGGGCCGGCTCGATCGCCGCAGCGACCGTCGCACGCCCTCCGGCATCTCCCGCAGCGCGGCCTGGAACCAGGCGGCGAACGCCTCGTCATAGCGCCGCCGGGCCTGGTCCTCGGTGAGCACGACGAACAGCGGATCGACGCCGGCCTCGACGGGGTGCTCTTTCAACAGATCGGCACAGAAGCCGTGAATCGTGCCGATTTGCGCCTCCTCCAGGCTGCGAAGCGCGGCCTCGAGGGCGGTACGCTCGCCGGCCGGCAGCCCGGCCTCGGCCCGCGCCTTCTCGAGCTCCTGACGCAGCCGCAGCTTCAGCTCCCCCGCCGCTTTTTCAGTGAACGTCACCGCCACGAGCCCGCTCATCTCCGCGCGGCCGGTGGCAAGGACGCGCACCATGCGGTCCACGAGCGCCGTCGTCTTGCCGGTACCGGCGGCGGCCTCGACGACCAGCGTCTCGTCGAGCGCCGTCCTGATCAGGTCACGATCGCGTGCATCGACTCGCGGGGTCACGGCCGGCTCCTCAAGAAGACGAGATCGGCAGACAGCTCGGCGCGCTTGCGTGCCACGCGCTGTGTCTCGCCCGGGCCGCAGACGGGCCTGAACTCACACCAGGTGCAGGCATGCTCCGCCGGTGATGGTGCCAGCGGGCCAAGCTCGATGGCGCGATCGATCGTCTCGAGGGCCCCGAGCGCCATCGCCTTCGCCGACGGCGTGAGCAGCACGGGCCTCTGCTTGAAACCGCCGGCCGAGGTGCAGAAGAACAGGCGTGACTCGCCGACGGGAGCCCCGAGCATCGCCTCGGCGACCGCTGCGTAAACGAGCGGCTGCAACACCGTACCGCCGCCGATCACGAGCGTGTCCTTCGTCCGGTCCTTGCCGGTCTTGTGATCGGTGACCCGCAGCGCGCCCGTCGGCGTATGCACGTCGATGGCGTCGATGGCACCGCGAAGTGGAAAGCGGCCGTCGACGAGGACCGGCTCAGCCACGCTGCGTGGATCGTGGTCCTCGTCGAGCGGCAGGCCGAACGAGAGCTCGAAGTAGCGCGGCTGCCACGCCGCGTCGGCCGACACCTGTCGCAGCCAGCCGCGCAGGTCACGCGCAATGCCCTCGATCTCCTCCTGCCAGACGCGGTCTATGGCGGGCCAGAGGCGTTCGTAGTAATCGGCGGCGACGTCGCGGATCACCTTCTCGAGCACGGCGATGGCATCGGGCAGCGACGCCGCGGTCACGGGAAGCGAGCCGCCCTCCGCCAGCGTCCGCATCGTCACCGCCTGCATACGATGCACAATGCTGCCTTTGGTCAGCGGGTCGAGTCGTTGCAGCGGCTCGGGCTGGTCGGCCGCGCGGAGCCGATGGATGCCGCCCAGCAGGAACTGATACGGGCACACGGCAAACCGCTGCAGGGCGGAGACCGAGTAGGGCCGGCTTCCGAGACGCTGCTTGGCCAGCACAGCGCGCGTGCGATCGGTGACCTGCACGATGCCGTCGAACTGCGTCCATTTCGGCCCGCTACGGGCCCAGCGTTCGATGACCGCGCGCCGCAGCGCCTCGTTCTGGCGCAGCAGGTACTGCGCCCGCCCCTGCACCGTCTCACCGGGCGGTGCGTCGAGCAGCCGGCGCAACACCGCGAGGTCGTGCTCCAGTGTATCGATGGCGGTGTCGGGATCGGGTGGCGCGGGCCACGCCAGCGTCGAACGCCCGGATTGCGCCGCCGCCGTGGCCAGTTCCTCGTGGTCCGGAATGCGGCCGGTGACGCCGCGCACGGCGTCGAGGGCGTAGAACGACGGCACGCGCACGCGCGACTCTGCGACGTCGAGACGCGGATACGACAGGTAGAGCCGCTCGGTCGCGGCGCCAACGGCGAGGTGCAGCAGCAGGCGCTCGCGCACACTGCGATCGGCCTTGGTCTCGAGCCGCCGGCCGAGAGTGGTCCGGATGGCGTCCGGCAACAGCGGGTCTTGCCGCGATTTCTGCGGAAACACGCGCTCGGCGACGCCCGGCACGAAGACCACGCGGAATACGCGGCCACGCGCATGCGCCGGGCTGCCCACGAAGACCTGGCCGTAGCGCCTGGCGGGCGGATCGGCCTCCACCAGACGCAGACGCTCCAACAGCACGCCGCGCACCTCGTCGAGCCCCACCGGGCCGACCGCAGCCATCGGCCGCAGATCCGCGAGCACGCGCAGCACGTGGCCCGGTGCCCGCAGGACGCGCGGAATCAAGTGCTCGAACCGTGCCAGCCAGTCGCCCCAGGGCGCTCGATCGGGCCACGCGGCCATCTCGCGGACGAGCGGCAGCGCGAAGCCCGCCAGGTGCGCGAGCCGCGAGAGATCGCGCTCGAGCGCCTGCGTCAGCGACGATTCGGGATCGGCGCGGCGCGACTCGGCAAGACGGATCTGGAGCTCGCCCGCGAAGCCGCGCAGGCGCCGCCGCCAGCGTTCGGGATCGCCGCCGATGACTGCGGCCTCGACGAGCATCCATTCCCACCGCCGCGGGGTCCGCAGCGTGCCCGCAATCTCGGGCTGATCTTCGCTCGTCAGCTCGAGCGGCCCGTCGGGCTCCGGGGGCGGCGGCTGCCCATCCGCTGGCGCCACCCCGGCAAAGAGCTCGTCGCCGGGCGGGACCCAGACGGGCGTCTGGGCGCCCGCTTCCGGAAGCTGGCCGAGCGACAGGTATTCGGCAAAGCGGTTCGCCGACAACCCCTCGGCCGCGCACGCGAGCAGCGCCAGAAACGCCCGGCCACCCGCGTGCGGGCGTCGCGTGCCGCGTTCGAAGCTGGCGGGCACGCCGGCGCGTTCGAGCGCGTGCTCCAACAGACCGAGGTAGTGGGCCGGCGCGCGCACGAGCACCGCCATTTCGTCGAAGCCGACGCCTCGGCGCGCCTCGCGCAGCACGCGCCGCGCGATCTCGACGCACTCGCGCCCCTCACCCGGCGCGGAGAAGAACTGGAAGGTGTGGTCGCTATCGCGCCGCGGCGGCGCCTCCTCCGAAAACAGGAACGCCTGGATGCTGCCGAGATCGGTGTCGCGCGGAGGCGCGACCCTGTCGATCACGGCGCCGGCCGTTACCCACAGACGCTGCGCCGTCTCGTCCTGCGACGGCACGGTGGCCAGCACACCGCTCGCGGCCCTGACGAGCGCCACGGCAAAGGCTTCTTCGACCGGCGCGCCCAGCTCGAGGTCGAGCAGGACGAGGGGATGCGAGAGAAACGGCTCCGAGGCGATTCCGTTGGCCGCCGCTTGGAAAAGCCGCGCGCGATCGGCGACGTGAGCCTCCCGCAGTTCCTCGTCGGCCTCGGCCACCAGGCGCGACAGATCGACGTTGGCCGGACGAACGTCGGCCCGGCGGACCTCGTCGGCCGAGAGTTCGGCCAGACGGACGTCGCCGAATGTGCGGGCCAGCGCGCGGGGGAAGCCGGGCGCCCCCGCCACCTCCGACAGCACGGACAACTGGCCGTGCCGCGCCGTTTCGAATGCCGCGCGGGCCGCCACCGCTTCGAGCGCCAGCGCACTGGCCGGTGCGATACCGCGGCCTGTGAGCCGTGGTGCGGCGATGCGCGCCGCCAGCTGCGTCAGGCTGAAGCGTGACAGCCCCAGGGTCGCTGGGCGCTGCCGGGCCACCGTGCGGGCGAAATCGTCTGCCGCGCCGCGGGTCGCGGCGACGATCGTCAAGGGCTGTGAGGGGGGATACGCCAGCGCGAAGGCGCGCGCAGCGTCGAGACGGCTGGCGGCCGATGGCGACACCACGCACCGAAATCGTGGACCGTTCATGTGACACCAGCCCCGGACGCCGTGCCGGGAAATCGGGATCGGCGGCACCACGCCGCCGAGACGCAGAGACGATAACAGAAATGAGGCGGCAGGGCGGGTAAGAGCCTCTTTCAGACTTACCCGCCTCACCCGCCCCACCGGCCGAGGGCCGGCCCTACCGCCCTACGGCGCGAGCCTCTGGCGACGCCATGTTTCACCGTCGCGAACGTAGGCGAGCCGGTCGTGCAGGCGATTCTCGCGGCCCTGCCAGAACTCGAACGCATCGGGCGTCACACGGTAGCCGCCCCAGAACGGCGGCCGCCGCACGGTCTCGCCCTGCTGGGCGCGGATTGCTGCCACGCCCGTCTCGAGGTCTTCGCGCGCCGCGATCGGCCGGCTCTGAGGCGACGCGACCGCGCTCCATCGGCTCTCGAGCGGCCGGCTCGTGAAGTACTCGTCCGACTCGGCATCCGGCACGCGCGACACTGCGCCCTCGACGCGCACCTGACGTTCGAACGTGGGCCAGTAGAACAGCAGCGCCGCCCGCCGCGTGCTCTCCAACTCCTCGGCCTTGCGGCTCTCGTAGTTGGTGTAGAACACGAACCCGCGAGCGTCGAAGCCTTTGAGCAGCACCATGCGCGCTGACGGCCGGCCAACGAGCGTGGCCGTGGCCAGCGTCATGGCGGTCGCGTCGGGCTCAGTGGCACGGGCGTCTTCGAACCAGCGGCCGAACTGCTCGAACGGGTCGCCCGACGCCGCGCCCTCCTCGAGCGGCTGACCGCGATACTCGCGACGGATGCTCCGGAGGCTCATGCCCCGGCCGGACGGGCGTCCGCGCCGACCGGCCGCAGCTGCAGCTCGCCGCCCTCCACCCCCACGTGCAGCGTGCCGCCGTCCGACAGCGACCCGAAGAGCAGCAGTTCCGAGAGCGGCTTCTTGATCACGCGCTCGATCAGACGCGCCATCGGACGGGCGCCAAACGCGCGGTCGAAGCCCTTGGCGGCCAGCCAGCCGCGCGCGGCCGGATCGAGCTCGATGGTGATGCCCTTCGCGGCCACCATCGTGCGCAGCTCGGCGATCTGCTTGTCCACCACCTTCTCGACCTCGGTCGCGCCGAGCGCATTGAAGGTGACGGTCGCATCGAGACGGTTGCGGAACTCGGGCGTGAACGTGCGCTCGAGTGCGCCCCGGGTCGACCCGCCCGTGCCCGACTCGGCGAAGCCAAGCCGCCGGTCCGACACGTCGCGCGCGCCGGCGTTGGTGGTCATGATCAGAATCACGTGGCGGAAGTCCGCCTTGCGGCCATGCGAGTCGGTCAGCGTGGCGTGATCCATGACCTGCAGCAGGATGCTGTACATGTCCGGGTGCGCCTTCTCGATTTCGTCGAGCAGCAGCACCGCGTGCGGCGACTTGCGCACCGCGTCGATGAGCAGTCCGCCCTCCTCGTAGCCGACATAGCCCGGAGGTGCGCCGATGAGGCGGGAGACGGCATGCTTTTCCATGTACTCCGACATGTCGTAGCGCAGGAACTCGACGCCCAGGATGCGCGCGAGCTGCCGTGCGAGCTCGGTCTTGCCGACACCGGTGGGCCCCGCGAACAGGAAGTTTCCAATCGGCTTGTCGGGCGCGCGCAGCCCCGACCGCGCCAGCTTGATCGCCGATGCCACCTCGCCGATGGCGGCGTCCTGGCCATAGATCACCCGGCGGAGTTCGACGTCGAGCGAGGCCAGCGCCTTCTTGTCGTCGCTCGACACCGACTGCACGGGGACGCGGGCCATCTTCGCGACCACCGCCTCGATCTCCGCCGGGCCGATCGTGGCCGTGCGGCGCTCGGCAGGCAGCAGCTTCTGCGCCGCCCCGGCTTCGTCGATGACGTCGATCGCCTTGTCGGGCAGATGGAGATCCTTGAGGTGCTTGGCCGAGAGCGCCACCGCCGCTTCGAGCGCGGCGTCGGCATAGGCCACGCCGTGGTGTTTCTCGTAGTGCCCGCGCAGCCCCTTCAGGATGTCGAGCGTCTCGGGTTCGGTGGGCTCGAGCACGTCGATCTTCTGGAACCGGCGCGACAGCCCGCGGTCCTTGTCGAACGACTGTTTCACGTCGCTGAAGGTCGTCGAGCCGATGCAGCGCAGCGCGCCGCTGGCGAGCGCCGGCTTGAGCAGGTTCCCCGCGTCCATCGCGCCGCCGGACGCGGCGCCGGCGCCGACGAGCGTGTGGATCTCGTCGATGAAGACGATGGCGTGCGGCTCCTTCGCCAGCCGGTCGAGCACCTGCTTCACCCGCTCCTCGAAGTCGCCCCGGTAGCGGGTGCCGGCCACGAGCGACCCGAGGTCGAGCGCGTAGACGGTGGCCGGCTTCAGGACCTCGGGCACCTCGCCCTGCTGGATCCGCAGCGCCAGCCCCTCGGCCAGCGCGGTCTTCCCCACGCCCGGTTCACCGACGAGCAGCGGGTTGTTCTTGCGCCGCCGGCAGAGCACCTGAACCATCCGTTCGATCTCGGCGGCGCGGCCAATCAGCGGATCGATCTCGCCGGCTGCCGCCTTCTGGTTCAGGTTGGTGGCATACGCCTCGAGCGGGTCGGGCGGCGTCGGGGCCGACGCCGGCTCTCCCGCGGGCACCGCCGCGGAATCCGGCGTGCCGTGCGCCAGGATGCGCAGCAGCTTGAGCCGCTCCACGCCGTGCGTCTTCAGAAAGTACGCGGCATGGCTCTCGGACTCCTGCAGCATGAAGACCAGGAGGCTGCCGGTATCCACCTGTGTCGCGCTCGACGCGGCCGCGTGCATCACCGCCTGCTGCACCACGCGATCGAAGGCAACGGTGGGCTCCGGCTCCACCGACGCCGACCCGGGCACCGGCACGAAGGCGCGCTCGAGGACGTCGGTGACACTCTGGCGCAGCGACGGCAGATCCGCGCCGCAGGCCACCAGTTGCTGGCGGGCCGTCGGCTCCTCGGTGATGGACAGCAGCAGGTGCTCCAGCCCCACCGTGTCGTGGCGGCGCCGGCTCGCGTGACGGAAGGCGCGCTGAATAGTCTCGAGCGTCTCCGAGGCGAACGGAACGGGCGTCTTGCTCATGAGCCGGCCTCCTCGGGGCCTGCCTCGGGCTCCATCGTAACGAGCAGAGGGAATTCGTGCGCCTCGGCAGTTTCGATCGCCGTGCGCAGCTTGGTCTCGGCCACGTCGTGGGTGTAGACGCCGGCGACGCCGAGCCCCGAGAGGTGCACGCTCATCATGATGGAAAAGGCCTCGCCGTGCGGCTTCTGAAAGATGGTTTCGAGCACCCACACCACGAACTCCTGCGTGGTGTAGTCGTCGTTGTGCAGCAGCACCCGCCACAGCCGCGGGCGCTGCACGCGCTGGTCCGGCCTCGACTCGGTGACCGTGGACTCGCGCGTGTCGGGACTGGTGCCTGCCATGCCTTGGTCCATTGTACCAACCCGAACGCTCCGCGCCGGAAATGCTCCGGGAAGGCGCGTGACAGTCGCGGGCTACCCGGCGGCGAGGTCGGCGTCGAGCCGCCACGGGACCGTGACCGGCGGCGCATGCACATGGCGGCGAACAACGTCAAGGAACTCGGCGCGGCTGACGTTCAGTCCGCCGAGCGAGGCCAGGTGCGAGGTGGACATCTGGCAGTCGATGAGCGGAAAGCCCCAGCGGCGCAGCTGCCGGACCAGGTGCACGAGTGCCACCTTGGACGCATCGCTCCGCCGCGCGAACATGGATTCGCCGAAGAACACGCGCCCGAGCGCGACGCCGTACAGCCCGCCGGCCAGCGTGTCGCCGTCCCACGCCTCGATCGAGTGCGCGACGCCGAGCCGCGCCAGCTCGCAGTAGGCCTGCCGCACTGCGGGGGTGATCCAGGTGCCGTCCTGCCCCGCCCGTGGTTCGGCGCACGCGTCGATCACCGCGGGAAAGGCGGTGTCGGCCGTGACGCGGTACCGGCCGGATCGCAGCGTCTTGCGCAGCGACCGCGACACCTTGAGCGCGCCGGTCCCGAGCACCATGCGCGGGTCGGGACTCCACCACAGTACCGGATCGCCATCGCCGAACCAGGGGAAGATCCCGCGCTCGTACGCCTGCACGAGGCGCTCGGTCGAGAGTTCGTCCCCGGCGGCCAGCAGCCCGTTGGGATCGCGCAGCGCAAGCTCCACGGGCGGAAACGGATCGCCTGCTTCAAGCCATGGGATCATGTGTTGGATGCCGGCGGTCCGTCCCGATCTGTCGGCGCTGCTCCGTCTGACCGGCGGTCCACCCCTCACGCGATTCGCGCCGTCTCCGACAGGGTACCTGCACCTCGGCCACGTCGTGAATGCGATCTACGTCTGGGGGGTGGCGCGCGCGGCTGGCGGGCGCGTCGCGTTGCGCATCGAGGATCACGATCGGCTGCGGTGCCGCCCGATCTTCGAGGACGCACTGCTCGAGGACTTGGACTGGCTGGGGTTCGTGCCGGACGAGGGGCGCGTGCCGCCGGCGCGGCAGAGTGACCACCCGGCCGCCTTTGGCGCGGCGCTCGACGCGCTCGACCGTGATGGCCGCATCTACGCCTGTGACTGCTCCCGGCGGCGCATCGGCTCGGGACCCTACGACGGACGATGCCGCGACCGCGGGCTGCCACGCGGCGGGGGACGGGGCCTTCGCGTCAGGATCGACGAGGGGTGGGTGCACGCGGATGACGTCTGCCTGGGCCCGACGGACGAACAGCCCGCGGTCGAGTGCGGCGACCTCCTCATCCGCGACCGGGACGGCCACTGGACCTACCAGTTCGCCGTGACCGTCGACGACACCCGGCAGGGCGTGACGCTCGTGACCCGAGGCGCAGATCTCGTCACGTCCACCACACGGCAGGTGGCTCTGGCCCGGCTGCTCGGCCGCACCGTCCCCCCCGCGTTCTTGCACCATCCGCTCCTGCTCCGTCCCGATGGGCAAAAGCTCAGTAAAGCCTCCGGCGACAGCGGCATCCGGGAGCTAAGGACCCGGGGCGTGGGTGCCGAA
>Ga0247825_10003115_pt1 | contig 10945 bp, 11 predicted proteins | sample 13C_Vanillin_Day_FD_194413 | JGI IMG/M metagenome (GOLD analysis project Ga0247825, IMG submission 194413) | Soil microbial communities from agricultural site in Penn Yan, New York, United States - 13C_Vanillin_Day48 | ecosystem: Environmental > Terrestrial > Soil > Agricultural land | place... | reverse complement strand
GTGGTGTACTGCGTGCACGGCCACGAAGTGAGCCAGAACGTCGCCAAGGCCCTCGGTGCACGCTACCTCGAGGGCGGCATCGAGCACTGGAAGGAGGACGGCGGCGAGCTCTTCGCCAAGCCCGCCGACGCCTCGACGCGCTGGGTGACGCGCGAGCGGCCGAAGATCGACCGCATCGCCTGCCCCTGGCTCGTCCGCCGCTTCGTCGATCCCGAAGCGGAGTTTCTCTATGTGCCGACGGCGGACGTCAGGAAAGTTGCCCAGCAGAGAAACGCAATTGCCTACGACATCCCGGATGTGGAGTTCTCGCACGAGGGCGAGCGCTGCAGCTTCGACGCCTTCCTGAAGTACTACCGGCTGAGGGACCCGGCGCTCGACGCGCTCGCGCTCATCGTGCGCGGCGCCGACACCAACCGTCTGGACATCGCGCCGCAGGCGGCGGGCCTGGCGGCGATCTCGCTGGGGCTTTCCCGCAACTACAAGAACGACCATGAGATGCTCGAGCACGGCATGGTGATGTACGACGCGCTCTACGCGTGGTGCAAAGAGGGAAAGGACGAGGTGCACACCTGGAACCCCGCAGCGTATCGGTAAGCTTTTCGGAAGCGCTGCGCGTCTGGTTCAAGATCGGCTGCCTCGGCTTCGGCGGCCCGGCGGGCCAGATCGCGCTGATGCACCGCGTGCTGGTCGACGAGAAGAAATGGGTCGAGGAAAGCCGCTACCTGCACGCGCTCAACTTCTGCATGCTGCTGCCCGGCCCCGAGGCGCAGAAGCTCGCCACCTACGTCGGCTGGCTGCTGCACGGCGTGCGCGGCGGCCTCGCCGCCGGAATCCTCTTCGTCCTGCCCGGCGCGCTGGTGATGCTCGGCGTGAGCCTGCTCTACGTGCTCGGGCAGGGCGTTCCGGCCGTGGAAGGGGCGCTCTTCGGCGTCAAGGCGGCGGTGCTCGTCATCGTGGTCGAGGCGCTGCTGCGCATCGGGCGCCGCGCGCTGAAGGGGCGCCTGCTCGTGGGCATCGCAGCCCTCGCCTTCATCGGCATCTTCTTCCTCGACCTGCCTTTTCCGCTTATCGTGGCGCTCGCCGGCGCCGCCGGTTTCTTCACAAGCTTGAAATCCGAAAAGACAGCACCCGCGCCGCCTGGACGCTGGGCGCAGGCGGCGCGCTACGCGGCGGTGGGCACGGCGCTGTGGCTGGCCCCGATCCTTCTCGTTCTGGCGACCTTGGGATCGAGCCACGTCCTGTTCGACATTGCCGCGTTCTTCTCCAAGCTCGCCCTGGTGAGCTTCGGCGGCGCCTACGCGCTGCTCGCCTACATGGCGCAGCAGGCGGTGGAGAACTATCAGTGGATGACGGCGCCGGAAATGGTGGACGGCCTCGGGCTCGCCGAGACGCTGCCGGGGCCGCTCATCAAGGTGACGCAGTTCGTGGGCTTCCTCGCCGCCTGGCGCGACCCGGCGCCGTTCTCCCCGGTCGGCGCGGCCGTGCTCGGCTCCGCGCTCACGACCTGGGTGACCTTCGCGCTGCCGATGATGCTCATCTTCGTCGGTGCGCCTTTCATCGAGCAGCTGCGCGCCAACCAGCGGCTTTCCGGCGCCCTCGCCGCGGTGACAGCCGCCGTGGTCGGGGTGATCCTCAACCTGACGCTCTGGTTCGCCCTGCACGTGCTCTTCGCCCGCGTCGTCGAAACCCGCGCCGGGCCGCTGCGATGGTATGCCTTCGACGTCGCCACGCTCGACTGGAAGGCAGCGGTGCTAGCGCTCGTCGCCGCCGTGCTGATGCTGCGCCTGCATCGCGGCCTGGTGGAGACCGTTGCGCTGATGGCCTTTCTCGGTATCCTCCTGAAATTCATTCTTTGAGAAAGACCATGGCGGCCTACGTGTTCGGCGAGATCGAGGTCACCGACCCCGCGACCTATGAGGAGTATCGCAAGCAGGTCATGGCGGTGGTGACCAAGTACGGCGGGAAATTCATCGTGCGCGGCGGCAAGGTGGAGACGCTCGAGGGCGGCTGGGCGCCCAAGCGCTTCGTCGCGCTCGAGTTCCCGTCGATGGAGCAGGCGCAGAAGTGGTACCGCTCGCCGGAGTACACGCCGCTCGCCGCGTTGCGCCAGAAGGCGTCGCGCGGCAAGCTCATCCTCGTCGAAGGCGCCTAGGAAAACGAAAGGGCGCCCTTGGGCGCCCTTTCGGCCTCCTCCTCCCGCAAAACCGCTCAGCCGGGGCGGATCACTCCGCAGGCGAGCCGCGCGCCGGCATTGCCGGTGGGCTGCGTCTTGAAGTCGTCGGGGTCCGCATGGACGATCACGGCACGGCCGATGATGCCGCCCGGCCCGGGCGTGACGCTGATGCCGTCGACCTCGACGTCGACCTTGGCGCGGCCGTTCTTCGCCGCCTTGAGCGGCGGCAGGTCGCCGGCGTGGCGCTCGGCGGTGCCCGGCCTGCCGTGCGGCTTGCCGAACGGGTTGAAGTGGCCCTTGGCGCTCATGCCGTCGCCCGAGCTGCAGTCGCCGGCCTCGTGGATGTGCAGGCCGTGTTCCTGGCCGGCCTTGAGGCCTTCGACGTAGATGACGACGTGCACCTTGTCGCCGCGCTGCTCGAAGGTCGCCTCGCCGCGCGTCTTGTTGCCCTTGGTCGGGTCGAGGCCGGCGGTGGCGCGCGCCGGCTCGGAAGGGGTGCTCTGGCAGGCCGCGAGCGCGGCGAGCGCAAGGATGGAAACGGTACGCTTGATCATTTCTTCTTCTTCGCGGTAGGTGTCATCGACGCAGGCGACATGCCGGCGCCGCTCTTCTTCTTGTAGTTGGCGACGGCCTTGTCGTGCGCCTTGCCCAGCAGCTCGGCGTCCTTCGCCTTGCTGGCGGCGGCCTTGTCGGCGTCGGCCTTCTTCTCTGCCTCGCTCTTCGCCGGCGGGGCCGGGAGCTTGGCGTGGCCGGCGGCGAAGGCGCCGATCAGCAGCCCGCCCAGGAGCGCCATCAGGATGCGTTTCATGTCTTCTCCTTCATGTGGGGCGCGCCGGCGGGAACGGCCCCGCCCGCGGATGCCTGCCTGCCCGACTTGACCTCGTCGTACCAGATCGAATGGTGCTCCTTGGCCCAGGTCTCGTCGGTGTAGCCGGTGCGCATGTTGCCGTACGCGCCCTCGACGCCGATCGTGCCCATGTAGATGTGGCCGAACGAAAGCGCGATGTAGACGATCGCCGCCACGACGTGCCAGATCCACGCTTCCTGCATCACGGCGCGCGTCTGGTCGAAGTTGGGGAAGAGCAGGATCAGCCCGCTCCACGATACGACGATCGACAGGCCCACCACGCCGATCCAGAACCATGCCTTCTCGCCGGCGTTGAAGCGGCCCGACGGAATGTGCTCGCCGCGCATGAAGAAGCCCCAGACGCGCCCGAACCACTGCCAGTCATAGGCGCGCGGCAGGTTGTCGCGCAGCCAGATCAGCACCATCGCCAGCACCGAGACGATGAAGAAGGGCCCGACGAAGTTGTGCAGGTTCTTGCCGAGCGCCGCGAGCCAGGCGAAGAGGGTATAGCCGAACACCGGCAGCAGCACGTACTTGCCGAACAGCATGATCAGCCCGGAGAGGCCGAGCACCACGAAGCTGATCGCGGTGCACCAGTGCACCACCTGCTCGAAGCTCGAGAAGCGCGGCAGCATCCGCCCGGTCGGGCGCTCGTGCAGCTTCACCGGTCCCTTGGCGAAGTAGAGCGCGGCGATGATCAGCAGCACGATCACCACCAGCCAGCCGCCGTAGAAGATCACCGGGCCGTTGCGGATCTGGCGCCAGGTCTCGCCGGCGGATTGCACCAGCACGCCGGTCTCGCGCCCCTTGATGCTGGTGTAGTGCTCCTGGCCTTCCTTGCGCACCTGGCCCCACACCGGGGCGTTGTTGCCCGGCTGGGTCATCTGCCGCTGCTGCTGCGCCTCGGTCGGGCTCTGCTGCGCCTGTGCGACCGCACCGAGCAGCAGGGAAGCGACGAACGCCAGCATGATCCTGGATACGAGCTTCATGAATCCTCCTCGGCCGCCCTACCTTGCCCTGGAACCTACTGGTAGATGCGTTTGTGTTCGTGCTGCGCGAGCTGGCGGCTCTTGATCGACTCTTCCCAGCTCTCGCGGTTGCCCTTGGTCCACTTGCTGCCGCGCAGCTCCGTCACGACGGGCTCGTTGTCCCACGGCAGGCCGTCCTTCTTGCCCTTGTACTTGCCCTGCTCGTAGACCACGACCTGCTCGGACTCGCCGCAGGCGACGAGCCCGAGTACGGCGATCAGAAGAAAAACCGTCCTCATGACCGCCCCGGCTGCTTCTGCTGCGCGGGCGGCTGCGCGCCGGGCCTGGTCGCCGGGCCGTAGGCCGTGCCCCAGCCCCAGACCTCGGAGCCCTTGCCGCGCCGTAGCACGCGCTCGCGGTAGATGTCGGCGATGACGTCGCCGTCGCCGCCGAGCAGCGCCTTGGTCGAGCACATCTCGGCGCAGGCGGGCAGCTTGCCCTCGGCGAGGCGGTTGCGGCCGTACTTCTGGAACTCCGCATCCGAGCGGTCGGCCTCGGGGCCGCCGGCGCAGAACGTGCACTTGTCCATCTTGCCGCGCAGGCCGAAGGCGCCCGCCTGCGGGAACTGCGGCGCGCCGAACGGGCAGGCGTAGAAGCAGTAGCCGCAGCCGATGCACAGGTCCTTGTCGTGCAGCACCACGCCGTCCTCGGTGCGGTAGAAGCAGTCGACCGGGCAGACCGCCATGCAGGGCGCGTCCGAGCAGTGCATGCAGGCGACCGAGATCGACTTCTCGGCCCCCACCACGCCGTCATTGATGGTGACGACGCGGCGGCGGTTGACGCCCCAGGGCACCTCGTTCTCGTTCTTGCACGCGGTGACGCAGCCGTTGCACTCGATGCAGCGCTCGGCATCGCACAGGAATTTCATTCTGGCCATGGCTCTCTCTCCTTAAGCCTGGAACTTCGCCACTTGGCAAAGCGTGGTCTTGGTTTCCTGCATCAGCGTGATCCGGTCGTAGCCGTAGGTGGTGGCGGTGTTCACCGCCTCACCGCGCACGATCGGCGCCGCGCCCTCCGGGTAGTAGGGCAGCATGTCCTCGCCCTGCCACCAGCCCGAGAAGTGGAACGGGATGAAGCACGTGTCGGGACCGATACCCTCGGTCACCTTCGCCTTCACCTTGAGGCGGGCGCCCGAGGGCGTCGATACCCAGACGTACTCGCCATTGCGGATGTTGCGGTCGGCGGCCGCCTTCGGGTTGATCTCGACGAAGTTGTCCTGCATCAGCTCGGCGAGCCAGGGATTGGAGCGCGTCTCCTCGCCCCCGCCCTCGAACTCGACCAGGCGGCCGCTGGTGAGGACCAGCGGGTACTTCTCGTGCATCTTGTCGGCCACCGCCTTGTCCTGGACCGACTTGAACAGCGTCGGCAGGCGCCAGAGAACCTTGACGTCGTCGTGGGTCGGGTACTTGGCGACGAGATCGGGCTTCGGGCTGTAGAGCGGCTCGCGGTGCTGCGGAATGGCGTCCGGCCAGTTCCACACCACGGCGCGCGCCTTGGCGTTGCCGAAGGGACTGCAGCCGTGCTTCATCGCCACGCGCTGGATGCCGCCCGAGAGGTCGTTCGCCCAGGTCTTGCCCTCGGCGGCCTGCTTCTCGGCGTCGGTCAGCTCGTCCCACCAACCGAGCTTCTTCAGCAGCACGTGGTCGAACTGCGGGTAGCCGGTGGTGATGTCGCTGCCCTTGTTGTGCACCCCGTCCTCGGCGAGCAGGTTGACGCCGTCCTTCTCCACGCCGAACAGCGCGCGGAAAGCGTGGCCGCCGTCCATCGGATGCTTGTGTGTGTCGTAAAGGAGCGGCGTGCCCGGGTGCTTGATGTTCGCGTGCCCGTAGCACGGCCAGGGCAGGCCGAAGTAGTCGCCGGTGAGGTCGTAGCCCGTCTTCGCGTCCTTGCCGCCCCTCGCACGCGTCGTCTTCACGTCGAAGACATGCATGTTGCGCATGTGCGCCTGGATGCGCTCGGGCGACTGGCCGGTGTAGCCGATCGTCCAGCAGCCGGCGTTGATCTCGTTGCGCAGCGTGTCTTCCATCGACGGCTCGTCCATGCCGCCCTTGCCCTTCACCAGGCGGATGTGGTCTGCCTTGCCGTCTTTCTTGCCGATGAACTGATCGCCGAAGCCGAGCTTGCTGGCGAGCTGGTACATGATCATGTGGTCGGTGCGCGACTCGAACAGCGGCTCGATCACCCGCTCGCGCCATTGCAGCGAGCGGTTCGACGCCGTCACCGAGCCCTCGGTCTCGAACTGCGTCGCCGCGGGCAGGAGATAGGCGCCGTCCTTGCGGACTTTCGCGAACATCGCCGCGCTCGCCGAGGGGTACGGGTCGATCACCACCATCAGGTCGAGCTTCTCCATCGCCTTCATCATCTCCAGTCCGCGCGACTGGCTGTTCGGCGCATGGCCCCAGAAGATGATGGCGCGCAGGTTCTTGTCCTGGTCGATGGCGTTCTCGTTCTCCGTCACGCCGTCGATCCAGCGCGAGACGGTCATGCCGGGCTTGGCCATCATCGCCTCGGAGGCGTACTGCTTCTTCAGCCACTCGAGGTCGACGTTCCACACCTTGGCCCAGTGCGCCCAGGAGCCGGGCACCGCCACCGGGTAGTAGCCCGGCAGCGTGTCGGGGTTGGGCCCGACGTCGGTCGCGCCCTGCACGTTGTCATGGCCGCGGTAGACGTTGCAGCCGCCGCCCGAGCCGCCGACATTGCCCAGCGCGAGCATCAGGATGTTGCTCGCGCGCACGATGGCGTTGGCGTTCGTGTGCTGCGTCTGCCCCATCGCCCAGATGACGAAGCCGGGCCGGTTCTCGGCGAGCGTCCTGGCGATGTACTCGATGTCCTCCACGGGGGTGCCGGTGACCGCGGACGCCTGCTGCGGCGACCACTTCTCCATCACGTCCTTCTTCACCTGGTCCATGCCGTAGACGCGCTCGGCGATGTACTTCTTGTCCTCCCAGCCGTTCTTGAAGATGACGTGCAGCACGCCGAAGAGCAGCGGCACGTCGGTGCCGGAGCGGAAGCGCACGTACTTGTCGGCCTTCGCCGCGGTGCGGGTGAAGCGCGGGTCGGCGACGATCACCTTGCAGCCGTTCTCCTTGGCGTGCAGGGTGTGGATCATCGAGACAGGATGCGCCTCGGCGGCGTTCGAGCCGAGGAACAGCAGCGACTTCGAGTTCTGCTCGTCGTTGTACGAGTTGGTCATCGCGCCGTAGCCCCAGGTCTGGCCGAGGCCGGCGACGGTGGTGGAATGGCAGATGCGCGCCTGGTGGTCGGTGTTGTTGCTGCCCCAGAGCCGGATCCACTTGCACAGCAGCGCCGACTGCTCGTTGTTGTGCTTGGACGAACCGACCAGGAAGAGGGCGTCCGGGCCGCTCGCCTTCTTGATCTCGAGCATCTTCTTCGAAATCTCGTCGTAGGCCTGGTCCCAAGAGAGCCGCTTCCACTTGCCGCCCTCGAGCTTCATCGGGTAGCGCAGCCGGTGCGAGTCGTGGGTCATGCCGTGCTCACGCACCGACGCGCCCTTCGCGCAATGGCCGCCGAGGCTGAGCGGCGAATCGAACACCGGCTCCTGGCGGACCCAGACGCCGTTCTGCACCACCGCGTCGATAGCGCAGCCGACCGAGCAGTGCGTGCACACGGTGCGCTTGACCTCGATCTTGCCGGTCGCCTCGTCCTTCGCCTTCGCCTCGCCGATGAGGCTGAACGGCAGCTGGCTCGCCACGGCGCCGGCGCCCACGCCGACGCCGGAGCGCTTCAGGAACGTGCGGCGGTCCATGGTCTTCGCCATGACGCCGGCAACGCCGCGCGCGAGATGGGACGAGCGGGCTTGGGGAACAGCGCTTGAGGTCGCTTTCCTCGTTAGCAGCATGACGGGCCTCCTCAGACCTTCGTGGTGCGGTAGTAGTTGTTGACGTGCGCGGTGGCCTGGTAGCCACGCGTGGCGCGCTTGTCGTTCGAGCCGGGCGCGGCTTGCGCGGTTGGCTTCTTCGTCGCCACCGCCGCTGCGGCGGCGGCGCCGCCGGCGCCGAGAGTCATCAGGAAATTTCTGCGGGACAGGATGGCTTTCTTCTCGGCCATGGCGACCTCCTCGTTATGAACGGCAGATCATCGATATACGCGGCCGATTCTAGAGCATTTCGAAGGCCGTTTGCTCAAGGCGAAAGAACGCGCGGGCGAACCTCGAGACGTGCCGATAAAAAACCGTACCGGGATCCTTGTCTATTGCGCCGCACAACGGCTCCGCGGCAGGCGCGATCCACTTGCTGAAGAAGCGCTGCTGCTCGGAGAGCTCCCGTTGCGCCGCAATAAGATGACGCATGACTTCGCAGAGGGCGGCGATATGGTCCTCGGGCTCGTGGACGCCGTCCTGGCGGCTCAGCCCCATGGCAGCCAGCTCGCTGCGCAGCGCGGCGAGCGGCACCTCGTTCGAGAACCGCATCGTGTAGGACGCGGTATAGAAGGTCACCGGCGCCTTGCCGGTGCCCACGAACCGCTCCTCGTATTCCTCGCGCGCCTTCTCCGGGTCGGTGCCGGCGGCGGCGTGGGACAGTTCCCGCCAGGCCGGCCCGAGCGCCTCGCCGTCCAGCCGCGTTTCCGCCAGCACCTTGAGCAGCGCGCCGTCGGGCGGGGCGTAGAACAGCCGCGCGAGCAGCGCGTAGAAGTTCGCGCGCGCCTGCTCCTCCGGCGCAATGAACTTCAGCGGCTGCGTCATTTCTTGTAGTCGAGGATCGAGGCTTCCTGCTTGTTTTCCATCATGTCGACGACGCGGCAGTCGCCGCACATCTGCAGCCGGCGCGTGCCGCCGGCGAACATCGAGTGTGCGCCGAGCTTGCCCAGCATGTTCTCGACCATCTGGCGCGTGCCGAAGGGCTTGGCGCAGCGCACGCAGTTGAACGGCTCGGCCTCGTTCAAGACGACTGGCTGTTTGGCAAGCGCGGCAAGTAACAGGCGCGGCTCCAGGCGGATGGCGTCCTCCGGGCAGGTGCTCGCGCACAGGCCGCACTGCACGCAGTTGCGCTCGATGAAGCGCAGCGCCGGGGTCTCCGGCGAGTCGAGCAGTGCAGCCTCCGGGCAGGCGCCGATGCAGGCCTTGCACAGCGTGCAGGTGTCCTTGTTGACCGTCAGCGTGCCGAAGGGCGCGCCGGCGGGCAGCTTGATCTCTTCAACCTTGGAAGAACTTTGTTCGAGTAGATGCTCGATTGCAAAGTCGAGCGTGGTGCGCTTCTCGGACGAGAGATTGAAGGTGGCGGCGCGCGCCACGGTGGCCGCCGGTGCGCTCTCCCAGAGAACCGCCGGGTCCTCGATCAGCGCGAAGTGCTCGCCGGCGTAGCCGAGCGCCTGCAGGATCCGCTCGGCATAGCCCATCTGCTTCTTCAGCGCGGCGACGTAGCCCTCGGCGGTCCTGTCGGTGACGAGCACGCGCACCTGGCTCGCGCCGTAGGCGATGGCGCCCAGCATCAGGTCGATGCCGATCGAGGCGGGGTGGAAGCACTCGAGCGGCAGCGCGCGCGCCGGCAGGCCCTTGCGCCGGCCCAGGGCGAGGAGCGCGGCGCGGCCTTCGCGCGGATCGTGGAAGAGCACGCACGCGTCCTTGCCGCCGGCCTCGCGGTAGACCGAAAGGAGCGTCTTCAGCCGCGTGCCCGTGTCGGGCACCGGAGGGTAGGCGTAGCGCATCGCGCCCGAGGGGCAGACCGTGGCGCAACCGCCGCAGCCGGCGCAGAGGTGCGGCTCGACCTTGACCAGGTCGCCGTCGGCGCGGATCGCGCCGCTCGAGCAGACATCGATGCAGGCGTTGCAGCCCTGCTTGCCCGAGCGGCTGTGCGCGCAGATGCGCGAGTGATAGTCGAAGAACCTCGGCTTCTCGAACTCGCCCACCAGCGCCGCCAGCTCGCGCGCCGCGAGCGCCTGCTCGAGCGGGTCGTCGCCCGGCGCGAGGTAGCCCTGCGGCAGCTCGTGCGTGCGGATGAGCGGCTCGCGCGAGAGGTCGAGCACGAGGTCGAAGGTTTCTTTCCTGGCCGTCTCGACGCGCGAGAAATCGATTGCGCCGAGCGCGCCGCAGGCCTTCACGCACTCGCGGTGGCCGCGGCATTTCTCCATCTCGACCTGGTAGCCGAAGCCGATCGCCTGCTCCGGGCAGGCGCGCACGCAGGCGTTGCAGCGGGTGCACAGCTCGAGGTCGATCGGGTTTTCCTGGCGCCACTCGAGCTCGAACGCGCCGAGCCAGCCGGAGAGCTTCTGCGCGCGGCCCGACCACACGGGATACCTGCGCTCGGGCGGCAGCTCGCCGGCGCCGCCCGTGATCAGCACGGAAACCTCCATCTGCGCGGCGAGCCGCTCGGCCCAGTCGAGCGCCGCCGCCGCGGGACCGATGATCAGCAGCTGCCCGCCGGAGGCGAACTCGACCGCCGGGACGGGCTCGGGCTCGGGCAGCGCCGCCATGGCGATGAGCGCCGCCATCTTCGGGGTCGCCGCGGCTCCCTCGCGCGACCAGCCGGCGGCTTCGCGCACGTTCACGAACCGGATCCGCTGCTCGCCTTCGCCGGCCAGCTCGCCGAAGAGCGCCGCCTCCTGCGTGCAGGCGACGATCACGTCGTCGGCGCCGCCGAGCGCCGCCTGGAACGCGCCCGCGTCCTTGCGGCAAAGCTCGCTGTGCACCTTTAGCGGCGCGCCCGTTTTCAGCGCCGCCGCCAGCGCTTTCGCGTCGATCGGGACGGTGCGGTTACAGCTGCAGACCTTAAGCGTCTTGCCTTCCAGGCTCATCGGATTCCGGTTTTTCAACGGTGGTTTGCGGCTCGGCCTTCGCCTTTTCCTCGGCCAGGCGCTTCTTCTCTTCTTCTTCCTCCCGAAAGAGGACTTCCTTCGCCTGGTTGAGCGTCGCCAGCATGTCCGGCGGGATGGGCTCGCCGA
>Ga0247825_10003114_pt1 | contig 10946 bp, 7 predicted proteins | sample 13C_Vanillin_Day_FD_194413 | JGI IMG/M metagenome (GOLD analysis project Ga0247825, IMG submission 194413) | Soil microbial communities from agricultural site in Penn Yan, New York, United States - 13C_Vanillin_Day48 | ecosystem: Environmental > Terrestrial > Soil > Agricultural land | place... | reverse complement strand
GGGGATGCCGTTGTTCCCGCCACCGCGAACATGATCGCGGGCGCGCTCGGGCTGAGCGGCTCATGTGACGCGTTCGATATCAACAATGCCTGCATGGGTTTCCTCTCGGCCTTCGACGTCGCCGCGCGTTCGATAGCCACGGGGTTGGGGCCGGTGGGGATCGTCGCCGTCGAGCTGATCTCCCGGAGCCTCGATCCGAGCCTGCACCGGCCCTATCTCGTCTTCGGGGATGCGGCCGCCGCCGCCGTGCTGGGGCCAGCGCGGCCAGGGGAGGGCGTGCTCGGCGTGTCGCTCTCCAACAACGGGACCCTGCCCGCGGATACCTTCCACGGGCACTCATTGCTCACGGGCCAGTTGGAGAAGGTCCACTTCCTGACCTCGCGAGACGACATCTTTCAGATCGCGATGAATGCCTTGAGCAGCGCCACCCACTCGGTGCTGAAGCAGGTGGGGCTGACGCTGAAGGACATCCAGTGGGTGCTGCCCCACCAGCCCAATGGTGTGATGCTCGAGGCCATCGCTGACGGACTGGGCCTGGACCGGGCCCGGATCGTCCCCATGGTCCAGGACGTGGGCAGCGTGGCGTCGGTGTCGATCCCGTACAGCCTGGACCTCTTGCTGCGGACCCGGGATGTGCGCCCTGGGGATCGCATCCTCATGGTCGGAGTCGGGGCGGGCGTCTCCCAGGGAGCGCTCCTCTATCAGGTGGGCGGATGAGCCAGGCAGGCGGATTTCCCCTGGCCACATGGCTGGCGGCGTTCCGCGTGCTGCGTGCCTGGCATCGCTATGACGTGCGCGGGCTGGACATCCTGCTGAGGCCGGGCGCGAAGCTCATCGTCGCGTACCATGGCCGGCCGCTGGCGCTCGACCAGTGCATGCTCACCGTCACCCTCTATGAGCGGCTGGGTTATCTGCCCCATGGCATCATCCATGGCTACTTCGGCCAGAACCGGCTGCTGCGGTGGTGGATTGACGGCCTGGGCTTCGTCACCGGAGATGGGGCGGGCATCGCCGAGGCCGTGGCGCGGGGCGAGCACATCCTCGTCCAGCCCGGCGGCACGCGCGAGGGCTGCCGCAGCTTCCGCCACCGCTACGAGGTCGACTGGGGAGAGCGGCTTGGGTACCTGCGCCTGGCCATCCGCTACGGTCTGCCCATCGTCCCCGTGGCGGGCGACGGCGTGGATGATGCCTATGTGGGCCTCAACGATGGCTATGCGCTCGGGCGCAAGCTGCGTGTGCCAGCGGGGCTCCCCGTCTGGCTGGGAGTTGGCGCGACAGGTGTCTGGCCGTTGTCCCTGCCACTCCCAGTGAAGATGACCCAACTGGTGGGCGAGCCCATCGAGCGTCACCTGGGCGGGAAGATCGATCCATCGAATCGGGAGGCGTTGCTGGCGCTGCACCAGGAGGTTCGCGGTGCCGTCCAGGCGCTCATGGATCGCAAGCGGGGCCACAAGGAGACAGTATGAGCGCAGGGCAGTGGGCGGTCGTCCTCGGATCGTCCTCGGGCACGGGGGCCGCCATCGCCGTGGAGGCGGCTCGTTCTCGCGGGCTCGATGTGTTCGGGGTGCACCGTGGGCGCTACCTGGAGCAGGCCCAGCAGGTGGAGCGTGACGTGGCGGCCGCCGGGCGCCGCATCGTCATGTACCGGGGGGATGCTGGCACCAGCGAAGGCGCGGCTCAGGGCGCCGATGCGCTCCTGTCCGCGGCGGGGCCGTGCAGTGTGAAGCTGTTCGTCCACTCGCTCGCCAGCGGCTCGGTGGGGCACTTCCTCCCAGGAGAGAAGGAGCCGCTCCATCCCAAGCAGTTCGAGCGCACTTTCAATGCCATGGCCCACTCGTTCGTCTACTGGGTCCAGGCGCTGGTGGCCCGGGATCTCCTCGCCCCCCAGGCCCGGCTGCTGGGGCTGACCAATCCGCTGACCGAGTCACTCCTCCACAACACGGGCCTGATCACCGCCGCCAAGGCCGCGCTGGAGATCTACGTGCGCCACCTGGCCATCGAGCTCGGACCGCGGGGCCACCGCGTCAACCTGCTCAAGTTCGGCACGGTGATGACGCCGGCCCTCCAGCACGTGTACTCGGCCGAGGCGCTGGCGCGGCTGGAGTCCGCCCATGCCCGGATGAACCCCGCCGGGCGGATGTGCACCGTCCAGGAGGTGGCCCGCTTCGTCTCCGTTCTGGTGGGAGACAACGTGGACTGGTTCAACGGTGCCACCATCGATTTCACGGGCGGCATGACCCTGCGGCTGCTCGATCTCGTGCTCAACGAGCCACGCTGAGGCTCACCCGCGATCCAGCTCCGCCTGCACCCGCGCGAGCTCATCTGGCATCTGCAGCTGGGAGAAGAGCGCCCGGGCCTTCAGCAGGTGGGGGCGCCGCGTGGGATCCTGGAGATCCAGGTGGCGGCCGAGCTCGTACCGGGCGCGGCCCTCCTCGAAGGGCATGTGGTGGTGCTCCGCCTCCGGCAGTGCCTGGAGCCAGGCCTGGCGCGCCGCCGCGTGGCGGCCAGAGAGCCACGCCTCGAGTCCGCGGCACAGCTGCGAGAAGGAGCGCGCGAATGGGAGGATCAAGGCGAAGGTGCGCAGGATCTGGATGCCCGCCCGAGCCTCCTTCGCCAGCTGCTCCCGCTCCGGGCTGTTCACGGCGGAGCGCTCCCAGAGCGTGAGGAGCACCTCGTTCATCGCGATGATGCCCGGGTAGAGGAAGAACGTGACGGGCTTGATGGACTGCAGCACCTGCAGCGTCTGCGTGGCCACTCGGTGCGCCTGCTCGGGGTTGCCCTGGCGCAGCCAGGCCAGCGCCAGCGTGCCGTAGAAGACGATCTTCGAGGCCACATCGACGTTGGCCTCGATCCGGGCCATCTCCGAGGAGGCCAGGAGCACGGCCTCGGTGGATCGGCCCAGGCGCATCATGGGCCCAACCCGCATGACAGGGCCCCAGAGCTGGGTCTGGGTGGCGCCCCGCTTGCGTGCCGATTCCTCCATCCGCACCGTCAGGTCGATGGCCCGCTGGTACCGCCCGCGGCACGTGTTCGCGCAGGTCAGCACCGCGCTCACTTCCTCCACCTGCCGATCGTCGCCCAGCTTGCTGGCAATGGAGATGGTGCGGTCACCCCAGGTCTCCAGCTCCTCCCAGCGCGCCGTGCCAATGCCGCTGCACGCATTGCGGGTCAGCACATAGGCCACATCGATGGGGGAGCCCACCTGCTCGGCCATCTCCTGGGAGCGGCGCAGCCAGATCTCGGCCACGTTGCGCGTGGGCGGGAGGCTCAAGACCAGCGACATCATGGAGTAGCCGCGCGCCAGGGAGGGCGAGGGGCCCAGGGGCTCCCAGGTGTTGAGCATCTTCAAGCCGGACCAGAGCAGGCGCGGCATGTCCTGGGCGAAGAGGTAGATGTCCGTGAGCCGCAGCAGCATGCGGCCCGCCTCCACTCGGCTCTCCACACGCTCGGTGGAGCTGGCCTCGAAGGCCTCCGGGACCGTCGCCTGGGCCACCCGTTGGATGATCTGGCCGAGCACCCCCACGCCCCAGCCCGCGGAGGAGGAGGGGACGCGCACGCCGAAGCAGCGCAGGGCCTGCTCGGCATGTGCGCGGCACTTGTCCGGCAGCCCGAGCTGGAAATAGGCGTCCGACAGCAGCGCCTCGATCTGCCCAAGCTGAAAGCGCTTCTCCTCGGGCAGATCCTGGGCATCGGTCCCGCTGGGAGCGAGCAACTGCCTGGCCCGCTCCAGGTGGGGAACGGCCTCGCGGCTCGCGTAGACCGCCAGGGCCTGCTCACCGGCCCTCCGCGCGTAGTGGATCTCCTTCTCCGTGTCGCCGGCCTTCCCCCAGTGGACCGCGAGCGCCACCAGCCACTCGGGGGACTCCGGGTAGGCGGCCTCGATGGCCACCGCGGCCTGACGGTGCAACAGCGGCTCGGCGCGCGGGGGGAGATCCGCGAGCACGCCCTCGCGCAGCTTGTCATGCGCGAAGCGCCACTGCCCTTCGGAGAACTCCAGCACCGCGGCGCTGGCGCACTCGGATAGGAACGCGTCCATGCGCACGGTGGGCGCGCACCGGCTCAGCACCTTGGGATCGATGCGGCGTCCGATGACGGCGGCGAGCTGGAGCAACTCTCGCGCCGACGGGGGGAGCCTCGCCAGGCGCCGCTGGACGATCTGCTTCACGCCACCGGGGAACACCTTGGCCGGCAGCGGCGCGCTGCCGACGCGGGCCAACTGCCCGCTCTCCTCCGCCAGGGCTCGGACGACCTCCACGAGGAAGAAGGGGTTGCCCTCCGTCTCGCGCCGCAGCATCTCGACGACCTGGGGCGAGCGTCCGGCCGCGCCGATCATCGACTCGGTGAGCACGGCGATGGCGTCCTCGCCCAGCCGGGGCAGGCGCAGCACCTCCGCCATCGGCAGCAGGCTCGGCAGATCCGGGCGCTCGTCGTCCCGGTAGCTGGCCAGGATGAGCAACGGCAGCGTCTTCGCCAGGGCAGAGATACGGGCCAGCAGGCGCAGCGACTCACCGTGCGCCCAATGGAGATCCTCCAGGATGAGCACCGTGGGCTGCGGCACCCGGCGGAAGAGATCCTCCACCACGGAGAAAAGGCGCGCCTGCGCCATCTCCGGATCCAGCTCCACGCTCGCGGGCACGGGCCGCCCGAGCAGTGTCTCGATGTCCTCCACCAACGGGCGGAGCACGCCCGCCTCGAAGTCGTTCGGCTCGGCCAGCAGCACCAGCCAGCGCAGCACCGAGCGCCACTCCTGGTAGGGGCTGCCGCCGCCGCTGACGCCCTGGCCCCGCACGGCCACCGAACCTCGCACCAGGGCCAGGGTGCGCACCTCGTCCAGGAGCCGGGACTTGCCCACGCCGCTCTCGCCGCCGACCAGCCACGCGCTCCCCTTGCCGCGCAGCGCCTGGCTGAGCACCCGCTCGAAGCGGTCCAGCTCGCGCTCGCGGCCCACGAAGCGGGCTCCCTGCAGGAAGCTCTCGCGCGTGGCCGAGGTCTCGATGACGACCTGGTGGCCCGTGGCCTCGGTCAGCGCGGCCAGGGCCTCCTCGGCGCTGAGGTAGCGCTCGCGAGGATCCGGGGCGCTCAGCTTGCGCAGCAACTGGCCCAGCGGGCTCTCCTCGAAGCCAGCGGGCAGACCCTTGGGCCCCGCGAAGAGCCGGTAGGCCACCATCCCCAGGCTGAACAGATCCGAGGCTGCCGAGGCCGGCTGCCCCTCGAAGAGCTCCGGCGCCACGAACCCGGGAGTGCCCACCGTGCCCTGGGCGTCCAGATGCTCCCGGGCGATGGCCAGGCCGAAGTCGAGCACCTTCACCTGCCCGTCCACGACGAGCACGTTGGCCGGCTTGAGATCGCGGTGGATGACGCCCCAGCGGTGCATGTAGGCCAGCGCCTGGAGCACCTGCGCCAGCAAGCCCACGCACACCTCGTGCGGCTGGTCCTTCCCCGCCTCGGTGATGGTCCGTGCTCCCTTGAGCAGGTCCATCGTGTAGTAGGGGCGTGCCTGGTCATCGAACCCGTAGTCCAGCACGCTGATGACGTGCGGGTGGTGCAGGGAGGTGAGGACCTTGAACTCGTCCGCCAGCCCGAGCGCGATCTCCGGAGGCTCCGTCTTGGAGCCGAGGCTGCGGGTGGCGTCGTCGGCCAGCTCCTCCACGGAGCGGTGCAGCCGCTTCAGAGCCACGACGCCCGCGAGCCGATCCCGTGCCAGATAGACAGTCCCCATCCCGCCCCGGCCAACGACCTCCAGGACCTGGTAGCGGCGGCCCAATATCTCGGCGCTGACAGGGAGCGTAGCGGAGAGCTCACCGGTGGAGCCCCCTGGCGCGGCTGCGTTCATGTCGTCCATTTATCATGTCTTCCGGGTGTCGCGCTGAATCACTCGGAGGAGGGCGCAACGGCTGCGCCTGGGGGAGGGGCCGCGCAGAACTTGCACCCGTCATGAGGGGGCCGCCCCGGATGCACCGGGTGGCGCGAGCTTTGCTGGAGCTCCCTGGGCCGGGAGCCTGTTCCCGGTGGACGGAGTTTTACATGATGGCCCGAAGCGTTCCCCTGTCCATGCTTGCCACGCTCCTGTTCTCCACTGCCAGTCTGGCAGGCGGGGTGGAGCCGGGCTCACCGCTGCCCGTCCAGCCGCAGCGCTCACGCCCCAAGCAGGCGGCTGCTCCCTCGATGCGGAGCCTGAGCCTGTCGCGCTTCCTCGAGGAGCCGGGCACCGAGGAGGATCGCGTCAGGCTGTGGCTGCGCTTCAACCGGGAGGCGCGGGTCATCGAAGAGGGGGCGCGGGACTTCCTGGAGACCCTCATCATGCTGACGGACCTGGCATCCAGGGACGTCATCTATTCGCATGAGCACGTGCAGCTCGATGCGGAGCTGCTCGCCGCGGACCAGGAGGTCGCGGAGCTGATGGATGCCCGGGAGGCGCTGCTCGAGGAGTGGGGGAGGAAGGATCCCGATCACGCCATCCTCGAGGGGAAGCTGGCGCCGCCCTGGTCTCCGGACTGGACGCTGGATCGCGAAGCACTGGGGGGCCTCATCTTCGCGCGCACGGGCCGCCCCGGGGGGCTCGGCCCTGAGGTGGAGCGAGTGCTGGGAAGGCTGGACGGCGTGGAGCGGCGCCTGGACTTGGTGGAGCACCAACTGCTGCCGGTCTCCGAGGAAGCCCTGGGCTTGGCCTTGCTGGCACTGTCCTCGGCCGAGGCCACCATGCTCGAGGTCATCCATGGCCTGCACTTCCTCAAGCACCAGCAGCGCACCCGGCTGGAGCTGCGCGTCCATCGGGAGCTGCTCCTGATGGAGCTGGCCCGTCAAGCGGGCTGCAGGGTGGACCAGCTCCCTTGGGTGACGGAGGCCATCTCCGGCTGAGGCCTTATGAGGGGTGGCGCAAACCCGTTGAAGCGGCTAGGTCGGGCCTGGGGTGGGATAGGCTCGCGGCGCATGGCAGAGACCTTGTTCGAAGAACTGAAACGGTATGTGGGCTTCAGCCTGGAGGACGAGCGGGCACTGCTCTCCCTCTACGCGGTGGCGCGAGGGCACTTCTCGCGGATCGCCGAGGTGTTCTATGCGCGTATTCTCGAGCACGAGGGCGCCCGCACGGCGCTCGAAGGAGGCGAGAGCCAGGTTGGCCACCTGAAGGGCACTCTGCAGATCTGGATGGATCAGCTCCTGCGGGGCCCCTGGGACGAGGGCTACTTCGAGCTGCGGTGCCGCATCGGGCGCATGCACGTGCGCATCGCGTTGCCCCAGCACTACATGTTCGGAGCGATGAACGTGCTGCGGCGGGAGTTCAACATGCTCATCGACGAGTATTACCGTGAGCAGCCTCAGGAGTTCGCCCGTGTCCGCGCGGCGCTGTCGAAGATCCTCGATCTGGAGCTGGCCATCATGCTTCACACCTACCGGGAGGATCTGCTCGCGCAGCAGGCGCGGAGCGAGCGGCTGTCCACCTTCGGCCAGCTTGTGGGCTCCATCGGCCACGAGCTGCGCAACCCGCTGGGCGTCATCGAGACGTCTGTCTTCATCCTCAAGAGCCGCCAGACGCCAGGGGACGAGCGCACGGCCAAGCACCTGGATCGCATCGGTGAGCAGGTGGCGATCGCCAACCGGATCGTCTCGGATCTGCTGGACATGATCCGCGACAAGCCGCTGAAGGCCGAGCCGGTGCGGCTCGTGGAGGTCTGGCGCAGTGCTGTCTCTGCTGTAAAGCATCACCCGGAGGTGGTTATCGGGGAGCATGGGGTGGCGGAGCTGCCCGCGGTGCGTGGGGATCCGCACCAGCTGAGGCAGGTGTTCGTCAACCTTCTGGAGAACGCCGTCCAGGCGGTAGGGGAGGCTGGGAAGGTAGAGCTGAGGGCCCGGACCCTTCCGGACGCGGTGGAGATCGCCATCGAGGACTCCGGGCCCGGAGTGAGCGAGTCCATCCGTCGGCGCCTCTTCGAGCCGCTCATCACCACCAAAGCGCGCGGCATCGGCCTGGGCCTGCCGCTCGTGAAGCGCATCCTGGAGCGCCACGGTGGCTCCATCGCGTACGCGCCCCGCCCCGAGGGGGGCACTGGCGCACGTTTCCTCATCCGGATACCCATTGAGCATTAGAGAGTTCCGTTCCATGCGTCACTACCTTCTACTCGACGACAACCGGGCCTTCGCGGAGAACCTCGCCGAGATTCTTCGGGATGGGGGCGATGCCGCGACCATCGTGACCGATGGTGTCGAGGCGCTCGCCCGGGTGAAGGTCACGCGCTTCGACGCGCTTCTCACCGACATGAAGATGCCGGGCATGAGCGGTGCGGCCGCGGTGCACCACATCCGCCGGGTGGATCCGGGCCTTGCCGCAGTGGTCATCACCGCCTACCCAGGAGAGAACGATCTGGAGGCGGCGCGGCTCGAGGGCTTGCTGGCAGTGCTGCCCAAGCCGGTGCCGGTGCCGACGCTGATGGAGTTGCTGAAATCCGCCAAGCGGGATGGGCTGGTAGCCCTGGTCGAGGACGATCCGGCACTGGCGGACAACATGACCGAGCTGCTGCGTGCGCGGGGCTTTTCGTGCGCGACGGCCCGCTCGGTGCTGGAGACAGACCGGCTCTCCATGGTGAAGCCCTTCGCCACGCTGGTGGACCTGAGACTGCCCGGCGGCCCCGATGGCGAGGCGCTACGCCGGCTGAAGGCCCGCTACCCGGACATACCCGCCTTTGTGATGACCGCCTACCCGGAGCTGACTCCGCTGCAGGAAGTCGCGGGCGTCTTCTCCAAGCCCTTTGACACCGAGGCTCTCCTGCGAACCTTGGAGCAGACGCACGCCGCGCGGCGGTCCGCCGCATGATGTCCCTGAGCCGCCGCCCACGCGTCCTCGTGGTGGACGACAACGCGGCATTTCTGGACAACCTCCGGGAGTTGCTGGGCGATGCGGGCTATGAGGTCAGCGTCGCGGAGAGCTGCCAGGCCGCGCGCGAGCGGGCAGGAGCTGGCTTCGACGTGGCGCTGGTGGATCTGCGCCTGCCGGATGGGGACGGCACCGCGCTGGCGGGGGAGCTGAAGCACGCGCAGCCGGAGTCCGAGGTGGTGCTGCTCACGGGCTTCGCCACGCTGGAGACGGCCATGGCGGCGGTGCGGGCGGGGGCGTGTGCCTACCTGATGAAGCCCTGCGCGCCTCAGGATCTGCTGCTCACGCTGGAGCAGGCCATGCGTCAGGTGCGGCTGCAGACGGACAAGCGCGAGCTGGCGCGCCGCGCTCAGATGACGGAGAAGCTGGCGGCGGTGGGGACGATGACCGCGGGGCTCTCGCACGAGATCCGCAACCCGCTGAACGCGGCGGCGCTGCAGCTGTCCGTCCTGGAGCGGCGGTTGCGCAAGCTCTCAGAGGCCCAGCAGGGCCCGCTGCTCGAGCCTCTGGGCCTGGTGCGCGACGAGATCCGCCGGTTGGATCACATCCTGGAGGACTTCCTTCAGTTCGCGCGTCCGCGCGAGTTCAGGCCAGAGCCGATCGAGGTGGAGCCGCTGCTGCGCCGGGTGGTGGATCTGCTGAGCGGGCAGGCGGAGGCTCGCAAGGTGCGGATCGAGGCGTCGGTGCCCGATCCGGTCTCCCGGGTACCCGGAGAGGAGGGGCGGCTGCGTCAGGTGCTCATCAACCTTGCGCTCAATGCGCTAGAGGCGACGCCGGCCGGGGGCGTGGTCCGGATCTCCGCCGAGGAGAACGAGCGGGGGATCTGGGTGACGGTGGACGACACGGGACCGGGCGTCCCCATGGCGCTGCGGGATCGCATCTTCGAGCCCTTCTTCACCACGAAGGCCGAGGGCTCGGGGCTGGGGCTCTCCATCGTGCATGCCATCGTGACGCAGCATGGCGGGACGATGGAGGTGGGGGATGCTCCTGGCGGTGGCGCCCGCTTCCTGCTGCGGCTTCCCAAGGCCAGGCCTGCGCCGGAAGGACCAGTGGGGTAGCCTCTCCCCAAGATGTCCCGGTACGCCCTCACACTCTTCCTCAGCGCCTTCCTGCTCTTCGGGGTTCAGCCGCTGGTGGGGAAGTTCGCCCTGCCGTGGTTCGGCGGGACGCCGGCGGTATGGACCGCGTGCATGCTCTTCTTCCAGGCGGCGCTGCTGGCGGGCTACGCCTATGCGCATGCCGTGGCCACACGCCTGGCGCCGCGCTCGCAGGTGAGGCTGCACCTGGGGCTGCTGGGGCTCACGGTCGCGGTGCTCGCCGTGCGCGCGGTCTGGCAGGGCTCGCCGGTGGCGCCTGGGCCGGAGTGGCGCCCCGCGGGAGTCGAGGGCTTCACGGGCCAGCTGCTGGCGATGCTGGCGGTGACAATCGGCCTGCCCTTCTTCGCGCTGTCCACCACGGCACCACTGCTGCAGAGCTGGTTCGCGCGTGCACGGCCGGGGGCATCGCCGTACCGGCTGTATGCGCTGTCCAACGCGGGCTCGCTGCTGGCGCTGCTGAGCTATCCGTTCCTCATCGAGCCCACCGTGCCGCGCGGCGTGCAGGGCTGGGGGTGGGCCGCGGGCTTTGGCGTGTTCGTGGTGGGCTGTGCCATGTGTGCGAGGGAGCTGTGGAAGCAGGGAGCCGCGGCGCCCGTGGAGGAGGTGCCCCCCGAGCAGGCCGCTGCGCCAGACGAGGAGGGTACACGGCCGGGCCTGGGACGCATGCTTGCGTGGCTGGGGCTGAGCGCGTGCGCGTCGGTGCTGCTGCTGGCCACGACGAACCAGCTCTCGCAGGACGTCGCGGCCGGGCCGTTCCTGTGGGTGCTGCCGCTGGCGATCTACCTGCTCACCTTCATCATCGCCTTCGAGCGGGAGGCGCTGTACTCGCGCACGCTGTTCTCCGTGCTCCTCATCGTCTCGGTGGCGGGCGTCACGCGGGTGACCGTCGCCGGGCCTCACACCCCGCTCGGCTTGCAGCTCCTGGCACACGGCGGGGCGCTGCTGGCGGGCTGCATGGTGTGCAACGGTGAGCTCTATCG
>Ga0247825_10003112_pt1 | contig 10948 bp, 12 predicted proteins | sample 13C_Vanillin_Day_FD_194413 | JGI IMG/M metagenome (GOLD analysis project Ga0247825, IMG submission 194413) | Soil microbial communities from agricultural site in Penn Yan, New York, United States - 13C_Vanillin_Day48 | ecosystem: Environmental > Terrestrial > Soil > Agricultural land | place... | reverse complement strand
CTGATTCTGCCATCGCTATCGTCCTGACGACGATCGGCGCCGATGCCGACGCGGCCTCCCTCGCCCGCACGCTCGTCGAGGAACGGCTGGCTGCCTGCGTGAACGTCTTGCCGCCAATGACCTCGTTCTACCGGTGGAAGGGCGTAATCGAGGAGGACCGAGAGCAGCAGCTCGTCATCAAAACGGCGCCCACCCGGACGGCCGCCCTCGCGGCGAGGCTCCGCGAATTGCACCCATACGAGTTGCCGGAGTTCGTCGTGCTCGATGCGACGGCGAGCATGGCCTATGCGGCGTGGGTCGGGGAGGCGGTCGCCCCAACGACCTAGGAGGTGCGATGCCCGAACCTGTCAGAGCGCGGGCTCGCCCAGTTCCTCCGCTCGCGAAACAGGACACCTCGCGGTTGCTCAAGAGTCACCTTGGCCAATCGGCCCGGACTCTCGCGAATCGCTGAAGGAGTGATGGAACTCGGACGGAAGGGTCAGGCGGTGCGGCCGCGGCGATGCTTTAGATACTCGAAGACCATCGGCAGAATTGACACGACGACGATGCCGAGGGCGACGAGCGAGAAGTTCTCTTTGACGATCGGCACGTTCCCGAAGAGGTAGCCGGCGCCCACGCAGACACCCACCCAGGTCACGGCGCCGGTGACGTTGTAGAGCGCGAAAGCCGGGTAACGCATCTCGGCAACGCCGGCGACGAACGGCACGAAGGTGCGCACGATCGGCATGAATCTCGCCAGCACGATCGCCTTGCCGCCGTGTCGTTCGAAAAACTCGTGCGCCCGAGCCACGTACGACGGCTGTATCCAGCGTCCCCACCGCGGGTCGGTCTGCGCCAGGTGAATGATGCGAGTGCCCACCATGCGCCCGACGGCGTAGTTCACGGCGTCGCCCAGGACAGCGGCCACGACGAGCAGCAACACGGTGCCGCCGGGATCGAGGGCGCCGCTTGCCGCCAGAGCGCCAGCCGCAAACAGCAGTGAGTCACCCGGCAGGAAGGGCGTCACGACCAGGCCGGTCTCCGCGAAGATGATGAGAAACAGAATGGCGTAGACCCAGACCCCGTAGTTCGCTACGAGATCGAGCAGATATACGTCGACATGGAGCAGGAGGTCGAGGAGTTCAGCCACGGGTTATACGCGGTCGAGCGCCTGCTCGAGGTCTTCCCGCAGGTCGTCCAGATCCTCGATTCCAACGGAGAGCCGGATCATGTCGTCGGTAATTCCAATCTGCAGACGCCGCTCCTGTGGAACCGAGGCATGCGTCATGGAGGCGGGGTGGCTGATCAACGTTTCGACGCCGCCCAGGCTCTCGGCGAGAGCCATCAGGCGAACGCTCTCGAGCACGATGCGCGCCCGTTCGAGCGACCCCATCTGAAACGCGAGCAGCCCTCCGAATCCGCGCATCTGATGGCGCGCGAGGTCGTGCTGCGGATGCGACGGCAGGCCGGGGTAGTGCACCGCCGACACCTTGGGATGCGACTCCAGGAACTGCGCCAGGGCCAGCGTGTTGGTGTTATGCCGCTCCATCCTGATCGGAAGCGTCTTCGTGCCACGAAGCACGAGCCACGCATCCATGGGACCGATGATCGCGCCCTGGGCGTTCTGGACGAACCGCAGCCACTCGACATGATCGTCGCGGACGGCGATGACGGCGCCGCCGACGCTGTCGGAGTGGCCGTTCAGAAACTTCGTCGTGCTGTGAATCACGAGGTCGGCGCCGAAATCGATGGGCCGCTGCACGTACGGGCTGGCAAACGTGTTGTCGACGGCTACAGGGATACCGTGGCCGTGTGCAATCGTGCAGGCGCCCGCCAGGTCGGTCAGCCGCAGCATGGGGTTCGTGGGGGTCTCGATAAAGAGCAGTTTGGTCGTCGGCTTGATGGCGCGTTCGATCTCAATGAGCTGCGCGGTATCGGCGTACGTGAAGTCGAGCTGATACTTGCGCAGCACCTGCTCGAACAGCCGATACGTTCCGCCATAGGTGTTCTCGGTGACGACGACGTGGTCGCCTGACTTGAGGAGAGTCATCACGGCGCCCGTGGCCGCCATGCCAGACGCGAATCCGAACGCCGCCGCGCCACCCTCCATCGCGGCGAGATTGCCCTCGAGCGCCGAGCGCGTCGGGTTCTGCGTCCGCGCGTACTCGTAGCCCTTGTGCACGCCGAGCGCGTCCTGCACGTAGGTCGATGTCTGGTAGATCGGAGTGATGATGGCGCCAGTCGAAGGATCGGGTACCTGCCCGGCGTGGATGCAGATGGTATCGAAGCGCGCGCGCTCGCTCAGTTTCACGGTGGTGAAAAGCGTACTCTGATATCATCCTCGCCCACAACCGCGCCGCACGTGCAGCGGTCTCCAGTCATCCCACTCATGGCACCCGTCGTCGTGTTCACGACCACGTCAGACATTGAAGCGAGCGTCGTCATTGCCTTGCTCGACAGCCGAGGCATCGACAGTTTTCGCGTGTCCGGAAATCCGCAGGCGATCTGGCCGATGGCCGTCAACGCGCTCGGCGACATCAGAGTAGCAGTGGCGGAAGAGGTGGCCGACGATGCGCGCCGCGTGATCGACGCACATCGCGAGGACGTCGGCACGCGCGTGGTCCGGCTTAGGGACGAGTTCGAAGAGTTGCAGCACCGGATCGGATACGAGTTCAAGGATCGCGGACTGCTCGAGCACGCCCTCACGCACCGATCGCGCGCGGCCGAGGATGTGTCGGGCGGCGTGAGGGACAACGAGTCGCTCGAGTTTCTCGGTGATGCGGTACTCGGTCTCGTGACGGCGGACATGTTGTTCCGACGGTATCCGCAGTACGACGAAGGACAGAAGTCCAAGATCAAAGCGTCGGTCGTGTCGGCGCAGGCGCTGGCGCGGCGCGCGGAGCAGATACGTCTGGGCGATCACCTGTTGCTCGGGCGCGGCGAGGAAAAAACGGGAGGGCGATTCAAGCAGGCGCTCCTCGCGGATGGCTACGAGGCGCTCATCGCGGCGGTTTATCTCGATGGCGGTCTACCGGCGGCGGCTGCGTTTCTCGAGCGGGAGCTGAGCGACGCCATCACGGAAGGCGCCGGCCAGGCGGTGGTCGGCGAGGACTACAAGTCTGCGTTGCAGGAGCGTCTACAGGCGCTTGGGCGGCCGCTGCCCGAGTACCGGGTGGCCGCGCAGTCGGGGCCCGACCACCGCAAGATGTTCACGATCGAAGTGGTGGTTGGGGGCGAGGTGCTCGGCAGCGCGACGGGGAAGGCCAAGAAGGAAGCGGAGCAAGAAGCGGCACGAGGGGCCCTCGTGCACATCAGCCGCGTAGGCTAAAGCGATTTACATCTTGCCGTGGCGGGTCAAAGCCAGATTGTCCGCGCACGCTAAAGCGTGCGCTCTACGCAACACCGGTTGTAGAGCGCAGGCTCTAGCCTGCGCGGCCCACGTCAGTCGATTTCGATGATGCCCCAGCCCTTGCGTTCGTCGGGCGTCGCGTCGCTGCCCGCGTAGGCGAGCGCAGGCGCGGGTTCTCCGATGTGCGGGACTCGCGCCACCGTGTAGTGCTGGACTTCGCGCGCGATTTCGTCTTCGGTTGGGGGAGTCGGGCGACAGTGCAGGCGCACCCAGAGGCGGAGCAGGGGATCGGTGAAGCTGTAGCGTTTCGCTCGCGAGACGACCAGATCGACGTCTTCCAGCCACGAAAGATAGTCCTTCGTGGAGCCCGGAGTACGGCGCAATCGTAACGAGATCTCGGTCAGTGTCAGGGGCTCTTCGTCGGCCAGGATGTCCAGAATCGCCTTGAGCGCTCCATAGCCCCGCGCGCGGTGGAGACGGAGTTCGTAGCAGAACCGGCACCATCGGTCGAGGGTTCCGTCCGGAGACAGCAACGAGGCCAGGGCACTGATCGGATCGGCGCCGCGGCCCATCTGCCCCATCGCGTCGCCGATGGCCCGTACGTATGCCGCACGCCCGTCGGCCAGCGCCTGCACGGTGCGGCCCAGGTAATCCCGGTCGTCGGTTGGCGTCTGCTCGTATCCGTTGAAGACCGGCGCGAGGAGCTCGGTGACGTCGGCCACCGATAACGGCGGCAGGTGCATCACTTCGAATCGCGAGGTCGCGTCTCGCAGCAGGCGATGTGTGCGCGCCACGTATCGGGTGGTCAGGACGAAGCGGTTCGGGCTGGCTGCCAATCCCTCCAGGAGGTCGCGGACGACGTGACGAAGTCCAGGGAAACTTTCGAATGTGCGGAGCTCGAGGACTTCGTCCAGCAGGAAGGTGCACGGACCGCCACCCGGCGTCCTGGCCGTGTCGAAGAAGCGCAGGAGCGACTCGAAGGCTTCGCGCGCGTTGCCGTACACGAGTTCTCGACCCTGCGATGGAAACGGGGACGCGGCGACCACCGCATCGAAGAATCGTTCGGGCGTTGTGGCGCAGCGTTCGACGTCGATGTATTGCGCCGATCCGCGGCCGGCGCGGTCGCGCAGACGCTGGAGGAGCCAGGTGCGTCCTGTCCCGCAGCCCCCTGGCACGACCGGAATGCGAGACGGCGACGCATCGAGCGTCCCCATGACCCGGCGTTCAAATCCAGCGTACGGTCCCATCAGACCTCAGAATCCACATCGCACGGCGTGTCAACGATGACATCGGTCGCCGATCGCGAGCGGAGGCAGCATTGTTCAGGCACGGCGACCCGAATGTCAATCATGTCGATCGTCAAATTGTCGACACGATCGCACACGCAGATCGATGAACAGTTGAAAAGGATCAGACCTTAAAGAGCGCGCGAGGTCTTGTCAAATAAAATCGCATCACGAGTTCTGTTGACTTCTGTAATACGAACAAATACGAACACGCATCTGTCCGTACTCGCGCGTGATTCCGGCTCGTGATCGTCGTGGCGCTGCGGTAGCATAGGCACGAATGTCGAAGACCAGCATAGCCGTGCTTGGCACGCAGTGGGGCGACGAAGGCAAGGGCAAGATCGTCGATATGCTCACGCCGCACTTCTCGGCCGTGGCGCGATATCAGGGCGGTCACAATGCCGGCCACACCGTCTACGTTCGTGGGCAGAAGTTCGTCCTGCACTTAATTCCCTCGGGCATTCTCCATCCCGGCGTGACGTGCGTGATTGGCAACGGCGTCGTCGTCGATCCCAAGGCGCTCTTCAAGGAAATCGACGAACTGGATCGCATGGGCATTGCGGTCGACGGGCGTCTGCGGATCAGTGAAAAAGCGCACGTGATCCTGCCGTATCACCGGGAGCTCGACGTCCTGTCCGAGGCGCGCCGGGGCGAGCGCAAGATTGGCACCACGTCGCGCGGCATAGGTCCGGCGTACGAGGACAAGATCGGCCGGCGCGGCATCCGGGTGTGCGACCTGTTGAGCGATCCGGCCGCGTTGCAGGACGAGGTGCGTGAAAACGTCAGCGCTCGGAACCGCATCATCAAAGACTCGACGCTCGATTGGCAACCGGTGTTCAAGCAGTTGATTGCCGACGGCGAACGGATGCGGCCGTGGGTGAGTGACGTCTCGCTGTTTCTGTCTGAGCTCATGCAGGGTGGACACACCGTGATGTTCGAGGGGGCGCAGGCGACACTGCTCGATATCGACCACGGGACCTACCCGTTCGTGACCTCGTCAAACGCATCGATCGGCGGGGTATGTACGGGCCTGGGCGTGCCGCCACGCGCGATCGGTGGCGTGCTGGGAGTGGCCAAGGCGTATACCACCCGTGTGGGTGAGGGTCCGCTGCCCACGGAGCTGTCGGGGGCCTTGTCGGAGCGGCTTCGCGAGAGTGGTCAGGAGTACGGCGCGTCCACGGGCAGGCCCCGCCGCTGCGGCTGGTACGACGCCGTCGTGGTCCGCTACTCGGCGAGGATCAACGGGCTCGATGCTCTCGCGCTCACGAAGCTCGATGTGCTGGACGGGTTGCCGGAGGTGCAGCTGTGTACCGGCTATCGAACGCCTCAGGGAATCGTGACGGAGTTTCCGGCGAACCTGCGGGCGCTCGCCACCGCCGAGCCCGTCTACGAAACACTGCCCGGTTGGAGCGCGCCCACCAAAGGCGCCACGCGGATGGAGGACTTGCCCGCGGAAGCGCTTCGATACGTTCAGCGTCTCGAAGAGGTGAGCGGTGTGCCGTGCGCAATCATCTCAACGGGTTCGGACCGCGCCGAGACGATCGTCAGGCCTGAGTCTGTGGTGTCGACCTGGTTGGGGCAATAGCGCGCGGACGGTGGCCCGTGCTCGCCGCTAGACCTTGTGTTTCTTGATGAACTTCGCGATGGTTCCCTGGTCGACGCCATCGAGGAGCTCGATCCCGGCCCGGTATCGGGGAACCCCCTGCGCCAGCTCGAACGTCGCCCAGGCCACCACCGACTTGTAGCGTGCCGCGCCGGGCTGCGTTGAGAGCGTGAGCCTGATCCGCTGGTTCGGCTTGAGAATCGTCGGGGAAATCACCTGCACGCCAACCGTCGACATGTTCACGAGATGCGCGAGGTTGCCTTCGATCTGCACCTCGACACCGCTCGTGATGTTGACCCGCTCCGCTCGTCGCGTGCCTCGGTAGTCGACCGGCGAAAGGGGCTCGGCAGGTACTTCGTACACGGGGTCCGGCTCGCGCGCGATCACCTCCGTGCCGCCCTGGTGCATCACGATGCGCACGTCACACTCTTTCAGCGACGGGTCTGCCTGGATCCGATTGATCAGCGCGGCGCCGCGTGACGAGTCGGCGAACACCTTTTCGAGCGCGACGACGGCGGGACGGAGGCGTGTGATGGCCTCGAGCGCCTGCAGGACATCGGCGTCGGCGAAGGCCAGGCTATCCGCGAGTTCGGGTCGGTTCTTGAGTATCGGGAGGTGCTCTGGAGCAGCGATGAGGACGGTGGCCACAGCCCTTGAGTGTAGCCTACAACGGCGTTCTGCTGGGGCCGCCACGCGAAACGACCGTGGTACACTCACAGGCTCGCCGGGGTACACCACGGCCGGGTAGCTCAGTGGTAGAGCAGCGCACTTTTAATGCGCGGGTCGCGGGTTCGATCCCCGCCCCGGTCACGTCATCCCACAGCTGCACGAGATTTCACTCGATGCTCAGTCCGTTTAATCAGAACGCGCCGAACGACGCCAGCGTCACGTCCGATGGCGCTGTGGGCGTCGGTGTCATCTCATATGCTCGACGTGCAGGTGGATGGTTCGACGCTCGGCGCCCGTACCATATAAATCCACTAGATCCACGCGCCCGTAGCTCAGCTGGATAGAGCACCGGCCTTCTAAGCCGGGGGTCGAAGGTTCGAGTCCTTCCGGGCGCGCCAACATCCAATGATCATTAGCTACGTAGGCTGCCCTTCGCGTTTGACCGACTATATGTAAATACGTATAGTCATATAGATGGACCGCGCCGCCGAACCGCGTGGCCTTGTCTGGGTCGGGACGTCGCGTTCGGATCTCAGGACGTTCCCGCAGGCGGTCCGGCGAGACCTGGGTCATGCGCTCTATGCTGCCCAGTGCGGCGAGACTGACCCGGTGGCCAAGCCGCTGAAAGGCTTCGGCGGTGCGAAGGTCATGGAGATTGTCGACCGCCACGACACCAACACCTACCGCGCGGTGTACACGGCGCAGTTCGAGGAAGCGGTGTACGTGCTCCACGCTTTCCAGAAGAAGTCGAAGCGCGGCATCGCGACCCCGAAGCCGGAGATCGACCTGATCCGCCGCAGACTGGTAGACGCCCAGCGGCTCCACCGAGAAAGGCAGCAGTGATGCCACGGAAGAAGACAGACATCGAGCATGAGAAAAGTAGTGGGAACGTCTTCGCGGACCTGGGCGTGCCTCATCCGGAACAGGAACTCCTGAAAGCCCGCCTGGCGCTGCAGCTTTACCGCATCATCAAGGCACGCCAACTGACGCAGACACAGGCCGGCGAGATTCTTGGTATCAAGCAGCCGCAGGTGTCTCTGCTGATGCGCAACAGGAGCGGGAACTTCTCGGTCGAGCGGCTCATGGACTTCCTGACCGCACTCGGTCATGACGTGGAGATTCGAGTCAAACGGACGCGGAAGCCTCACGGCGAAGTGTCGGTGATTGTGGCTGCCTGAGCATCGCCGCGTCACTCCAAGAACGTCCCTGGTGGTGCACCAGGGCAAGCTGCTGATAGGTAGGCACTTACTGGAGGACGAAGGCGGTGCGCCCGTAGCTCAGTTGGAGAAAGCACCGGCCTTCCAAGCAGGGAGTCCCGCGTTCGAGTCGCGGCGGGCGCACCATCCTTCTCGATTCGTTCCTTAGGCATGCGGTCGGACTTCCGTCTGAAGTCCGTTAACGACCTTCCCGAGATGGCCGCTTTCAGCGTGGCAGGGTGTTCGCGTGGCAGATTCGCCACGGGTGCCTGGTAGTCTGGAAGGACGTTCGGTAAACACTCGCCCGTCACAGAGGAATTGATATCTGCGGCCGTCGGCGGCCATGTCCGCGAGCTCGCCAAACTTGAGCGCGGGTTACATACCCGCGAGAATCCAGACCCCCAACCCCACCAACAGCAGGCCGCTGACGCGGGCGGTGTGGATGCCGAAGGGGCCGAGCTTCTCAAAGGCCACAAACGCGGTCAGCGCCGCAATGACCGCAAGGTTCATCACGCCCCCGACAAACAACAGCAGCATGAGCGCCCAGCAACATCCGAGGCAATAACCACCGTGATCGATTCCCATGCGGAAGGCGCCACCGACGCCCACACGCCAATGGTGCATCAGAAAACCGAACGGCGACTGGCACTTCTGCAGACAGACCCGCTTGAGCGGCGTGAGCTGGTAGAAGCCGGCGACGATGAGCAGCCATGCGCCGACGCGAGGGCTGGTGAGCGTCATCATCGGCGAGATGGCGAGTCGCGTGGAGAGGATCAGCTGCCCGGCCGTGGCGACCACGCTGAAGAGTGCCCAGACAAGAATGTATCCCGATGCCAGCGAGTAGATCTGGCGGGCGGCGTCTGCGCCGAAGCCCTGCCGCCTGGCCGCGATGCCGTACATCAGCAGCATTGGCGATGCAGACGGCAGCATCATGCCCGCCATCATCACCGCCCACATCATCCAGAGCAGCAGCACGTGGCGCAGGTCCCACCGCAGAGTCATCACCCATGCGCTCGCGCCGGTCATCGGACCGTACATGTCGCGTGCCATGACGACGATCCACGCCCAGCAAACGATCGGGAACAGGATTAAGAGGACGATGAACGGCCCGCGGTGATGTTGCAGCGCGAGTTCGAGGGCCGTGGGCGGACGTTCGTCGACGACCGGGCTAGGCACTCCGCCAATTGAACGGCGCGTAGTGGCCGTTGTTCGTCCCGCTCGGATCGTCCCAGGCGAGTCCGAGCGCGTAGACGTGGCTCTTCGATGCGCGCGCGAGAGCAAGGCGGTTCGAGATAGGGTGGCCAGTGTTCTCGAGGAACATCGGCTCGATTGCACTGGGATCGATCCCTTTCTGGCCTTCCGCGGCCATGTCCACGAGATCGCCTGCCTTGACAGCGAACGTCAGGCCGCTGCGATCAATCCGGATCGGCGCCTGCTCCGCGCCCAGGAATTTTCCGATGAGACCCGAGAGCGGCGCCATCGGACCGCCTGCTGCGCCGCTGGCAATGGCGGTCACTGCCTCGCGCTGCTGTGGGTTGGCGCGCTCGTCAATGACGAGGCCGACCGACCAGTTGCCCTTTGCCATCTCCTCGGGCGTGTATCCGAGGACGACAAAGGCGATGCCGTCGAGCGGGACGTTGCCGTAGCTGCCGCGTTCGATCTGCATCGCCATGGCGAAGGTGCAGGAGCCCTTGGAAGGACGAGCGGCCATCTGGCCGAGAATGCAGGGACAAACGAAGTCACAACTGCAGGTTTCGAAATATTGCCCGCTGATATTCCATGACGGTGCTGCCATGATCTACCTCCAGTGCGCGCTCCCACGCGAATCCGCGATAAGCGAGGGCTCCAATTCTAGCGCGAGTGTGAAATCCCTGAATCTTACTCACGACCTCGGACGGGGTCTCGGTCGGCGATCGATGCGGCCGGCTGGCGCGGTCCCAGAGGCCGGCTTCACCGGTGTCGTCGTATCGCCGCTTCCACCGGTAGTCGATCTTGGCAGCATTGGCCGAGTTCGAGCGGAACGTATCCCGGAGCGGGTAATGGCGGGGCTACGGCGGGCGAGAGCGCAAGGGAAACGCTTGGGGCGACCGAGGAGCCAACCCGCCCGCATCGACGTTCCCGGCGGATCTGTCCGGGCCGTGTCCTATAGGCCGCTCTTCAATGGGCAGAGCCTCCTACGCCGGCTTGGCCTTGAGCACGCCGATTTGCATGAGCATGCCGGTGAAATCGTAGATGCGTCGCTCGTGAACGATGCGGCCGTCGTCGAGCGTGCAGACCCAGACGACCGGCATCCGGAACGGTCTGCCGGTTGGAGGTAAGCCCAGGAAGCCCCCGGTATCGGTGCCGTGCGTCTCGGTGATCCACACCGCGCGGTGTCCGTCGATCACCAGATCCTCGGCCGAGAAGACGACATCGGGGAATCCGTTGAACACCGCATGCCAGACGTCTTCGTTCTTGCGGCGCCCATGGATGGTGCCGCCCGCCGTCGGGCTTTCAACAACGCAGTCTTCGGAGAACATTTCGGATAACGTCGCGACGTCGTGGTGGTTCATGACCTGCTGGCGCCGCTCGAACAAGGCGACGATGTCTTCGCGTGTCATCGCTTCTCCTTCTCGCATGAGGACGACGGGGTAGAGGAGCGGCCTCTCCGAGTGGCTGCAAGCGTCACCGTAGTGGGTCAGCTTAACTCGTTTGGACTGACGCAGCCGTCCTGAATTGTTGGGCACCGCTTGTCGCCGTGCGAACAGGTAGTCGGCGACCGTTTACCGATGTTTCCTGGGGGGCCTTCCAGGGGGGTAGCGTGGTACCCCACCCACTTCAACGGCACGGCGGGCGAACTGCCCGAACGCGCGGGGTTGGGTACGGT
>Ga0247825_10003111_pt1 | contig 10949 bp, 10 predicted proteins | sample 13C_Vanillin_Day_FD_194413 | JGI IMG/M metagenome (GOLD analysis project Ga0247825, IMG submission 194413) | Soil microbial communities from agricultural site in Penn Yan, New York, United States - 13C_Vanillin_Day48 | ecosystem: Environmental > Terrestrial > Soil > Agricultural land | place... | reverse complement strand
CGGTGCAGGGCTCGCACGATTCGGGGCACGCCGGAGTCGATTCGGTGCGGTGCCGGAAGGTTCCGGTGCGCGCCGTCCACGTTCAATTCCGCGCCGTGAACGTTTCGGGGCGGGCCCGGCGCGGTTTCAGCCGCCGAGGGCGACGGTCAGTGCGACCAGGACGACGCCGACGGCCGCGACAGCGGCGCCCGTGCGCCAGGGGCGCCATCGCGCGTGGTGTCCGAGTTGTACCCCGCAGCCAAACAGCATCACGACGGCAATCAGGTTCGAGACCCGGACCGCGCGACCGGGGTCGGACATCAGGATGAACGGCATGACGAGCGGGAACGTGGACAGGAACACCAGCGCGAACACTGCCCCCGCGCCGACCCAGTCCTGTGCCGTCAATCGTTGCGGAGCGCCCTGATCCGGGTCAGGCCGCTCCCGCAGCCGTTGGGTGAAGGCTCCGAGCACGTACATGAACGCGTCCACCACGCCCCACGCGACGTTGCAGGACAGCGCGCTGACCACCATGGTACGGGCCTCGAGCTGATACGACTGGACGACGCTGAAGGTGCTGGTGAAGGTCAGCACCATGATCACGCCGAAGATGATCTCGGAGACGCGATCGAACGGATCGAGGATCCGTCGCATGATCAGGTGGCAGTGCCGAGCAGTTCCCGCATTTGGGGTGTCGCGGCGAGTGCGAGCGCCAGTTGCCGGAATGCGGCCGCGTCGGCGGGCGGCTCGGCGAACGTGCCTTCGAAGCCGGACGTCACCCGGCCGGTGCTGATCTCGTACACGCCGTAGACGACGCGCCGGCGGAGCGCCGGCGGAAGCGCGGCGTTGACGCAGAAGCCGACGTAGGCGGCGTTGACGAAGACCGAGAGGTGCAGCAGGGTCCACGCGTATGCTTCGTGGCTGCTCACGTCCACGCCGTACGTCTCCTGCAGCGCCATCGAGGCCACGCGCACACCGACCAGGATGCGGTCGACCAGGGCTCGCAGCGGCGGTGTCGCGGCAAGGTCGAGAATCCGGCGAGGCTTCAAGAAGACGTCCACGGCGGCCGCCACGGCGCCGCACTGCGTGTGCCCGAGCACGACGATGGTCTTGGCGGTGGCGAAGTGATCGGCCGCGTACGTCAGGCTCGCGATGGCATCGTCGCCGATGGTGTTGCCGGCAACGCGGACGACGAAGAGGTCGTTGACCGCGCGGCCGAACACGAGCTCGATCGGCACGCGGGCGTCGGAGCAGCCGAGGACCAGGCCGAACGGGCGCTGTTCAGGAGCGGCCCTGACGACGGAGCGCACGCCGAAGTCGGCGTTGATGACGAAGGGGGCTGCCGCCTCTGACGTCACCTCGCCCGATGCGAGCCCGGCAAACTGACGGTTGCCCGCTTCGAGCCAGGCGACCGCTTCACTGGCATCCGCCGGTTCCCGCGTCGACGTCGCCTCCGTCGGGACGTCTCGATACACGATCTGCATCGCGTGAACCTAACGGCCGGGATGTGACGGGCCAATGTAATTCCGGCAGTGCACGGCGCCTCACCGGCGGCATGCTACAGTCGATCGTCTGGACTACGCGCTTGCCTCCATCTCGGGTGCGCTTCTCGCCCTGAGCTTTCCCAAGTTCGGCCATCCCGCGTTCGCGTGGATCGCGCTCGTACCGCTGCTGCTCGCGTTCACGGGGTGGAACGGCCGGCCTGGCCGGCTGCGCGGCATTCCGCCATTGCGGGCGTTCGTCCTGTCGCTCGTGGCCGGCATGGTGTTCTTCATCGGCACGGTCTACTGGACCGGCACTGTCATCATCACGTTCGGCGATGTGCCGGTTCCCGTCGCCGCGGTTGGCGTCGTGCTGATGTCCGCCTACCTGTCGCTCTACCACGTGGTGGGACTGCTGGTGACGAGTCGCGTGATCGCCAGGCTGGGCGCGCGCGGGCTATTTTTCGCCCCCTTCGGATGGGTGGGCGGGGAGTTCCTTCGCGGCGTCATGCTCAGTGGATTTCCCTGGGTGCCGCTGGGCAACAGCCAGGTGACGGTGCTGCCCGTGGCGCAACTCGCCAGCGTGCTCGGGGTCTACGGGCTCTCGGCGCTGGTGGCGTATGTGAACGCGACCGTGGCGTTCGCGCTCCTGCGGACCGGACGCCCGCGCATGACGGCCGTCGTGGCTGCCGCGGTGGTGCTCGTGTCGCTCGGGGCATGGGGGACATGGCGCATTCGCGACGGGTCGCTGCTGCGGGAAGGCACGCCGATCCGCATCGGCATCATCCAGCCGAACGTCGAGCAGAACGCCAAGCTGGCCGCCGCCGACGGGAGCGATCAGAACGAAGCGCGACGGATCTTCACGACGAACATCGCGATGACACGGGACGTCGTGCGCCGCGGGGCCCAGTTCGTGATGTGGCCCGAATCGTCGATCCCGTTCAAGTTCGAACGGGACCAGCGCGGCGACGAGATCCGGGCGCTCGCCCGCGAGGTCAAGGTCCCGCTGCTCTTTGGCAGCGACGAGGAGATCACCGCCGCGGGGCAGTATTCGATCTATAACTCGGCCTACCTGCTGGAGCCGGATGGCCGCACGGCGGCGGTGTACCGGAAGATCCACCTCGTGCCGTTCGGCGAGTTCGTCCCGCTGCGGCGGTGGTTCTTCTTCATCAGGCCGCTCGTCGACAGTTTTTCGGACTTCTCGGCCGGCGAGTCGATGGTCATGCTGCCGGTTGCCGGCCACAGGGTGAACACCGCGATCTGTTACGAAGTGGTCTACCCGTCCCTCATGCGGGACGCCGTCAACCAGGGAAGCGAGCTGCTGACGACGATTACGAACGACGGGTGGTATGGCCAGTCCTCGGCGCCGTACCAGCACTTCGCGATGGCCGCCATGCGGGCGATTGAGCAGGGACGCTATCTTGCCCGCTCGGCGAACACCGGGATCAGCGGCCTGATCGACCCATACGGACAGATCGTCCGGCAGTCGGCTATCTTTGAGCAGGTTGGGCTCGTCGAAGAGGCGAGGTTCCTGACCGGGAAAACGATGTACGCGGCGATCGGCGACGTGGTGGGATACACGTCCCTGGCGCTGACCGTGATCACTGCGCTTGTCCTGTGGAGACGTGACCGTGGCAACGATTGAACTCGACGACCTGCTGAAGAAGCACGCAGACCTGAGCCGGCGCGCGGCGGAACTGCGGAGGTATCTTTGAGGCCGCGAAGCTCGAAGAGCAACTCGCGGACATCGATCGGAAGGTAGAGGAACCGGGATTCTGGAACAACCAGGCGGAGGCGCAGAAGACGATGCAGCGCCGGCGCCGGCTGGACGACGATCGGAATCTCCGCGAGTCGCTGAAACGCCGCACGGACGACCTCGGCGTCCTCATCGAGTTTGCCGAAGCCGGTGAAGATGTTGCGGGCGACCTCAATCGCGACCTCACGGCATACGAGAGCGAGATCGAAACGGCCGAGACGAAAAAGATGCTCGGCGGCGAGCACGACCGTTCCAACGCGATCGTGACGATCCATCCGGGGGCAGGGGGTACCGAGTCGCAGGACTGGGCCGACATGCTGATGCGGATGTACTTGAAGTGGATGGAACGCCGCGGCTTCAAGCGCGAGGTCCTCGAACTGCAGCCGGGGGAAGAGGCCGGGATCAAGAGCGTGACGCTGAACGTCACCGGCGACTATGCCTACGGCCTGATGCTGGCCGAAGCCGGGGTCCACCGGCTCGTGCGGATTTCACCCTTCGATCAGGCCGCGCGCCGGCACACCTCCTTTGCCTCCGTCTACGTCTGGCCGGAACTGGCCGAGGACGAGGACGTCGAGATCGACGAAAAGGATCTGCGCGTGGACACCTACCGGTCGAGCGGTGCGGGCGGTCAGCACGTGAACGTGACCGATTCCGCCGTCCGGATCACGCACCTGCCGACCGGGATCGTGGTCTCCTGCCAGAACGAGCGGTCGCAGCACAAGAACCGGGCGCAGGCGATGAAGGTCCTGAAGTCACGGCTGTTCGACCTGAAGCTGAAGGAGCAGCAGGCGAGGCTGGAGCAGCTCGGGGGCGAGAAGCGGGAGATCGCCTTCGGCAGCCAGATTCGCAGCTACGTACTGCAGCCCTACCAGATGATCAAGGACCACCGCACGAAGGTGCAGCGTGGAGACGTCGATAAGGTGCTGGACGGCGACCTGAACGAATTCATCAAGGTCTACCTGATGCAGAAGGCGAGCGGAACGCTCGGCCAGGCCTCCGGCGCCGACGACGACGTGTAGGGCGGGCACGTAGGGCGGGCCTTCAGGCCCGCCGTTGCCGACGCCGCTGCCTCACGTGCCGCACCTGTTGACGACCACCGGCCATGCCTTCGTGGCCGACGCAGAGCTCGCGCCGCTTGCCGAGACGGTCAGCCGGATCGTGAGCGTGAAGGAGCTGTTTCCTGCCAATCCACATCCCACCGCCCACGAGGCCGTCTGACTGGTTGTCCCGATCAGTTCGCCGCCTGAGTTGACGAGCGACCACAAGTAGCTGAGCCCAGCGGACTGTGGCGTCGAACTGCTGGCGTTGAGCGAGAGGAAGTAGTTAGCGCCTCCCGAGAACTGGATATTGGTGCCTTCCGGAATCACTGTTCCGTTGGTGAGCGACACCGTGAAGTTCGGCACCAGGACGAGCACGCTCGTCGTCGTGCTGCTCGGCCCGGTTGTACTGGTTGACGACGATGAACTGGAGGATGTCGTCGATGTACTCGACGCGGACGTCGTGGAACCCGCCGAGGTGGTGGTAGCGACGGACGAGGTGTTCGCCGGCACGGTCGTGGTCGCGGCGGTCGAACTGCTCGTCGGGATGGACGAAGGCGTCGTCGAACGGGGACTGGGCTCCGGCGAGCCGCCGCATCCCGCCACAATCAACACCGTGCCCAGACGAAGCACGATGGACAGGCGAGGCCTCGCCAGAGAGCTGAAAACTCGACGTGCGTGATCTGCGCTCATCATTCGACTGAGAGTCCTTAGAATCGGACAACGGCCGAAATCGAATAGAACTTTCTGCGACTGGAGAGATCCGCCGCGCCGTTGATCTCGAAGTGCCGCGTCGCCGGGATTCCGCCGCCGAACGTGTAGTGGGACAACCCTGCCCCGGGGGGTAAGTACGCGGCGAAACGCTCATCCGTCGCGTTGTCGGGTGGGTCGTGAGGCGCGTAGCTGATCGAATGCGCCGGGTCCCACCAATAACCCGCTCGCAGGGCCGGAGTGAGCGGAAGGCTCACAAAGACGTATTCGAAGCCTATATGGAATTCGCTCCCGCTGTCGATCGCAAACTGTGACTCGCGGCCGCTCGGCCGCGCCTGCACATCGATGTAGTCGTTCTTGAGCGCGTGATAGTCCACGAACGTGTATTCGGCCGTGAGGAGTGTCGAATCCGTTGGGCGAACAGCGGCTCCGGCCGCGAACACGTCGGGAACCTGGAACGTGCCGGCGGTGACCGACGGAGTTCCGGACGGCAAATCCCGCAGGGACTGTTGAAACGCAAACGACGGTGCTCGCCGGTAGACCGCGCCAGCCTGGAACGAGCCGGTTGGCATCCAGATGACGCCGGCGTTGGCCCCGAACGACACATCGTCGCCGGTGAGAAGACCCTCGAACGTCGCGCGATTCGGCTCATAGGTAGCGGGCTGATATTGAGGGAACGTGACGAAGCGGGTGTACGTGGCGTCGAAGTCGAAGGTGTAAGTGGACATTCCGGCGCCGATCGACCACGTACTCGTCGGCCGGAAGGCGAGCGACACACCGTAATTCGTGATCTCCAGCGATTGTGTTGCCTGCAGCGCGGTCTCCCGGATGTCGCCGACGACCGGATTGGTCTGAAACACGCCCTGTGTCGCGAACGTCGCGTCGACGGTGGTGAACTGATGGCGGTAACCCGCCACCGCGAACGTGTTCCTGTGTGGATAGACGAACGAAATGAAGCCGGGGCCGAAGCGGTCCGAGTCCGCGATTCCGTACCGCGGACCGCTCACGGTGTCGATGCCCTGATTGGTCAACGTTCCGGACAGCCGGCCTTGCTGAAGGTACGGGGTTTCGATACCGCGTCCCCTCAATTCGAACGCCACCTCGGGCAGCGAGAGGATGGTCAGCCCCGCGGGGTTGGTGAATGCCGCCGTGGCGTCATCCGCCAGTCCGACGAACGCGCTGCCCAGGGCAAGCGAACGCGCCCCCGGGTTGAGGAAATCGAATTCGAGCGGCACCTGCAGACTCGCCTGCGCGGCCGCCCGGTTCGAGCCGAGCAGCAAGGCAGCCAGTGAAACGAGCACAATTGCCTGGCGATGACGCACGGTGGTTACCACTTCGAAGGGACAGGTCGCGGGGACGCGGTGAGACTATCACTGAACATGGCCCTATAATCCGCATCCGATTCCAAGGAGGCGTGATGCGTCACTGGCTCGCGGTGTCCACGCTCGTCGCACTGTTCGCCATCCCTGCCCGCGCGCAACAGGTCCCCGAGATTCCATTCGAATCCGCTTCGGTCCTGCAGTTGCCCGACGGCATGTACCTGGGCGAGGTCGCCGGCGTCGCGGTGAACTCGAAGAAGCACCTCTTCGTGTTTCATCGTGGCAACGTGAGCGGGCCGGCGTTCGGCGCGCTGGCCTCGCAGTTGCTCGAGTTCGGCCCCGACGGCAAGTTCATCAAGGAGATCGGCAAGGGTCTCTATTCGATGGCCTACGCGCACACCGTCCGCGTCGATCGATCGGACAACATCTGGATCGTCGACAAGGGCTCGGACATGGTGGTGAAGTTCACTCCCGAGGGGCGCGTCGCGATGGTGTTCGGACGGAAGAAGGAATCGTCCGACCAGGCGGAACCCTGGGAGCGCGTCACGCCGCCGGCCGCGCACGTGGACCAGCAGTTCCGCCAGCCGACCGACGTGACGTGGGACCCGGCCGGAAACATCTACATCAGCGACGGGTACATCAACGCGCGGATTGCGAAGTACGACAAGAACGGCGAGTGGGTCGGCTCGTTCGGCACGCATGGGGAGGGGCCCCTGCAATTCAACACGCCCCATTCGATCGCATCGGACGTGAACGGCAACCTCTACGTCGCCGATCGCGGCAATCGCCGGGTGCAGGTGCTCGATCCGAACGGCAAGCTGTTGCGCGAGATCCGGATCAGCGTCCCGGCGCCGCCCGATGCGAAGCCGGCGATCGGCAACCCGATCACTCCGCAGAGCACGCCGCAATCCCAGGCCGGGGCACCGTGGGCCGTCTGCGTGTCGCCGGGACCGACGCAGTACCTCTACGTCTCCGACGCGTTCCCGGGCCGGATCTACAAGCTGACGCTCGATGGGCGCGTGGTCGGGATGCTCGGCAAGTCCGGGAAGCAGCCGAAGCAGTTCGGCTGGATCCATGAGATCGCCTGCCCGTCCGAGAACGAACTCTACGTCGCCGAGATCCTGAACTGGCGAATTCAGAAGCTCACGTTGCGGCCATCGGCCGCCTCGACGCAGTAATCGCTTGAGCCTCCTCCTGGGGAAGGCTTGATGCTTTCCCCAGCCGGGACGGCTTGCGCCGCGCCATGCAGGCGACGCCGACACGTCGCGCGCCCCGGCCAGCAGATCCGTGTCCACCACCTACCGCGTTCAGCAGTTCGCCGCGCTTGCCGGTGTCACCGTCAAGACGCTGCACCATTACGACCGCCTGGGCCTGCTGCGGCCGCAGCGCACGCCAGCGGGCTACCGCGTCTACTCCGATGCTGACCTGCAGCGGCTCGCGCAGATCGCGGCACTGAAGCTGGTGGGTGTTCCCCTCAAGGAGATCGCTCCCCTGCTTCAGGGACGGTCCCAGCCGCTCGACGAGGTCCTGCGATCGCAGCGCCAGGTGTTGATGCTGAAGCGCGAGGCACTCGATCGCGCGATCGACGCGATCGACGAGGCGGATCGGCGGCGTGAATCGGGCAGGACCACGGACGTGGAGATCCTGCGCGCGTTGATCGAGGCGATTGAGATGCAGAACAACGATGAGGTGTTGAAGGCGTTTTTCGACGAGGAAGTGTTCGTGCGGTGGCGGACCGGGCACCCGGACTGGCCAGGACGGCAGTGGGTGACGCTGCTGCGCGACGTCGAACACGCCCTCGACAGCGATCCGGCCGGCGCCGATGCGCAGGCGCTCCTCGATCGCTGGAATGCGCTGATGCGATCCGACATGGGGGACGATCCGGCGGTGCGTCGCGCCTTCTCGAGGGCCTGGCGGGACTGGGCGATGAAGCCGGAGACGCGGCCCCCGTTCTTCGATCGTTTCAACACGGACCGGATTCTTCGCTTCATCGTCAACGCCACGGGCGCGATGGTGACGGCGCGCGCGCGTCAGGAGCCACGCGACGTGCCCCGGCGGGTCAGTCCCACCCGTCTTCGGCTGTTCAACGAAGCCCGCGCGCTGCTCGGGACGAGCCCCTCGAGTGACGAGGGCCGGGACCTGGGGCGCCGCATGACCATGTTGATCCGGGAAGAGCTGGGCGATGATTCGGCGCTGATCGGTGACCTCAAGCGCTTCTGGAAGCGCCGCCACGACTGGCCGGAAGCCGTGGTCGAGTTCGTTGCGTCTACATATGCAGTAGACGTCCCCACCTGGCAGGCGGTGGCCGACTACCTGGATGCGGCGATGGAGGCTGCCGGTTGAGATTGACCCCCGGCCCGGGAGGCGTATAGTTACCACCTCATGGGTCCGCCAGGCGGCGGACTGCTTCGACCCGCGACGCTGGATGCGTGGCGGCGCCCCCCGTCGCCCCGTTATCACCTGGAGGTGACCTTTGGCCCATCGGAAACTGGACGATATCGTCGTCGACACCGAACACGTTCAGCCTGTGCACCCCTGGCGCGCGCTCATCGAGAACCACTGCTACCTGGACAATTTCATCGACCTGAAACAGAACGGACTGTCGCTTCTGTTGATGGACGGTCTCATCCTCGTGCCGGTCATCATGTTTGCGTTCTTCTATCCGATGCAGACGCTGATGTGGGTCGGAGGCGTGCTGCTGGTCCTCGCGGTGATTTACGAGAGCTGCGTCATCTGGAGGAAAAGACACCCGGTGCGAAGCTGACCGAAGCATGACGGGGGAACGCAGGGCGGGCCTTTCCGGTCCGCCAACCCTCGCTCAATAGCCCAATCGCTGGACGGTCCAGTACATCGCGATGACCGCGATCGCGAGCGATGCCGGGATCACGACGCGCTCCCGGTAGAAAGACGCCGAACGCCACCATCCCACGGCAGCCGTTGCCGCGAGGACGACGAACAACTGTCCGCCCTCCACGCCAAGGTTGAACGCCACGAGCGCAGTCGCGAACTGGCCGCGCGGCAGCCCCAGTTCACTCAACACGCCGGCGAACCCCAGCCCGTGCAGCAACCCGAACCCGAACACCAGCGCGACGCGCCACGGCTTCAGGTCACGCAGCATCACGTTCTCCACCGCAACGTAGGCGATCGACACCGCGATGAGCGGCTCCACCAGCGAGGGCCGGGCGGCGACGAGACCATTCGCCGCAAGACCGAGGGAGATCGTGTGCGCGACGGTAAACGCGCTGACCTGCCACAGGAGGGCTCGCCAGGTCGTGCTCAGAAGGAACAGGCCCAGGACGAACAGGATGTGGTCCAGTCCAAGCGGGACGATGTGGGTGAATCCCAGGTGGAGATACTGCAGAGAGACTTCGAGCGGGCCGGGACGCGGGAGCGCCTGGTCCAGCGGAAGCGGCGTGCTGGACTGGTTTCCGTCCAGCCACTGCGTAGCGGTGTCGCCGTTGGCGTTCTCGACGCTGAACGCGTATGACGCGAACGTCCATCCGTAGGTCCACGCGATCTGATTCGCACTCGCGGGAACGGTTCCCGTGAGTCTGATGGTCGCCTTTGGTGGCGAGAGGTCGTCCCCTGGTGGCGTGAAGGTCGCGCGCACTTGAGGATGCGATGCATGGCCATCGAAGGTCAGGTGGACGCGATCGCGGAACGCCGGCTCGAGTGACGCGAACCGGGCATCCAGCGTTCCAGTCGACGGATGTCCGGCGATCGTCTCGAGCTTCTCGAGCAGCGCCAGGCCGTCTGTCGCGATGTCGACGGTGTAGGTGTCTGCAGCGGGGAAGCGGACGGTCACGCGCGTCGTGCCGATTTCGTGCGCATCGATGACAGCGCCGGCGCCCACCCACGTGGCGACGATCCCGATCAGTACGACGAACGAACGGCGGCGGGAACGTGGCGTCATGGCCGCCCCGATCAGTGCGTTCCCGTTCCAGTCGACGGACCCGCGGCGGGGAGTGCGAATGTCAGCGATGCCCAGTAACTGACCCAGTCAGCATGGGTGCCCTTCGGTGGTGCGGTCATGTGAACCGCCTTGATCAGCCATGCACCGCCGGCAGGAAGAATGAACCGGGCCGTGCCGGCCGCATCCGATCGAGCCGGGATGCGCTCGCCGTTCTGGCGCCGGATCGCCGTGATCAGTGCGCCCGGCAACGGTCGGCCCCGATACAGAAGCCGCACGGTCAGGCCGTCGCCCGGCGCGAGGAGGTACGGATTGCCGTCGGCAACCAGTTCCAGCGGGAATCCGAGCGCCCGGTCGCGCTGATCGGCGCGTGCCGGACCGGCGAGTACGAGCGACTTGGCGCACCGGGTGAACAGCTCGTGCGCGCCGGTCCCCGTGGTACCGCGCCGGTTGCGTTCGGCGATCACGTCGTTCAACCCTTCGTCGCGCAGGTACGTGTTGAAGGTGTCTGCCGGAATGTCGACGGGAGTCGGCTTGCCGAGGTAGCCGACGACGTGCAGGCCGTTGGTGGCGATGCGGAGCAACCCGGCAGGGTCGGCGCCCTCCTGCCCGAGCACCGGTGCCGCACCAGCGCCGGCATCGACGATCAGTTTCTCGAGCAGCGCCGGATCGCGCGGGACGGGATCGCCAAGCACGCCGTCGCCGACGCGTGCACGGATGCCGACGATCGTGCCGACGGCCGGCGCGAACGTCGTC
>Ga0247825_10003110_pt1 | contig 10949 bp, 7 predicted proteins | sample 13C_Vanillin_Day_FD_194413 | JGI IMG/M metagenome (GOLD analysis project Ga0247825, IMG submission 194413) | Soil microbial communities from agricultural site in Penn Yan, New York, United States - 13C_Vanillin_Day48 | ecosystem: Environmental > Terrestrial > Soil > Agricultural land | place... | reverse complement strand
GCGCGCGGCCCGATCCGACATTGCCCAAAGCGTTGCCGCCTGCCGGTCGTTGACCCGCCGAGGGCCGTCCGGAAGGCCGTTGACCCGCCGAAGGCCGCCCGGCGGGCCGTTGACCGGCACTCGGCCGCTGCGAAGGCCGGTTTCCCGCACCAGCACCAGGCCTGCCCGCCGGCAGTTGCCCTGCGCTGGGCCGCCCGCCGCTGCCCGCACCAGGCCGTCCGCCATCAAGCCCGCCGCCAGGGCGCAGCACCTGGTTGCCGCCACGGCCGCGGAAATCCATCCGATTGTCCACGCCGCCGCGGATGTTGTTGTTGCCGAACCTTTGTCCGACGTCGGCATTGCCGTAGCGGACGCCATGCCGGTGTTCCGGCCGGTGTTGCCAGTTGTTGCCGCCGAGCGGATTCACCTTGGGACGGTTGATGTTGATGTTGTTGATGTTGCTGTTCCAGTTGATGCTGCCGCCCCAGTAGTTGCTACCGGCGCCCCAGCGGCCCAGCGCCCAGCCGGCGCCAAAGGCGAGCCCGGTCGCAATGAGGCCGGCGCCGATGTAGCCCGGATATCCCCAGTAATAAGGGGGATAAGCCGGATAAGGCCATCCGCCGTACACCACGCCGGGGTCGTAGTAGGGCACATAGATGGTGTTCGGATCGGTCTGCTCGATCGCGATCCTCTGCTGGCCGCCCTGCCCCTGGGTCTTCGTAACCGTCTGCTGCTTGGTCGACGTCAGCTTGTTGTTGGCCTCGGCCTTCGCGCGCAGCCTCTGGACCGCGTCCATCACGTCCGGCTGCTGGGCCAGAACCGCATCGCCGAGCTTGAGCGTCCAGTCGAGCTTCGAGCTCATCATCGCGACGACGTCGGGCGCGGCCGTAAGCGACTTCACGCTTCCGTCCCACGGCTGCAGCTCGGCCGCCGCGCTCAACGCGTCGCCCTTGAGGTTCTTGTTTTCCTTGATCCAGCGGTCCGCCTGAACGACCTCGAGCGGATAGGTCGACGCCATGATGACGAGCGACAGGAGGCTGTCCGGGTACAGGGCGATGGGCGCGACCAGCGCTTCGAGCTGTTCCGGCTTCAGGAGTTGCGCGGTCGAGGCGGCGGGAGCCGGGCTTTGCGTCTGGGCCGGCGCAGCGAACGATGTAAACAGAAGGAGCGGCAACGTCAGCGACAGGATCGAAACGAGACGATGCAAACGCATATGCCCCTCCACTTGCACGGCCGGTGGATCAGCTCAGGATAACCTGCATACAAAATGCCGGGACACGTCCGCCATTATACCAGGAGATAAGCAGCGAAAGCTCCGGGAACCGGAACCGGAGGCGTCATCGAACGTTCGGCCGGCGACAGCGATCGCGACCCGTTTCGACGGACCATTCCAGGATCGCTTCGACGTCGCCAAACTGGATCCCCTCTAAACCTTCGGATAGTTGTCAGACGTCTGGCCGTCTCTGTCTATTTCATGAAGATGCCGGATCAGCCTACCACCGCGAAGCATGCTCCGACCTCTGGCAGCTCATGGAGTTCTCCAATCGCTGCAAGATCGAAGAGGTCTGGCCGGCCGAGTTGATCGCCAAGGGCATTGCGCACCAATTGCCCGACATGCGGAATGTGCCGGGGTGGCAATAGTCAGGCGAATTGACAGCCCCTGCACCGCCCTGGGCGTACATCCCGATCCGTCTTCCAGGATTCATCGAACGGAGATTGCATGCTTGTTCAAACCCGCAGCCGGATTTCGGCATCGGCAATTGCCGCTCTCGCGCTTTCCTTCACATTTGTGCCAGGCGTAAACGCCGCGCCCAAGGGCAAGACGGATCAGGTCCGGTACGAATACGTGCCGCCGAAGAACCCGGCCCATCAGCCGATCTACGATCACATGAAGCAGGCCCGCACACTCGAACTCATTCGCGAGCTTCTGAAGCCGATCCGCCTGCCCTACATCCTTCTGTACAAGGTGCAGGACTGCGACGGCGTCAAGAACGCGTCGTACAACGACGAGGTGATCACGGTCTGCTACGAACTCCTGGCCGACTTCGTGAAGAACGCACCCGACAAGGACCTGCCGGACGGCGTCTCGCGGGCCGATACCATCATCGGTCCGGCGCTCGATACCTTCCTGCACGAGACCGGACATGCGGTGTTCCACATGATCGGCATCCCGGTGCTCGGCCGCGAGGAAGACGCGGCCGACCAGTTCTCCGCCTACATTGCGCTGAAGCTTCCCAAGGCGGACGCCCGGCGGATGATCCTCGGCTCGGCTTACCAGTTCAGGCTTCACATCCCGGGCGATCAGATTTCGCTGCCCCTATCAAAATTCTCCGACGACCATGCTCTGCCGCCGCAGCGCATGTTCAACATCCTGTGCATCGCCTACGGCGCCGACCAGAAGCTGTTCGCCGATGTCGTCGAAAAGGGGCTTCTGCCCAAGAAGCGCGCCGACGGCTGTCCCTACGAATACGACGATCTCAGTTTCGCGATGACCAGGCTGATCGATCCGCATATCGACAAGGCGCTCGCAAAGAAATCGCACGAGACGTGGACGCGGGTCATCACGGCGCGGCGGGCGAAGCTCGAGAAGCCACGATAGCGGATTGTTTGCGGCCGCTCCTGCAACCGGCCCGCCGGTCCCGGGCGCATGGCCGGTCCCTTACACCTACGTATAGTCTTCCCCAGCACCCGCGCGGACTTTACTGTGATGCACGGAACAATCGGCCAGCGGGCAGCGCGACGCAGCGTCTCGCTGAACACCGATTGGAACGCGTTCGACGCGGGAGAGCCGCCATGGACAAGACGCTTCACCCGGTCGCAACCCACCACCTGCCGGGCTTCGTCACCGCGCCGGGCGAAACCGACGTGTTGATGGTCGTCACGGTGTTCGTCCTGCTGGCCTCGGTTATCGGGTTCGGCATTCTGTTCCTGACGCTGCATACGCTGCCGGAACGGATGGCCCACAAGTCCCACAAGCTGCAGTTCGAGATCGTCGCCGTCCTCGGCCTGCTGGCGCTCTTCACCCATATGCACATTTTCTGGGTGGCGGGCCTGCTGCTTGCGCTGATCGATTTGCCCGATGTCGGCGGATGGCTCAACAGGATCGCGGGATCGGTCGAGAAGATCGCGGACAATGGCCCGCGCGGTTCTCCGCCCGAAAATGCGGACCAGACGGCGGATCACACATCCCAGGATGGTGTCGTGAGCATCAAGCGAGCCGATGGCGGCCGCGCGGGAGGATGACCGATGCTCGAACTCATGTTCTGCTCGCTGCTGACGATCCTTCCCGACTATCTCTACCGCCGCTACGCGCAGGGAAAGCGGTTCGGCAAGGAAATCACGCTCTATTCGGTGTGGTACGAGCTTCGCTATGGAATCACGACCTGCGTGATCCTCACCGTTTGTCTGATCCTGGTCATCTTCTACAACCACCCGTCCACGACCAGCGCCACGCTGTATTTCCGTACCGTGCCGATCCTGCCGGAGATCAACGGACGCGTCGAAGAAATCTATGTCGGCCAGAGCGGACCGATCGCCAGGGGAGCACCGATTTTCAGGCTGGACGCCTCAAGGCAGCAGGCCGCGTTGGAGACCGCACGCCGGAAGATCATCGAGGTGGACGCGGCGCTGATCGTGGCGCAGGCCGACATCCAGAAGGCGGAAGGCCAGCTTCGCGAGGCCAAGGGCAACGAGCAGCAGGTCCAGGACGAACTGGACACCAAGCGTGAGCTGCACCGGCGCAGCCCCGGCGTCGTTCCGCTTCGCGACATCGAGCGGCTCGAGGTTCGCCTGGACGGCGCCCAAGGCGCGGTTTCCGCTGCAAACGCGGCGAAGCAGGCGACCGAAATCCGCGTCTCGGGCGTGCTTCCGGCCGAGAAAGCCAGCGCGGAAGCCCTGCTGGCTCAGGCCCAGGCCGATCTCGACAGGACCGTCATTCGTGCCGGCGTGGACGGGCGCGTCGAGCAGTTCTTCCTCCGTGTGGGCGACATCGTCAATCCGCTGATGCGGCCGGCAGGCATTCTGATCCCGGCAGGAGCGGGATCGCGGGGCCTGCAAGCCGGCTTCGACCAGATCGAAGCGCAGATCATGAAGGCCGGAATGATCGCCGAGGTCACCTGCGTGTCCAAGCCCTGGACCATCATCCCGATGGTGGTCACCGACGTGCAGAATTTCATCGCGGCCGGCCAGTTCCGCGGCGGCGAACAGCTGCTCGAGGCGCGGCAGGCGGTGCGGCCGGGTACTCTCCTGGTCTTTCTCGAACCGCTCTATCCCGGCGGTCTTGAAGGGGTCACACCGGGCAGCAGTTGCATCGCCAATGCCTACTCGAACAACCACGACATCATCGTCGCGAAAGAGACCGGCGCCATCCGGGGCTTCGCGCTGCACGCGGTGGACGCGCTCGGACTGGTACATGCCTTGATCCTGCGGCTGCAGGCGCTGATCCTTCCGTTCAAGACGCTGGTATTTGGCGGGCACTGAAGCGGTTCGCCGCCTGCGGCTTGACGGTTTTCGATCGAGACGTGGCGCGGACCGCTGAATCCTGACGGTTTCCGGACGTCGCGGGGCAAGGTCTGCGAGGCTGGTCCTGGCCGGCGCCACCGTGATCGCGACCTTCACCGGCCACAGCCTCGAGGCGGGACCCGAAGCTCGCCGAACTGGCCGTGATCAAGCTCGAAACCGCGAGCAAAACTGCAAACGGTCCGCAAAATGCTCGGGCTTCGTTCCGGTCGACCGCCACCTAACCCTTTGAAAAGATTGGTGGGCGCACCAGGGCTCGAACCTGGGACCCGCTGATTAAGAGTCAGCTGCTCTACCAACTGAGCTATGCGCCCGGGTCGCCGCTTGGCGGGGAGCCCGAAAGAGGGCGTCGTGTAACAAAGTGAGGACGGGCTGTCCAGCAAAGCGGCCAAAAAGTCCGAACAGGAAAAGCCGCCGGGCGTGCCCGGCGGCCTCCTGGCTTGCGCGGATCGTCGGGGGGCTCAAGTCGATCCGCGCAGCACTAGGGTTTGCTCGCGATTACCCGCGGCGATGGCCGTGCCGATGATGACCGTCGCGCCCGCCCATGCGGAGCAACGCACCGAAGCGACGCTTCTGGCCGTCGTCGAGGCTCTTGTAGAGCGGCTCGGAGGCGTCAGCGAGCTTCTTCATGCCGGCCGCCCGCGCGGTCATCGCGTCGGCGCCTTCGCGCATGCGCGCGATCGCGTCGGGAGCGGGCTGCGTGGCGTTCGAGTCGGCGCGGCGCGCTTCGCGCCGCTCGGCCCGCGCGTTCGCACGCTCGGCGCGCTGCTTGGCGAGATCGCGCAGCGCGGTTTCCACCGCAGGCCAGTTCTTCTCCTGCTCGGCGGTGAGCTTCAGGCCCGCCTTGAGGCCGGCGATGCGCGCGTCGGTGAAGGCCGCGCTATCTTCGGTGCTGATCTGCGGGCGTGCGCCGTCGCGCGATGGAGTGGATTGCGCGAGCGCTGCGCCAGCGCCTGCGAGCATGAGTGCGATCGTTCCGGCAGCGATTGTTTGCTTGATCATGAGGCCACCTCCTTGATGGCGTCTGTTCGATGCCTTGCATGATGAAGCAAGCCGGCGCGTTCGCAAGTTAAGCTTTGGTCATGACATTCCGGTAATCCGCGCTTGAGCAGCGCAAGCTGAATGCGCGTTTATCGACGTGGCGCAATTGTGACGGCTCTCTCCGCGAGTCATTCCGGGGCGCCGCGCAAGCGGCGAACCCGGAATCCATACTCCGCAGCCGTGGTTATGGATTCCGGGTTCACGCCATAGCGCGTCGAAGACGCGCGTGAACGCGCTGGTGCGCGCGTGCCCCGGAATGACCCCGTGGAGAGATTGTGCGTTCAGCCAGCGTCGGTCGAATGCAATCGAGGCTCGCTGACGGCCACTCCACCGCGCTGACGGCGCACCATCAGCTTGTTGAGCGCGCCGAGATAGGCTTTTGCCGAAGCAACCAGCGTATCCGGATCGGAGCCGCGCGACGTCACCGAGCGGCCCTTCTCGGCGAGCCGCACCGAGACTTCGGCCTGCGCGTCGGTGCCTTCGGTGACGGCGTGGACCTGATAGAGCTCCAGCGTCGCCTCGTGCGGCACCAGCGACTTGATGCAGTTGAAGATCGCATCGACCGGACCGTTGCCCTCGCACTCCTCGATCAGGCTGCGGCCTTCGATATCGAGCTTCATGGTCGCGCGCTGCGGGCCACGCGTTCCCGCAATGACGGACAGCGAAACCAGCTTCACGCGATCCTGCGCGTGTGCGATCTCCTCGTCGACCAGCGCCTCGATATCCTCGTCGTAAATCTGCTTCTTGCGGTCGGCCAGTGCCTTGAAGCGGACGAACGCGTCCTCGAGCTGGTTGCTCGCGAGTTTGTAGCCCAGCTCCTCCAGCTTGTGGATGAAGGCGTGGCGGCCGGAGTGCTTGCCCATCACCAGCGAGGTCTGTTTCACGCCGACGGTTTCCGGCGTCATGATCTCGTAGGTCTGGGTGTGCTTGAGCATGCCGTCCTGGTGGATGCCGCTCTCGTGCGCGAACGCGTTCCGCCCGACGATCGCCTTGTTGTACTGCACCGGGAACGAGGTCGCCGCCGACACGAGCTTGCTGGCGCGCGTCAGCATCGTCGCGTTGATGCCGGTCCAGAACGGCAGCACGTCGTTGCGCACGTTCATCGCCATCACGACCTCTTCGAGCGCGGCATTGCCCGCCCGCTCGCCGATGCCGTTGATGGTGCACTCGATCTGCCGGGCGCCGGCGCTGACGCCGGCGAGCGAGTTCGCCACCGCCATGCCGAGATCGTTGTGGCAGTGCACCGAGAAGCGCGCCTGATCGGAATTCGGCACGCGCTCGCGCAGCATGCTGATGATCTTGAAGTATTCCTCGGGCACGGTGTAGCCGACCGTGTCGGGGATGTTGATGGTCGTGGCGCCGGCCTTGATTGCTCCCTCGACACAACGGCAGAGGAAATCGTGCTCGGTGCGGGTGGCGTCCTCGGCCGACCATTCGACGTCGTCGGTGTGGCTTCGCGCGCGCGTCACCTGCGCGATCACCATCTCGTAGACCTCGTGCGGCTCCTTCTGGAGCTTGTATTTCATGTGCACCGGCGAGGTGGACAGGAACGTGTGGATGCGCTTGCGCTTCGCCGGCTTGATCGCCTCGGCGCAGCGGTCGATGTCCTTGAAGGCGGCGCGGGAGAGCCCGCAGATCACCGCATTCTTGGAGCGCGTCGCGATCTCATGGACCGCGGCAAAGTCGCCCTCCGACGCGATCGGAAAGCCCGCCTCGATGATGTCGACGCCCATGTCATCGAGCAGCTCGGCGACCGCGAGCTTCTCCTCATGGGTCATGGTGGCGCCCGGGCATTGCTCGCCGTCGCGCAAGGTGGTGTCGAAGATGACGACGCGGTCCTTCTCGGACTTCGCTGGCGTGGTCATGGGAATGGGTCCTTTTCGCTGCCTTGCGCCTGTTTCAGGCGCTCTGGGGTTCCTGGTGCTCGACCGACCCCCTGAGTGCCCAGGCACAAATGCCCAGCCGGCCCTCAGGGGCAGCTAAGAAGCAGGAGCCCGCAAATGAGGGCGGCAGCCGGCCGGGCCTGAACGGCCCCCGGAGCAATCGCGCGAATGAAGCGGCGCGTCTGCATTGCCAAAAACGTCCCTCTGTCGGCTATCCAAGGTGCCGGAAACGGGTTAACCCGGCGTTAACCTCAGAAAGCCCGATGACGCTTATTTAGCGGATGGGGTGGCCCGGCCGCAAGGGCGCGATAGGACGGCCGGCAGACGGGTTAGACTCGCCCAGGTCTGGGGTGGCAGGGGCTTCCGATGAACCGGCAGGCGCTATGGATTACCGTCGTCGGGTGCGTTCTCATCGCACTGGCGATCCTGGTTCTGTTTGAGCGCGTCCTGGGCCTGCCCGAGGTCGACGTCGCGCAATATCGCACCGAGACCACAGTCACGGTCGCCGATGGCGACCGCACGGCGAGCGGCAAGGTCCATGCCGATTGTATCTACAGCCGGAGCCATGGCTGGAGCACCGGTACACAGAGCGGCGTGTCGGCCAGCGGAATGAACCCGTTCGTCGTGCTCGGCGACCGGTCCATCCTGGTCTTGTCCGATCTGCATCGCTGTCCCGGGACCCATGCCGCCGTCGGCAGCACGTATCGCTTCCATCCCGACGGCTCCCCGTCACAAGCAGACGAGCCCCGAATCGACGCGCCCTACGCACATGCCCGGCGCTACGACAATATCGACGATGCCAAGATCCTGACGCTCTACAGCCAACAGGTGCTGTTCCGCGGCGGCATCGACGGTCTGCGCATCACCGAGGCGAAGCTTGTCATCGCCGAACATAAACCCAAGGCGCCGCTGCCCGACCTCTACGGCGACGCTTTCCCCTGGTACAGGAACACGCCCAAGGGCGACGTCGGCACTCCGGAGTACGGGCTGCACGATTTCAGAAGCCGGTTTTCCGGATTCATCGTGCGGCTGAACCAGCTTGACGAAAAGCAGCGCTGCAACAAGTTCGACCGCGAGGCCGAAGGTCCGCTCCTGGTGGAGGGAGATCGCTGGGACACCTGCCCGCCCTGGGGCGGCGAAAACCTCGGGTGGCTGATCGCCAAACCCAATGCCGATCTGAGCCGGATCGACTATTCCTACAACGAGCGCTCCCTCGAGAAGATCGCCACGCACTATCGGGCGACCTGGCTCGAGGCGCGCGGCGCACCCGGCGCCAACAAGGTGGATGACTATTTCTTCTGGCAACCGAAGCTTTGCTTCGACGGTCAGTGCTTTGCCACCCACGCCGCGCGGCACAGCGCCTGGGCGGGCTTCCGGCTTTACTATCCGAAGAAGAACGAGGTCATCAGCGTTGAGTGGGTTCACTAGCTAGAGCTCTCGCTCTTCGTGTTTCCATCAAGCCAATTTCAGCATCAAAGCGCCGTGGCCGCGCCTCGCACCCTCGTGCGATCCACGAACACCGGCGGCTTGTCGAGACGGACGACCACGACGATGCGGTCGACCTCGCCGCGAAGATATGCGTCCAGGAACTTCTGGTAGTCGCGGAACGAGATGCATCCGTTGGACTGGCCGTTCGGTCCAAGCAGATAGGAATGCGCCAGGATGCCGGTGCGGCCGAACATCGCCTTCTCGTCGACCGGCGTCAGGCGGATCGCTTGGACGCCATGGAACAGCGATTCCCGGAGCGAGAGGTTGTAGGTGTTCGGCGGCGTCACGCCTCGCATCCGAAGGTGCCTATAACGCGGATCGTCCATCATCTCACCCAGACCGGAATGCGCTTCCAGCCGCTCGCCGTTGGGCAGGTACACGGTCTTGGCCGTGATGTCGTAGATCGCCGTCCGGCGCCTTAAGGCGTCGTCCTCGTCCGGCCTGCCCATGATCCCATCGAGCGGCGTCAGCGACGCAAGCTTCGGCCGGGCCCGCGGCAATGGCTGCGGCGCAATGGCCTCGGCCACTTCGGGCGGGCGCGAGAAGATTTGCAGGGTGACGCGCTTGGGCACATAGGGCGCGATGGATGCGGTGACGATGCGATCGTCGGCTTCGGATTGATCCGGGATGATCCGCGCCAGTGCGCCGAGCGTATCGGCCACGGGCATGCCGAAGCGGAAAGCCTCATTGCGGTTGGGCAAGCGGACGACGGCTGCCAGCGTGGTCACGGGCTCGCCACGGAATGACCGCGCCAGGATCTGCCGATCGAGCATCGTCGCGCGGGCGATCGGGTGGAACTCGGTTCGGGCTTCAGGCGAGACGGCCACCAGCCATCCGAGGCCGGCCAGCGCGGTAACGCAAATCACGCATCCTGCCGTCACGATGGCGAGCGCGCCCGCCAAAACCTTGAGGATACCCGGCCAACGGTGGCGGCGGACGTTGCGCGGCCGCGATACTCCGGCGCGGGAGATTGGACGGGCCGCAAGCGGCATTGAACGCGCTACTCAGAACGGGACACTCCTTCGACAATGGGGAGATCTTGGTTAAGCGCGCGTAAACGCGGGTGCCGGCCGCCCGCGCGGGCGCGGCGGCGTTGCCGAAAGGCAACCGGCGGGCTCAGTTCAGCCGCAGATCGGTGATGTGGTTCGGATCGGGCTTGAGCTCGCCCCGTTCGACGCGCTTGACGATATCGGTCAGCGTCGCGTTGGCACGGGCGGGCACGCCGAGCCGCTCGCCCTCGCGCGCCACAAGCCCGTTGAGGAACTCGATCTCGGTGCGGCGGCCCTTCTGCATGTCCTGGCCCATCGAGGGGCGCTGGCCTGCGGCGGTGCGGCCGGAATCCTTGAAACGCTGCTCGTCGCAGGCCTTCATGGCCGCCGCGTCCCCCTCGCCCGCCCGCGCGATGGTCTCGGGCTCAAGGTGCAGGATGTCTTCGAGCTGATAGCCGAGCGCCTGTCCGACCCGGATGGCTTCGCTGCCGAGCCGCGTAGAAAAGTGGCGGATCGGATCGATCTTCAGCATGTCGCCGCCGCCGAGACCGGTGCAGGCGGAGAGCCCGTTCTGCATCGAGTTGGCGACCAGCTTCGACCAGCGCTCGCCCCAGAGATTGTTGGTGACCTTGGCGCTGTCGGCATAGGCGACCAGCCGGCAGACCTCCTCGGCGCGCTCGGTGATGCGGCCGTGCACCTCGCCGGCGCGGAACACGGTGTGCGCGTCGCGGTGCTTGGCCGCGCCGCGATGAACGAGGCCGGGCTCGGGCAGGTTGACCGTGATCGAGCTTGCGATGCAGCCGAGCGTCTTGCCCCATCCGACCACGCCGGCGATGGTCTCCTCGTTCATGCAGTTCTGCAGCGAGACCACGTAGCCGCCGGGCGCGAGATATTGCCGGATCAACATGGTCGCCCAGGCCGTGTCGTAGGACTTCATGCAGACGAAGGCGATATCGACCGGCTTCTCCTTGGCAAGCTGCTGCGCGTCGGTCACGTGCAGCGCGCGAACCGGCACGGTGAATTCCGGCTCCTTCATCGCATGCGTCACGCG
>Ga0247825_10003108_pt1 | contig 10953 bp, 10 predicted proteins | sample 13C_Vanillin_Day_FD_194413 | JGI IMG/M metagenome (GOLD analysis project Ga0247825, IMG submission 194413) | Soil microbial communities from agricultural site in Penn Yan, New York, United States - 13C_Vanillin_Day48 | ecosystem: Environmental > Terrestrial > Soil > Agricultural land | place... | reverse complement strand
CGCGCGAGCAGCCGCCAGAGCATTTTGCCGAGCTCAATGCCCGCTCGTCCCCGCGAAAGCGCGTACGTAGAAACAGCGCCGAATTCCTGTTCGGGCGGTAGTGAAGGAAGAGTTCTGCTTCCGTCCAGCCTAAATCTCTACCGCTCGACCGAGCGGCGTTGCCAGTGGCGACTTCTCGCGCGGAATATAGGCGCCATCGCCCTTTGCGCCGACTACCTTGCCGTCGCGCACGATGAACTTTCCCCGTACCATTGTCGCCACCGGCCAGCCGGTAACGGCGATGCCTTCATACGGCGTGTAGTCGGAGCCGTGATGCAGCACGCTCTGCGAAATCGTCATCTGCCGCTTCGGGTCCCACAGCACGATATCGGCATCGCTGCCGACCGCAATGGTGCCTTTCTTTGGGTAGAGGCCGTAGGTCTTGGCGTGATTGGTTGAGGTCAGCGCAACGAAGTCGTTGAGGTTGATGCGCCCCTTCGACACGCCTTCCGAAAACAGGATCGGCAGCCGCGTCTCGACGCCGGGAATGCCGTTCGGCACCCAGCGGAACGAGGTGCGGCCTTTCGGCGCCAGCTTGCCGGTCTCGTCGTAGCGGAACGGGCAGTGGTCCGACGAGTAGAGCGAAAAAATCTTCTGCTGCAGTCCCTCCCAGCAGGCCTGCTGGCTCGCCTCGTCGCGTGGCGGTGGCGAGCAGACGTATTTGGTGCCACTCATGTTGAGGCCTTCGAGGTCCTTTGCGGTCAGCACCAGATATTGCGGGCAGGTCTCGCCATAGACCTTCAGCCCCTTGCGCTGGGCACGGGCGATCTCCTCCATCGCTTCGCGGTTCGACACGTGCACGATCATCACCGGCACGTCGATGATTTCGGCGAGCGAGATCGCCCGGTGCGTGGCCTCACGCTCGACCGGAATGGGCCGCGACGTGACGTGATGATGCGGCGCGGTTTTGCCCGCGCGTTCCAGCCGGTCGGTCAGGAAGCGGATCGCGTCGTAGTTCTCCGCATGCACCATCACGAGCGCGCCGGTTTCGCGCGCCACGCTCATGACGTTGAGCATTTCCATGTCGGAGAGCGCCAGGCCCTCGTAGGTCATGAACACTTTGAACGAAGTGTAGCCGTCGTTGACGAGGGCAGGGAGTTCCTGGCCGAGCACGCGGTCGGACGCATCGGCGATGATGAGATGGAACGACACGTCGACGTAGCACTGGCCGTCGGCCTTGGCGTGATAGGCCTTCACCACTTCGCGCAGCGACTCGCCTTTCTGCTGCATGGCGAACGGCAGCACCATCGTGTTGCCGCCAAATGCGGCAGATAGCGTCGCGGATTCGAAATCGTCCGCCATCACGATGCCGGCACCGGACGGCTGCGCGATATGGACGTGGCTGTCGATGCCGCCCGGCAGAACGAGCAATCCCCTCGCATCGACGACGTCCTTCGCGGTGCCGAGATTTTCGCCGAGCGCCGCAACACGCCCGCCCGCGATGCCGACATCGCAGGCGAAGGTGTCGGAGGCGGTCGCGACCGTGCCGCCGCGGATGATGGTGTCGAAGGTCATCAGTCGTGCGATTGTCCGTTCCCGTTCTTCGCCGCCGCCATGGCCCGCCACACCTTTTCGGGTGTGGCGGGCATGTGCACATAGGGCGCGCCAATGCGCGCCATCGCGTGGTTGACGGCATTCATCACTGAAGCCAATGCACCGACCGTGCCAGACTCGCCCGCGCCCTTGACGCCGAGCGGGTTTGTCTTGGTCGGCACCTCGTTTTCGCCGAGGGCGAAGTCGCAGAAGTCGTCGGCGCGCGGCATGGCGTAGTCCATGAACGAGCCGGTCAGCAACTGCCCGTTGGTATCGTAGGCGATGTTTTCGATCAGCGCCTGTCCGACACCCATGGCGATGCCGCCGTGCAACTGGCCCTCGACCAGCATGGGGTTGATCATATGGCCGACGTCGTCGACGGCGGTATAGCGCACGAGTTCGACCACGCCAGTGGTCTTGTCGATCTCCACTTCGCTGATGTGGCAGCCGTTCGGGAACGTGCGATGGCCGCCGTCGAAAGTGCCGTTCTCGATCAGGCCCGGCTCCATCCCCTTCGGAATTTTCGCCGGAGCAAAAGCGTCGCGCGCGATCTGCGTGATGTCGAGCGACTTGTCGGTGCCGGTGACGGTGTACTTGCCATCCTTGAAGACGATGTCGTGCTCGCCCGCCTCCATCAAGTGCGCGGCGATCTTCTTGCCCTTGTCCTCGATCTTCTTTGCGGCGGTGATGAGGGCGGTGCCGCCTGCGACGGCGGAGCGCGATCCGAACGTGCCGGTGCCAATCGCGATCTGGTCGGTGTCGCCCCATTTGAAATTGATGCGCTTGGGATCGACGCCGAGTTTGTCGGCGACGATCTGCCGGAACGCGGTCTGATGGCCCTGGCCGTGGTCGTGCGAACCAACCAGCACCGTCACCGAGCCGGTCGGATCGAAGCGGATTTCGGCGTGTTCGATCAGGCCGACGTTAGAGGATTCGACCGTGCTGGATACGCCGATGCCGCGCAGCTTGCCGTTCTGCTCCGATTCTCTCGCGCGTGATGCAAAGCCCTTGTAGTCGGCCTTCACCAGCGCATCCTCGAGGTTCTTCGGAAAGTCGCCGCAGTCATAGGTGTAGATCAGCGCCGTCTTGTAGGGCATGGCGGAGGACGGGATCATGTTGCGGCGGCGCAGCTCGGCGGGATCAATGCCGAGATCGCGTGCCGCGACGTCGACGATCGTCTCGATCACATACGCCGCTTCCGGGCGTCCCGCGCCGCGGTACGGCCCCATCAACTGCGTGTTGGACAAAACCGTGGTCACGTCCACATAGGCCGCCGGCAAAACATAAGTGCCCGCCAGCACGCCGATGTTGACAGTCGGCGGACCAGCAGCGCGGTCGGAGTGGTAGTACGCGCCGATGTTGGCGTGGGTCTTGACCTTGAGGGCGAGGAATTTGTGGTCTTTGTCGAGCGCGAGTTCGGCCTCGGTGATATTGTCACGGCATTGCTCGTCCGACATCAGGCCTTCGCTGCGCTCGGAGATCCATTTCACCGGACGGCCGAGCGCGCGCGCCGCCGCCACGCAGAGAATGTATTCGTGGTAGAGCGCGCCTTTCATGCCGAAACCGCCGCCGACGTTTTCGGAAATGACGCGCACCTTGTTCTCGGGCACTTTCAAAACCTCGCCCGCCAGCGTGCGACGGATGACATGCGGACCCTGCACCGTGCAGCGCAATGTGGTGCGGTCATCACGACGGTCGTATTCGGCGAGGCAGCCGCGCGGCTCCATTGAGTTGGTGGTGATGCGGTTGATCACCATGCGATGCTTCGCAACGTGCGCTGCCTTTGCAAAGGCGACATCCACCGCGGCCTTGTCTCCGGCCTGATATACGAAGGCCTGGTTACTTGGATATTCAGCCCAGAGCTGCGGCGCGCCGGGCTTGATTGCATCCTCGATATCGACGACCGCCGGCAGCATCTCGTAATCGACCTCGATCGCTTCCGCCGCGTCCTTGGCTTGTTCGAGCGTTTCAGCAACGACGAAGGCGACCTGATCGCCGACCATGCGCACGGTGTCCTTTGCGAGCGCCGGCTGCGAGGCCGCCACTGCTGCTGAGCCATCGCGCTTCTTGCGCGGGATGAGCGGCTTCTGGATGCCGAGCGATGTGATCGCTTCATCCTTGCCGGTCAGCACGAGGTGAACGCCCGCCATGTTCCTGGCCGCCGTCGCGTCGATCGATTTGATGCGCGCATGCGCATGCGGCGAGCGCAGCACATAGCCGCGCAACTGTCCCGACAGCGTCACGTCGTCGACATAACGGCCTAACCCTTGAACGAGATAGGGGTCTTCCTCACGCGGTACCGATTGCCCGATGCCGTACTCACCCATAGTTCATTTCCTCTACAAGTCTTTCGTTTCTTTCGTCATTGCGAGCGCGGAGCGCGAAGCAATCCTGAAGCTGCAGCACGAGATTGCTTCGGCCTATGGCCTCCTCGCAATGACCGCAACCAACAGCCAGTTCACGGCATCGGGATCGGTCCCATATCCTTCGGCACAGCATAGCCTTTTTTCACCGCAGGCCGGTTGGCGATGGCGACATACCAGCGTTTCACATTGGGATATTTGTTCATGTCGATTTCCTGCCACTCGAAGCGGGAAATCCACGGCCAGATCGAGATGTCGGCTATCGAATAGGTATCGGCGACAAACTCGCGGCCCTCCAGCTGGCGATCGAGCACGCCGTACAGCCGGTGCGCTTCCTTGCTGTAGCGATCCTCGGCATAAGGCGCCTTGCCCTTGTTGTATTTCACGAAGTGGTGGACCTGGCCGAGCATCGGTCCGATGCCGCCCATCTGCCACATCAGCCATTCAATCACCTTGTAGCGCGCCGCGCCGTCCTTCGGCAGCAGCTTGCCGGTCTTGTCGGCGAGATAGATCATCAACGCTCCGGACTCCATCAGGCTGATGCCGGTATCGGTATCGACAATCGCGGGGATACGGTTGTTCGGGCTGATCTTGAGAAATTCCGGCTTGAACTGCTCGTCCTTGCTGATGTCGATGGAATGGACTTTGTAGGGCAGGCCGATCTCCTCCAGCATGATAGAGGCCTTGCGGCCGTTCGGTGTGGTCCAGGTATAGAGGTCGATCATTGTCAGTCCTTGTTAGGCGACGCGGCTTGAGCCACGCCGTTAGCTTCCCCGGTACGTCGAGAAATTCCACGGCGAGACCACAAGCGGCACGTGATAGTGCCCCTCGGGTTCCGCAATCGAAAAACGCAGTGGCACGATGTCGAGAAACGGCGGGTCCGCCGTCTTTACCCCGGCGTGCCTGAAGTAGTCGCCGACGGCAAACTGCAATTCATACGTTCCGGTCCGCAGCGGCCCGCCGGAAATCAGCGGCGCATCGGTGCGGCCATCGGCGTTGGTTGTTGCAGTCTTGAGGAGGCCGCGTGCGCTCGCGCCGACCTCGTACAGTGCGACGGAGACGCCGGGGGCCGGGCGGCCGTTGTAAGTGTCGAGCACATGGGTCGAGAGCCGTCCGGTGGTGACCGGCAGGCCGGGGCCATCCACCTTGTCCACCAGGCGCAAGCGCGTGATGTAGCCGATCTCGTTCACGGCAGCGGCAAATTCACCGTCCTTTGTCAGCGCGAGGCGCCGCTCGAACTGGCGCAGGATGGAATCCCGCGTGTGCCGCCGCACGCAGATGATAAACGGAAACCCGAATTTCCTGGCGTACTCGCCGTTCAGCTTCTCGAATTTTGCGACTTCCGCGTCGCTGAGCTTGTCGAGACCGAGGCCGCCCTGTTCGGAGGTCGACTCTGCGGTCATCGTACCGGCGCGGGCAATTTTGCCCGCGAGTTCCGGGTGGCCGCGCACGAAGGTCATCTGCTGATCCCGGGGGGCACGGCGCAGCGCGGCCATCATCGCGTCGTGCAGGGTTGCGACCGTTGCAAATGGCCGAGCGTCAAAAGCCGTATCGGCCACCCATGGCGCATGCTCGAAGATCGCACCCAGCGCCGCACCGAATTCGGGGCGGCTGGCGGTGTTGAGACGGTCGAGGCTGATCCGGGCCGGCGCGGTCATGCGGGGACCATTATCCTGATTGGTCAATCGTTTGGAGCGAAAACTTGCGGGTCCGGTGCGGCTTGCCTGGGATGGAAGGTGCGAAAAACATACATGCTGCCGGTGCGGCTGCCTATGGCTTGCGCGAGGTGCAATAGAACGGGGCAAAATCCCAACGCCACAGCTTTTGGCTGTGCGAATCTGGTATTGGAGCAGGGCGTGTGGGGCGATTTCCGGACGGTTTTCGATAGCGCCCGTTGTGGCAGTTGTGCGCGTTCCACTTTCGCGTAGCCCTCATCGCGTTTCCCGGCAAACAATTTCACTGGACGGGCCTGATGGCCGACTCCATCCCGCGCTGCATGTCTGCGGCGCTCATTCACAAGCTGCACGCGCTGGCCGAGCGCCGCTGTGCGCATCTCCTCGATTTGCATCAGAGCGGCAGGTGGCGGCGGTTCTATACACGCGAAGAGTTCATGGCGCAGATAGGCGATGCAACGAAGGCAGCCCGGCAGTGGCAGGAGATGGCCGACGCAGCCGATACGCCGGCGCCGGAGCCCACTCCGGTTGTTGAGATGATTCCGATCGAGAGCCTCGCCAGCAAGCAGGAAGTCACCATCGCTACCGCCATCAGGCAATGGCGCGCCTCCGTGGCGGAGGATGGCGCCGAGGTCATCAGCGCAGCGTGATCGCGCGGTTCGCCACCAGCAGGACGCGGTGGGGCAGGCTGGCGGCAAATTCATCATCGTGCGTGACGAACAAAACGCCATAGCCTTGTTCGCACATCAGCGTGAGATGCCGCGCAAGGCTCTCGCGCGTCGCGCGATCTTGGCCCACCGTGGGTTCATCGAGCAAAATCCATGGGTGCACGCCCGCGAACGGCCATGACCAGCTCAGCCGTTTGCGCGCCGCGAGCGGCAACTCGTAGAGGTGCGCGTCGAGCGAAACATTTCCGAGCGCGCGGGTGTAGCTCTGGAGGCGCTCATCGGAAATCCGCTCGGCATTTCCGTGCCGCGTCGCGATCCTGCGCCGGCGTGTCATGTCCTCACGCAAAGTCGCGCCACACCATTGCTGGTCCGGATTCTGCGTGGCCAGCGCGAGCGCGCGGTTGCCGTCGCGCCACGGCCGATAGGTTTGGCCGCCCAGCGTCATCTCGGCCGTGTCGGGCGCGAGCGCGCCGACCAGAATCTTGAACAGCGTGGTTTTGCCCGCGCCGTTTGCGCCGGAGACCCGGTAGGCATGGCGAGGTTCGAGATCGATGCCGGCGTTAACGAAAATCCGCGCGGTGCCGGGATAGTTGAAATTAAGGTTCGTGATGGAAATGCCGGCGGCTTTTTGCGGTGCGCTGAGCGCCGCGAGTGCGGCCCAGTCGATGGAAAATTCGCGCGCCTGCGGTTGGGCCGGAGTTGCGGTGAAGCCTTCCGGCGCGGCACGGTTGTCGATCAGGAAAATATCGGCGTCACACGTGCGCAGGTGATCGAGCGCCGCTGCTCGGTTCGTCGGATCGAGCTGCTCGAACGCGGTGTCGACGGCGATGGTGCGGTAGGCGGATTGCGAAAAACAATGCAGCGCCAGCATGACCTGTTCACCGCCGGAGAGGCTCTGCGGATCGCGCAACTGCATCTCGGCAAAATTCTCCGCCGCAAAGCAATTTCCGCCGTTTGGCGTTTGCATGCCGTAAAGGGCCACTTCGTCGCGCACGGTATTGGTGAGGCCCGACAGCGCTGCTTCGGCATAGGGACCGATCAGGAAGGCTTTCCCCACGAGCGCGTCGCTTTGCAGCAGCGCCCGCAACGCCGCGCTGCGTCCGGAAAAATTTGCGCCCGCCAGAACGTTACGCTGTGCCAAGGATCAACCTGCCAAAGACAAAAAGCGCGGCGGCGAGTGCCACCAAATGCCAGACGCGGTCCCTTGCGCACATCGGCCGCTCCTGTTGCGCCAGCGCCGGCTCGAGCAGGGCCAATGTATTTTCCGCCGGCCATTTATCGCGCAGGCGGCCGAGCACGGTCGTGATGGCCGTCAGCCACACCGACTGGATCAGGATCCAACCGTGGCCGAGGTTGCGCAACGACAGACGCCGCGTGATGACCCCCGATGCAACCAGTGCCATGTGGGAGCGGCCGACCGCGTGACGCAGGGTCTCGATCAATGACAAGGTAAGCACCAGCAGTCGTTTGACACCGAGCGGTGCCCGCAACGACCGGATCACCGAGAATGGCGATTCATCAGCAAAGCACAGGAGCACGGCTTGTAGAACGAATACGATCAGAAACAGGCGCAGGCTGACGGTAGCAACATAGAGGAGGGCGGATGTTCGCGACCCAGGCAGTCCGCTCTCGATTTCCAACGGAGATTTACCGATCAGCCCGACCCAGATGGCGAGCATGAAGGCGGCGAGCGGAAGGACGAGCAGTGCCGCGCGCCGCAGTGCGCTCCAGGCATTCTCGCGGGTCTCGAGGACCGCGAACGCCGCCGCAACAGCGCAAATCACGACGAGGCCCGGCAAGTCGGCGAGCATCGCCGCAACGATGAGGATGACGACGAACAGGACCGCGCCGTTCGGCGTCATGCTTTTGCGGGAACGCCGCGCACCATGGCGATGAATTCGGCCGGCGTGGCGCGAAACAGCAGGGCCGCGATCAGTACCTGCAGGACCTTGTCGATCGGATCGGCGGTCAGGCCCGACCAGAGGACCGACCGCATCAAGGTCTCACCGGTCTTGAGGAAGAACGCCACCAGAAAGGCCGATCCCGAGCCCGTCACGCCGCCGAACAGATAGGCGACTACCGGCGCGGACACGATGGCGGCCACCACCCCGGTCAGCACGCCGAACAGAACCACCCGCACGACGAATGCGAGGAGCTGGGGCGGTCTCGCGCGGTACACGCCGTCGCCTGTGGCGGTTACGAAGGCGGATATAAGCGCGATAGCCAGGACGGTGAGCGAAAACCACGGCAGGAACGGGTTCACCAGCAGGCCGATGACCGCGACGCTGGCCAGTCCCGCAATCAGCGCGCACACGAACGCGGCCCAGCGGTCCGGGAAAATCAGCATGGCGCACAGGATGGTGCCGATCGATTCCATGTAGATTGGCAGCTTGACGAGGTAGACTACCGCACCGACGGCAAAATTCAGCGCGGCGCATAGCGCGATCGCAATCAGTCTTGGCGTCGTGAACATGCGGAACCCCCGCCCGCATTGATAAACCAGTCCGCTTCCGGAGAAAATCTCCCGCGATGGATATTGTGGTGTTTCTTGCCGTGCTGATAGCCGCGGCTGCGCATGCCGGCTGGAACGCCCTCATCAAGGGCACCGGCGATCCGCTGGTGACGACGGTGCAGATGTCGACCGCAGCGATGCTGGTCGGGATTGTGCTGCTGGCGCTGGCCGGTCTGCCCAACAATGAGGCGTGGCCGTGGGTGATTGCGTCGAGCATCATCCACATCGTCTATTTCGCCAGCCTGGTCGAAGCCTACGGCCACGGCGATCTCAGTCAGGTCTATCCGATTGCGCGCGGCAGCGCCCCGCTGCTCACAGGATTGCTCGGCGCCGTTTTCCTCGGCGAGAATCTGACCACGTTTGGATGGGCCGGGATGTTTTTGCTGGTAGGTGGCGTGTTGCTGCTGTCGTTCGGCAGCGGGCGCGCGCTGCGGATTGCGCCGCGCGGCCTCGCGTTCGCGTTGCTGACCGCGCTGACGATCTCGGCCTACACGATGACCGACGGCATCGGTGCGCGCGCCTCCGGCAACCCGATGGCTTACACCGCCTCGCTGTTCATCGGCTGCGGGCTTGGGATGCTGGCCTATATATTGTGGCGACGGGGATGGGCGGCGCTTGCGGGGATGGCTCAGAACTGGCGCAACGGCGCGCTCGGCGGCACCATGCAACTCGTATCCTACGGCATTGCGATCTGGGCGATGACACTGGCGCCGATCGCCGTAGTAGGCGCGCTGCGCGAAACCAGCGTCGTGTTCGGGACACTGATTGCGATTGTTGTGCTGAAGGAGCCGCTCAATCTGGTGCGGATCGCGGCGGTGGTCATCGTCGCGTGCGGGTTGCTGCTGTTGCGGCTGGCGTGAACTATCTCGCCAGCGCCGTTGCCGAGAAATCGAACACGCCGATGCGGCCGAGGCCGGGCAGCTTGATCGCGGGGTGACGCAGATCGAGGCCGGCAACTAGTGTAAACAGATTGACCTCGACCCCTTCGACCCAGCCAGCCTTCAGGCCGAGCAGACCAAACAGCGAGGCTTCGACGCCGGTCCGGCTTGGCGTCAGGCCGACGAAGGAATAGTCGGCGCGAAAATCCTTGCCGATCGCGGTCGGCGGCAACGCGACTTCGAATTCGGGCACTGCACGCAGCACCGTCGCGACAAACGTGTTGCTGTTCGGTCCCGGCCAGATGCGATAATCGCCGCGTCGAATGTAGGTGTAGCTGCGAATGGCATCCTCTATTTTCGGAATGGCCCGTTCGGCAAGCTCACCCCGAATGTCGCCGACGATCTCCGGTGAGTAGCTGAACCAGTAAGCGTCCGGCGCAATCCGGTTGATGCGGACCGGGTCGCCGAAGCCGGTGACTTCGTAACGCGTGTATTGGCCGTTGCGCGGTTTGACCACGATCCAGCTATGGACGGCGAAGATGCTGCGCCAGCTTCCGGTCCGGGCGGTGAACACGATCACGCGTGGTTCAGGATCGCTCGCGGCGGGCGGCAACAATCCGCTGCTCGACCAGCGCGCCTCATAGTAGCGATCCGGCTTGCTGCCTGCGGCGTAGATGCCGGTGCTTATGGCGACCGGCAGCACAAACAGCAGCAGCCAGGTGACGTGAAGCCGCGATAGATACCAGCGGCGGTGAGGGATGCTTTTCGAGGGAACAGAAAGGGCTTCGTTCATGACGGGCAGGTGACCGGCAAATCGCTGCGAAAATATGGCGCATCCGGCACGTCGGCGGCAACATTCCGCCGCACAAATCACCGGATTGTGCGCCAGCCGCGCACTATCAGTTAACGCGGTTACCGCTCACCACTAGCTGGCTGTAGCGCACCGCGCTTTCCTTGGTCAGATCGCCGGTGACCGGATTCATCTGCTCCATGCCGAGGATGGCGCCGCGCGTCGCGCCGCTGATCATGTTGTTGGCGACCAGCGCTGGGCCCGCGCCGGAAGTAACGGATACGCCGATGCCGATTGGCGCCTTGCGCACGACATTGCCCGTGACGGTGACGTCGCGCAGGAAACGGCCCCAGCCCGCCATGATGCCGGCGACCGTCGCGTTCTCGACGACATTGCCAGTGACCGCAGTATCCGCTTCGACAAAAATGCCGACGCCGTGGGTGCTGTTTTCGATGCGCGCATGCGCTTGGGGCGCGAGGTTGCGCAGGATGTTGCCC
>Ga0247825_10003106_pt1 | contig 10957 bp, 11 predicted proteins | sample 13C_Vanillin_Day_FD_194413 | JGI IMG/M metagenome (GOLD analysis project Ga0247825, IMG submission 194413) | Soil microbial communities from agricultural site in Penn Yan, New York, United States - 13C_Vanillin_Day48 | ecosystem: Environmental > Terrestrial > Soil > Agricultural land | place... | reverse complement strand
TCGAGCTGGAGAAGCCCGCCTACGTCACCTACGAGCTGCACTTCACGCAGCTCCCGCAGCCAGGAGCGAGTTGATGCCACGCGCCTTCGACATCACGGCCGCCACGGAGTCGGTGAACCTGAACGCCTCGGGGCAGGGGGAGCTGGCCTTCACCGTGTCCAATGCATTGCGGACTCCGGTGCGCGCGCGGGCCACGGTGATGGTGGATGGTCAGGCCCGCCGCGAGTGGGCGAGCATCGCTGGAGGGGAGGAGCGGGACTTCGCGCCAGATGGGACGCAGCAGTTCATCGTGAAGCTCCAGGCGCCGCCGGGGACGCCTCCGGGCCGCTACACGTTTCACCTGCTGGTGTCGAACGTGGCCAACCCGGACGAGCAGTACGCGGATGGGCCCACGGTGGCCTTCGTCGTCCCCGAGCCGGCGCCGGTGACGAAGAAGCCCTTCCCCTGGTGGATTGTCGCGCTGGCGGCTGGGGTGGTCATCATCGGAGGCAGCGTGGTGGCCATCCTGGCGAGCCGGGGAGGCCCGGATCTCGGCGAACCCTGTGAGGGGACCGAGTGCGGCAAGGACCTGGCATGCTCGGGCGCGGCCGGAGGGGTGTGCCTGGGCGAGGACGGCTTCAAGGGCTGCAAGGAGAACGGCCAGTGTCTCTCGGGGCGATGTGCCGAGGGCCGGTGCGAGGAGGCGGAGCTGGGGCGCAACTGCGGCCCCGGGGACACCTGCCCTGCGCGGCAGAAGTGCATCCCCCTGCTGGGGACCCGCACGTGCCTGCTGCAGCCAGGAGAGGCCTGCACGGGAGACGGGCAGTGCACGAGCCTCTACTGCAAGGACGGCCAGTGCATGAGGGACGATGGGAAGTGTGACAGCAACGACGAGTGCCGCGAGCCGTCGCAGTGCCACACCAACAAGCTGTGTCTGCTCCCCGATGGCGAGTCGTGCACCGAGAACGGAGTCTGTATCTCCGGGTTCTGTCAGGGTGGGAAGTGCCAGCAGGCGCCGAGGGCCTGTTCACCGCCCTGCTCGCGCTTCTTCTCCTGCGTCAACGGAACGTGCGTCCGGTTCGACATACTCCCCAAGGTCAACGAGCACATTCTTCGGGACCGCGGAGTCATCCTTCGCCCGAGACAAGAGCCGTAGTCCCTCACCTCAACGCGCGTTGACACGCCCATGCCTGCTCCGAAGCCCTTCACCGTGGTGCTCATCCTGGCGGTCTTCGCTTGCGTCGCGCTGTACGTGCTGGGCGTGGGCTTGGGCGCGACGGACAGCTCACGGGCTGGCCAGTCCTCCATGTCGAAAGAGGAGCGACAGCGGCTACGCGATCGCTTCATCAAGCCGCGCCCGGTGAAGGACGAGGAGCTGAAGACGGATTGTCCTCTCGCCACCGGCGTGTTGACCGTGGACGCGGGGCGGTCCTGCCGGGTGACCATCGCGGAGGCAGGAGCGCGAGGGCGCACGGTGGAGCTGGCTCCAGCGGGAGGCGGCGTCTCGTTCGAGTTCACGCCGAGGAGCAAGCCCTCGCTCCCAGTCTCGGAAGATCTGCTGAAGGGGCCGCGGAAGCTCGACGTGATGAAGGAGGGGGCCGAGCTGGTCGTGACCTGCCGCAACGTCATCAGCGGCGGGGGCCAACCCGGACGCTGTCAGGTGCGGCTGCGCTGACGCGAGCCAGCTCAGGCCTACGCGCGCTTGAGGCGCAGCACCTTCACGATGGAGAAGAGCGCGCCGATTGCCAGCACCACGGCCCAGATGAGCGCGAGCACGGAGACGACGATCGCCCCCAGCGCGTCGGTGATGCTCACCAGGACGATAGGCACCAGCCCGTGGAGGAAGCTGACGATCGCGTTCGCCAGCAAGGAGGTGAGGATCAACAGCACGAGGCCCTTGTTCTGCAGGAAGCGCTGGTGCGCGAGCACGAGACACACCGCGGCCACGACCTTGAGCAGCATGAGCAGGCCGAGCGTGCCAGCGGCGCCACCTCGATTGAAGAAGCCCCACACGGCCAGGTAGGCGATGGTGCCGAAGGGCGCAGCAGTAAAGAGCCCCACCATGAGGAGCAGCAGCCCGATCGCGGCGAACAGCATGGCCACGCCCGCCAGCAGCGCCACCACCGCGCCGATGAGCGTCACCAAACCCTGCACGCGGCCGTGTACACGCTCGGGGATGATCAGGCTGGCGCCCATCAGCGCCAGGGTGAGCAACAGCAGTCCATCCAGCAGGGCGAGGTAGGGAATGCCGAGCCCCGGTGTGGGCGGGTTGTCCTGCTGGACTTGGAGGACCTCATTGATGTCGACGTCATCCTGGGCGCCCTCATCGCGGATGGCGGCTTGCAGGGCCTGCCGATCGGGAGCTTGCGTTGGGAGCAGAACAGGAGCCCCCACCTCCACAAGCACGGCGAGCACCAGGCACGCCAGCGAAACGATGAAAAATGGCTTCCTGAGCTTGTCCATGGAGCCCCCAGGACCAGACAAGCTAAGCAGGGAGGGCCCAAAGCCCCAGGTGCTCCAAGGGCGAATGTCCAGGTGCCAATGTTTGTAGCGGATGCTTCACTCGGCTCCTACTCGGCGCACTCCTTGTCCATGTTGATGGTCCACTTCGAGAGCAGCTTCTCCTCGGAGCGCAGCGCCTTTCCTCTCCACCGCACCTCGACGGAGGTCTCACAGCCGTTGTTTTGCGGGCTGTTCCAGTCATCGTCGACTTTGTACGCGCCCAGCAGTCGAGACTTGTCATCGCGCGCCACCACCCGCACCAGCTGCGTCGTCCCTGGGCTGTCCGCTGGACGCGGCGCGGACGAGTCAGAGACGGGAGCCGTGGAAAGCACCAACAACGACAAGATCGTCAGCAAGGCATCTCCTCCTGAGGAAGGACGGACTTTCCTGCTGAAGTGTAGCGCTTGTGCTCCTGGGGTGGCCCTTCTGATACTGGTGCTAGCGAACGGGTAAAAGGTTCTCTCCATGAGCCCCATTCCGAGACCCAGCCGAGAGACGGATCCTGACCTGTTGGAGCTGCTGCCCGGACTGCTCCAAGTGCCCGGCTGGCTGTTACCGGAGGAGGCTGCGCTGCTGTTCTCCCTCGCTCGGAGCGCCAAGGGCGGTCGCATCGTGGAGCTGGGGGCCTACCAGGGGCGGTCCGCGGTGGTCCTGGCAGGCGGTCTCCGAGCCCAGGGCTCGGCGGAGAGAGAGCCGCTGCTCGTAGTGGATACCTTTCGAGGCTCGCCCGAGCACCAGCCCGGGCAGCCGTTCTTCGATGAGGCGACATTCGATCGAGTGAACTCCCGGGTCGACACCTTCCCCGGTTTCCAGCGCAACATCGCTCGCTTTGGGCTGGAGCCGCTGGTGGAGGCCTGGCAGGACACCACCCTGCAGGCAGCGCAGCGCTTCCGTGGAAGGATCGCGCTGCTATTCGTGGACGCGGATCATCACTACAACGCCGTCCGGGCGGATCTCGAGGCGTGGATGCCCTTCCTGACACCCGAGGGAGTGGTCGTGCTCCATGACGTGGGCTCTTGGGAGGGGCCCACGCGGGCTGCGGCTGAGCTGCTGAGCTCGGGCTACAGGAAGGTTGATCAGGCAGGGGCATCCCTGGCCTTGGCTCGTCTGCTCTGAGCGAATGTCCGAGCGGCCACGAGTCTCCTCGGTGCCTCCTGGACGGGAGTTGTCGTCCGATGATCTCCGTCGTCAGCGGCTGTCGCGCGCGCGGGCGAGTTCTGGCTCACCAGCGACCGGCTCGTGTGGAAGCCCGTGATCGGGGAGCCGGTGTCAGTGTCCTTGCGGTCCATTCGCCCGGGAGGCATCCAGGTGGAGCGCCTGGCTCGCGGCGTACGTGTGAAGGGAGATCGCATCGTCCACGTGCGGTACGCGGAGCCGGTGGAGAAGCTCGCCAGGGAGTGGCGGTCCTCCGTATCACCCGGGGACCGCAGTCCCTGGTAGGCAAGGTGGACTGGTCGCAGCGGGCTGCCGCCGAGCGCATCTTCGACTCCTGGCCCTCGCTCGAATCCTGACACTCTTGTCATAGAGGGTAGGGCGCCGGTGCGCGCGAGTGCTGTGAGATCAAGGGCTTCCGCTGGGAACGAGGCTTGCTTCGGCACGAGCACCCCTACTCCTCGGAGGATGACATGACGCGAAGGCTCTTCGCCGCGCTGCTGGCGGCTGCGCTCACGCTGGTGGGATGTGATGTCGCATCAGGACCTGTTGGAGATCTCGGAGCTGTTCCTGGCGGCGCACAGGACATTGGTCTGGCTCGCAAGAAGATCGCCAACGGCGAGGTGCCAGAGCCGGCGGACTTCGTCGCAGAGGGGCTCTACGCGGAGCATGACCTGCCGCTGGAGGGCGCGGCCTGCGATCAGGTGCTGTGCCTGCGCACCGCGACGGGCATCGCGCCCGCCATCGATACGGGCAAGCAGGAGGTGTTCGTGCAGGTGGGCTTCTCCTCCAACGTCAATCCGGCCACCTTCCGCCGCAAGCCGCTGGACGTGGTGCTCGTCATTGATCACTCGGGCTCCATGGGGGGCGACCCGATGGAGGCAGTGAAGGAGGCAGCGCGCAAGCTGGTGGAGAAGCTGGATGCGGACGACACCCTCTCCCTGGTCATCTTCGATGACGATGTCGACACGCTGGTGAAGCAGCAGCGTGTCGGGGATCGCTCGGCGCTCCTGAAAGCCATCGGCAAGATCTCGGCGGATGGAGGGACCTGCATCGAGTGTGGGCTGCGCGAGGGATTCAAGCAGCTCGCCACGAGGAAGCTGGAGCCAGCTCGGGCGCGCAGGCTGTTCCTCTTCACGGACGCGGTGCCCAACGTGGGGGCCACGGGCGAGGGCGAGTTCATGGACCTGCTGCGCTCCAACTCTGTCGCGGGCCGGGACACGACGGTGTTCGGCGTGAACATCATCTTCGGGCAGGAACTCGTCACGAAGATCTCGGCCGTGCGCGGGTCGAACTATTTCTACCTGAGCGACGCCGAGCGGACGCGCAAGGTGTTCGACGAGGACTTTGACTTCCTTGTGACGCCCATCGCTTATGATCTGCACATGCAGCTCACGCCCGCCGAGGGCTTCCGGGTGGAGGCGGTGTACGGAGTGCCGGGGGTAGACCCTGGCGCGAGCGAGGCCTCGCTGGACGTGGCCACGGTGTTCCTCTCGCGGCGCCGGGGCGCCATCGTCGCGCGCCTGAGCAGCAGCGGGGAGGTGCAGCCGAACCAGCCCGTGGTGGCGAATGGATTCTCCTTCATGCCCGTGGAGGGTGAGGCACCTCCCGCCGTCTCCCTCACCGCGAGGTACGAGGGCAGCGCGCCCCTCAGCACCACCTCGTCGTGGTACTCGCAGGGCACGGTGCGCAAGACCGTGGCGCTGACGAACTTCATCCTCGGGGCCCGGCGGGCGTGTGAGCTCTGGCGGAGCGGTGAGAAGGCCGCGGCCCGCGAGATCGCGGACAAGACGGCGGCGCTGCTGCAAGCGGAGGCGGAGGCACTGGATGACGCTCCGCTGCGCACAGAGGCGGAGCTGGCGGTCAAGCTGGCCACCCTGATGACGCCTTGAGCTCATTCGCAAGCGGGGGAGGCCACCGAACGGCTTGTCAGAACGGGGCGCGTGCAATACGCCTGGAGCATGTCCACCGCTGCGCTCCCTGATGCCTTCCTTCGAGCCATCTCCGAGGGCTTCCCTCCCGACTTCCTCACCCGCGAGCCAGGGGAACTCTCGGAGTACGGGCGCGACTGGACGCGCGTCTACACTCCGGCCCCCGTGGCTGTGGCCTTCCCTCGTACCACCGACGAGGTGGCGCGGCTGCTCGCCCTGTGCGACGCGCACCGCGTGGCGGTGGTGCCCTCGGGTGGGCGCACGGGCCTGGCGGGAGGCGCGGTGGCGGCCCGGGGTGAGCTGGTCCTCTCGCTGCGGCGCATGAGCCGGATGGAGCCGGTGGACGTGCTCGGGAACACGGTGCGCGTGCAGGCGGGCGCGGTGACGGAGGCGGTGCATCAGCACTGCGCCCAGCACGGGCTGACGTGGCCGGTCGACTTCGCCTCCAAGGGCTCCAGCCAGGTGGGCGGCAACATCGCCACCAACGCCGGTGGGGTGAAGGTCATCCGCTATGGACTCACCCGCCAGTGGGTGCTGGGGCTCCAAGTCGTGACTGCGAAGGGCCAGGTGCTGGAGCTCAATGGCGCGCTGGAGAAGAACAACACGGGCGCCGATCTCCGCCAGCTCTTCATCGGCAGCGAGGGCACGCTGGGCATCATCACCGAGGCCACGCTCAAGCTCACCCGTCTGCCCGGCAAGCAGGAGGTGTTCCTCTTCGCCGTGCCGGATGTGGCCGCGGTGCTGCGGCTCTTCCGGGATGCGCGCCAGGCTCCGCTGCTGCTTTCCGCCTATGAGTTCTTCACGGACCGGTGCTTGGCCCGGCTGCAGCGCCACCGCAAGCTGCGCTCTCCCTTCGAGGCGCCCAGCGGCTGCTATGTGCTCATGGAGGCGGAGGCCACGGACGCGGCCGCGGTGGAGACGTGGCTGGGCTCGCTCTTCGAGCGCGGGCTGGTGACGGATGGCACCCAGGCCCAGAACGCCTCGCAGGCCACGGAGCTGTGGGCGCTGCGCGAGGGCATCAGCGAGAGCCTCTCCGCCACTGGGCTGCCCCACAAGAACGACATCTCCCTGCCCATCGCCGCGCTGGAGCCTTTCTGCTCAGAGCTGGAGCAGTTCTTCGGCGCCCGCTATCCGGGCTGGGAGATCTGCCTCTTCGGCCACATCGGCGACGGCAACCTGCACGTCAACGTGATGAAGCCAGACGCCATGGACAAGGCGGAGTTCCTCTCCCATACCAAGCAGGCGGACCACGACATCTTCTCGCTGGTGCGCAAGTACAACGGCAGCATCTCCGCCGAGCACGGCATTGGCCTGCTGAAGAAGGACTACCTGTCCTATACCCGCTCGCCGGCCGAGCTCGAGCTGCTGCGAGCCCTCAAGCGCACGCTGGATCCCAACGGCATCCTCAACCCTGGAAAGATTGTCGACGCCTGAGGGGAGAGCGCCGCACCTCAGGACACGATGCGCGTCTTGATGTCCGTGTTCAGCCCCGCGATGGCGTCGCTCACGACAGAGGACACATCCTGGTCCAGGTCCATCACCAGGTAACCGATGTTCGAGTCCGTGCTCAGCACCTGCGCATGAATGTTGGCGTTCAGGTCTGAGACGATGCGGTTGATGTCACGCAGCACGCCGGGCGTGTTGCGGTGCACGTTGAGGATGCGGTGCGTGCCGGGGATGAGGGGCACCTCCACCTGCGGGAAGTTCACCGCCCCCGTGGTGGCGCCGCTGCGCACGAACTTGATGAGCGAGGTGGCCACCTCCCGGCCGATCGCCTCCTGCGCCTCCTCGGTGGAGCCGCCGATGTGCGGCGTCAGCACCACGTTGGGCAGGTTCTGCAGCTCGGTGACGAAGCCGTCGCTGTTCGTCTCCGGCTCCTCCGGGTACACGTCCACTGCCGCGCCGCCCAGGTGCTTGGAGCGCAGCGCCCGCGCCAGCGCAGGGATGTCCACCACCGTGCCGCGGCTGGCGTTGATGAGGCACGCGCCTTTCTTCATCTTCGCCATCTCCGCCGCGCCCATCATCATGTTCGTGGACTGCGTGGCTGGCACGTGCAGGGTGACGAAGTCCGACTCGGCCAGCAGCTCGCCCAGCGTGGGGGCTGCGTGAGTGTTGCCCAGCGGCAGCTTCGTCATGATGTCGTAGTAGATCACCCGCATGCCCAGCGCCTCGGCCAGCACGCCGAGCTGCGAGCCGATGTGCCCGTAGCCAATGATGCCCAGCGTCTTGCCGCGCACCTCATGGCTGCCCGTGGCCACCTTGCGCCACTGGCCCGCGTGCACCTCGCGACTGCGGTCGAACAGCTGGCGCGTGAGGATGATGATCTCCGCGATCACCATCTCCGCCACGCTGCGAGTGTTGCTGAACGGCGCGTTGAAGCAGGGGATGCCGTGGATGTTCGTGGCCTTCAGCTCGATCTGGTTGGTGCCGATGCAGAAGGCGCCAATGCTCAGCAGGTTCTCCGCGTGCACGAGCGCTCTCTCCGGCACGTTCGTCTTGCTGCGGATGCCCAGCAGGTGCACGCCCTTGAGCCGCTCGGCCAGCTCCTCGGGCTTGAGCGCCCCGGCGACTCGCTCCACCTCGAAGCCCTCGGCCGCCAGCAGCCGCTCGGCGGACGCGTGGATGTTCTCCAGCAGGAGGACGCGCAGGGGACCTTTGGTGCTGATGGGCGTGGACGGGTTGGGGAACCGAGGTGTGCTCATGGCGCCCCGCGTTAGATCCCGCCCCTTGGACTGTCAAGGGATACTGCCCTCGGCCTTATCGCTTGGCGGGCCTGCGGGCCCTCAGAGCGGTTCTCACGGCCACTGGGTAACGTGTCGGTGACTCCTGGCGCACGAAAGAGGGAGATGACTGACCGTTCAGTCATGGAAGTGGGCCAGCCGCTGTCATGTGCGGCGTTCGGTCGGACCCGAAGAGCCGGCCCCTTCACGTAACGCCGCCTCCAGAAGGTCAGCGACTTCCAGCAAGCCGGCGCGCTCGCGGCTCTTCACATCCGGATCGCTCACCATGACAAGCTTGATTTCGTCCATACGCGGGTCGCCTTCTCCGGCCATTGCGAGCTCATGCCGGAGGGCCCACTCCTCGGGGTGGCTCGCACCCCAGGGCTCAATCGCCTCTGCCCAAATGGCCCGTGAGAGCGCATCCATCAGCTCCGCGGTGCATCGCCGCGCGTCCTCTCTGCGCTGGTTTGCTATCCAGAGTGACTCCACGGCATTGGCGAAACTGGCACCGCCAGGGCCGATGGAGTCTTCCCAGAACGGCCACTCCCTCCCACTGCTGGCGGCGTCCTCTGGATGGGTGAGTGCTTCAAGCACCTCCCGCACCCAAGACATACCGGGCTGGTGACGCTCGAAGACAGGGAGCCGGTGGGCGACGAGGTCTCGCGTGAAACGCACTGCACGGCTTGTGGGGAGCCGGAGCAACAACGGTTCGATGGCGGCCCGCCACGCGTTCCAATCGCCTTGCTCGGCCGCCCGCCGTGCAGCCTGAAGGAATTGTTCAACGGAGTTCTGGTCGTCCATGAGGTGGGGCCGCCCCTACCATACGATCCGACATTTCACCCACTTCAAGGGGCCCGGCTCGTTCTCAACACAACATGGGCAGCAGACGATGGAGCCAGCCCTCCGACCGTTCATCCGAACATTGTAGTGGTCTCCGACTCGTGGGCAGGGCCCACCCAGCGTCGAGTCCTCGTTGTGTAGACCGAGGCTCTTGGCTCCCAGCCGCTGCTTCATTGCCTCCAACGCTTGACGGGGGCTGTGGAAGACGTACTCCTCTGGTAGTGCGCGGCAAATGGGGTAGGTCGGCATCTCCGTCTCACAGGTGCGCCGCTGGGGCTCTTCTGCCTCCCAGTCCTCCAGGTTGCGGCGAGGGGCGCGCTGGTCCTGATTCGAGCTCTGCTGCTGCTTGCGCTCGGCGATCTTTTCCTGCAGTCGCGTCGCGGCCTCCCGGGCCACGAGCCCCGCGGCGACGGCCTGAACCAGGTAGACCTCGGCCTGGTGAAACTGGCCCTGAGCAATCAGCGCCTGGATGTGAAGCGTGGCGGAATCACCGCCCTTGGTCCGGATACCCGAGTCCTCTGTGGCCTATGTCCCCGGGGACCTCTCGTGCTTGGCGCCGGAGCCGTGGCTGCACCCAGCCACGGCCAGCAGGAGCAGGCCACGAACCCGCCAACCGCTGCTGCTCTGCATGTGCGCCCCGTTTCCTGGTGAGAAGCCTCACCTGGAACGGTAGGGGGCGCTGGCGTGGCTTGGAAGAACACGGGGAGTCCGAGCCGAGCGGTGGACTCAAGGGGTACGGCTCGCCCCCAGGGAAGAGGGCGGGCCGTCTCGTGCGGCGCGCTCAGCCGCAGGCCTGGAGCTGGCTGATGCTGCGGGCGGGCTGCAGAGTGGGGGCCAGCAGCGCGGGGAGCTGCTCCATCTGCTCCAGCGGGATGTCCTTGAGGCTCATGACAGCCTTGCCCTTGCGGTTGCTCACCTCCACGCGGACGCCCGTCTTCTCTGGGAAGTAGGCCGACCAGAGGGTGCGGCATTGCTCGGCGCGGGAGCGGGTATCAGCGGGCAGCGGTTTGCTGGAGGTAGGCCTGCGCAGCCGCTGGAGCGCATTGCGCAGATCCGTCACCGTGCACTCGCCGAAGAACTTCGTGTCCACCTCGCCGTGCTCGTCTGGCACCTCGACGAGCATGGTGCCCGGATGACTGACCAGTCAGGCATCAAAGGACGGGGCGGAGTGCGATGACTGAACGGTCAGGCATGGAAGTGGGCAGAAGGTCAGCGACTGGGCGCGGGCGGACAGTGGACCGCCCGCGCCAGCCGCTGGGGCTACTGGACCGTCCAGGCGACCGTGCCGCTGCAGCTCGTGCTGGAGTAGCAGCCGGCTCGGATCTGGTACGTGCCCGTCGTCGTGGCGGTGAAGGTCAGCTTCGAGCCGACGCCGCTGCACGAGTCATCGTTCGAGGCCACCTGCGCGTTCGTCGTGCCATAGAGCCGCAGGTAGGTGTCCCCGGAGAAGGTGGCGCCCGTCATCCCGCAGGTGCCCACGGTGATCGTCTGGCCCGCGTTGGCGGTGATGCTCCTGTTCACCGTGTTCTGCTGGGCGCTGTTGGTGTTGCTGGCGCTGAAGGTGTACGTGCCGCCCGTCGGAGGAGGAGGAGGCGTGCCCGTGCCGAGCTCCCACACCACCGTGCCGCTGCAGCTGCCGGTGGAGTAGCACCCGGCGCGGATCTCGTAGTTGCCGCTGGTGGGGGCGGTGTAGACGATCTTGGAGCCGCGGCCGCCGCACTCGTCGTCATTGGAGGCCACCTCGGTGCCGGACGGCCCTCTCAGGCGCAGCCAGGTGTCTCCGGAGAAGGTGGCACCCGTCAGCCCGCAGGTGCCCACGGTGATCGTCTGGCC
>Ga0247825_10003105_pt1 | contig 10962 bp, 9 predicted proteins | sample 13C_Vanillin_Day_FD_194413 | JGI IMG/M metagenome (GOLD analysis project Ga0247825, IMG submission 194413) | Soil microbial communities from agricultural site in Penn Yan, New York, United States - 13C_Vanillin_Day48 | ecosystem: Environmental > Terrestrial > Soil > Agricultural land | place... | reverse complement strand
GTGATACGAAGAAGCAGGTAAGCGACGGTGAGAATCAGGATCCATCCCGTAAACGTTGTCTTCGCTCCCGCGGTCAACAACATGAGCACGACGAGCGGGTGTCGCAGATAGCGAACATCGCGCTCGATGCAGTCACGCGCCACACCGCCGACGTATCCCCAGAACAAGCCGGCGAGCAGACCACCGACGAGCGCCGAGAGCGAAAGGTAGTCGGCGATTCCGCCAATGAGCAGTAGCGCCGCGATGGAGAAGACTCGCTGCTCGGTGCTCGGCGACGTGTCGGCGAGGAGCAGCCAGGCCGTCGCAGAGATCAGCAACGCGAGGATCGCGGCTTGAATCGTCAGGCCAAGAGACCCGAGTGGGGAGTACGAATGGAGGAATGCGAGCACCACTGCGCCCACGATCGACGGAAGCAGCCCGTCGAGATCGCGCATGCGGATCGCCGCAGGGCGTAGGCGATCGGGGTCGGCGTCCGGAAGCGTGGCTGACATCGACGCGCACACGCCAGCCATCACAGCGATGAGCCACACGCGAGAGGGCTCGAAGTCGGTGGACGCAGGCATGATCAGCCACACGCCAATGGTGACGATGACGCCAGTCAAGAGTGACTCGATGCTCGCCTTGCGCAGCAGCGGCCAGCGATTGGGTGCAGCCGGTCGCATGAACTCGAGCCCGGCCATGATGCCGAGCGCCGCGACCGCGACGGGGATCACGGGATCGAGAACGACCAATACGCCCGGCGTGATGATAGCGAGACCTTCAGGCCCGAGCGCCACGCCGAGCAGCAGAATCAGGACGACCGGGACGGCGCCGGTGGACCAGCTCAGACCGAACCGTACATGCCACGGCAGCGCGCGCAGCGGGATCTGGCGCGCGTCGAGTCTCGTAAGATCGATCTCGCCTGTCTGAACTTCCTGCGTGATGACGTCGGAGTGGAATGAATCCGCCATCATTTCACCAGCCCCACGACGAGGTGCGTCCGACCCCTCGTGAGCGCGAGCATGATCGCCTCGCCCGTTCGAGCCGATCGAAAGGCGTCGCCAATCTGCGCTGCTGTGGGAGCTGTGATGTGTCCGACCCGAGTGATGATGTCTCCCTCTTGCAGGCGCGCCGCACTGGCTGCTGAACGAGGGTCGATGCGCACGACGGTGGTGCCAATGCCTGGGGCGCTTTTCATCCCAAGGCCCAACGAGGTGACGGTCTCAGCGCTGTTCGTTGCCGGCAACGTGAATTGCACATCCAGTGGCTTGCCACGACGGCGCACGTGCATGGTGACCGGGCCGACTGGCAGACGACTGCTTGCAACCTCCCAGTCTCGCTGCTGCGTGATCGCGCGCGCGTTCACCGACTCGATGACGTCTCCGACGACGATGTGCCGGGCGGCAGGTCCGCGTGAATCAACCCACGCGACAACGACACCCTGACTCGCACCTGTCGCTGTCGTCAGAGCGGCCGTCAACGGACGAACCTCCATGCGAAGGTCCACGGCTGGCGTCCGTTCACCATTGAGAAGCCGGGTCGCCTCTTCACGCACCACCTCCCACGGCACGATCGCCAGGCCCGTCGGCTCGCGCACGGCGAGGCCGGCGATCTCTCCCGATGTGGTGAAGACGAATGACGACGCCGTGAGGTCGGTGCCTTCGGGCACGGACCAGATTGCGCCTGGCCATGCGGGACTGTGAATCTCGTGCAGCGACGCGACGAGAACAGGTCGCAGGGATACACCCGAAGGTGTGCCCACGGTGGCCATGAAGTATTGAGGACTGTTGAGCGACTGCGGCATCCACGGCGGAACACCGACGGGCGCAATGTCCTCCTTGGTGCGAATGATGGCCAGGCCGGTGACGCGATCGGTCGCGACGATCTCGTCTTGATTCGAAAGGCGATCGCCGGTGCGAATGAGGACGATGGCTGCGTTACTCTGCAGTCGCATCGCTGTTAACTGCCTCGATGCCGCGTCAGCGATGTCCTCCGCGCCTGATGCCGCTACGGTGAGCCACGTCGTCGACAACCGGCCTTGCAGCTCGGCGATCTCGCCTGCGAGGTTTGCGAATCGCGGTGCTGACGACAACTGGGATAGCAGCGAGGGAATGGGATTAGAGCTCGGTGAGACGCCCGGGAACCGGATACGTGCCAGCACCCAAAGCGCGAGCAGGGCGATGAGCGCCGCCGCCAGCAGGTGGCGCGTCTCGCGTGAAACACGACCGCGGAAAGCGTGCGACGTTGACATGATTCAGTCGTCGACGCGAGTCCCCGAGTGTGGCACCCTTCGGATGAAGAAACGGTTGAGTTGACGTCTGTCGTATCTGATCCCGAAACCCAAATCACGCACGAGCGGGGTCCGACGTGGGCCCGAACGCACATCACACATGGAGACCTTGGAATGCGTCACTCGTTTGTAATCCTTCTATTGATTAGCTGTGTAACTCTGCCATTATCGGCGCAGTCTCCTCAAGGCTGGAAGATGCGCGTCGATCGCAGCCAGAACGCCCAGGATCCCGATGATCGGCCGGACCTTGCCTTTAAAACGATGGGAAAAGCCCTTCATGTGAAAGGCGGTCCAGCTGGAACCTTCTGGAACGCCAGCAATAACGCTGCCGGTAATTACACGCTGAAGGCCACGTTCAACCTCAACGAGCCGAGCAGTCACCCCAACTTCTACGGGCTGTTTTTCGGCGGCTCCCAGTTGGAGGCGGCAGGCCAGGCGTATACCTACTTCCTTGTCGCACAGGACGGTTCGTTCCTGATTCGCCAGCGAAACGGGAACGATGTGAAAGACGTCGCGCGCGCTCCGCATGCGTCCGTCAAACGTCCCGATGGATCGGGCCAGTCTTCGAATACGCTGGAGGTGCGCGTCGTCGGTGACACGGTGTCGTACGTGGTCAACGGAACGGTCGTGCACAGTCTGGCGCGGAACGCGATGACCACTGAAGGCATCGTCGGCTTCCGTGTCAACCATCAGCTCGATGTTGCTGTTGAGGGATTCGAACTTCAGCGCTCGTAGATGCAGACAGGCATGCGGGCTCGCCGCATGTCTGTTCGTATTGCTTGCTGGAGGCGGGCCCGACGGCCCGCCTCCACAGCCTGTGCTCCTTCACGCTGCAGCACCTGAAGACTGGCCGCAGTTTCGCGGGCCCACCGGTCAGGGCCATTCAAGCGAATCAGGATTACCCGTCCAGTGGAGCGAGACACAGAACATCGTGTGGAAGGTTCCACTCAGTGGCGGATGGTCATCGCCGGTGATCGCAGCCGGGCGCGTGTGGGTCACGGCTGTCGATGCGACTCGCAACACGCGAGGCGAAGACTCCGTCGTCTCGCTCCGTTTGATTGGCCTCGATGTCGCCACCGGGCGCGAGGTCATCAATACGGAAGTGTTCAAGATCGACAGCCCCGGCGCGATCAATCTGAAGAACAGCCGTGCGTCGCCGACACCGATCATCGACGGCGATCGCATCTACGTCCACTTCGGAGCAGACGGCACCGCGGCGCTCTCGACGTCGGGCAAAGTGCTCTGGTCCACACGACTTCGCTACGACGCGCAACACGGCAACGGCGGCTCGCCCGTTCTCTATCGCGATCTGCTGATCATCAATTGCGATGGGTGGGGTGACGAAGCGTACGTGGTTGCACTCGACACGCAGACGGGGAAGTCGCGCTGGCGAACGTCACGGCGGCGACCGTGGAGCCAGGCGTACTCGACGCCACTCGTGATCCGCGTAGGCGAGGAGGATCACGTCCTGTCCGTTGGCGCGTATCGCGCCGTGGCGTACGAGCCGCTCACCGGGAAAGAGATCTGGCGCGTGAGCTATGGCGAAGGCTTCTCCAATGTGCCGCGCCCAGTGTTCGGGCAAGGTCTTGTATTCATCGCGACAGGGTTTCAAGAACCGGCGCTCATAGCTGTTCGCGCAGATGGCCGCGGCGACGTGACGCGGACGCACGTCGCGTGGACGCTGACACGCGGCGCGCCGTACACACCGTCGCCGCTACTCGTGGGTGACGAGCTCTATTACGTCAGCGACACCGGCGTGCTGTCCTGCGTGGATGCGAAGACGGGGCAGATGATCTGGCAACAGCGCGTCGGCGGAAATTACTCCGCATCACCAGTATTCGCGGACGGCCGGATCTACGTCCTCAGCGAAGAGGGCATGACTACCGTCTTCGCACCAGGCAAGACGTTTCAGCGGCTCGGTGTGAACCACCTCGACGGCTCCTCGCTCGCCTCAATCGCCGTCTCAGACAGATCGTTCTTCATCCGTACGGACACGCACCTCTATCGAATCGCCGAAGGCAGTAGGCCGTAGGCGGTAGGAATTGAACTGGTAGCTGCTTATTGCCTACTGCCTACTAATAGCGGGTGCAGCATCGCCACGCGGTGCATGTAGCCGCCCGCGTTCGCGTACTGCTCTGACGCCGCGGCTTTCAAGTGTGCGAGTCCAGCCGTCTTGTTTCCATTCGCCTCGTAGTACAGCCCGACATAGAGCTCCGCAAAGAACCGCGCCGACGTCGACTGGCCCGCGGCGGCCAGTACCGCCTCCGGCGTCATTGTCCCCTTGAACATCTCGTAAACCTCGCGCATCGGCGAACGCTGATCGGGCCCGACCGGCAGGAGTGCCGCTCGCGCCTTCGCGGGCGATTCGGCGTGCGCCACGCAGAGAAAGTGCCAGGCCGGGTTCTCGACGTCGTTGGGATTGACCGTGCGGTGCGACTCGAACTGCTTGCGGCAGTCGTCGTAGCGTCCAACGTAATAGAGCGCGATGCCGCGTTGCCAGAGTTCTGGCGCCGCGCTTGGAACCAGCGCGGCGACGCGATCGAAGCCGGTGACCGACTCCTTGACTCGTCCCGCGAGGAAATCGTCAATCGCCCGGTCGAGTACATCTCGCGGGTTTTCAGTCGATCGCTGCGCCAGTGGTATCGCTGCAAGCGACATGATCGAGACGATGACGGCGAGGGCTTTCATTTCCGCAGATCCAGACACACGAGCGTGTTTTCATTGCGGACGTAGAGCAACCCGTCAGCAAGCGCGGGGTACGGTCGGACGACTCCCTGCAGTATCTGTGCGCGGGCGATCGGCTTGAATGCCTGCGGCGATGCGCTCGCCAGAACCAGCTCGCCACTTTCGCGTGTGATCAAAAGTCGGTCACCCGCCAGAAGGACGCTGCCGGCGCGGAACTGTTCCTGACTCCATTTGACGGTACCCGTCTGGAACTCCACGGCCCGGAAGCTGGGGCCGAATTCCTGCCGACCGTGAAAACCGTACAAATAGCCGTTGTAGAAAACGCTCGTCGCGTAGTGATTGGACAGCACGTCGTCTGATGTCCACACGTCGGTGAGCTGCGAACCGTTCACGCGGAGGACGCCAGCACCGGGCCCGTACTGCGCGGACACAAAAATCTCATCGCCGACGATGATGGGCGTTGCGGCATTGACCGATGCGGCAACGCGTGCGCGCCAGCGTCGCTGGAACTGCACCATCCCGGATGCCGGATCGAGACCCACAAGGCTGTCGCGCGTGAGAAACACTCCAAGCCTGCGTCCGCCGATCGTTGCAGCCACGCCGGATGAATAGCTCGCGTCATCGTCGGTGGCCGCCCAGAGCACCTTGCCAGTCTTCGCCTCGAAAGCGACGATGCCGGCTTTGTCGCCGCCCACGTTCGCGATGACGCGACCGCCTTCAACGAGGGGTGAGCCGGCTGCGCCGAAGAAGCCCTTCGGCACACCGAAGCGCTTCATCGTGTCCTCGCTCCAGAGGCGTGTGCCCTTTGCGAGGTCCACGGCGTGGAGCTGGCCTTCCGCGCCAAATGTGTAGATCACTCCGTCGGCGACGACCGGTACCGCACGAGGACCTTCGTCGAATCCGAAGTCGTCTCGATAGCGCGTGGGGTAGGCGTACCGCCACATCGAGTTGCCGGTCGCCGCGTCGAGTGATTCGAGGACTTCTTCGTTGCCGACGCGGTGAAAGAGGATGACGCGATTGCCGACGACAGCGGGACCGGCGAACCCTTGTCCGACCTGCTTGCGCCAGACAACCTTCGGGCCGTTCGCGCCCCAGGTGTCGGCAAGTGCGGGTCCTGCATAAATGCCGTTGCGCGATGGCCCGAGGTACTGCGGCCAGTCGTTCGCCGCCTGCGTGACGACAGTTGCAGCAAGTGCGGCAGCAACAGCCCACGCGATCCTGAGGTGGGGTACCTGTTTCACGTTCGTTGTCAACGGACCGCGAACCCTTCGCGCGGGTTGTACTTCTTGCCGTCAGCTCTCACGGCATATTCCCAGATCGCTGCCGGTCGGCCGTCCTTCATCGGGCGGCCGGTGATCGTCAGCTTGGTGCCAACGGGGAATTCGCTCGGACGAATACCGGCGCGTTGCAGCGTGCTCGGACCTTCCGCTTCGAATCCCCACGTGGTGACTTTGCCGTTCTTGTCCTTCACGTCGACGAGCAGCCAGGAATGTGGATTCGTGAACTGGAACTCTTTGACGACGCCTTCGACGGTGACGGTCTTCTTCTCTTCGAACATCGCCGCCGAATGGTGTGCCAGCGCCGGCGCGGATGCGACCGCGAGGCAGAGGCCCATCAGCACGCCGACGGAGACACGACTAGCGGTCACGGCTTACCTCCTCGTTTGTCGTCACTCTTCGTGAACGTCAGATCCTGAAACTGGGTGGAGCCGTCCTGCGTTTGGAACACCGAGTTGTTCTGGTTTTCGCCGCAGTTCCAGTATCTGATGCGCAAACCTTTGTCCGGATCATCCAGCTTCAAGTACGACTGCCGCGTGACCCACGGTTCTGCCAGCGCGGGCGGATCGTAGACCCAGACATTGGCTCGCAGCGTCTTTGGGTCGACCTTGTACCAGACCTCGACGGTCTCGACCTGATCGGTGTAGTCCGGGTGTGCGCGCTGGTAGATGCCCGCGCGCAACTGGTTCGTGTGGATCACCAGGTGATCGCCGTCCCAGAAGCCGATTGAGTCACCGTTGTACAGCGGGTACCGGTCGGCGGCAGGCACGTGGTCGCGTCCGTCGGTGTAGATGCGACGGATGTCGTTGACCATCTCGTTGACCAGCCACGTTTGCTCCGGCGTCACGATGAACTCGCGCAGAAAGGGCTCGGTCAACCAGCGTGGATGGCCTGGAGGCGCGCAGGTGGAGATCGGATCCCATTCGATCCCGCTCTTCACACCCTCGATGCGCTTGCGCATACGCTCTTCGTACTCTGGTGTGAGCTTGGCCGTGGGCGGACCGGCTTCTGGCGTCTCTGGATCGAACGCGAAGCCGGCGACAGGTGCGCGTGTGTAGACGCCGCGCCAGTCTGGAAGACTCGTCCACTCGAGTGGCCTTCCACCCTTGGCTTGATCGCGAAGAGCTTGATAGAGCTCCGCTGCCGTCTTGTACTGCCTGGCGAGCGCGACGTCCTCTTCTGTCGTCCGTTCTGGACGCGGTGCCTGGGCCGGATTACCTGCTGGCGCGTTGGCTGTCGTGCACGAGGAGGCGAGCATCCCCATGACGAGCATCGACGCCGCCGTCAGCGCTGTCTGTGATCGCATCTCGAAACCTCTCGCGAGGGCACGTAGACTGCGAGGCTACCGCGAGGGACACGCAGGGTCAATGGCTGGGCGTCGAAAAAGACGGAGCGCGGCGCAGAACTTGCGTAATTTCAGCGACATGCCAGAGCAAACCACACTCAAGCGAGCTCGCGCGGCGAAACGCGCTGGCCGAGCTCCGTCAACACAAGCAGGCGAGTTCGTCCGCGAAGAGATGGATCACATTCGCGAGGGCAAGCACGGCGCACGATCGACGAAACAGGCGATCGCGATCGGGCTGTCGAAGGCGCGCAAAGCGGGCGTCGATCTTCCCGCGCCGAAGAAGGGGACGACATCCGAACGCACTCGCCGCGCTGCGAAACGAGCCCTGCGCCAGGGGCGCAGCGGCCACAAGACGATATCTTCGTCGCGTTCGCGCGCCACGCGTGACGCGCTCAAGCGAGAGGGTCACGCGGCGGCTTCAAAGAAGGCGCTCGCGCGACAGGCGCGCCGCAGCGCACGCAAGCGCTCGGCGTCGTCTCGACGTGCATCGGCCAGGCAGGCGGCGAGGACAAAGGGCCCAGCCCTTCGTCGTTCCGCCGCCAAGCGTGCCGCGGCCACGCGTCAACGCCGGTCGGAAGCCTGAAAAAGGCCGACCGGAAACGCCCGGGTTTGAGTTCGGCACAGGACGTGCTTCTAGGTCAGCCGTACTCGCAACAAGCCAGTCCGTGGTGGCGTCCGGAAGGAAGAAGTCGGGATTAAAGTAACCTATTCCGCCCAGTTCCTCCGGCGTGGTCAATGACAGAGGCCGAGTTCGTGTGGATTGATCAGGGCATGATTGAAAGTTCTGTCCGGGCGGGCGGCACCGTCGAAATCGACCTGTGCGAGGTCGGCATCGTCGTGCTGGATAACGAGGGCCGCGTGACGTCAACCAACGCGCGCGCCCGTGAATTGCTGCGCGCGGAGTCCCAGCCGGCCCTGAATGAGCGCGTCAGGGATCTGCAACGCGAACTCACCTCGAAACCGGCCTGGCAGAATGGTTCCATGGAGGAGACCTCTGTGGAGCTGGCGGGTCTCGGCTCGCTCGGCGTGCGCGGCTGTGATGTGGCCGGTGTTGCGAGCGACGGACGCGTGCTGCTGTTGAGGGATGGACGTTCGTTGCCGAGCACCGCAAGCCTTCTCCAGCAGGCGGCGCGACATCGCACTTTCTCGTTCCTATCACGCGACTGGGCGCACGACCTCAAGGGCATGCTGCACGTGATCCGCATCAACAGCGCGATACTCGGGCGACTGCTTCAGCGTGAGCCGGCGACAATGGATGCGGCCGTGACGAAATGTCTCGACACGATACCGCGCGAAGTCGAGCGCCTCGATCGCGCGATCGAGTTGATGTTTCACGCAAAGCCAGCCGAGCAGCCGACGACGTTCGACATCGGCATGATGTGCGAGCGGCTGAAGAGTCTCATCGCGGGGCGCGCGGTGCGGCAGCGCGTCGAGGTTGCCCTCGAGCTGAAGAGCGGTCCGATGGAGATCGTCGGATTCGAGGATCAAGTGCACACTGCATTACTAAATGTCCTGGTGAATGCGCTGGAGGCCATGCCGGAACAAGGACGCCTGGTCATCAGCGCCGACGCCGACGCGACACGCGTGTCCGTTCGCATCAGTGACAGCGGCGCAGGAATGCACCCTCAACTGACCGAGCGTCAGTGGCGTCCGCATTTTGTGAACGATCTGCGACAGACTGGGATAGGCTTGCATGTGACCCGTGCGATCGTTGAATCGCAAGGCGGCCGTATCGAATGCGCGTCGAACGTCCCCCGTGGGACGTGCATCGAAATTACCTTTCCACCGGCGGCTTCGACAGGAAGACTCCGACATGGCTCACGCACTCATCGTTGACGATAGCGCCAGCACGCTCGAAAGCCTCGAGCAGCTGGTCAAGCTGGAAGGGTTCACCACAGCGACGGCAGCGACCATGGATCAGGCGCGCGTCGAACTGGCCAAACAACCGCCGGATGTGGTGCTCGTGGATTTGAACCTCCCGGATGGGAGCGGTCTCAGCCTGTTCGATTCGATCAACGGGCTGTCGGATACGCCTCCTGCCGTCGTGTTGATCACCGGACAGGCGAGCCTGGACTCTGCGGTCGAGGCCCTTCGTCGCGGGGTGTCCGACTACCTGACCAAGCCGCTCGACGTCGAACGGCTGCGGAAGATTCTGCAGGACATTTCGCAGACGAAGCGACTCCCCGACGAGCTGCGCGAGCTTCGTTCGGAGCAGCAGCGAACGGGACGTTTCGTCGGGATTGTCGGGCGATCGGATCCGATCGTTCGTGCGTGCGAGTTGATCAGCCGAATTGCGCCGAGCAGCGCGAGCGTGCTCATCACCGGTGAGAGCGGTTCGGGCAAGGATGTGGTCGCGCGCGCCATTCACGAACTGAGTCGCCGGCGGCACGGCCCCTGGGTGCCCGTGAACTGCGGTGCGATCACGCCGTCGCTGATGGAAAGCGAGCTCTTCGGACACGAGCGCGGGAGCTTCACCGGCGCAGAGCGCCGCCACAAGGGCTACTTCGAGCAGGCGTCGCGCGGGACTCTCTTTCTCGACGAAATCACCGAGATGCCGATCGAGCTGCAGGTCAAGCTGCTGCGCGTGCTCGAGACGAACTCGCTGGCTCGCGTTGGAGCCGAACAGCCGATTCAGGTCGATGTGCGCATCCTGGCCGCGAGCAACCGCAATGTCCAGCAGGCGATCGACGAAGGGAAGCTGCGCGCCGACTTGTACTACCGGTTGAAGGTGTTCCAGATCGATCTCGCTCCGCTGCGAGATCGCCGCGATGACGTCAAGCTCCTCGCGCAGGCGTTTCTCGAGGACCTCATTCAGTCAGAGGGGCGTGCGAAGCGCTTCAGCGATCGCGCGTTCGAGATGCTCGCGCAATACAGCTGGCCAGGCAACGTGCGAGAACTTCGGAACGTGGTGCACTTCGCATACGTCCTCTCCGAAGACACCATCGACATCGACAGCCTTCCGGCGGAAGTGCAGCGAGGAGGCCGAGCGCCCGAACCGCAGAGCGAGGCCAAGAGCGAGTCCGGGGCCGGGACGTTCACCGTTCGCGTGGGCTCGACGATAGCCGAGGTCGAACGCCGGCTGATTCTCGCGACGTTGCGCGAATATCAGGAAGACAAGCCGAAGTCCGCAAACGTCCTCGGCATCAGCCTGAAGACTCTCTACAACCGTCTGAATCAGTACCAGGCACCGGACGGGCAGTCAGGTCCCGATGAGCAGGGACAGGCGCGCGCGAATGAAGTGGAAGTCGTGCCGTAGGCCGGCCTAGCAGGGTGCTGAAAAAGTGACTCGCGAGGGATCGACATCGTGATCCTCTCGTACTACTATGCTCCCGACTCTTGTGAAGGGAGCGACCGCATGCGTGGACCCGACGAGCAGACCAGCGGCA
>Ga0247825_10003104_pt1 | contig 10962 bp, 8 predicted proteins | sample 13C_Vanillin_Day_FD_194413 | JGI IMG/M metagenome (GOLD analysis project Ga0247825, IMG submission 194413) | Soil microbial communities from agricultural site in Penn Yan, New York, United States - 13C_Vanillin_Day48 | ecosystem: Environmental > Terrestrial > Soil > Agricultural land | place... | reverse complement strand
CAGCAGCTCGTGCACCACGATATCTGGGATTACGACATGCCTCCGCACCCGATCCTCGTCAACCTGACGGTGGACGGCAAGCCGGTTCGCGCGGTCGTGCAGCTCACAAAGCAGGCGTTCGCATATGTGTTCGACCGCACCAACGGTCGGCCGGTCTTTGGGTGGACCGAGCGGCCGGTCCCACAGACGGAGGTGCCGAAAGAGTGGACGGCGCCGACGCAGCCGTTTCCGAACAAGCCACCTGCATTCGATCAGCAGGGGATCACCCACGACGATCTGATCGATTTCACCCCGGCGCTGCGGGCCGAGGCGATCAAGGCACTCGAGCAGTACAAAATCGGGCCGATCTACACGCCTGGCACGCTCGTTGTCGAGGGCAAGAACAAAGGCACGATCGTGGTGCCGGGCCTCGGCGGCGGCGCGAACTGGCCAGGCGGCGCCGCCGATCCGGAGACCGGATTCGTGTACGTCGGCTCCACGACGACACCGGGAGTGATCGGATTGACGCCGAACACCGACCAGAAGACGAGCGGAGTGGACACCGACTACACCTTTGGTGGCGGCCTGCCGACGATTCAGGGGCTTCGTCTGATGAAGCCGCCCTATGGCCGCATTACCGCGTACGACATGAACAAAGGTGAGATCGCCTGGCAGATCGCCAATGGCGATACGCCGCCAGCGGTCAAGAACAACCCCGCTCTCAAGGGATTGACGATTCCCAAGACCGGAAGTCCGTCGCAGGCTGGCCTGATGGTGACGAAGACCTTGCTGTTCGCGGGTGAGGGCGCCGGCGGTCAGGCGTTCTTCCACGCGTACGACAAAGCCACCGGAGCAGAGATCTGGCAGACAGCGATCCCAGGTCCGCAGACGAGCCTGCCGATGACCTACATGCACCAGGGTCGTCAGTACGTCGTCGTTGGTGTCAGAGGTGCCACGGGTTCGGGTGCTCAGCTGATGGCGTTCGCGCTGCCTCGTGAAGAGCCTGCGGGACGCGGGGGCAGGGGAGGCCGAGCTGGTGGCGCCGGCCGCGGTGCAGGAGCCGCGACGGAGAACTGAAACGTACAGTTCCGAGTTCCTGGTTCCGCGTTCCGGGTTCGTGTTCGCGGTTCCGGTTCCCGGTTCCGAGTTCAACGTTCGACGTTCGCTAACCGCTAACCGCGAACCCCGAACCCCGAACCCCGAACCTCGAACCGGAACCGCGAACACGAACCTGGAACATGGAACCTGGAACGTGGAACTGCGATGTTCAAGGTTTGGCGGAAGCGCCTGGGAGTCGAACCCAACCTTCCCGCAGAGCGGGGAGCAACCGGTTTTGAAGACCGGGAGGGCCACCGGGCCCCATTCGCTTCCGTGTCCCGATGATATGTTGCCTCGGGGACTTCTGATCGGATGCAGCATGTCATCGTCGGCACCGCCGGTCATATCGATCACGGCAAGAGCTCGCTCGTCCTCGCGCTGACCGGCACCGATCCAGACCGGCTGCGCGAGGAGAAAGAGCGCGGCATCACCATCGACCTCGGCTTCGCCCACACCACAGAGCAAGACACCGTGCTGTCGTTCGTCGACGTACCCGGTCACGAACGCTTCGTCCGCAACATGCTGGCTGGCGTTGGCGGCATGGATCTCGTCATGCTCCACGTCGCATCGGACGAGTCCGTCATGCCGCAGACGCGCGAGCACTTCGAGATCTGTCGTTTGCTCAGCGTCCCCGCCGGCCTCGTGGTGATTACCAAGACCGATCTTGCGGACGCGGGCATGCTCGACGTCGTCCGGCTCGAGATTCAGGAGCTGGTGTCCGGCTCGTTTCTCGAAGGTGCTCCAGTGGTCGCGGTCTCCGCGCGGACAGGTGAGGGCATCCCTGCATTGCGACGCACGCTCGCGGATCTCGCATCCACCACGCGGCGACGAACGTCCGATGGGCCGCCGCGGCTACCGATCGATCGCGTCTTCTCGATGAAGGGGTTCGGCACTGTTGTGACAGGGACTCTCCTCTCAGGTCGGCTGACGCACGACGATGGACTGGTGTTGCAGCCTTCTGGGCGCGTGGTCAAGGTTCGCGGACTTCATGTGCATGGCAAGTCGCATGGCGAGGCGGTCGCGGGGCAGCGCGCGGCCGTGAACCTCTCCGGCGTCGAAGTCGCCGACATCACACGCGGTGAGACGCTGACTTCCACCGACGCGGTGACAGTCACGCGGCATGCCGACGTGCAGATCGAGCTGCTGCCGACCGCGCGCCAGCTCAAACACGGTGCGCGCGTCAGGTTTCATCAAGGCACGCGTGAGTTGGTCGGGCGCATCGTGTTGCCGGATGCCACGCACCTCGAGCCCGGCGCATCTGCATGCGTCCGGATCTATCTCGACGCGCCTGCCGCTCTCGTTCGTGGCGATCGGTTCATCCTGCGCGCGTACTCCCCACTCGCCACGATTGCCGGCGGCACTATTCTCGATCCGCTGCCGCCGCGGCGAGGCGTGCGCACAGCGGCGGGCATCGCGCGTCTGCAACGTTTGCGGCAGTCCGAGCAGGATGCGGTGATCGCGGCGATCGAAGAAGCCGGCTTGTGCGGGTTGCCGCTGCCTCAGCTCAGTGGCCGAATGGGCGTGGCGTCGAATCAGCGCCAGGCGCTTGTTGAACGACTTGTGCGTGCCAGCCTTGCGTGCGAGATCGGCGGTACGCTCGTCGCCGCATCACGGTTGTTGGCCGTTGAAGAAGCAGTGGTTGCGGCCGTGACCCGCTATCACGCGAGCCATCCTCTCGAGGAGGGGATGCCGCGGGAGGAAGTCCGGGAGCGGCTGTTCGCGCGTGCCCCCTTGCCTGTGTTCGAACACGTGTTGCGCGTGCTCACAGACAGGAAACGGATCATCGCGCGCGACCGGGTCGCGCTCGCCGGGCACAACGTGGCCCTCACTCACGACGAGGCGCGTGCACGCGACGCCGTGGTTGAGACATTGCGCGCGGCAAAGCTGACGCCGCCGGATCCGTCGATGCTGGCCACACAGATTGGGGTGCCGGTCGAAGTCGTCACCCGCATCACAACGCTGCTCGTCCGGCGATCGGAACTCGTGCGCGCCGGCGATCTGCTGTTCCACGAGTCTGCGATGAAGCAGCTCAAGTCCGAGATTCAGTCGCTGAAGCAGAGCGGCGTGACAGATACGATCGACGTCGCGTCGTTCAAGGATCGCTACCATATCACGCGCAAGTACGCCATTCCGCTGCTGGAGTATCTCGACCGTGAGCGCGTGACGAAGCGGGTAGGGGAGGCGCGCAAGATACTTTGAAAGCGAGCGCCCCTTTCGTGCGGCTCGGTAGTTGGATCGAACGGAATTTGCTGATTGACGAAGTTGCTCGATGGCTTCCTGAGCTTCCTTCGTTTGAGGCGCCTTACGGCTGAAGGCAAGAACCGCGAGCGCGAACGGACGCGTCCGCTCGAGCAAGTCGCGTGGTGGCATGCCGGTGAAGCGGTTGCTTTGAACTTTGAACTTTCCACTTACTAAGGATCTCGTCCTCCTCGGCGGCGGCCACAGTCACGTGATCGTCCTCAAGCAACTCGGGATGATGCCGGTGCCGGGTGTGCGGGTGATTCTGATCTCCCGCGTCGCGGAGACGCCGTACTCCGGCATGTTGCCAGGCCTCATTGCCGGCCACTACACAAAAGAAGAAGCGCACATCGACCTGGAACCGCTCGCAAGCTTTGCGCGCGCGGATGCAGTGTTCGATGAGGCTATTGGTCTCGATCTCGCGAGGAAGCAGGTGCTCTTCAGGCAACGACCGCCGATCGGCTACGACCTGCTGTCGATCGATATCGGATCCACCCCCAACCTGACGGTCGCGGGCGCTGCCGAGCACGTGACTCCGGTCAAGCCGATCGATCGGTTGCTCGAACGATGGTCAGCACTGACCGCGCGCCTGTCTGCGGACCACTCGTCCAGGCGGCGGGTGGCGGTCGTCGGTGGCGGAGCAGGTGGAGTCGAGTTGATCCTCTCAGTGCAGCACGCAATTCACACGCGGCTCGTGCCTGAAGGGCGTGGTGTGCACCTCGAGTATCACCTGTTCACTAACGGCGACCAGGTGTTGCTATCGCACAACGCATCGGTGCGCCGAAGGTTCGAACGGATTCTCGCGGCGCGCGAAGTGCGCGTGCATCATGGCAGTGCCGTTGTCGAAGTCGCGCGCGGTGTACTGCGTACAGCTGACGGCCGCACGCACGAGATCGATGAAACGCTATGGACTACGCAGGCGGCTGCGGCTCCGTGGCTTGCCCAGTCGGGCCTTGCCGTGGACACCGACGGCTTCGTTCAGGTATCGAGGGCGCTTCAGTCCATTTCACACGGCGACGTATTCGCCGCCGGAGATATTGCTGCGATGGTGGACGACCCGCGTCCCAAGTCTGGAGTGTTCGCCGTGCGTCAGGGGCCGCCGCTTGCGCGAAACCTGCGACGTGCGTTGCTGGGTGAGCCGCTCGAGGAGTATTACCCTCAGCGGCGGTTTCTGTCGCTCATCTCGACCGGCGATCGGTACGCCGTGGCGTCACGTGGACCGATCGCCTTCGAAGGCGCGTGGGTGTGGCGATGGAAGGACTGGATCGACCGCCGCTTCATGCGACAGTTCACGCACCTCACCGGGTCCCGGCGATCACCAGGTCGGGCTTCTTATCGCGTTTCTTGAGCACTACCTGCATCGAACGCTGGACGCTCCTGTAGACGTTGTTGTCAGGCGGCACGCCAAGACGGAGCAGGGTCGTCAGCTGCGCGTAGTAGGCACCGCTCTCGTCGGATCCGTGACGTACGTGCCACTCCTCGTGCGCAAGGATGCTGGCCAGCTTCTTCATCGTGGCCGACTCGCTGCAGGACGACCGCGACGCCATCGCATCGAGGAACGTTGGCGATGATGTGACGACGTAGATGTGCGGATCGGGCAGACTGACGAACGCGTCCGCCTGAATTGACGCGTGTTTCGGCGGTGCCTCCACGAGGGTAATGGGAGGGAAGGTTTTCTCGCTGCGACCCAGTAGCGCCAGCGCACAGGCGACGACCGCGACTGCGCTCGACATGCCCAGCCTCCTGCCCTTCGACTGGGCTCAGGACATCCCGAGCGGAGTCGAGCGATGCCGCAGGCTGGCTCACCTATACTGGGTAGAGTCCGGCCCGCAGCCCTAACCTGCGGGTTGTGATCAGGGGCGTCGGTGCGTTGCCGCGCGCCGGCGTCCCGCCCTCGCGAAACTGCTTTCACCTCTCTACGTCGTGTATGCAACAAGGTTCACAGTCGCGTATGCGCGTCCGCTGTGCAGCCTCCGTACCAGAATGCACTCGCGTCCGAACTTGTGCTCTTTGACGGAAATTCAATCGCGAAGGTTTGCAACGTTACGAGCGAGCGTTCCGGTGGCGGTGATTGGCGTTCGAAAGCGGACGCCTTATCCCGTGAGCGAACAACGGAGCGGCAGGGAACTGATATACAGACCCCCCGTGCGATCGCTTCGCCTCACTACTTTTCGCTGACGTCTTGGTAACGCAATTGGGTGAGCTGTGCGGCGAACGTGTCTTCGTCGGTGAGGCAGCGCAGATCGAGGATGAATGTGTCGTCCTGTATGCGCCCAATCACCGGAACAGGTAGTCCGCGAAATGACGCGGCGATTGCGTGAAGCGTTGCACCTGCGCCTCGTCGCGCACGCGGACGCACTGAAAGTCCCGCGCTTGGGATCGTGCGCATCGGAAGCGCCCCGCTTCCGATCTGACTTTGACAATCAGCCACCTGCACGGTCGCAACGCGATCGAACAGATCAGCGATCCGCGGAAGAAGGCGCTCGGCGATCGAGCGAATGTCCTCGACCGATCTCAAGAGCAGCGCGAGCACAGGCAGTCTCTCGACCAGTCGCTCGTTGTCGGTGTACAGAGCGAGCACCGCAGAGAGGGCGGCGATCGTCATCTTGTCCACGCGCAGCGCCCGGCGGAGTGGGTTGCGTTTGATCGCCGCCACCAGGTCGGCGCGTCCGACGATGAGGCCGGCCTGCGGTCCGCCGAGAAGTTTGTCCCCGCTGAACGTGACGAGGTCGGCGCCATATGCCAGTGCGTCTGACGGTGTCGGTTCGTGTGGCAGACCGTACTGCGACAGGTCAACGAGCATGCCGCTTCCGAGGTCGACGACAAACGGCACACTCCGCTCGCGGCAGAGCGAAGACAGATCCTGTTCCGGCACGCTGGCAGTGAAGCCGACGACTTCGTAGTTGCTGGTGTGCACCTTCATCACGAGTCCGGTCTTCGGTCCGATCGCATCCGCGTAGTCGCGCAGGTGTACGCGGTTGGTTGTGCCGACTTCTCGCAGCGTACAGCCCGCTCGCTTCATGATGTCGGGCATCCGGAACGAGCCGCCGATCTCGATCAACTCACCGCGCGAGGTCGGTACTTCCTTGCGCAACGCGAGCGTGTTCAGCACCAGCAGCACCGCAGCAGCATTGTTGTTGACCACCGTCGCGGCCGCTGCGCCCGTGAGGCGACAGAGCGCGGCTTCTACGTGCTCGTCTCGATCGCCGCGTTTGCCAGCTTCGAGATCGAACTCGATGTTGCTGGGTTCGCCTGCTGCGGCGATGACGGCGTCGATCGCTTCGCGCGGCAGGGGGGCACGCCCCAGATTCGTGTGAAGCACCGTTCCCGTCAGATTGAAGACACGCCGAAGCGACGGTGTCGCCTGCGCAGCTGCCGTTCGAGTAACCCGATCCACGAGGCTCGCTTCGTCGATCGCGTCCCCATTGCCGGCGATGTCTTCGCGAGCCTCAGCGATGACCCGGCGAATGACGTCGGTCACCATCGATCTGCCGTATTGGTGCAGGACTGTCTCGAGTCGTGGATCCCGCAACAGGCGGTCAACCGACGGCAAACCTCTGAGAGAACTCATGAAGCGGATCTTAGTTCGCCTGCCGTGAAGGTGTTGAGGTGCGTTAACCTGAATCGATGAGCACGAGGCACGATCGTCCGATCGGCTGGCTGCTGTTCGACGGCTCGTGCGGATTCTGCCGCAGCTGGGTCTTGTACTGGGCGGATACGCTGCGGAAGCGCGGCTTCGAGATCGCGCCGCTGCAGGACACGTGGGTTCGGGAGCGGCTCGCGTTGTCGGATGAAGGGGATCTACTGCGCGACTTGCGCGTCCTGCTCGACAGCGGTGGCGAGCTGCGCGGTGCAAACGCGTACAGATACGTGATGCGACGGATCTGGTGGACCTACCCTCTCTACCTCTTGTCTGTGACGCCGCTCCTGCGCCACCTCTTCGACTCCGGGTATCGCGCGTTTGCCGACAATCGCTACCATTTCTCGCGCTCCTGTCAGCTGCCGGCGCGCGATGAATTGCGTAACGCGAAGTCTGAAGAATAATTTATCCAGACTTCAGAAAGGGCTCAGGTTCGCCCGGGTATAGTCCAGAGAGTTGGTCGCACGTGACGTGCGACACGTGAGGTCTGTCAATGCGAAAGAGTGGCTGGTTTGTTTGTGCGAGCGCCGTGGTGTTCGCCGGCGTTCTCTTCACCGTCAGCGCATGCCAGAGTGCACCACCACCTCCAGCTCCCCAACCCGCACCGGAGGCGCCGGCTTATCAGCCGACAGCCACGATCAAGGACATCATGATGTCAATCGTGGATCCGAACGCAGACGTCGTGTGGCTCTCGGTAACGACGGTGCAGAGCGCGAAGGGAACTGTGGACACTGCGCCCAAGAACGAGGAGGAGTGGAAGAACGTCCGCAAGGGTGCGGTTGCGCTGTCCGAGGCCGCGAATCTGCTCATCATGCCAGGACGTCACGTCGCCGCACCAGGCGAGAAGTCAGAAACGCCTGGCGTGGAGCTCGAGCCGTCAGAGATGGAAGATCTGATCAACAAGGATCGCAGCGCGTGGGTGATGCGCGCCACCAAGCTGCACGAGGCCGGGCTTGAAGCGATCAAGGCAATCGATGCTCACGACTCGCAGAAGGTCTTCGAGGTGGGCGAGCAGATCGAGCAGGCCTGCGAGAACTGCCATCGTCAATACTGGTACCCGAACGAACAGAGTCCTCCGGTTCCGGCGAGCACGCAGTAGGTTGATGCGCAGAGCGTCCGCGGTTGCTGCGGCAGGTTCACTACTGATGGGGGCGCTGCTGTTTTCCGGCTGCGAGCAACCAGCAGTGACGCCGGCCGCCGCTGAAGCGCCGTCGTTCACGCCGGTCCTCTCCGTCAAGGAATTGATGGAGCACATCGTCGATCCGATCGCGGATTGGATCTTCGATGCGGCCGTGGTCGACGTGAGCGAAAAAGGGACCGTCGAGACGCTTCCGCTCACCGATGAAGACTGGACGCGTGTCGAGCGCGGCGCGCTGATCCTCGCCGAGTCCGCAAACCTGCTGAAAATGCCGCGGACGATGGTGCCGCCCGGAGATGAGTCGCTGAAGAAGCAGCCGGGCGGACCCGAACTGACGCCGGCCGAGATCGAAGCGAAGGTCAAGAAGGACCCCGCCCTCTGGGCAAAGCAGGCCGACGGTTTGCGGGACGCCGCCCTCGAGTCGCTGAAGGTCATCAAGGCGCGCGATGCGCAGGGGTTGTTCAACATCGGCGACAAGATCGACAAGGCGTGCGAAAGCTGTCACTTGGAGTACTGGTATCCGGGCGACAAGAAAGCCGTGCTCGAGGATCAGCAGAAGCGCGTGACCTACGACAAGCCGAAGAAGTAGCTACGTAGCTGAGTGGCTAGGTAGCTGGGTAGCTGGGTAGCTGGGTAGATCGGTTCGGAACGCCCTAGCAACCTAGTAACCCAGCTACCCAGCTACCCAGCTACCTGTATTCGGGAAGTTGATCTCCCACCCATCGGCGGGTAAGATGCCGCGACGTCAGGACTTATGCAGTCCTCCTCCGCGGTTTTCGTGCTCGTCGCCGCCGGCCTTCTTGCCGCGGGCGGTGCCGTGCCCGCCCAGCACGCGACAGCTTTCGATATCGAAGACGGCGGACGCGCGTTCAGGAACACCTGCGCGAACTGCCATGGCCCCGACGGCGATCAGGTCGACGGTATCGACCTCGGGCGCGGCCAGTTCCGCCGGACGTTGACGGATCAGGAACTCGTCGGCATCATTCGCAACGGCATCCCGAACACGCCGATGCCGGCGAACAACGTCTCGGAGGCACAGGCGGTCAAGATCGTTGCGTATCTGAGGTCGCTTGCCGAGTCGCGACGAAGTGTCGCAGCCACCGGGGACGCCACGCGAGGCAAGTCGATCTTCGATGGCAAAGGCGCGTGCGCGACGTGTCATCGCGTCAACGGCAATGGCTCGCGCTTCGGGCCCGACTTGAGCCGCATCGGCCAAGTGCGGCGAACGATTGAGCTCGAGCAGTCGCTGATAGAGCCGGCCGTCGAAGTGCTGCCAGCGAATCGGTCTTACCGCGTGACCACACGCGACGGAGCAACCGTCACCGGACGTCTCCTGAATCACGACACCTTCACCGTGCAACTGCTCGACTCGAAAGAGCAGCTGCGTTCGTTCGTGAAAGCGGATCTGAGGGAGTTCGGCTTCGCGCCGACGCCAATGCCGTCATCGAAGGGCACGCTCGACGCGCAGGAAACAGCGGATGTCGTCAGCTATCTCGTGTCGCTCAAGGGCAGGTCCAATCCATGATGGCGCGAACGTGCCTTCTCGTTCTCCTCGCCGCCGTGTCGCTGCAGGCGCAAGTCACGTTTGACCGCATCCTCGGCGCCGAACGCGAGCCGCAGAACTGGCTCAGTTACTCGGGCACACTCTTCAATCAGCGTTTCAGCCCGCTCACGCAGATCACTGCCGCCAACGCGAAGAACCTGCAGCTGCAGTGGGTGTGGCAGTCGCGGTCGCTCGAGAAGTTCGAAGCCACGGCGCTCGTCGTCGATGGCGTGCTCTACACCGTGCAGGCGCCGAATGATGTCGTCGCGCTCGACGCCGTCACCGGTCGCGTGTTCTGGACGTATTCGCATCAGCCCGCGCCTGATGCGCGAACCTGTTGCGGGCGCGTGAATCGCGGGCTCGCCATTCTGGGCGACACGCTTTACATGGGAACGATCGATGCGCATCTGCTGGCCATCGACGCGAAGAGCGGCAGCCTGATCTGGGACACGACGGTCGCGAGCTCCGCACAGCGCTACTCGATTACTCATTCGCCGCTTGTCGTGAAAGACAAAGTGATCGTCGGTACGGCGGGTGGCGACATGGGCATTCGCGGCCTCGTCGCTGCGTTCGACACGAAGACCGGCAAGGAGGTGTGGCGCTTCCACACGATTCCTGGCAAGGGTGAGCCGGGCAACGACTCGTGGTCGGGCAACTCGTGGATGACGGGCGGCGCCGGTGTGTGGAATGCCGGTGCGTACGATCCCGAGACGAATCTGACGTTCTGGGGAACGGGGAATCCAGCGCCAGACTGGGACGGTCGCAGTCGTCTCGGCGACAACTTGTACAGTGACAGCGTCGTTGCGCTCGACGCGGACACTGGCAAGCTGAAATGGCATTACCAGTTCACGCCGCACGACGAGCTGGACTACGACTCGACACAGGTGCCGGTCCTCGCTGACATCACGTTCCGCGGGCAGCCCCGCAAGGTGATGTTGTGGGCGAATCGCAACGGTCTGATGTACGTGCTCGATCGCAAGACTGGCGAGTTCCTGCTCGGGAAGCCGTACGTGAAGGTCAATTGGATGGACGGCTTCGATCACAAAGGCCGGCCGAAGCGCGTTCCCGGCAAGGTTCCGACACCTGAAGGCACGCTGATCCAGCCGCACGTGCACGGTGCGACCAACTGGGCGCCGCCATCGTTCAGCCCAAAAACGGGCTGGTTCTACGTTGCGCACTGGGAAAACACAGGCACCATCGTCACCGAAGGGTTGAGCCCGCGGCCTGTCGGCGTGATCACGCGACAGACGACGATGGGGCAGGTGAATCTGCAGCAGTTCTACAACAATGACGAGGAAGCGTACGGCGTCGTCAGAGCGTACGACC
>Ga0247825_10003103_pt1 | contig 10963 bp, 11 predicted proteins | sample 13C_Vanillin_Day_FD_194413 | JGI IMG/M metagenome (GOLD analysis project Ga0247825, IMG submission 194413) | Soil microbial communities from agricultural site in Penn Yan, New York, United States - 13C_Vanillin_Day48 | ecosystem: Environmental > Terrestrial > Soil > Agricultural land | place... | reverse complement strand
CGCCTGGCGCCGGAGCACAAGTTCCCGGCCGCCGCCGACGACGCGTGGGCGGCCACGACGTGGGTCGTCGCCCATGCGGCCGAGCTGGGGCTCGACGCCGGCCGTCTGGCCGTCGGCGGTGACAGCGCGGGCGGCAACCTGGCGGCGGTCGTCGCCCTGATGGCGCGCGACGCCGGCGGGCCGGCGATCGCCCTGCAGGTGCTGATCTACCCGGTCACCGACGTCATGCGGGAGACACGCACCTACGCCGACTTCGCCGACGGCTACATGCTCACCCGCGACAGCATGCGCTGGTTCATCGCGCATTACCTGACATCGAAGGACGACGCGGGCGACTGGCGCGTGTCGCCGCTGCGGGCGCCCTCGCTGGCCGGGCTACCGCCGGCGCTGGTGCTCACCGCGGGCTTCGATCCGCTCCGCGACGAGGGCGAGATGTACGCCGGCCGGCTCCGGGATGCCGGCAACACCGTGGACTACGTCTGCTACGGCGGGATGGTCCACGGCTTCCTGGGGATGGGCAAGCTGCTCGACACGAGCGGGCGGGCGATTGCCCACATCGGCGGCTCGCTGCGCCAGGCGCTACGCTGACCCCGTAGCCCGGCGCGGTACCCGTCCGGCGACGGCGCGGATCTGGCGCGGCGCCGCCAGCCAGATGGCGACCGCCGAGAGCACGCTGGCGCCGATCGCCAGCCAGAACGCCGGCGCGTAACTGCCGGTGGCGTCGTAGAGCGCGCCGGCCACCCAGGGGCCGGCGGCGCCACCGCCGATCGCCGCCAGCATCAGCGTGCCGAAGATGACGCCGTAGTGGCGGCCCTGGAAGATCTCGGCCGGAATGGCGCCGATGACCGACGTGAGCCCGTAGCCCAGCATGCCCTGTGTGAGGACCATGACGTAGAGCAACGGCGGGGTGGGGAACTCGGGCAGCAAGAGCAACGCCAGATAGCAGAGCGTGAAGCCGAGGTTGCCGACGGTCCACACCCACTCGCGCCCGATGCGGTCGGAGACGTGACCGAGCACGATCTGGCCCGGGATGCCGGCCAGGCTCACGAAGCCCAGCGCCCAGGCGGCGTGGGCCGGGCTGAAGCCGACCTCGACCAGGTACTTCGTCTGGTGGACCTGCACGGCGTACCAGGCGAAGAGGCCGCCGAAAAACCCCAGCGCGATCCACCAGAAGCGCGTCGTCCGCATCGCCCGGGCCAGCGTCCAGTCGATCGCGACCCACGCCGCGTCGACCACGTTCGACGGCGGACCGGCGGCGCCGCCGCGCGCGGCCTGGTCGCCGTCGGGCGCCAGCCCGAGATCCTCCGGCCGGCGCTTCACCAGGAGATTGAGCGGCGCCAGCACGGCCAGGACGAGCAGGCCCATCGCCACGCAGGCGGTGCGCCAGCCGGCGCGGCCGATGATCGTCTGCACCGCGGGCAGCAGGATGATCGAGCCCACGCCGACACCGGCGAAGGCCAGGCTCATGGCCAGCCCTCGACGGCGCACGAACCAGCTGGGCAGATAGAGCGACTGCCCCGTGTAGCTGAGGCAGACGCTACCGCCGCCGACCAGGAGGCCGAGCGTGGCGTAGAGGTGCCAGGGTCGGTAAATCAGCGGCGCCAGCAGCAGGCCGGCGCCCACGAGAGCGACGCCCATCTCCATCACGAACCGGGGTCCGCGGCGGTCCATCAGCCGGCCCAGCGAGGGACTGAGGATCGCCGAGACGAGGAAGCCGAAGGAGAAGGCACCGGCCGTCACGCCGCGCTCCCAGCCGAACTCGTCGAGGATCGGCGGGAAGAGCAGGGAGAACGCGGTGCGCGCGTTGACGCCGAGGCCCGTCGTGACGAAGGCGACGGCCACGACGACCCAGCCGTAGAAGAAGGGAAGGATCAGTCCTCGAAGTAGGCGGCGCGCAGCGACTGGATCGTCCCCCGGCTGCTCCACTCCACGCCCTTGAGGGTGCGCCGGGCGGCCCAGATCTGCGGCTCGCCGTAGAGCCAGAGCGCTTCGAACGCCGAACGCCCGTCGAGCTCGTCGAGCAGCACCGCCTGCACCCGGGTCGTCGCCACCGGCTCGGTGATGAGCGGCGCGAGCGCGTCCCACTCGAGGTCGGTCACACGCATCGTCACCCCGACCCGGGCCAGCGAGCCCTGAATCGCCTCGACGACCTGGTCCGAGAGCAGGTACCGGCCCGGGACGTGGTGAAGCGTGAAGCTGAGGTCGCCGGCGCCGGCCTCCGCGAGGAGCCGTCGGGCGAGGTCGGGATCGTAGCCGTCGCGCTCGGACGTCTCGGCGTGGCCCGCGAAGATGCTCTTCGCGATCGCTTCGCGGTCGATCGCGTGGGAGAGCGCCTGCCGCACCCGCCTGTCCCGGAATGCCGTGGTCTGCGTGTCGAGCCAGATCCAGATCGCCCGCGCCGACGGCGGCGTGGCGATGGCCAGGCTGGGGTTCCGGGCCAGCCGCGCCGCCGCCTGGGGCGTGACGTGGCCCACCAGGTCGACGTCGCCGCTCTCGAGCGCCTGCATGCGCGCACCGTGATCGGGGTAGGGGCGGCCGACGATGGCGCGCAGCCTCGGCTTGCCGCCCCAGTACTGGTCGTTGGCCTCCAGGCGTACTTCCTGGCCCCGCTTCGGGTGCACGACCTTGAACGGGCCCGTGCCGACCGGGGCAGTCGGCAGGTGGTCGTCGCCGGCGTCCAGGATCTGGGTCGGGCTGTAGACCACGATGCCGGGAGAGCCGAGCGAGCTCATGAATGGCGCGAACGGCGCCTCGGTCGTCACCTCGAGCACGTGCTCGCCGGCGACCGCCATCGACGTCACCATGGCCGGCGCGGCCTTGCCGGTCGAGTGCCGGCGGAGGCGTTCCAGGTTGACGCGCAGCGCCTCGGCGTCGAACGGCGTGCCGTCCGTGAACCGCACGCCCCGGCGGATGTGGAGCGTCCACGTGCGGCCGTCCTCGGATTGCTGCCAGGACTCGACGAGCCAGGGCACGATCTGGCCGTCCTGGGTGAGCCGCACCAGCGGCTCGGAGACCTGGCTCAGGACGCCGCCGTCGTCCGGGCCGGCGGCCGTGTGGTCGTCGAGGCTCGCCCCGTCGGTCGGCATGCCGACGACCAGCGTGTCCCGGTCCGCCGGCGCGGTGCCGACGACCACGCCGACCAGGACCGCCGCCAGGGCCAGGACGACCCATCGCATACGCTCCTGCATCCCCCGATCGCCGGTCCGCCGCCGCGCGCGCGTCCGCTTCATCCGACGGTCACTGCCGTCACGGCATCACCCAGCCGCCGTTGGGCTGCAGGACCTGACCGGTCAGATAGCCCGCCCGCTCACCGGCCAGGAACACGGCGCAGTAAGCGACATCCTCGACCTCGCCGAGATGCCGTACCGGCAGCTCCTGGATCCGCCGCGCGCGGTACGCCGGCGTCATCACGGCCCGGCTCATGTCGGTGTCGATCCCCCCCGGCGCGATGGCGTTGACCGTGATGCCGTGGCCCCCGTACTCCAGCGCGATCGCGCGGGTGAACGCCTCGATGGCGCCCTTGGTGGCCGCGTAGGCGGCGAAGCCGCCGTTGCCGACGCCGGCCCGCGCGAGCTGCGAGGAGAGGTTGATGATCCGGCCGTAGCTCGCCGCCATCATCGGCCGCAGCGCGTACTGCGTGCACAGGAACGTCCCGGTGACGTTGGTCGCCCACATCCGCTCGTAGTCCGTCACCGGGGCGTCGGCGAAGACGCCGCGGGTCATGATGCCGGCGTTGTTCACCAGGACGTCCAGGCGGCCGAAGCGCTCGAGCGTGCGCTCGACCAGCGCACGCACCTGAGCCTCGTGCGCCACGTCGGCCTGGACGGCCAGCGCCTGCCGGCCCAGCGCCTCGATCTCGCCGACGGCGTCCTTGGCCGGGGCCGCGCTGGCGTTGAAGTTGACCACGACGTCGGCGCCCGCGCGGGCGAAGGCGACGGCGACCGCGCGGCCGAAGCCGCGGCCGGCGCCGGTGACGAGCGCCACCCGGCCGGCCAGCCCTCCCGCCGGGGCGGTGGCGCTCACCGCTGGGCGAGGTAGTGCTCGGCTACCTCGATGGGGCGGGCGACCCAGACGTCGCCCTTGCCGAGGATGAGCTCGATGAGGCGCGCGACCATGCGCATGCGCGAGGGCCGGCCGATGACCTGAGGATGGCCCATCAGGTTGAAGAACCCGCCCTCGTCGTACGCGCCCTCGAACTCCTCCTTCCAGATCTCGAACACGTCCTCCTGGCTCCAGATGCCGTTGCCGACCGGCGGCACCGCGCTGAAGCCGAAGAACGGGAAGTCGTTGTTGCACCACGCCGTCGGCAGCTCCACCAGCTCACCGTGCGCGGTCGAGTGGCAGTAGGGCAGGTCGGTGTCCATCAGGTTCGAGTGATAGACGAAGCCGTGCTTCTTCAGCAAGGTCATCGTGTGGGGCGAGGGATCGGCCGAGGGCGTCCGCGAGCCGAGCGGCGTGACGTCGAGGATCTTCCGGAAGATGTCCATCGACTTCAGCAGCAGGGCCTCTTCCTCCTCGGCGCCGCCCGCCATGAAGAACGGCTTCTCGTGCAGGTAGCCGTGATGGCCCACCTCGTGGCCGCGCTGCACGATCTCACGACACAGCTCGGGGTAGCGCTCGACGATCCAGCCGGGGATGAACCAGCCGGCCTTGATGCCATAGCGATCGAGGACCTTCAGGATGCGCGGCGCGCCCGTCCGGGGGCCGTAGGCGCCCATCGACATGTGCAGCGGCCGCCCGGCCAGCCCGGCGTCGCGGTGGATCCACGGGCTCTCCCCGTCGAGGTCGAAGGAGATCGAGAACGCGCACCGCTTGCCCTTCGGCCACCTGATCGTCGGCTGCTCCATGCCTGCCTCCGCGCCCTCCGGGATGCGAGCGCTATACCGCCCGCTCGCGGACGTGTCAAGCCGCCGATGTGATAGACTGCCGCCCGGTCACCCCGAGCGCTCATCGATGGCCTCCTTCGTGAGCAATGTGTCCACGCTGGTGGAGTCGGGCCTGCGAGGGCCCGCGCTCACGCGCCGTCGTGCGCTCGCGCTGCAGGTCGGCGCGGTGGGGGTCTTCCTCGCGCTGTGGAGCGTGCTGGCCGGCCTGGTCGTCGTCCTGAAGCTCTTCAACCCGATCTTCCTGCCGGGGCCGTGGCTCGTCCTTGGCGCCCTGGCCGAGCTCGCGGCGAAGGGGCAGCTGTGGATCCACCTGGCGGCGACGCTCGAGCGCGTGACGATCGGCTTCGGCGTCGGCGCCGCCCTCGGCGTGGGGCTCGGCCTGGCCGCCGGGCAGCTGGGGCCGGTCCGCGACGTGGTGGAGCCGCTGATCGAGCTGCTGCGGCCGATTCCGCCGCTGGCAGTGCTCCCGCTGTTCATCGTCTGGGTGGGAATCGGCGAGCCCTCCAAGATCGGCTTCATCACCTACGCGACCTTCTTTCCGATCTTCCTGACCACGGTCACCGGCGTGCGGCAGATCGACCCGGTCCTGCTGCGCGCCGCCCAGAGCCTGGGCGCCCGCGGGCTCGGCTTGTTCACGCGCGTGATCCTGCCGGCCGCGCTGCCCGACATCCTCACCGGGCTGCGGCTCGGCGTGGCGCTGGCGTTCTTCGTGATCGTCATCTCGGAATTCATCGGTGCCGAGCACGGCCTGGGCTACCTGATCAACGACGGCCGCAACTTCTTCCTGGTGGAGCAGATGCTGGCCGCCGCCGTCGTGCTGGGGCTGCTCGGCTACGCCGGCAACGGCCTGGTGCGACTGCTGGAGCGCCGGCTGACCCGCGGGCAGCACCCGGCATGACGCCGGCGGCCGGCCCCAAGATCCAGATCCGGAGCGTTGCCAAGACGTTCGCCTCCGGGCGCGCGCCGGCGCTGGCCGACGTCGATCTCGACGTGGCCGAGCGGGAGCTGGTGTGCATCCTGGGGCCGTCGGGCTGCGGCAAGTCGACGCTCCTGAACATCGTCGCCGGCTTCCTGGCGCCGACGAGCGGCACCGTGCTGGTCGACGGCCACGCCGTCACCGGGCCCGCGCCGGAGCGGGGCGTCGTGTTCCAGGAGTATGCGCTGTTCCCCTGGCTCACCGTGACCGGCAACGTGGAGTTCGGGCCGCGCCTGCAGGCCCGGCCGGCCGCCGAGCGCCGCCGGACCGTCGACCGCTACCTCGACCTGGTCGGCCTGCGCGCGCACGCCGACAAGTTCCCCGCGCAGCTGTCGGGGGGGATGAAGCAGCGCGTCGCCATTGCCCGGGCGCTCGCCAACAACCCGGCCGTGATCCTCATGGACGAGCCGTTCGGGGCGCTCGACGCCCAGACGCGCGAGACCCTTCAGGACGAGCTGTCGAAGATCCAGCGGGTGGAGCACAAGACGATCCTGTTCATCACCCATTCCATCCGCGAGGCCGTCTATCTGGCCGATCGCGTCGTCGTCATGACCTCGGCCCCGGGCCGCATCAAGCAGGTCTTCCCGATCAAGCTGCCCGAGGTCCGCGACCGCTTCGCGCCGGAGTTCACGCAGTCCGAGGCCGACATCACGCGCGTCGTGAAGGAAGAAGTCGCCAAGGTGCGCGAGTGAGGGCCGGGGCGACACGGGCGGCGGCGATCGCGGGCGCGCTCGCCCTGTGGGCGGCGTTCACCGCCGTCAACGCGCGCGTCGGCCTCGTCAATCCGGTGCTGCTGCCGACGCCTGTGGAGGTCGGCCGGGTCGCGCTCGACCTGGGCGCGAGCGGGGAGCTGGCCCGCCACTTCCTGACCTCGCTGGGGCGCGTGGCCCAGGGCTTCGGCCTGGCCGCGGTGGCCGCGCTGGGGCTCGGCGTGCTCGTGGGCCTGTGCGTGCCGCTGCGCCTCATGACCGAGCCGGTCATCGAGTTCGTGCGGCCGATCCCCCCGCTGGCCTTCCTGCCGATGTTCCTGGTCTGGTTCGGCCTCGGCGAGGCCTCCAAGGTGGCCTTCATCGGCTACACGACCTTCTTTCCGATGTTCGTGGCCATCGCGGCCAGCGTGCTGCGCATCGACGTGGTGCTGCTGCGGGCGGCCGCCAGCCTGGGCGCCACCCGGACCGACCTGGTCCGCCGCGTGATGCTGCCGGCCGCGCTGCCCGGCATCGTCGTGGCCCTGCGCGTCGGCGTGGGCCTGGCGCTGTTCGTGATCGTCGGCGCCGTGTTCATGGGCGCCGACGCCGGCCTCGGCCACCTGATCATGGAGGGCCGCACGTTCTTCAATCCGGCGCAGATCGTCATGGGCGCCCTGCTGCTGGGGCTGCTCGGATCGCTGATCAACACGCTGTTGCTCGCCGCCGAGCGCCGCCTCCTGGGCGGGCGCGCCGCGGCCTGAAAGGAGCTTCACATGAACATCCTGCTCGCCGCCGCCATCGCACTCCTCGCCTTCACCGGCGAGGCCTTGGCCCAGAAGCCCGAGCTCACCGAGGTCGACGCCTGGCTCGTGCGCGACGCCCAGATGTCCTCGCAGTTCGCCGTGGCCGACGCGCTCGGCTACTTCAAGGCCGAGGGCATCAAGGTCAACCCGCGCTGGTACATCGCCGGCACCGACCTGCCGTCGATGTGGGGCGCCGGCAACATCCACCTTGGCACCGCCACCGCCACGATGGTCGTGCCCATCGCCGCCTCCGGCCAGGCCATCTACAACATCGCTCCCCAGAGCGACGTCGCCGGCACCCAGCAGATCGTCCTCGGCCGGAAGGGGCAGGAGATCGTCCGCTCGCCCAAGGACTTCGAGAAGATCAAGATCGGCATGCCCAAGGGCGCCTCGGTCACGATGGCCATCCAGGCCATGGCCCGCGAGCACGGCGTGGACTTCACCAAGATCCAGTTCGTGAACCTGTCGCCGCCCGACGCGGTCACCGCGCTCGCCAAGGGCGACATCGACGCCATGGCCGCCTGGGCCCCGTGGGTCTTCAACGCCGTGAAGCAGGCCGGCGGCAAGGTCTACTTCAGCGGCAACCGCAGCATGATCCCCGGCAAGGAAGGCCAGGTGGACTGGCTGCACGTGCACGCCGGCGTGGTGGCCAGCGGCAAGATGCTCAAGGAGAACCCCAACACGCTGAAGGCGGTCCTGCGCGCGCTGAAGAAGGCGACCGACAGCATCAACAAGGACCGCGAGGGCGCCGTGAAGATCGTGGCCCGCGAGATGAAGACCGACGAGGGGCTCACGCGCGACATCATGGCGCTCAACATCTACTCGATGGAGATGAACGATCGGATTCCCAAGGGCATGGGCGAGTTCGTCGACTTCCTGCACTCGCTCGACCGGATCAAGCAGAAGTTCCCGGCCGAGAGCGTGATCTACACCAAGCTCCTCGAGGAGGCCGAGCCCTCGCTGGTGAAATGGAAGTCGAAGACCGAGGTGAAGTGATCGACCCTGCCGCGCTGCTCAGGGCCGCGCGCGCAGAGCTGGTGCGGGGGCCGGACGTGCTCGCCGGCCTCGTGGGCGGCCTCGACGCCGCCGGCTGGCGCGCGCGCCCGGCGCCGGCCGAGTGGGCGCCGGTCGAGATCGTCTGCCACCTGCGCGACGAGGAGGCCGAGGACTTCGGCGCGCGCGTGCGCGTCGTCGCCGAGGGCGGCGCGCGCTTCACCCCGATCGATCCCGAGCGGTGGGTGGTGGAGCGGCGCTACCTGGAGGACGACGGCCCGCGGTCGCTCGCCGCGTTCCGCGAGCGCCGGGCGGCGAGCCTCGCGTTCCTGGCGGGGCTCGCGCCGCAGCGGCTCATCGGCGGGGTCACGCATCCGCGCGTCGGCCTGCTCTCGGGGCTGGACATTCTCGCCGCCTGGGTGGCGCACGACCGGCTCCACCTGGCTCAGCTCGCGGCCACGCTCGCGCGCGAGTGGGCCGATCGGTGGACGCCGTTACGCACGGACTACGCGGGGCCGATCCCGTACGGGACCCGGTAGCCTCGGTTGCCGGAGCTTTGATGAGCGGCGCGTCGTCCGGCGCCGCCGGGCGGGTGCTATGCTGGCGCTCGAACCAGGCCAGGTGGAGGTGTGCCATGACCGCTTCGACGGTCATCATGATCGGCCCCGTGCTCCACACGCGCGAGGTCGAGCAGCTCGTGACCGCCCTCCGTGAAAGCCTCCGTGAGTTCGGCGACGCCGGCGGCCACAGCCTGGACGTCATCTACCGGGGATTCACACGAGACCTCACCGATCGACTGCTCGACATCTCGTCCGAGATCGAGGCGCTGCGGCCTGCCGTCGTGGTTGCGTGGGGCCCCGACTGCGCCCGCTACAGCAGTCCCATCGTAGCTCCCTCGATCGTGTTCGTCGTGAACGCCGACTGGGTGGCACTGAACCTCGTCACGACGCAGAGGATCACCGGCGTGAGCACCTGGGCGCCCGGTTTCCTCCGTGAGAGGCTGGCGCTCCTCCGGGAGCTGCTGCCAGACGCTCGGAGACTCGCGATCCTGTGGGAGCCGTCCGACAACGGCAGCGTGAGGACATTCAACGAGAGCGCGGCCTCGACTGTCGGCTTCGGCTTCCAGCGCGAGTCGCTGGAGGTGCGCGGCGCACCCGATCTCGAAGGCGCGTTCCGGCGAGCGATCGAGCGAGATGCAGACGCCCTGTGTGTGCTGTCCTCCCCGATGTCCTTCGTCTATCGGGCGCACATAACCCGGCTGGCAGCGACGCACCGGCTGCCGACGGTCTTCGACCTCGGCGAGTTCGCGGAGGCTGGAGGCCTTCTCGCGTACGGAGGAAGCCTCGGCAAGGCGTTCCGCCAGGCAGCCTTCCAAGTCGACCGCATTCTCCGGGGGGCTCGGCCCTCGACGTTGCCGGTGGAACGCCCGACGAAGCCGGAGCTCGTGGTGAACCTCGCGGTCGCCCGCTCGCTCGGCCTGACGATGCCGGCCTCCGTGCTGGCCCGAGCCGACCGACGTCTCGATTGATCAGGGAAGTGGCTCCGTCGGCAGGTCAGGCGGTTTCCTCGTACACGGTGAACTCGACCAGGTTGTCGTCGGGATCGCGGAAATACACGCTCGTCGACGGACCGCGGGCGCACGACCGCGCGCCCGGGCCCGCTTCGATCGGGATCCCGAGACGCGCCAGCAGGTCGAGCACCTGTTGGACCGTTCCCTCCCACTCGAGGCAGAAGTCTGCGCCACCGACCGCGGGCCGCCGCGCCCCCAGGTAGCCCGGCTGCTCGGGCCAGTCAGGGTCGTGGACGTTGATCTTCTGGGCGTCGTTGATGCGGATGGTCGGCATCCCGCGGCCCGGACGATTCTCGCGATGCTCCCAGACGATCTGAAAGCCCAGCTGCTGGTAGAAGGCGAGCGTGCGCTCGAGGTCGCCGGCGACGATCACCCAGTGGTCAATGCCCTTGATCGCCATCGCGCCCTCCCGTCGCCGCGCGAATCGCACGCCAGACGCCCTCGCGCGTGAGCGGCATCTCGGTGACGTTGATGCCGAGCGCGTCCGCCACGGCGTTGGCGATTGCCGCCGGCGCCGGCAGCGTGCCGCCCTCGCCGGCGCCCTTGACTCCGAGCGGGTTGAGCGGGGAGGGCGTCGTGACGTGGTGAACCTCGAGGTTCGGGACGTCGTCCGCGCGCGGCAACGCATAGTCCATCAGCGTGCCCGTCGTCAGCTGGCCCGTCTCGTCGTAGACGATTGCCTCGAGGAGCGCGTTGCCGATGCCGTGGGCAATGCCGCCGTGCACCTGGCCCTCGACCACCATCGGGTTGATCATCGTGCCGCAGTCGTCGACGGCGACGTAGCGCAGCACGCGCACCACCCCGGTCTCGAGGTCGACCTCGACGACGGCGGCGTGGGCGCCGCTGGAGTACGTCGACTGTGTGACGTGCACGTAGCCGGTGGCCTCGAGGCCCGGGTCCATCCCGCCCGGCAGCGCATAGCCGGGGCGAGGCGACGAGGCGATCGCGGCGACCTCGCCGAGCGAGAGGCCGCGGTCGGGCGCGCCGCGCACGGCGATACGACTGTCCTCCAGCGTGAGGTCCTCGGGCGCGACCTCGAGGCGGTC
>Ga0247825_10003102_pt1 | contig 10964 bp, 7 predicted proteins | sample 13C_Vanillin_Day_FD_194413 | JGI IMG/M metagenome (GOLD analysis project Ga0247825, IMG submission 194413) | Soil microbial communities from agricultural site in Penn Yan, New York, United States - 13C_Vanillin_Day48 | ecosystem: Environmental > Terrestrial > Soil > Agricultural land | place... | reverse complement strand
TCCGTGTCCCTCGGGGTCGAGCCAGTTGAATACACCGGGGTCGTTCTTCGAGATGACGAAGGTGTAGGTTCCGTCGGGGTTCGGCTTGGACTGGGTGGTGTTGAGGCTGCTGGTGTGGTCGCGGTACTCGTATGCCACTCCCCAGGGGTCCGTGATCTGGATTCCCAGCGACTTGGCGCCGACGGGGTCCACGGTCGCAACAAGAGCCTGATCGTCGGCAAGGTCGAACCATCCGTTGGTCGACAGGCCTCGGCCGCCGGGCCTTGCACGCACGGGGCTGAACACGTTTGCCGGTGCCGCCGCGTAGAGGTACTGGTTGAAGTAGGACAGCCAGAAGGGGGCCATCTTCGACAGGATCTCAGCCGAGCGCTCCGCTAGTTGGTCGACGCTCTTCGGTGCGGCTATCGGGGGTCCGGACACCCGCGTGATGTCCAGCTGGACCGGGTTCTCCCGCGACCAGTCGTTGAGCAGGTCACGCACGACGAGGAACGACGTTGTCTCTGCCGGGATGGGCAGATGGTTCCGGCGCCCGTCCGCAGGCTTGGAGTCGACGGTGACGACGAACGAGCCGTCGGCTCCTACCGTGATCTGGTCGCTGCTCAAGGCTCCGATCGTCTTGCCGGCCTCGTTGTTGAGGACCGTTGTCCCGGGAACCGCGTCCCGCAGCTCGAAATGCAGCTCGACAGGTCCGGGCGCGGTGATTTTGCCTCGGATCTCATAGGATGCGTCCCCCGCGACGGTCGCTTGCCGGTAGACATTGTCCGGGTTCTCGATGCCGTACCCGGAGCGGGGCATGCTCAGGCCCGAGAACTCGTGCGGCGCGGTGATCGCCCACATCAGAACCGGATCGTCCGGGTTTTCGCTGAGCCCGTACTGGACCGCGGCCGCTGCAATCGAATTGGCCGCACGGTCGATGGTTGCCTTCCCCGCCGGTGTCGAGCCCCGGGGGTCGGCGGCGTAGAGCGCCTGAACCTGGGTGATCTGGTCCCGGACGACCTCGGTTCCGAGAATCTGCCGGGCGAGCGCTTCGAGTTTGCGTTGACCATCGGTGGCCAGCACACTCTGTCCGTGCCCGGTGGACGAGCCGCTGGACGAGCCGCTCGGTAAGTCCGACAACAGCCCATTCAGCCATTCTGACGGCGAGCCGGCTGGCCAATCAGACGATCCGCCCGTCGGCGCGGCGTGGGCAACGCCGACAGCGCTGCACGCCACGCTCGCCACGGCGACGGTGCCGATTACACCGATGACCGCGAAGTGCTTGAAGGCAACCGCCTTCCGGCGTATCAGTCCTCGGTGGGAGCGAAGTGGGGGTATCACGTTCCCCATGTGGGTTTCCTTTCACTTGGTGTCATACGCACAGCGTTGAGGTGCTGCACAGGTGTGCTCTAATTTCCTTGGCGTGCCAGCAGATCCGATGGCGTCGCCACACCGTGTCAACGGTTTGCCGTGCGGGCAACTCCCGCTTCCGATGAGCGGACTATCGCCAGGTCGACCGGTCGCCGACATAGCCGGACCCGTCGCGCTGCCGCGATCCGGGGTCGAGGTGACGGCGGATCGAGCCGGTCAGATCGAAGTACTGCGCGATGGCCGCAGCGGCGAGCTGCACAGGTGCAACCTGCTGCCGCTCGAATGTCACCTGCCCCGTCGGCCCGCTGACGGACAATCCCACCTCCGCTCCGCCCATCGAACCGATGCGCACCCCAATGCAATTGAGCCCGGAGGTGCACGTTCCGAAGGCAACACCGTGTTGCCGACCGCTGTCTGATTCCGCATGAACGCCGGCATCCACCTGTTCTCGTCGGGGCGTGGCTGCGAGTAGTGCCTTCCCGATCGTCGACGACCGTGCGGGAATACGCCCTCCGATCCGCGTCTGGAGGTCCGGGCCAGCCCGGTCGGCGATCTTCTGGAGATAGAGCACATTGTTGCCGTCGAGGACACCGAGATGCACGACATGCCCCGTGACGCGGTGCAACTCGCTCAGCAGCGGCTCCACCACGTACTCGAACTTGTTCTGGTACAGGGCGAGCATGCCCATCTCGACCAGCTTTCCGCCGAGTTCGTACTCGACGCCGCTGCGGCAGATCCAACCCATTCGCACCAGTTGTTCGAGCATCCGATGCGTACTCGTTCGCGGGATTCCGGTGCGGCGAGACAATGCGGTCAGCGTCAGGCGCGGTGCGCTGCGGAAGCTGTCGAGGATCAAGGACACCCGGTCGAGGGTGGAGACGGCCAGACCCGTCTCCGAGGGTTCTCCTGCGTGCATACTCGGGCTCCCCTTCGATTTGGGACGCGTTGCAGTGGTGCATCTGTGGTCGTACTCGATCGGGACGGCGCTGCGCCGGTTCCGGTCACCGACTCGGTCAGGCTTTGAACGCCGCGCCGTGGCGGGCCGCGACACCGTCCAGAAAGCTCTCCAGCACCTCGACGAAGGTGGCGTATCCGGCGTGTTCGTGCAGGTCCGACATGAATCGGGTGGCCCGCCCGTGGGTCTCGCGGAGGTGATCGCCCAAGTCCGATCCCACCTGGCGTCGCCACTCGCCGAGCTCCATGCCCGAGGCGACCTCGATCGCCGGGTCTTCGATCATCAGTGCCGCCATCCCGAGGGTCAGGCCCGCGACACCGAAGATGACGGTAGAGCCCGCGGTCCGGCCCATTCCTGCTCGTTCCAGGCTTTCCAGGACCAGCTCGAGCTGGTCGAGGGAGGCCATGTCCATCCGCCGGCGGGTAGTCGACCACACCTCGATCAACCAGGGGTGTTGCGCGAAGGCGTGCCAATCGGCCAGCGCCATGGTTCTGGTCATCTCCCGCCAGGTCGCCTCGGGGCCGGTGGGCATCTGAGTCTGTCCTGTGATGGCGTCGACCATCGCCACCACGAGGTCGTCGCGGTCCTTGACATGGCGATATGACGCCATGGTGGAGACCGCGAGGGCGGCCGCGACCCGACGCATCGACACCGCACCGATCCCCTCCGCATCGGCAATCGCAATGCCAGCCTGCGCAATTCGATCTCTTGTCAGCGGCTTCTTCATCGTCTGCAATCTTCTCCGGCGAGTAGTGACACAACCAACCACGATGTGTACAGTGTACACACACCGACGTGATCGGGGCCACACCCGATCGCAAGCGGTGAACACCACCCGGACGGAACCGCGCCCGCGGCACAGTCGATGACCGCCGCCGGACAGCCCATGTGGCCAACACGTGCCGACCCGCCACGAATGCAGCTCGCAGCGAAGGGAGATCCGGATGTCAGGTAAAGCTGACCCTCCTCCGTCCGGAGTGATCGCCGGTGCGGTGGCCGAAACTATCTTCGGACACCGTCGCCACCACGAACCGGCCGGCGCCGATCTCGACATCGCGGAAGGGCTCCAAGCCAAACCCCGCGTGGCCGACATATGTCCGGCCATCGACGAACACTGCTCCGGTCGAGGGGCAGGCCGGAATTTCTCGCACTTCTCCACGAAAGGGCACACCGGTGACCACTGCTCCCGACATCCTCGCCCCCGCCACACTCGGCCCACTGACCCTACGCAACCGGATCATCAAATCGGCGACGTTCGAGGGCAAGACCCCGAACGCCCTCGTCACCGACGAACTCATCGAGTTCCATCGGCGTCCGAGCGCGGGCGGGGTGGGAATGTCGACGGTCGCGTACTGCGCGGTCGCGCCGGAGGGGCGCACCGAGTACGGGCAGCTATGGATGCGGCTCGACGCGGTGCCCGGGCTGCGCCGGCTCACCGATGCCATCCACGCCGAGGGCGCCGCGGCCTCCGCCCAACTCGGGCACGCGGGACCGGTCGCGAATCAGAAGTCCACCGGCTTCCCGGCACTCGCCCCGTCCCGCTCCTTCAACCCGTTGAGCATGCGGATGATCCGCAGCGCCACCGTCAACGACATCACCCGGATCACCAACGCGCACGGCGCCGCCGCGCGGCTCGCGGTTGAATCAGGATTCGACGCCGTCGAGATCCACTTCGGCCACAACTATTTCGCCAGCTCGTTCCTGAGCCCAAAACTCAACCACCGCAAGGACTCCTACGGTGGGTCGCTGGAGAACCGCGCCCGGGTGGTGCTCGAGACCGCGCGCACCGTGCGCGCCGCGGTGGGCGCGAAGGTCGCGATCCTCGCCAAGCTCAACATGGACGACGGCGTCCCCGGCGGATTCTGGATCGACGAGGCCATTCAGGTGGCGCAGTGGCTCGAGGCCGACGGCAGCGTCGATGCGCTGGAACTGACCATGGGCAGCTCGCTGCTCAACCCGATGTACCTGTTCAAGGGCGACGCCCCGATCCGCGAGTTCGCGGCCGCCATGCCGCAACCGATACGGCTCGGGGTGCAACTGATCGGCAAGCAGATGCTCCACTCCTACCCGTACCAGGACCTGTTCATGCTCGAGCACGCCCGGCAGATCCGCGCGGCCGTGACACTGCCACTGGTCCTGCTGGGCGGGATCACCGATCGGGCCGGCATGGATACCGCAATGGCAGAGGGATTCGAATTCGTGGCGATGGCCCGGGCACTGCTACGCGAACCAGACCTGGTCAACCGCATAGCGCGCAACGCGCAGACACGATCACTGTGCATCCACTGCAACAAATGCATGCCCACCATCTTTACCGGCGCACGCTGCGTCCTCGTCGAACGCAGCTAGCGGGAGACATCGGCGTGACGCCCGCGACGACGACTGGACCCATTGCGCGTCGATCCGGCGACTCTCCCGGACACCGCCTTTGGCGGGCTGGACGGAGTGGATCACACACGACCACGCCCCAACGCGCGCGCAAACATCAGACGACACATCGTTACTCACCACAATCATCGGACAGTCAGGAGACCGAAATGGGACGACTCGAGAACAAGGTTGCCGTGATCACCGGAGGCGCCAGAGGAATGGGCGCCTCACACGTGCGACGGTTCGTGCAGGAGGGAGCCAACGTCGTCTTCGGCGACGTCCTCGAAGAGGAAGGCCGGGTGCTCCAGAAGGAACTGGGCACACACTGCACGTTCGTCCCGCACAATGTCACCAGCGAGGCCGGCTGGGCCGAGATCGTCGAACGCGCCACCACCGACTTCGGGGCACTCGACATCCTGGTCAACAACGCCGGAATACTGCGCTTCGACACGATCGAGGACATGGACGTCGCCGACTTCAAGCGCATCCTCGACGTCAATGTCGTCTCCCAATGGATCGGGCTCAAGTATGCGAGCCGGGCGATGAAACCCGGCGGGTCGATCGTCAATATTTCCTCGGTGAACGGGATCGTCGGCGGCGCCGGAGTATCCGCCTACAGCGCCAGCAAGTTCGCGATCCGCGGCATCACACGCAGCGCCGCAATAGAACTGGCTCCGGCAAGTATCCGGGTCAACTCCGTCCATCCCGGCGCGGTATCCACACCCATGATCAGCAACACCCCCTCAGACGACACCGCCGACAACCCCCTGGTCGCGACCATGCCCATCCCCCGCTACGGCCAACCCGGCGAAGTCACCAACCTCGTGCTCTTCCTCGCCAGCGACGAATCAAGCTACTGCACCGGAGGCGAGTACATCATCGACGGAGGCATGACTGCCGGCGCAGGATTCTGACCCCACCTTCGACCAATATCGCATTGATCCCCTGCCACAACCGCGCTCCCTCAGCAGCTACTCGAAACGTTGAAACGGCGAGTGAGACATATCGCTGCATAAGAATGCTCGGACGACAGGAAGGAGGATCGAGCAGGATGACCGTTTCAAGCCTTCTTCAATACACGATGCCCTGCGGATCGATGGATCACCACCAACCTCAGCCACTGTTGCACAACGCCATGCGATAGAACAGGCGTGGCAGGTTCGCCCCACGTCGTACGAATTGCGGACGAGCACAGTTGAACTGCTCGACCGATTCGTCCGCACCCTGGAAGTCGTGGGGCAGGAAGCCTGCCCATGGCCCAAGGGCATGATTGACGGGTCGACCACGCGGTTCATCGGGCGGCACCCTCCGGAGATCACGATGCGACTGTTCATCACCGCACACCAATCGGTCGGCACTGCGCGGATCGCCTGGACCGGCGATCCCGCCGGTATCGACGCCGTCATCGATCGAGGTCCGACAAGCCGAATCCGCCGGGCGGGATGGCTCTCGACCGTGGCTCGGTGGCGCCGCGGAGATCTGTGGGTTGACCTGCACCGTCTCGAGGCAGAGCTGTCCGCGCTACCGGACGCCCCGGAGGACTGGGAAGCGAACTTCGTCGACATGATCGAACAGGCGGAATCCCACGGTCATCTCGACATCGAGAAGATGCTCCTCCACGTCCAGTACCGATTTCACGACGTGGATCCGTAGTCGGTGGTCAGGACCAGCTCGTAACGTCCCTAAGGGATCGATGGGCGCCCAGCGCCGACAGCCACCACGCCGCAGCCATTTCGCCGAACCGTGATCACGAGATCGCGGGCCTGCGGAAAGCTTTCTGGCAGACGAAGGAGGCTGCGGTAGCGGCCGGAGGCTCGACGCGGGAACCGCCTGGTCGGTTCCTGTTGCATGAGGGCTCGGTGCTCGTGGATCCGCGCACCGAGCCGCTGTCCCGCCAGTGCGCGCCGGAAGTCGGGTTCGTCGTCGAGCGGGCGATGCACGTGGTTGACCGCGGCGGGTGAGTGACACCATCGCCGAATCCGAGGGTCGGGCGAAGACCTCCGCGGTGACTCGTGGGCACTGCATCCGACCGATGAGATCCGTTGGCTATACGACCGGACTGGTGATGCCGGTACGTTCCCTCCGGGATGTTGCCCCGTTTGAGATGGGCGCCGCAAGTGCGCCTACCGCCATGTCGATAAGGTGCTCAACTGTTGCGTCGAAGGTTATCGGCACGACGTTTAGGTCCAGAGCCCGTCGCTGTTCGTGGACCGCGAGTGCCGATATGCACATCGTGAACGCGATGTCGAGTCGTTCGATTGCCGCCCGGCCAGGCAGATGCGGCAATGCCGTGGTCAAACGTGCGACAACCTCATTGGCCGCATCGCTGACTCCATCGAAGGACTCGCTTGCGAAATCAACCGAAGGAGCGACCCTTGCCAGGAACCGAGCGTAATGGCTGTCCTCCCCCTGAGTGCGAATGAACTCAGCGATCGGCAGGATGATTGCCTCGAACAGTGCTCGCGGTTCGCCACCACGGCCCTGTTGATCGATCGCGGTCAGATGCGCGCGCCGTGCCTGGTTGATGTCGCCCATCCGGTACCGGAACACGGCGAGGAGCAAATTGTCGCGGCCACCGAAATGGTACTGGACCGCCGAGTTGTTCAACTGTCCTGCCGCGGCGGCGACGTCTCGCATGGAGACGCCATCGACTCCATGCCTTGCGAATAATTGCTCCGCGGCCTCGATTATCGCGAGTCGCGTTTCTTCCGCCTGTGGCATGGCAGTCACCATATAAGCTGACGACTTAAGCGTCAAGGCATTGACTTAAACTTACGAGACGCTAATGTGTGCAACATCTCTCGCGGTATCGCCTCGGACGCAAACGTCCGCTTAGCGGACTAGGTTCGATCCACCGACGCGAGGTTGTGGCAGCAGTCGCGCTCACGAGTGGTGATCTCTCCATCGCGCGGCACATCAGTCGCCGCATCGAAAGTGCAGCTTCGAATGCGGACTACGCATCCGTCGAACAAAGGATCACGATGGCTCTCGATCTAGATCGCTCACACGGCACCGTATCCCGCAGACGAGTGTTCGTCGTGCTGTCGGTGATCATCTTCTTCTCGGAAATCGCCGCCTTTGAGATCTTGATGGTTTACCCGGCCATGCCTCACATGGCACCCGCTTTCAAGACTCTGAACATCGCATGGGTCGCGTCGATCGTCACCCTGACCGGGGCGACGCTGATGCCGCTTCTGGGCAAGGCATCGGACAAATGGGGTAAGAAGAGGGTAATCCTCAGCCTCGGTATCATCTTCGTCGCCGGCAGCATCGTCTGTGCGGTCGCGACGACGTTCCCAGTCCTGTTGGTGGGCAGGGCTCTTCAGGGAGCGCTTGTCGGGATCATCGCACTCTCCTACAGCCTGGTCCGTGACATCATGCCTCGTGACTTCGTTCCCGTCGCGCTGGGTATGGTCGCGACCGGCATCGGGATGTCCGGGTTGCTTGGGCCCTTCATAGCCGGGTGGCTCATCGACGGCTTCGGGTTCCGCGGCATCTTCTGGTTCATGGCAATCTACGTGGCCGCTCTCCTTCCGCTGTACTGGGCGGTTGTACCCGAGAGCCCGGTCCGGATCGCTCAGCCGGTCGACTTCTTGGGTACGCTCCTGCTCGGCCCCGGTGTCGGGGTACTGCTGTTCGGCGTCACGAACGGTACCGATTGGGGCTGGTCGTCCGGTCGCACGATCACAGTTCTGACCTGCGGGGCAGCTATGCTGGTCGGGTTCGTCGCCTGGCAGCGCATCGCTCCCCACCCGCTGATCGATCTCAGGATCCTCTTCGGTCGCAGGCTCTGCCCGACTTTGCTTGCTGTCGCCGGCATCTCCTACATGATGAGTGCACACGCACTCATCATGCCCACGATGCTGCAGACGCCCGCGCAGCTGCCGGGGATCTCTTATGGGGCAGGCCTATCGGCAACTCAATACGCAGTGTGGACCTGCCCGATGGGAATCGCGGGCATGCTGGCCGGCCCGCTCGGCGGATATCTGGCGAGGAGAGTTGGGGCCCGCCAGGTGTTACTGGCGGCCGGGTCGCTTTTCCTGATAGTGATGCTCCTCGGCGCCCAACTGTTCACACTGCAATGGCAAATCGCTATCCTGAGCATGATCGCCGGCTTCGCACTTGGTTTCCTTCACTCATCGAATGCCAATCTCGTCCAAGACGCACTGCCAGCGCCCCAAAGTGGTGTGGGCACAGCGATTGCCGGTTTGAGCATGCAGCTCACGAACTCAGTCGCGGTCACCGTGACCGGGATTGTGATGGCCCGCCACGTCCAGGCGGTCGATCCCAGCACCTTCTCCGTCCTCTATTCCGACAGCGCCATCAGCAGTGGGTATGTGTACGCCGCCACGATCGGCCTCGTGGGGGTGCTGACTGCCCTGCTGATGAAGCATGGCCGCACGCCCGCACAGGGCGGGCTGCAGAGATCAGACCGCCAACCGCAGGACGACCACGACCAGCCGAGGTCCGCCCAGTCCATCAGCTGACACGGGTACCACTTCGGACCAGCATCGCACAGAGCCCCGTCCCAGAGAGAGCCCCGATGAACCGTTACTCCATTCCCATTACCCACAACCAACCACACGTGCCGGCCGCGGTCGACTACCGCGACCAGCAGCCACCGTTCACCCGCCAGCATCCGGTACGTCCCCCCGCCGGGGCGCCGAACATCCTGCTGGTCATGATCGACGATGTCGGCTTCGGTGCCTCCTCCGCGTTCGGCGGGCCGTGCCGAACCCCTACGGCTGAACGACTGGCAGACAGCGGCACCAAGTACACCCGATTCCACACCACTGCACTGTGCTCACCGACCCGCGCCGCGACCCTTACCGGCCGAAACCACCACAGCGTCGGAATGGGTGTGATCTCCGAAATGGCCAATGCCGCGCCAGGGTACAACGGCACCCGCCCGGACTCGGCCGCTACCGTCGCACGCGTCCTGCAAGGCAACGGATACGCCACCGGCGCATTCGGAAAAATGCACCAAACACCCACCTGGGAGACCACCCCGGCGGGCCCATTCGACCGTTGGCCGTGCCGAGAGGGCTTCGACAAGTTCTACGGCTTCCTCGGCGCCGAGTCGGACCAGTTCACGCCGGTCCTCTACGAGGACTTCACCGTGGTGGATCCTCCACGCACCCCCGAGCAGGGATACCACCTCTCCGAAGATCTGGTGGACCACGCAATCTCCTGGATCGAGGGAGTGCACACCATGGACCCCGACAAACCATGGTTCTGCTACCTGCCCTTCGGTGCCTGCCACGCTCCCCTGCAGGTGCCCGAACGGTACCTCGACACCTATCGCGGCGAGTTCGACCACGGCTGGGACCGCCAGCGCGTGATCACCCTGGAGAGGCAGAAAGCGATCGGAGTGGTGGCACCGGACACCGTGCTCGCGCCGTGGTCCGGCGATCTACCGCATTGGGAGTCGCTCAGCCCCGCCCAACAGCAGGTCTCCGCACGGCTAATGGAGTTGTACGCGGCGTTCCTCGAACACACCGACGACGAAGTGGGACGACTCGTCGACCGATTGCAGCAACTCGAACAACTCGACAACACGCTGGTGCTCTACATGATCGGCGACAACGGCGCCTCCGCCGAGGGCGGCATCGAGGGGGCGTTCAACTACCTCGCAAACCTCAACGGGTACCAGAGCGGCACCGAGGAGCTAGTCGAACGGTTCGACGAACTCGGCACTCCGACCAGCTACGCACACTACCCCGCAGCCTGGGCACTCGCCCTCGATACCCCGTACCAGTGGGCCAAGCAGGTCGCCTCGCACTACGGCGGCACCCGCAACGGCCTGATCGCACACTGGCCGGCCACCATCACCGAAACCGGCGGCACCCGACACCAGTGGCACCACTGCGTCGACATCACCCCAACCATCCTGGAGGCGGCGGGGATTCCAGCTCCACACAGCGTCGACGGGGTGCCGCAAACGCCGCTCGAGGGCGTCGCGATGAACTACACCTTCAACGACCCCGACGCCCCGGACCGGCACACCACCCAGTACTTCGAAATCTTCGGCAACCGCGGCATCTACGACCACGGCTGGACCGCGGTCACCGCGCACCGCGCACCCTGGCTGATGGCCACCCCCGGGCTCGAACTGCCGCGACTGGACCAGGACCGCTGGGAACTCTACGACACCCGCACCGACTGGTCGCAGGCCCGCGACCTGGCCGCCGACTACCCTGACACACTCGAAAAACTCAAGCAGAAGTTCCTCGTCGAGGCCGCCAAATACCAGGTCCTCCCACTCGACGACCGAACCGTCGACCGGCACGCA
>Ga0247825_10003101_pt1 | contig 10967 bp, 10 predicted proteins | sample 13C_Vanillin_Day_FD_194413 | JGI IMG/M metagenome (GOLD analysis project Ga0247825, IMG submission 194413) | Soil microbial communities from agricultural site in Penn Yan, New York, United States - 13C_Vanillin_Day48 | ecosystem: Environmental > Terrestrial > Soil > Agricultural land | place... | reverse complement strand
CCGACGAGGTCCTGAAGTGGCTTGGCTACTCCCGCGAGGAAACGGCGAAGTTGCGCGCGGCTGGCGTCACCGCGCCGTCGCGGGAAGCGATCAGCGGATAGCGGCGGTTAACGGAGAGACGGACAAAAAAGCCCCGCCTCGGCGGGGCTTTGCATTTTCTCGTGATCAGTCGCTCGTGGGCCGTCACTTCGGCTGGGGAACGATGCGGAGGTAGGGCTTCGGCGATTTCCACCCGCCCGGGAATGTTTTCTTCGCGTCGTCGTCCGTGACCGAGCCGGCAATGATGACGTCTTCGCCGTGCTTCCAGTTGGCCGGCGTGGCAACCTTGTGCTTCGCCGTGAGTTGCAGTGAATCGATGATGCGCAGCACCTCGTCGAAATTGCGGCCCGTGGTCATCGGGTAAATGAGCATCGCCTTGATGAGCTTGTCGGGCCCGATGAGAAAGACCGTCCGCACCGTCAGGTTGTCCGCGGCGGTGCGTCCCTTCGCCGAGTCGCCCGCGCCCTCGGGCAGCATGTCGTAGAGCTTGGCCACCTCGAGCTTGGGGTCGCCGATCATCGGGTAGTTCGGCGTATGGCCGGTCACGTCCTTGATGTCCACCGACCAGCGCTTGTGGTCGTCCACCGGGTCGACGCTCAGGCCGATGATCTTCGTGTTGCGGCGCTCGAATTCCTTCTGCAGGCCGGCCATGTAGCCGAGCTCGGTCGTGCAGACCGGCGTGAAATCCTTCGGGTGCGAGAACAGGACCCCCCACCCGTTGCCGAGCCACTCGTGAAAGCGGATCGTGCCCTGGGTAGTCTCCGCGGTGAAGTCGGGCGCCTTGCTGCCAATGCGTAGTGTCATGGCCGTTCCTTTCAGCAGTTGTGCGTGTGACTGCGGGGCGCCGGTCGAGTTCCGGCTACAAGACCCCGCTGGATCGAGGGGCATCGACGGTTCAACATACAACCGTCCGCGCGCCCCTGCAACGAACGAAGTGAAACGGGGCATGGGACGTGCGTGTGCCCTTATACTGGCGGACCGCCCCTGCCCCGCCGCACACCGTGCTCGCCCAACTCATCCATGCCCGCCCGCGCGATCTCGGCGACGGCTTCACCGTCCGCCGCGCGCTGCCCGATGCCAGGCGCCGCATGGTCGGCCCCTTCATTTTTTTCGACCAGATGGGACCGGCCACGACCGGGCCGGGGTGCGCGCTCGACGTGCGCCCTCACCCGCACATCAACCTGGCCACGGTGACTTACCTGTTCGAGGGTGAGATCCTGCATCGCGACAGCCTCGGAACCGTTCAGCCGATCCGCCCCGGCGACGTGAACTGGATGACCGCGGGCATGGGCATCGTGCACTCGGAACGCACGCCGCCCGACCTGCGCAACAAGTCCTCCCGGCTGTTCGGGATCCAGACCTGGGTCGCACTGCCTGAGAAGCACGAAGAAACCGCGCCCGATTTTCTGCACGTGGACGAAAGCGACCTGCCCCTTCTCCAGGAAAGAGACGCGCGCATCCGGCTCATCGTCGGCTCGCTCTACGGCGGGCGCTCGCCGGTGCCGACCCTGTCGGGCACGTTCTACGCGGACGCGGCGCTGGAGGCCGGGGCGCGCCTGACGCTCATGCCCGAGCACGAAGAGCGCGGCGCGTACATCGTCGATGGCACGGTCGAGTCCGAAGGCCGGGATTGCGGTCCCGGCGAGCTGCTCGTGTTCGAGGCGGGCGGCGATGTCTTCATCACGGCCCGAACTCCGGCAAGAGTGATGCTGCTCGGCGGCGAGCCGCTGGGTCATCGCCATATCTGGTGGAATTTCGTCTCCAGCCGCAAGGAACGCATCCGGCAGGCAGCCGACGACTGGAAAGCGGGCCGCTTCGCGTCGGTGCCCGGCGATCCGGAGTTCATTCCCTTGCCCGAGCGGGGGCCGCAGCTCGTGGACTATCCCTGATGAGCTGCACGGCGTGATGGGCGCTGGGCCACGCGACGCGACGCCGCACGACGCGGCGCCGGTGCGGGTGCTGAGCCCGAGCGCCGTGCATTCTTCCCTGGAGGCGATCGTCGAGGCCCATCGCGAGCGCGGCGGCGGCGAAGTCCGTCTGAAGTTCGAGACGGCGCCCGCCATGAAGAAGCTGCTCGAAGCCGGCGAGCGCGCCGATATCATCGTGTCACCCCCTGCGGTGATGGCGGAGATCGTGAAGATGGGGAAGGCGCTCGAGCGGGAGCAGATCGTCCTCGGGCGCGCGGGCGTCGGCGTCATGGTGCGGGATGGCCAGCCGCTGCCCGACGTCTCGACGACCGAGGCGCTCCAACGCGCGCTGCTCGAGGCTGATACCATCGTCCACACGCGCGCTTCCAGCGGGACATACGTTGCGCAACTGCTGGTCCGGCTCGGCTTGTGGGAGCGCATCGCGCCGAAGACCCGCTCATTCCATGACGCGCAGGAGACGTTCACCCACTTTCTCGGTCTGCGGGGCCGCGATATCGGCTTCGGCGGCATTCCGGAAATCCGGCGCTGGAGCGACCGCGGGTTGCGTCTCGCGGGACCGCTTCCAGCCGACATCCAGAACCACACCGAGTACGCTGCCGCATTGGCGACGTCGCCGCTCAATGCGCGCGCCGCACGCGACTTTCTGCGCTTTCTCGCCGGGCCCGAGGCTCGAGCCATCCTGACGGCGCATGGCGTCGACCCGTGAACGGGCCGTGTCCAGGCGATCAAACCGCGTTCGGGGCTGTCCAACGGCTGACGAACAGGACAAAGGAATAGCCATGCAGCCAAAGCGAACGGGTTCAGCCAAGTGCCACCAGTCACGAGCCCTGCTTTTAGCGCTCCTGCTCGCCGCCGGCTGCGCCACCACCGCCGATATCGAAAAGGCAAAAGCCAGCTGGCACGGCGCCACCTACGACGAGGTCGTGGCGCGCTGGGGCGTCCCGTCCCGCCAGACCAGCCTCTCCGACGGCTCGCAGGTCTACTCGTGGTCCTCCGAGGGCGGCGGCGGGGGCTACTCGGGATCATCGGTCGGCGTCTTCGGCGGCTCGGGGGGCGGGGGTATCGGCATCAGCATGCCGCTGCCCGGCATGGGCGGCGGAGGCGGCGAGATCCAGCGCTGCGAGCGCAGCCTGACCTTCAAGGGCGGGCGTGTCGTGGACCAGATCTGGCAGGGTTCGCCGCGGTTTTGCGAGGGCTTTCGCCGCGAATGAAGGAACCATCGGAAGCCCGGTTGCCGACAGCCGGTAAGCTTTTCAACCCGCTGTAAGTCCTTCCTCTGAAGCGCCGGCTCGCGGGCCCGACGCTACGGCTGCGCACTGGCATCGCTCTTGCAAGGCCGCCCCCGTTCACCGGTCACCAGAACGAGGAGAGCGCCATGATGAAAGCAGTCGTTTTCCACGGCGTGGGCGATATCCGGCTCGAAAGCGTGCCGGAGCCGAAGATCAAGCAGCCGACCGATGCCATCGTGCGCATCACGGCGAGCGCGATCTGCGGCACCGATCTTCACATGGTCCGCGGCACGCTACCCGACATGAAGCCGGGCACGATACTCGGCCACGAAGGCGTCGGCATCGTCGAAGAAGTCGGCGCCGACATCCGCAACTTCAAGACAGGCGATCGTGTCGTCATTCCGTCCAGCATCGCCTGCGGCTATTGTTCCTACTGCCGCGCGGGCTATCACTCGCAATGCGATAACGCGAATCCCAACGGGCCGCACGAGGGGACGGCATTTTTCGGAGGTCCCGCCTCCAGCGGCCCGTTCCAGGGCCTGCAGGCCGACTACGCGCGAGTGCCTTTCGCCTCGGTGGGGCTGGTGAAGCTGCCGGACGAAGTGGACGATGATCGCGCCATTCTGCTCTCCGACATCTTCCCCACCGGCTATTTCGGCGCCGACATCGCCGAGATTCGCAGCGGCGACACGGTGGCGGTCTTCGGCTGCGGTCCCGTCGGCCAGTTCGCCATCGCGAGCGCGAAGCTGCTCGGCGCGGGCCGGATATTCGCCGTCGACTGCATTGAGTCGCGACTCGACATGGCGCGCAGCCAGGGCGCCGAAGCCATCGACTTCAACCGCGAGGATCCGGTTTCGGTGATCCAGCGCATGACGGGCGGCATCGGCGCCGACCGCGCCATCGATGCCGTCGGCGTGGATGCCGTCGCGCCGAAAAAAGGGCCGGCGGCCGCGCAGGCGCGCAAGGAGAAGAAGCAGCACCAGCAGGAAGTCCAGGAGGTCGCCCCGCGCACGCATCCCAAGGGCGATCTCTGGGTGCCGGGCGATGCGCCGTCCCAGGTCGTCAACTGGGCGGTGCAGGCGCTTGCCAAGGCGGGCACGCTCTCCATCGTCGGCGTCTACCCGGACAGCGACCGCTTCTTTCCGCTGGGCCTTGCCGCGGGGAAGAATCTCACCGTCAACATGGGCAACTGCAACCATCGCGCGACGATCCCGATGCTGGTGGATCTCGTCCGCTCCGGCATGGTCGATCCGGCGGAGATTCTGACGCAGACCGCGCCGCTCGCCTCGGCGATCGATGCCTACAAGGCTTTCGACCGGCGCGAGCCGGGCTGGGTGAAGGTCAAGCTGGAGCCGGAGACGGAGCTGGCGGCTGCCTAATCACGCTCGGCGACAATGACAGGTGGCCGGTTCTGACCACCCGCGATCCGCGAGCCACTAATCCATCTTCACGTTGGCCGCTGCGGCGATCTTGCCCCACTTGCCGATCTCGCTCTTGATGAACGCAGCGCTCTGGGCGGGGCCAAGCGGCAGCGGCTCCATCGCCAGGCCCGCCAGCCGCTCGGCATAGGACGGCCGCGCGAGCACGCGCTCGTGGTCCTTGCGCAACCGGGCGAGCATCGCCGGTGGCGTCTTGACGGGCACCGCCAGTCCCCACCACGTGCTCGACTCGACGCCGGGCACGCCGGCCTCCGCCACTGTGGGCACGTCGGGCACCGGCTTAAGGCGCCGCGAATGGGCGGCGGCCAGCGCGCGCATCCGCCCGCCTTTCAGATGCGGAAGCACAGCCGAAAGATCGTTCACCACCATGTCCACCTCGCCGGCCAGCACGCCGACGGTCGCCTGCGCGCCGCCCTTGAATGGAATATGCACGATGTCGATGCCGGCCTGATGCTTGAACAGCTCGCCCGCCATGTGCACGATCGTGCCCGCGCCGGCGGAAGCGAAGGTGAGCTTGCCGGGCTGCTTCTTCGCGAGCGCGACCAGCTCTTTCACGCTTTTCGCCGGAAGCTCGCCCCGCACGGCCACCACGTGCGGCGCGATCGCCACCAGCCCGATGACCTCCAGATCGCGAAAAACGTCGTACGGCAGCTTCGGGATGAGCACCACGTTCACCGCGAACGTGCTGGCGGAGCCGAACAGCAGCGTGTAGCCATCCGGGTTCGAGCGGATGGCGATTTCGGTGCCGATGACGCCCGACGCGCCGGTGCGATTGTCGGTGACAATCTGCATGCGCCACAGCTCCGAGAGGTTCTGCGCGTACAGACGCCCCACGTAATCGGCCGGTCCGCCCGCCGGAAACGGAATCACCATCCGAACGGGCCGCGCCGGATACTCCTGCGCGACGGCGGCACTGGCGGCGATCAAGAAGGCCGGAACGAGGAGAGCCCGGCCAACCCTGTCACGTTTCATCATGTCACGCTCCATCATGTCACGCACTGCCACGTCACGCTTCGCCGCGTAACCGGGGGTCAATCCAGCCGCACGTTCGCCGCCTTCACGACCTTTGCCCACTTCGCGATCTCTTCCTTGAACAGCGTCTCGAACTCGGAGGGGTGCGTGCCGGCGGCATCCACGCCGAGCGCGCCAAGCCGCGCCTGGAAGTCCGGTGAGCGCAGCTGCCCGCCCACGTCCGCGGCGATCTTCTCGACGACGCGGCGCGGGGTGCCGCGCGGCGCGAACAAGCCGTACCAGACATTGACTTCGTAGCCCGGCACGCCCGCTTCGATCATCGTGGGCACATCGGGCAGCGCAGGCGACCGCTTGCCCAGGCTCACCGCCAGCGGCTTCACCTTGCCCGACTTGATCATGGGCAGGTTGACCGGAATGCCGCCGAAATAGGTCTGAAGCTGACCGTTGAGGAGATCGGTCATCGCCTGCGGGCCGCTCTTGTACGGAACATGCGTGATATTGACCCCCGCCAGCAGGTTGAAGAGCTCGCCGACCATATGATCGGAGCTGCCGTTGCCGCCGCCCGAGCCGAAGCTCAACTGCCCCGGCCGGCTGCGGGCATACGCGATGAGCTCCTTCACGCTGCCGACCGGAAGGGACGGATGCACCACCAGCACGTTGCCGCGCGAGGAGATCTGGGTGACCGGCTGCAGGTCGCGCAAGGCGCTGTACGGGAGCTTGCGGTACGCCGACTGGCTGATCGCAAGCGAGCTGGAGCAGAAGAGCACGGTATAGCCGTCGGGCTGCGCCTTGGCGACCACGTCGGCGCCGATGTTGCCGCCTGCGCCGGGCCGGTTGTCCGCGACCACGGGCTGTTGCCAGGTTTCATTCATCCGCTGCGCTACGACGCGGCCGGTAATGTCCATGCTGCTGCCCGGGCCGATCGGAATCACCATCCGCACCGGCCGCACGGGATAGTTCTGTGCCACGGCTGGGGCGCAAGCAAGAAGAAAAACGAAGGTCGACAGGCTGAAGGGAAACCAGGACCGGAGCATTGTGCTTTTCATGATGTCACCTTTCGCCCTCCACCTTCGCTATCAGCGAACCCGCAGCTTCTCGACAACCGACATGTCCGGGTCGATGCCCAGTCCGGCCCCCTGCGGCACTTTCAGACAGCCGTTGCCGGTCGGCAGGATCGCATCATGCAGCGGATTGACCGCGAAATCGGCATCGTAGCGCTCGACCAGGCCGCCGCCTGGCATCGCCGCGATGCAGTGTATGGACGCCAGCAGCCCGGGGCCGAAATACGCCGAGTGGGGCACCACCTCGACGCCGTGCGCGTCGGCCAGCGCCATGACCTTGCGCATCATGGTCACCCCGCCTACCTTGGTGACACTCGGCTGCGCATACGTCAGCGCGCCGGCCTCGAGCATGCCCTTGAACTCGGGCAGCATCGCGTTCTCCCCCGCGGCCGTCGGGATTCCGCCCTGCGCCTGCACCCGGGCGAGGCCCGCGTGATCCTCGGGCGGCCACACCGGCTCCTCCAGCCACTTGAGATTGAAGCCCTTCAGTCGGCGCGCCATCTCGATCGCTTCCGCCACCGTCCACGGGCAATTGCAGTCCACCATGAGCGGAATGTCGGGCCCCGCGGCCTCGCGCGCGGCCCCGATCGTCGACTCCATGATCTCGTGCAGCTTGATGTGGCGGTAGCCGCGCTTGAGCGCCCGCTCGACGTAGCGGCGTACCGCCGCCGTCTCGCCGTAACGCAGCAGGCTCGCGTAGGCCGGCAGCTCCTGGCGAGACGAGCCGCCGAGCAGGCGGTAGAGCGGCAGCTTCGCGAGCTTGCCGGCGATGTCCCACAGCGCAATGTCGATCGCGGACAGCGCATACATCGCGGGGCCGTTGCGGCCGACGCCGCCCAGGCCGCGCTGCGCCTCGTCCACGAGCGCGCTGATCGTGGTGGGATCCTTGCCGACGAACATCTGCCCGATGAACGAATCGAGGGCCGCCTTCGTCGCGGTGAAGATGCGGTGTCCGAAGCCCTCGCCCCAGCCCGTCACGCCCTCGTCGGTCTCCACCCGCACCAGCAGCGTATCCATGCTGGTGCGCGCGCGACCGCCCTGCTTCGGCACGACCGGGCCCTCGATCAGCATCGGCATGTTGATGACGATGGTTTCTATTCTTGTGATCTTCATGGTTTGAATGCGTGGCTGGTGGCTGGTGGGTAGTGGCTGGCAAGCGCGAGCGCTTTTCAGTTAATTAAATGTGGCTTCGGCGCAGGGCTTTTTGACTTTTACACCAGCCGCAAGCCACCAGCCACTTGCCACGCCTTTGAATCAGGGACTAACTTTCCCCGCCAAACCGGTGGCCTTGACCACCCGCGACCACCGCGCGTGCTCGGCCTTCATGAACCGGCGGGCCTCCTCCGGGCTGGTGGGCCGGGGCTCGGAGCCCTGCCCGCGCAACTGCTGATCAAGCTGCGGCAGCCTGAGCGACTTCACCACCGCCTCGTTCAAGCGGGAAACGACCGCCCGCGGCGTGCGGGACGGCACGAACAGGCCATACCAGGTCACATACTCGAATCCCGGCACCGACTCCGCGACCGTGGGGATATCGGGCGCGGCCGGCGAGCGCGCGGCGCTGCCGACGGCGAGCGCTTTCAGCCTACCGCCTTTGACGTGCGTGAGCATGACCGGGATGCTGCTGAAGAAGACCGAGACGGTTCCCGACATGAGATCGAGCACGGCCGGCGCGCTGCCCTTGTAGGGCACGTGGACGATGTCGATGCCCGCCATGTTCTTCAGCAGCTCCATGCCCAGGTGATTCGGGCTGCCGACGCCGACGGACGCGTAGTTGATCTTTCCCGGCTGCGCGCGCGCCAGCTTCAGGAATTCGCCGACGTTTTTCGCCGGCAAACCGGGATGGGCGACCATGAGCTGGGGATTGATGACCAGCAGGCTGATGGGCGAGAAATCGCGCTCGACATCGTAAGGCAGCTTCGCGTGCAGCTGCGGATTGATGGACAGTCCCGCCGACGTGCCGAACAGCACGGTGTAGCCGTCCGGCGCGGCGCGCGCGACGATCTCGGTGCCCACGACGCCGCCCGCGCCGCCGCGGTTGTCGATGATCACCTGCTGGCCGAGATCGGCCGTCAAATGCGGCGCCACGAGGCGCGCGGCGACATCCGTGTTGCCGCCCGGCACGTAGGTCACGACGATGCGAATCGGCCTCGTCGGGAATGACTGGGCCGAGGCGGCGCTCATGCCAAGGCATAGCGCAACCGGCACCGCCCAAAAGCAAGCAGAGAGCCCTTGCGGCTTGCGTCGGGTATCTCGTAACTTCATGCTCGTGTTCCCCCTGTCATCACTCAGTTGAGCAGGTCCAGCAGCGCGCGGACCTCCGGCATGCCCTCGAATTCCCAGACGCGCTTCAGAACCGCATCGCATCGCTGCTTGCCGAGCACCGGCTCGCAGTTCGCCATGAACTTGCGCGCGAGATCGCCGTCGGACATGGGGTTCTCGCCCTCGCCCTGGGGATCGAGCACGCGCGCCGTCAGCCGCCTGCCGTCCTTGAGTCCGATGGTGACCGCTCCCGAGCGGCGCTTCGGATAAAGCCGCTCGCACTGCTCGTCCACGCGCGTCTCGGCGAGACCGATCAGGCGCCGCACCTCGGGACGCGCCAGGCTGTCTTCCAGGAATTTCTGCGCCGACACGTCGCTGTCGGCCAGCGCCAGCGCCGCGCCCACCGGCGCGCTCATCTGCGCGTCCAGCAGGTTGTCGAAGTGCTTGTGCTCGTGCCCGTGCACGCCGACGGCATAAAGTCCCAGCTCGAGCGAGGTGACATCCTGTGGCCCGAAGCCGTGCTCCTCCTTGAGCGCGCGGATGCCATCCATCACGGCGTGATAATGCCGGCAGCAGGGATACGGCTTGAAATAGACCTCGGTGATCTCGAAACGGCTGCCGAGCCCGAGAAAAAGCCGCTCCCAGTCGAGCTGGTTGCTGACGTGCGTTTCGTTGAACCCGTAACGACCCTCGAGCACCTTGCCGGGCCCGGTGATGCCGCGCCGCGCGAGCTCCGCGCACAGGAGGCCGTCGCGCGCCGCCTTCCCGGGATGGATGCGCTTCACTTCGGCTCCGTCGTCCAGGTACTGCCGGATGCCGCCCGCGAAGCTGCCTGCCAGGCCCAGAGCGTGGTTGGTCCGCGCGGCATCGAGACCGAGGAGCCGCGCCACCGCCGCCGCGGCTCCGAACACGCCGGCGAGCGGCGTGTTGTGAAATCCCTTTTTCGCCGTTACCGGGTGCATGGCCGCGGCGATGCGGATCAGCACGTCGTAACCCATCACGGCGGCCAGCGCTACGTCCCGCGGGGCGGCGCCATGCTGCTCGGCCGCCGCCAGCACCGCGGGAAAAATCGCGCCCGAGGGATGAGCGGAACCGTGCGTGGTGCCGTCGTCGAAATCGAGGCCGTGCGTGTTGGCGCCGTTTACCAGCGCCGCGTTTTGAGCCGAAAGTTTCGCCTCCGAGCCGATCACCGAGGCAATGCGGCTGGCGTCGGTTTCCTGGAAATAGGACAGGAGCGCGCGCGAGACCGGCATCGAGGCACCCGCGACCGCGCACGTGACATGGTCGAGCAGCGCGCGCTTGAACGCATGCACGGCCGCCGCCGGCAGCCGCTCGTAGCGGGCGCCCGCAACGTGAGCCGCCAGTCGCGCGCTCGCGCCTTCAGCCGAAGCACTCATGTCCTGTCTCCGGGGCTCACGTTCCTGCATCCAGCACGACGAGCGCATCCACGGCCACCACGCCCTCGCCTTCCCGCTTCACGATCAGCGGATTGATCTCCGCCTCCACGACCGTGCGCGCCTCGACCGCCGCCAGCAAGGATACCGCGCGGATGGCCGCGGCGAGCGCCGCGCAGTCTCCGCGCGGCAGATTGCGAAAGCCCTGCAGCGCGGCGAGATCGCGCACCTCCCCGATCATCGCGGCCGCCTCGTCGAGCGTAACCGGCGCCAGCCGGGCCGCGAAATCGCGCTTCAATTCGGCGGCAATCCCGCCCGCCCCCAGCATGACCACGGGCCCGACTTCCGGGTCGCGGCGGTAGCCGACGATGACCTCCGCCAGTCCGCGCTCCATGCGCTGCACCAGCACGCCATCCAGTCTCGCCCCCGGCAACCGGCTGCGCGCTTCCGCGAGCATCTTTCCCGCCTCGCCCCCGGCCTGGGCGCCCGGCACGCCGAGCCGCACCATCCCCGCGTCGGTCTTGTGCGCGATGTCGGGCGAGAGGATCTTGATCGCCACTTCTCCCGCTGCGTCCTTCCACGGCGCCTCTCCGTCCCACACGCGGCTTTCCGCGACCGGTATCCCGAGCGCCGCAAACAGGGCACC
>Ga0247825_10003100_pt1 | contig 10968 bp, 11 predicted proteins | sample 13C_Vanillin_Day_FD_194413 | JGI IMG/M metagenome (GOLD analysis project Ga0247825, IMG submission 194413) | Soil microbial communities from agricultural site in Penn Yan, New York, United States - 13C_Vanillin_Day48 | ecosystem: Environmental > Terrestrial > Soil > Agricultural land | place... | reverse complement strand
GTCCGAGACCGAGAAGTGGACCGGCATCGTCAAGCTCACCGGCGCCACGGCCGACTAGGGACGTACCCGGGACGGACCCGGGACAGACCCTAGTTCATCTTCGCGCCGCTCTCCTTCACCACCTTCGCCCACTTCACGAGGTCGGCGCTCATGAAGCGGCGGAAATCCTCGGGCGAGCTGCCGATCGGCTCGGAGCCGTCGGCGAGGATGCGCTGGTTCACGTCGGGCTGGTTGAGGATCTTCACCAGCTCCTGGTGCAGGCGCGCGACGATCGGCTGCGGCATGCCCTTCGGGCCGATCACGCCGTACCAGCCGACCACCTCGAAGCCCGGCAGCGCCTCGGCCACCGCGGGCAGGTCGGGCATCGACGGAATGCGCTTGGGGGTAGTGATCGCGATGCCGCGCAGCCTTCCCGCGCGCACCTGGACCTGCGAGCCGAGGAGGCCCGAGAAGTTGTAGTGGTACTGCCCGGCGATCAGGTCGGCCATGGCGGGCCCGGCGCCCTTGTACGGGATGTGCTCCGCCTTCACGCCGGTCATCTGCTTGTAGAGCTCGCCGGCGAGGTGGCCGCCGCTGCCGATGCCGGCGGAGCCGAAGTTGAGCGCGCCCTGGAAGTTCTTCGTCCACTCGATGAACTCGGCGAGGTTCTGCGGCGGCGACTTCGGGTTGACCACCAGCATCAGCCCCGCCGAGGTGAGCTGCGTGATCGGCGTGAAGTCGTCGACGGGGTGGTACGGGAGCTGCGGGTTGAGCGCGGCGTTCACCGTGTGCTGGTGATACGCGAGGAGCAAGGTGTAGCCGTCGGGCGCCGCCGTTGCCGTCATCTGGCCGGCGATCACGCCGGCCGCGCTGGCGCGGTTGTCGACCACGATCTGCTGGCCGAACACCTCCGAGAGCTTGGCGCCGAACAGGCGCGCCAGGATGTCGGTCGTCCCGCCCTGCGCCGCGGGCGTGATCAGCTTGATCGGCCGGGTCGGATAGTCCTGCGCCAGCGCGGAAAACACTGCGAAAAACAACGAAACCGCCGTGCACATGCGGATCATCGCGACGCCTCCTCTTCTGTCCTCGAAAGCCGATTGTGTCAGAAGCCGCGGCTGCGCGGGTAATGCGGTAGAGCCGGACATCACTCGAAAAGCAACGCCATGAAAATCACGTTACCGTATTCGCCGTCGACGCGGACGGCGTTGCGCTTCAACCCCTCGCGCCTGAAGCCGAAGCGCTCATAGAGGGCGATCGCCGGGAGGTTGTCCTCGCGCACATCGAGCTGGATGCGCGTCATGCCGGAGAGCCGCGCCCTGGCGTTCCTGCGCCAGCGCCACGAGCCGCACGTGGCCCTGACGGATGCCGGCCTTTACGAACGCGGTGCAATCCTCGAGCGACGGGCCTTCGAGAAACAGCAGGTAGCGCTTTTCCCTCGCCACGCTGTCGACCAGGGCGTGGAACGCCGCGATGTGCTCCTCGGCGATGGGAGCGATGCGCCAGTCCATTACGCCGGCCCTACTTCGGCGGCGCTGGCCGCAGCGATGAATGATGGTCGACGATCAGCCACTGCCCGCCGGCCTTGCGGTAGGCGAAGGTATAGCGCGCGGGCAGCACCGCCGGCTTGCCGGCGCGCATGACCGTGAAGGTGTAGGAGCCCGAGTTCGTCGCCGCATCGCCATGGACGCGGATGAGCTGCTCGCCGAACGCGACCTTCGGCGGCGTGGGCATCGCGCACGCCTGGTCGAAGTACTGCCTCACTCCTTGCGGAGAGGAAATGATGGCGGGCGAGACCGTGCCCCAGAGCGCGGCGTCCGGGGCATAGAGCTGGGCGATGCCGGCGGCATCGCATTTGTTGAACGCCTCGCTCCATGCCGCTGCCGCTGAAGCGACGCCGGCCTTCGAGTCGCCTCCCGAAGGCATCCCCTGGCAACCACCTAGCAGGACCGCCGCAAGCACTACCGTATTCGCGCGCATTTTTCTGCCCCCCTTAGTCGATGATGCGGTTGGCACGCAGCAATACAGAATTCGGCACGGCAAGGCCCAGGGAACGTGCCGTCTTCATGTTGACGATGAGCTCGAATTCGGCCGGTTGCTCGACGGGCAAGTCGGCAGGTATTGCGCCCTTCAGGATGCGGTCCGCATAGGCGGCCGCGCGCCGGAACTGATGCAGGAAGCTTGGACCATAAGTAAGGAGAAGGCCGGCATCCGCAAATGCTGCGAAGCCGGCGACCGCCGGCAGGCGATGCGATTGCACCGATGCGACCAAGCGTGCCCTTTGGTTTGGCGCTCCAAGCATGGGGTCATCGAACACCATCAGAGCGTTGGCGCCATCTCGAGCGGCTTTCTTCAGCGCCGGCTCGATCTCGCCGGGCAACGTCACCTCTAAGAACTCAAGCTGCACGCCCCGTGGCCGCGCAGCAGACTGAAGTTCGCGCAACTGCAGCGCATTCGATGTGTTGCTCGGATTTAGGAGGACTGCGACACGCGAAAGCCTCGGCAGCACTTCCCCCAACAGCTCCAGCCGCTTGGCGCTGAGCTCCGCTGACAGCAGGCTGATGCCAGTGGTGTTGCCTCCGGGCCGAGCCAGGCTGGCGACGAGCCGAGCTCCAACTGGATCGACGACAGCTACAAAAACGATGGGTATGGTTCGGCTTGCCCTCTGGGCTGCCTGCACTGCGGGCGTCGCCGAGGCAATGATCAGGTCCACCTTGAGAGACGCCAACTCCGCCGCGAACCGCTCCAGCCTTTTCAGGTCTGCCGCCGCATAGCGCTGCTCGAGAACAAGATTGCGACCCTCGATGTAACCGAGCTCGCGTAGTTCCTGAACTAGTACTGACTGAGGTGTTTCGGGAGCGGCAGTGAGGGAGAGATAGCCAATGCGGTGAAGCTTTGTCGCAGGCTGTGCGATGCTCGCAACGGCGTAACCGACAAGGAGCAGGGCCACCACTGCCGTTCCGAGCCGCGCCATTGTCGAACCGGTCCCTCCCGGGTGCCACGGTACGCCCCAGTGCGCGCGAGGGCAACGCTTATCCGAATCGGGCTCTGACCCCGATTTAGGGTTGGAGCGCCTGGATGGCTTCGGGAAGGCGCGTGACGACCTGGTCGACGCCGGCCTGCTGCAGGCGCGCGCTGGCGCGCTCGACGTTGGCTTCGGCGGCGGCCCAGAGGGCGACGATGATCTTGGCCTTCGGGAGGCGCTTTCTCAGGCGCTTGGCGAGGTAGGCGGCGTGGGTCGCGGCGTGCGGGGGCACGGCGGAGATGCAGACGAGGGCGCAGTCCTCGACCGTCTCCACCAGGCGCGCGCCGCTCGAGCGGGCGAGGATCAGGCCGGCGAGCCGGTCGGCCTCGTCGTGCGCGGGCACGATGCAGGCGGGGGACGTCGTGACCTCTTCGACGGAGAGCTCCTCGATGATCCCCTGCACCGTATCGAAGAGGAATCGCTCGCGGCGCGGCTCGAGCTGGTCCTGGTGCCGGTCGCGCTCGGCGAGGCTGAGCGCCGGGATGGCGACCTCGCCGAAGAACGCCGGCGCGCCGTGCTCCTCGACGTACTTCTCGGCGAGCTCGGTCGCCTCCTCCTGGTCGAGCGCCACCAGGCGCTGGTAGAAGCGCGCCTCGGGCTCGAGCACCGGCTCCACGCCAAGGAGCGTGTTGAGGTAGCCCAACTGCGGCACGTGCCGGCCGATCACGGTGAGGCACACGGTGAGCGGCATCGCGAGCAGCAGGCCGACCGGGCCCCACATCCAGGTCCAGAAGAGCGCCGCGAGGATCACCGCCATCGCCGAGAGGCCGGCGCTGCGGCCGTAGAGGATCGGCTCGGCGATGTTGACGGCGGCGAGCTCCAGCACCAGGAACACGCCGAGCGTCCAGCCGAGCATGGCCCAGCCGTCGTCGATCGCGACCGCGAGCAGCGCCGGCATGGCGATGGCGATCCACACCCCGGCGTAGGGGATGAAGCGCAGCAGCGTCGCGAGCAGCCCCCACAGCATCGCGTTCGGGATGCCGATGAAGTAGAGCGCGATGCCGAACGGGATGCCGAAGCAGGCGTTGACCACGAGCTGCGTGAAGAGGAAGCGGCTGACGCGCGCCGCCGCCTCGCCCATCGCCTGCGTGGTGACGTTGATGCGCCCGGCGCCGATGACGCTGATCAGCCGGTCGCGCATGTTCTCCCGGTGCAGCAGCATGAGGATGGTGAAGACGATCACCGCGAGCGCGGTGCCCAGGGGCTTCGCCACCGGCGCCGCCCACTCGCCGAGCGCCGCGAACGGTGAGCTGGGCGTCTCGGTCACCGCGAGGGGCGCCTCGGCCGGCGCCGCCTCGTTCTCCAGCTCCTTGATCGCGTCGGCGGCCTTGCCGAGGGAGCTGTCGGGCGTGTGGCGCAGCGCGCGCACCTTGGCGAGGATGTTCTCGCGGTACTCGGGCAGCTTCGATGCCACCGACACCGCCTGGGTGGCGGCGATCCAGCCCACCGCGCCGATCGCCGCGAAGCCGATCGCCACCACGACCAGGGTCGAGGCGAGGCGCCCGAGCCGCAGGCGCTCCAGGCCGCGCACGGCCGGGGCGAGCAGGAAGGCGAGCAGGATCGCGAGCGCGAGCGGGATCAGCACGTCGCGCGCGAAGTGCAGCACCGCGGCGACGACGACGAGCGCGATGAGCGGCGGGGTCTTAATGGTTCAGCACGAGGACGAGGAGCGAGCGCGCGGTGACTTCGTAGACGTGGCCGAAGGCGAAGTTCTTGTCCTCCGGCAGGTCGGCCATGTTGGTGTCGGCCACCAGCAGCCAGCCCTTGCCGCCCGTCGCCTCCGGCAGCGTGAACTTCACCACGTCCTGCCAGGCGTTGAAGATGAGCAGCACGGTCGTCTCCTGTCCGCGCTGGCGGATGCCGGTCGGCTGCGCACGCCCGTCGAGCAGCATGCCGAAGCAGTGCGTCGCGCCGTTGGTCCAGTCGCCCTCCTGCATCTCGGCGCCGGTGGCGTTGATCCAGGTGACGTCCTTGACGCCGAGCTCCTCGTTGAAGACGCCGGAAAGGAAGCGTCGGTGGCGCAGGATGGCGTACTTCATGCGCACCCCGATCAGCTCCCGGACGTAGGCGATCATGCGCTCCTCGCGGTCGCCGTGGTTCCAGTCGACCCAGGAGATCTCGTTGTCCTGGCAGTAGGCGTTGTTGTTGCCCTGCTGCGTGCGGCCGAACTCGTCGCCGGCGAGCAGCATCGGCGTGCCTTGCGAGAGCAGCAGCGTGCCGAGCATGTTCTTCATCTGGCGCTTGCGCAGGCCGCGGATCGCCTCGTCGTCGGTCGGGCCCTCCGCGCCGTGGTTCCACGAGCGGTTGTGCGAGTGGCCGTCCTTGTTCTCCTCGCCATTCGCCTCGTTGTGTTTCTCGTCGTAGCTGACGAGGTCGTTGAGCGTGAAGCCGTCGTGCGCGGTGATGAAGTTGACGCTGGCCCAGGGCTGGCGGCCGCGGTGGCTGAAGACGTCGGGCGAGGCGCACAGGCGCGGCGCGAGCGCGGCCGCCGAGGCCTGCGCGCGCCAGAAGTCGCGCACCGTGTCGCGGAACTGGTCGTTCCACTCCGCCCAGCCCGGCGGGAAGCGCCCGAGCTGGTAGCCCCCCGGGCCGCAGTCCCAGGGCTCGGCGATCATCTTCACCCTCGCGAGCACGGGGTCCTGCAGGCAGGCCTTCATGAAGCCGTTGTAGGTGTCGAAGCCGCCTGGCTCGCGCGCGAGGATGGTGCCCAGGTCGAAGCGGAAGCCGTCGACGTGCATGTCCTCGACCCAGTAGCGCAGGCTGTCGGTGACCATCTGGATCACCACCGGGTGCGAGAGGTTGAGCGTGTTGCCGGTACCGGTGTCGTTGATGTAGTAGCGCTTCTTGTCCGGCATCAGCCGGTAGTAGGAGGTGTTGTCGATGCCGCGGAAGGAGAGCGTCGGGCCGCGCTCGCTGCCCTCGGCGGTGTGGTTGTAGACGACGTCGACGATCACTTCGAGGCCGGCGTCGTGGAAGCGCGCCACCATCTCCTTGAATTCCTGCAGGCACTTCGCCGGGTCGGCGGCGTAGCGCGGGTCCGGGGCGAAGAAGCCGATCGAGTTGTAGCCCCAATAGTTCGTCAGATTTCTCTTCAGCAAGAAATCATCATTGATGAACGTATGAACGGGCAGCAGCTCGACGGTGGTGACGCCGAGTGCCTTGATGTAGGCGACGACGTCCTTGTGCGCGAGGCCGCGGAAGGTGCCGCGCTCGCGCTCGGGCACCTTCGGGTGCAGCTTGGTGTAGCCGCGCACGTGCGTCTCGTAGACGATGGTGCGGTTCCAGGGCACGGGACGCCACACCTTCTCGCGCTTCCAGTCGAAGTCGGGGTCGACGACGACGCATTTGGGCATGAAGGGCGCGCTGTCGCGCTCATCGAAGGAGAGATCGGCCTTCTCATCCTCCAGCGTGTAGCCGAACACCGCCGGATCCCAGCTCAGGCCGCCGATGTGCGCGCGCGCGTAGGGATCGAGGAGCAGCTTGTTGGGGTTGAAGCGATGGCCCTCTTCGGGCGCGTACGGTCCGTGCACGCGGTAGCCGTAGATGGCGCCCGGGCCGATCTCGGGCACGTAGCCGTGCCAGGTCTCGTCGCGGTATTCCGGAAGTTCGATTCGTTCTTTCTCGGTCTTGCCCGCCTGATCGAACAGGCAAACCTCAACCTTTGTGGCATTTGCCGAGAACAGCGCGAAGTTGACGCCCTTTCCATCCCACGTCGCGCCACGCGGGTAGGGCAATCCCTCTTTCACGGCCATCGGAAATCATCCCGGAAGCCGCGGCAAGGTGCGATTGCGCCGGCTGGTCCGCCCGGACTATCCGCGGGGAGATGCCCCATCCCGGGAATTTCACCTTATGATCGCCATGTGAAAAAGAAGATCCTGGTGGTCGATGACAACGTCGACGCGGCCGACACCCTGACGCTGCTGCTGCGTAACGAGGGCCACGACGTCCATACCGCCTACGGCGGCCGCGACGCCATCCAGATCGCCGACAACGTGCGCCCCGACGTGGTCCTGCTCGACATCCAGATGCCGAAGATGAGCGGCTACGACCTGGTGCGCGAGCTGCGCCGCCACGAGCGCGCGCCGCGGCCGCTGCTGATCGCGGTCTCGGCCTGGGGGCAGGAGTCGGACAAGCTCGCCTCCAAGCAGGCGGGCTTCGACCACCACCTCACCAAGCCGGTGGACCCCGACGCGCTATTGCGCCTGGTGGGTGCCCAGCGCCTCTAGGTGCAAAGGATCAGGTTGGCGAATTCGATCAGCATTCCCGGCTTGAGATAAGCCGAGAACGCCGCGGCGGCGGCGAACGCGAAGAGCGCCACGCCGAGCGCCGCCAGCAGGAATTGCCGCCCCGGGCTAATTGAGCTTCTCCACCTGCGGCAGGTTGCAGGCGAGGATGCTCTTGCGCAAGGCCTCGATCGCCTCCGGGCGCGGGAAGCTCTTGCGCCAGGCAAGGGCGACGCGCCGGGTCGGCGTCGGCCGCGCGAAGGGCAGCAGGCGGATCAGGTCCGAGGACGTATTGCCGGTGATGGAGGTCGAGGGCAGCACCGTCACGCCGACGCCGCCGGCCACCATCTGGCGGATGGTCTCGAGCGAGCCGCCCTCCACCGTGCGGGAGAGCGGGCTTCTCTCCTTCGCGCGCACCACGTGGCAGATATCGAGCACCTGGTCGCGGAAGCAGTGGCCTTCGCCGAGGAGCAGCAGGCTTTCTCTCGTCAGCTCCTCCGAGCTCACCGGGCGCTTGCGTCCGTCCCAGGCGTGCCCCTTGGGCACCGCCACCATGAACGGCTCGTCGTAGACCGCGCGCGCCTCGATGCCCGGCTCCGCGAAGGGCAGCGCGATCAGGATCACGTCCACCTCGCCGTTCTTCAGCAGCTCGGCGAGCACGTGCGTGAAGTTCTCCTGGATGTGCAGCTGCATCTGCGGCGCGGCGCGGCGCAGGATGGGGATCAGCTTGGGCAGCAGGTACGGCCCGATGGTGTAGATCGCCCCCAGGCGCAAGGGGCCCGCGAGCGGGTCGCGCCCGGCGGCGGCGAGCTCCTTGATGCGCGCCGCCTCCTCCAGCACGCGCTGCGCCTGCGCGACGATCTTCTGCCCCGAGGGCGTCACGCTCACCTCCCCCGCCCCGCGCTCGAAGAGCTGCAGGCCGAGCTCCTCCTCGAGCTTCTTCACCGCCACCGACAGCGTCGGCTGCGACACGAAGCAGGTTTCCGCCGCCCTGCCGAAGTGCCGCTCGCGGGCAACTGCGACGATGTATCGCAGCTCGGTCAAAGTCATGAAAAGCCCTTTCTATTTTCTCTTTGCGAGAAAATAGAGAGGGATCCCCGCCGCCATCACGATGATCCCCGCCAGCACCAGGTTGCCGAACTTCGGCCCGTAGGGCGAGTTCGCCACATAGTCGTAGCTCGACCAGACCATGAAGGCGCACATGGCGAGGAAGGCGACCGGCACCAGCGGGAAGAGCGGCGTGCGAAAGACAGGAACTTCACTGCCGCGAGACCTGAAGATGAAGAGCGTTATTCCCGTGAGGAGGAGAAACGTCCAGAACACCGGCAGCCCGTAGGCCACCATCGCCTCGAAGCCGTCGCGCGTCTGCGCGCCCGCCCAGATGAGGATCAGCATGATCGCCAGCTGCACGAGCAGCGCGTTCGCCGGCGTCGACCCGCTGTCGCGCCAGTTGCCGAGGAACCCGAACAGGCGGTAGTCGCGCCCCAGCGCCCAGTTGGTGCGGGCGCCGGTGAAGATCGCCGCGTTCATGGTGGTGAGCGCGGAAACGCACACCACCACCGCGATGAGCAGCGCCGCGTTGTCGCCCGCTACCGCCCGGACCGTGTCCACCGCGATCGCCTTCGACTCCTTCAGGCCCGCCAGGCCGAGCACGCGGTAATAGCCCCAGTTGACGACCAGGTAGAGCGCCGTCACGAGAAGCAGGCCGCCGGCGAGCACCTTGACCATGTTGCGGCGGGCGTCGCGCACCTCGCCGGCGAGGTAGGCGCCCTCGTTCCAGCCGCCGAAGGTGTAGAGCACGAAGATCATCATCAGCGTGAAGGCGCCGCCGCCGCCCGCGCCTGCGGCGGCCGGCTTGGGCGTGCCGCCGGCGAAGATCCCGGCCAGCGCGATGGCCAGCAGCGCGAGGATGAGGAGGATCTCCATCACCTTCTGCAGCGTCTTCGACTGCACCGTGCCGGCGAGGTTGAGGCCGGTGAGGAGCGCCACGCCGATCGCCGCCCAGAGGGCGGTGCTCTGCGCGCCGAGCGGGACGATCTGCGACGCGTACTCGCCGAACACGAAGGCCACGCCCGCGATCGCGCCGGTCTGGATCACCGTCATGCGCGACCAGGCGAACACGAACGCCGCGCCCTCGCCGAAGCCGCGCCGCAGGAAGGCGTACTCGCCGCCCGTCTCCGGGTAGCGCGAGGCGAGCTCGGCGTACACCAGCGCACCGCACAGGCAGGCGATGCCGCCGATGATCCAGGCGAGGAAGAAATGCGTGCCGCTCGCGGCGGCGCCGGCGACCAGGCCCGGCAGCTTGAAGATGCCAACGCCGATCACCATCCCGGCGACGAGGAACACCCCGTCGGGGACCGACAGCAGCTGCCTCGGCGCCGCGCTCACCGCGCCCGCGTTGCGTTCCATGCGTAGCTTCTCCTCTGGTTGCCGTCGGACACGGTCAGGGTGCCGGCGATGCGGTCCCCGGCGATGCGCCCCTCGAACAGGTGGTGCCAGGCGCGCGCGCCGATGATCCCCGTCACCACCACCTTGATCTCGTCGCCGCGCAAGCGGCTCGCGCGCACCAGCAGGTCGCGCCCCTGCGCTTCGGCGTCGATTTCCAGCACCTGGAATTTCTGCTTTATATGCATCTGCCACTTGCCACCATGGGATGGAATGCTGGAAAGCCACGTGCCCGCGGCCTGCGCCGGGACGACGTAGAGCTCGACCTTGGAGAGCCCGCCGAGGCCCACCGCCTTCTCCGGCGCGCGCATCTCGAGCTTCTCGTCGGCGGGCCAGTCGCCGATCTCGCCGTCGTGCGACACGATGCGCGTGCCGGGCCTGAGCGCGAGCAGGCGCGGCAAGAGCTTCCGGTTGAACTCCGGCAGCAGGTACATCGTCACCACGCTCGCCGGCGAGAGGTCCGTCTCGAAGATGTCCTGCTGGACAAACTTCGCGCGGTCCGCGACCCCTGCCCGCTTCGCGTTCTCGTTCGCCGCCGCCACCAGATCCGGGTCGATGTCCACGCCCATGCCGCGCGCGCCGCGCTTCGCCGCCTCGATGACGATGCGCCCGTCGCCCGAGCCCAGGTCGATCACGTAGTCGCCCTTCCCCACCTCGCCCATACGCATCATCCGCTCGACGATCTCCATCGGCGTGACCACGTACGGCACCGTGCCGTCGTCCCACGCGAACGCGGGAGCCTGGGCATGACTCAATGAAGAGACGGCAAAAAAGAAGAAGCCGATTGCTCGCGAATTCAAGGAAAGGCCCTGCCTGTAAAATCGGGGCCTGCGCCCCGGTAGCTCAGTGGATAGAGCAGCCCCCTCCTAAGGGGCAGGTCGCACGTTCGATTCGTGTCCGGGGTGCCAGCATAAGTGGTTGGCGGTTAAAAGTTTATCGTGTTTTCGAAACCGATAGCCGCAGCCTGTAGCCGTGCCTTTCGTCAACGAACTTTCTTCTGGCCTCCTTGCCGAAAGGAAAGGGTCGAGCGGGTAAAGAAGGCGCCGCAACCAATTCCCCCCTAGGGTTAGTGGAGATACGGTACACGGCAGCCGCTCGGCCCCCAGATGCCATGGCGGCGGCCAGATTTCGTGTCGAAGTTCGCGGCGATGTCGCCGTCCTTGTTCAAGAAGGCGCGCCCCTGTTCGATGAAACGAGCAAGGCACTGGCTGCCGTCATCGCGACTGCGCTCGAAATCGGCAGCAAGAAGATCGTCATAGATGCCCGGCTCTCAGACCTCGTCAATTACTACAACTACGT
>Ga0247825_10003099_pt1 | contig 10970 bp, 8 predicted proteins | sample 13C_Vanillin_Day_FD_194413 | JGI IMG/M metagenome (GOLD analysis project Ga0247825, IMG submission 194413) | Soil microbial communities from agricultural site in Penn Yan, New York, United States - 13C_Vanillin_Day48 | ecosystem: Environmental > Terrestrial > Soil > Agricultural land | place... | reverse complement strand
CCCATCGTGAACAGCTCGAGCAGCTCGCGACCGAAGTTCTCGTTCGGGTGAGCCTTGACGTTCTCGCCGTTGTCGAGATACACGAGCATCGCCGGATCCTTGAGAATTCCCACCAGCAGATCCCGGAACGTCCCGGACGCGTGGGCGCGGAACATCTCGTTCTGCTGGAGCATCATGCGATAGTCGCGCACTTTGTTTTCGCCGGTGGCGAAATGGCCGTGCCAGAAGAGCGTGAGCTTCTCCTCGAGCGGCCGCCGGCTCGCCAGCATGCGGTTCGCCCACCAGAGCCCGAGACGCTGTGTTTCGATGGAGTTGGCGTACAGGCCGTAAAAGAACTTGTCGACGACCGGTTGGAGACGCCGCTGCGCGCCTTCGGGCAGCAGCTTTTCGCCGAGCCCCTCGCCACGCTCCCTCGCGATGCGCACCGCCTCGGCTCGACTGGGTGGAAATGGGTCCATGCCCGGATCCCAGATGATCGACTCGTCGAACGGCTTCAGGTCGTTCGGTATCGACTCGTAGTCGACCAGCTCGTCAACCACCTGCCGTGGAGTCAGCGCAGCGAGTCGAGAAATCGCCGCGGGGTCGCCGCCAAAACCGGCGCGCTCGATGAGATGAGCCGCGCGTTCGTAGCTCCAGTCGGTTGCGGCGATCGGTGACAGGTCACCGGCCCAGCTGTCCGGGCCGGCGGCAATTCCGGGTACGGCCGCCATTCCGGCGGACACCGGAACCATGCGCGCCGTCACGCTCAGCCCCGCCATCACAAGGGCAGCCACGAAGAGACGACGGAACGAAGATCCGCCAAGGAGGACTGCAATCGCTCGGCAGGTCATTTGCATCCGACCTCCCGTCTTCCGCTCAACGCCGCGGCGTGTGTGTGATGAGCCGACAAACCCTCGAGCCTACCGGGCCGTACATGCCCAGTTTGCCGCGTCCTTCAGATCACCCGTGCCCTTGTACTGCGCGAACTGAGGGTACGGGCAGAGCGGCCGCCCCAGGCCAGACTGCGGATTCCTGCCCATGATCTGGTCGGGCACCGTTCCCTGCTCGCGCCACCGTTCTAACGTACCGATCGTGTCGAAAGAGTACGGTCCTGCCCCGCCGCGGCAGTGCCCCATCCCTGGGACCATGAACAGACGCACGAAATCTCCCTGGTCCTTCCCCATTTCGGCAAGAAGATTCTCGTAATAGAGGACCGTGTTCTCCGGGGTGATGCTCGTATCGCCCCAGCCGGCATACAGCAGCAGCTTCCCGCCCCGTGCCTTGAAGGCACGCAGATCGGGATCCACGGCGTCCACGAAGCCGACTTTGCTGTTGATAATCGGCATGTCCCGATCCAGATCGAAGGTCCGCCAGTCGTAGCTCGCGTTCTGGAATCCCCAGATCCGGACCGTGTCGCTGACCGTGAAGTCTGTAGTGCTCTGAAGCGCCGGCAGCGGATTGCCCAGCGCCTGTCCGGAGAAGATCAGCTCACCCTTGCTGTTCTTCAGACCGCCGTAGAAGGCCTCCACGGCTTGGAGCTGTGGCTTGGTCAGGCAGTTGTCCCCGTCCGCTCCTTTGCACAGCAGGCTCGAGAAATCGAACGAGCACTGACGCGGATTGTTGAGAAAGCCTTCCTTGAGCACGTCGCACTTGTTCATCACCGCGGCGTTCACCATCTTGGCTTTCGCTTCGGGAATCGCCTGGTCGGGGTGTCTGGCCAGATTGATGCGCCGCGCGGAGCCCGCCGTGTGCATCTGGATATGACGGTTCGCGAGGGCGCCGGCAATGATCCCATCGTAGTCCTCGGGATACCGCTGCGCCGCCATCGCCGCCTGACGCCCGCCGGTCGAGCATCCCTTGAAGTAGGAGTAGTCCGGCGCTCGATCGTAGAACGTCTTGATCAGCTGCTTCGATTGGACCGTCGTCTCATGCACGGCCCGGTAGGCGAAGTCGACGATTTTCTCAGGATGCCCGAGCGCGAACATGCCATTGGGACCGTCCGCGGCGGAGTGGCCGGTGTCGGTGGCCGCGGTCGCGTACCCGAGCCGCAGCGCGATCTGCATGTCACCGTAACCCTGAATCGATCCGGCAAAGCCGCCGTTACCGACGACCAGGAATTTTCCGTTCCAGTTGTCGGTCGGCAGCCAGAGCTCGGAGTTGATGTTGGAATCGGACGTCGGCTTCAGCACCAGCTTTACGCGGCAGTGCTGCGGGATCGGTTCCGGGGCTGGCGCCGGAGCTCCTTGCGGGGCGCCGCCACGACCGCCCGACTGCGCGAACGGCCCGGCCGGCACAACCTCTGCGCTGACAATCGTGGTCTGATGAAGAGCGATGTTGCGCAAGCCGTCGCAAGGGGTCGCTGCAGCGGCGGTTAGGAGCGCCAGACTCAGGCCTGCGAGCATGTGACCTCCTCGGATTCGAGCGGGTCAACTATACCCTATCGAAGGACGACGGACACGACGGCGAGGAGCAGCAGAAGCTCCGTCGCATGGAAGAGCCAAAGCTCGACGTGTCTGCTCTTTGCGAGCCGCTCAACGGTCTCCTTGAGCTCCTCGAGCTCGCGGACGTCGCTGACGGCCGCCACGAGAGAAGCCGCTGAGTAGTTGGTCGGTGGCGCTCCCCTGATCGCGGAATCGAGTCTGTGAAACCAGGTCTCGGCCCGCAGGTACCTGATCCGGCTCGCCTGATGATCTTCGGAGATCTGCCAGGAAAGCCGGTGGTAACCGATGAGGACCACCAGGAACACCAGAGCCTGAAAATCGCTGCCGGCCTCTTCGGTCGCCAGAATGGCCAGGGCGAGCATCAGCGCGATGCCGATCAGCTTCCAGATGATTGTGAGCGTCACAAGTTGTCCTCCATCGGACGCGTTCAGATAGTAGTATGTCCAATTTCACCAGGAGGTCCGGTATGGCGCCAAACGAGCTCGACATGTTCCTCAGCACCTGGGATCGCGAAGCAGAAAGCACGGTGAAGCTCCTCAGGGCGTTGCCGGCAGCGCAGTACGATTTCCGTCCCGACGCGACCGGCCGCTCGCTGGGCGAGCTGGCCTGGCATCTCGCGGAAGGCGACGCGTACATGAGCTACGGGATCGAGGCCGGTGGATTCGCCATGGACATGAAGCCGCCGAACATCGAGCGGCCGCGGACGGTGGAAGCGCTGGCACCTGGCTTCGAGCGGATTCATCGGGAAGCGGTCGCACGCATCCGCAAGCTGAAGCTCGAAGATCTCGACCGGTCGGTTGTGTTTTTCACACGTCAGCCAATGGCGATCCGAGACATCCTTTGGAGCGCGACTCTCCTTCACGGCGTTCATCACAGGGGCCAACTGAGCTTGATGTGCAGGCTGGCGGGCGGCATCACACCCGGAGTGTACGGGCCCAACCGCGAGGAGATGGCCGCGATGAGCGCAGGCGCGTGAGCCGACTCTTCGCGCGCGGCGAGTGCTGAACCCTCCCGACCTTCATCCCATGAAAAGCCCGCCATTGGCGTGAATGGTCTGCCCCGTGATGTAGCGGGCCTCGGGCCCGCACAGAAAGCCGACGAGCGCCGCGATTTCCTCCGGCCTGCCGCGGCGGCCGACGAGCGGAGCATGGGCAGCATGGTGAGCCGGCTCTTTCCCGGACGCGCGCCGCGTGTCGATCTGTCCGGGCACCACGCAGTTGACGGTGATGGCGTGAGGCGCGAGGTCGTGCGCCAGCGCACGGGTCAGGCCGGCGAGACCGGCTTTGGCGGCGATGACGTGAGCGCGGCGGGCGGCGCCCGTATATGCGGAAACGCCGCCGATGTTGACAATCGTGCCGCTGCCCGAGGCGATAAGGTGCGGCAGCGCCGCATGGATGCACAGGTACGCGCCGTCGAGGATGGTCCCCAGGATGGCCCGCCACTCGCGGTAGTCGAGCTCCGCGAAGTCCACCTCCCTGCGCACGGCGGCATTGTTCACGAGAATGTCCAGCCGACCGAACGCGTCGACCGCGGTCGCCACGAGCGTGGTGGCCCCGGCGGGATCGGCGATGTCGGCCATCGCGACAGCTGCGCGACCGCCACCCTTGCGAATCTCTTCAGCGACCGACTCGGCCTCTGCAGTCGAAGTGCGCGCATTCACCACGACGGCTGCGCCGGCGCTCGCGAGGTCGAGCGCGATGGCCCGCCCGATGTTGCGCGCGCTGCCAGTGACAACGGCGACGCGTCCCTTCAAGTCGTTGGAAGCCATTTCGCACTCTCATCATCGTCGCACACCGATTCAGGACCTTCCAGGAACCGCATGCTCACGCACGGAACTCGTGGAGCGCGTCCAGGTTCGGCAGCGAGAACAGATCCCGGGATAGATGAAGCAACCGTTCCGCCAACGCGGGGCTCCATCCACCGTGAATCGCGTTGTTCAGGAATTTCTTCTCCAGTTCCGCTCCCGAAAGCGGCTCCTGCTCGCCTCCGCGCAAATGAGGCTGACGGAATTCCCGCTCGGTGCCGTCCACGAGCGCGGCCCGCAGGTGACCCGAAAACTTTCGCGGATACTCGTCCTTCGGGTTGATCTGATATCGAATTTTCGCGGCCAGCTCCAGCACTTCGGGATCGTGAAGGCGCGTCTCGGTGAACTGGGCGAGGCCGGCGCTGCGCTCGAGGAAGCCCAGCGCCATGCAGAACGGTGTGCTGAACTTCGCCGCGTACGGCGTCGGAGGCCGGTGCTTGGCCGCGAGCGGCTCCCACAGCCGGTGCACGGTGCCTTCCCCAACCTCGCAAAGCATGCTCGCGATGTCGGCGCTCCGTATGCCGGCGTCAGCAAGCCTGATCGCGCAGTCGATGAACGGCTGCGTCATCGTGCCGCACGCATACGGCTTGAAAGCGATGGTCCGCATCGTCCAGCGGCTGCCAAGGCCGTCAAGCAGATGTTCGAAGTCAGGATTCACCGACGGCGCGAACGCGCGGTAGACGCCGTGCACACCCTCGAACACCGTGCGTGGTCCGACAAATCCGCCGCGCGCCATCAGGGCGGCGCGCACGCCCGACTGCGCGGCCCAACCGGCGTGCATGCGCTTGGTCCAGGTCCCCTCGGCCAGATACTCGATGATCCCCGACGCCATGCTGCCGGCGATGCCAAGCGCGGAAGCGAGTGCCGACGGCGGCAGGCGCAACGCCGAACCCACCGCGCCGGCTGCGGCCAGCGTTCCGAACACCGCCGTCGGATGGAACCCTGCCTTGTGCGTCGCTGTGGGCGCTACGAGGCTGAGACGGCACAGAAGCTCGGCCCCGGTCGCAATGCCGACCAGGAGCCTGTCGCCGCCCAGTCCTTCCCGCTCGCAGATCGCGAGGACCGCGGGCACCACGACGGCCCCCGAGTGCACCGGCCCGCCCTCGAATGTATCGTCGTAATCCTCGCCGTGCGCGGCGGTGCCGTTGATGAGCGCCGCGCCGAAAACGTCAAAGCCTCCTTCCCCGTCTTCGGCTCGGCGAGGCCGCAGGCGCTCGCCACCATGATGGCCAAGCGCCGTACAGGCGCCACCGCGGTCCACCGCGGCAAGGGTCGCGGTCACATAAGGTTCGTGGCGCGCCGCGATGCACAAACCAGCGACGTCTACAAACAGCCTGCGCGCGACCTCGACGACATCAATCGGGATCTCTTCCGGCGTCGTCGCCACAAGCCACGCTGCGACCTGCTCGGCGACGGTTGGATGGGTTGCTGGTCGGTGCGCCGTCATGCGGTCACGTCAGCGCCCGGTTCCAAAGGACCTCGTCGCTTTCGTTCACCGATGTGCCGCAGGACTGACCCGATGACGACGACGAGCGCGATCCCGAGGAGCCCAGCCGAAATCGGGTCGCTGAGGAACGTCAGATGGTCGCCGCTCGAGAGCGCCAGCGCACGGCGATAGTTCGATTCGACCATGAATCCGAGGACGACGCCGAGCACCAGTGGAAGCAACGGTACTCTGAAGTACCGCATCGCGTAGCCGAGGGCGCCAAATCCGAGCGCGAGACCCACGTGAAACAGGCTTGCCTCGATCGAGTACACCCCTGACACGACGAACGCGTAGATGAACGCCATGAGATAGGGCTTCGGCCGGTTCACCAGCCAGAGGCACGGCGTCATGATGAGGTACCCGACGATCACCATCGCGATGTTGGCTGTGAGAAGTCCGGCGTAGAGACCGTTGATGACTTCAGGGCTTCTGACGAACAGCATCGGACCGGGAATGAGGCCGTGCATCAGGAAGCCGCTCAGCAGGATCGCCGAGGAATTGGAACTGGGGATGCCGAGGCTCAACATCGGCACGAGCGCCGTGCAGGCCACCGTGTTGTTCGCCGCCTCCGGCGCGGCAATGCCTTCGGGTGAACCCTTGCCAAACTCCTCCTGGTGATGCGACCAGCGCCTCGCTTCGTTGTAGGCGAGGAAGGCCGAGACCGTGCCGCCTCCGCCGGGCATGATGCCCTCGAGCGTACCCATCACCGAGCCGATTAATTGAGGCCTGGCGATGCGTCGCCACAGCGCCAGGTTGGGGAAACGAATCCTCGTGCTCGGAGCCGCCGCCTTCTGTGAGCCCCCTTCCCCGCTCTGCGCCAGCAGCTCGCCAATCGCGAACAAGCCGACCATCACGAGGATCGGCGGAATTCCGGACAACAGCTCCGGGCTGCCGAAGGTGAAGCGGTTCAGTCCCGTGACGGGATCCGTGCCGACGGTCGCAATCATCAGCCCGAGCAGTCCGGCCATCAGGCCCTTGATCAACGAGTCGCCCGAAACCGAGGCGATGACGCTCAAGCCCAGCACGCCGAGCGCGAAGTACGACGTCGGTGTAAAGGCGAGAGCGACCCTCGATAACGGTCTGGTCAGCAGAACGAGCACGGCGAGGCCGAACAGGCCACCCACGAAGCCCGAGTACAGCGAGATGCCGAGCGCTTCGCCGGCCTTGCCCTGCTCCTTCATCGCGTACCCGTCGATGACCGTCGCCGCCGCGGCATTGGTTCCAGGCGTGCGGATGAGAATGGCGGGAATCGATCCGCCGTATTCGGCCCCGACGTACGTAGAGGCGAGCAGGACCACGGCAATCGTCGGCTCCATACCGTAAGTGAACGGCAGCAGGAGCGCCATGGTGATCGAGGGAGAAATGCCCGGCAGCGCGCCTCCCAGAATGCCCCACGCAACGCCGGCGAACGCAGCCGGTCCAATCGGCGTGGTGAAGATGTTCGCGAGGGCGTCGATCACAGCAGGGACGGCCAGAGTCCTGGCGGTTGGGCAATGCGCATCAGCAGAACGAACAGCACCCAGCAGAAAACAGCGCCTGACACGGCGACGATCGCGGCCTGGCGGTTCACAGCGCCACCCTGGTAGCGGGTGGTGGCGAAGATCAGCCCAGCCAGCGAGAGCAGGTAGCCGAGCCATGGCACCACCACGATGTAAAGGATCCCGATGATCAAAGTGCCCGTTGCCCGACGTGCCCGGGATGTCTCAGTGTCCGCCTTGATCCCGACCGCGGTGTCCAGCTTCTGCCGGACGGTGACCGTCAACGATCGCACGATCAGGATCAGTGCGAGCGCACCAAGCAGGATCGCGTACGTCGTCGGGAGACCCTGTGGACCGATCGAGTCTGCGAGCTGGCTCTCCGGGATGAGCCGGGCCATCCAGTAGTAGCCGATGCTGAGCGCCAGGGCCGCCGTACCGAACGCGAGATCCCTCTGCATTACTTGATGACGCCGGACCCCTTGAGGAACGCCTCGGTATCCTGGCCGAATTCATTCATGAACCTGACGTACTCAGCATGTGGGATGAACCCCGGCTGAAGGCCATTCGCTGTATACAGCTGCTTGTATGCGGGATCGTCGAGGAGCGTCGGAACAGCCGCCTCCCACGCGGCGATGACCTCGGGCGGAAGGCCTCGCGGGCCGGCCAGTCCTCGGAACTTGCGCACTGAAAGGTCGATGCCCTGTTCCTTGACGGTCGGGAGATCGGGGAACTGCGGCAATCGATCGTCACCGACCACTGCCAGCAGGCGAATCGCGCCCGCGTCGAGCTGTGCCCGGATCTCCTGAAGCTCGCCGATGCCCATGTCGAGGGTATGGTTCAACACGTTGATCAGCATGTCACCGCCGCCTTCGAAGGTAATGACGACCGGGATCACCATGGCCTTCTGCTTCAACCGTTCGAGCGTCTGACGCTCGAGCGAGGCGGGGTTGGCAGCGCCCCACTTTCCTCCTGGTGTGCGCGCCCGGTCGATAACGTCCCGCATCGTTTTGAACGAAGAGTCTGCAGCGGTGTAGAGCACCTCGGGGTCGAAGAAGAGATTCACCAGCGGTTCGAGATCCCTGAAACTGGCCGCCGGCTCGCTCAGAAGCGATGTGTAAACGAACGTCGGCGTCGTGGCGTACAGGATGCTGCCATCGGGCTTGGCGCTCGCGAGCGCCGCCATCGCCTTGGCGCCGCTGCCGCCCTGCATATTCTCGATGACGAAGGTGGGGCCCATGATCCTGGAAAGATAGGGCGCCATCTCGCGCAGGAAGACATCGCTGCCGCCGCCCGGACTCGAGTGGGTGACGAGCCGAACGACGCTCGCCGACTGACTATTCGGCGCACATGCGGTCAGTCCCAACACGAAGATTAAGGCTAATCTCGACATCCGACAGTCCTCGGTCGGGGCATCTTACTTCGGTTAAAACACTACTTTGTCACTTTGCGATTTCCGGCGCTGAAACCTCCTGTGTTCGCGAACGGGGTCGACGGCGCGGGAACCCCAGCCTATCGCTTACATCGCGCCGCTCCCACGTCCGCGAACACAGGACGTTTCAGCCCCGTTAACCGGTGTGCGAAGTGACACAGTAGTGGATAATGCCGTATCTCAGGTGCCCCTCACCACCGGCACTCGCCTCGGCCCGTACGAGATCGTCTCGCCACTCGGCGTCGGCGGGATGGGAGAGGTTTACCGCGCGCGCGATTCCCGGCTGAAGCGCGACGTCGCCATCAAGATCCTCCCCGAGACCTTTGCCTCGGACCCCGACCGGCTTTCCCGGTTTCAACGGGAAGCCGAAGCACTGGCGTCGCTCAATCACGCCAATATCGCCGCGATCTACAACATCGAGGAAGCGAACGGATCGCGTTTTCTGGTGCTCGAGCTGGTCGAGGGAGACACACTGGCTGACCGGATTCAGCGTGGTCCAGTGCCAGCGAACGACGCGCTGCAGATCGCGAAGCAGATCGCAGACGCGCTCGAAGCGGCCCACGAGAAGGGCATCATTCATCGCGATCTGAAGCCGGCGAACATCAAGGTCATGGCCGACGGCAAAGTCAAAGTCCTCGACTTCGGGCTGGCCAAGGTGTTCGAGAAAGACCCCGTCAGCGCCGGACTCTCCAATTCGCCAACCGTGGTCAGCGGGACGCTGCAGGGCGTCATCTTGGGCACGGCCGCCTACATGAGCCCGGAACAGGCGCGCGGGCACGCTGTCGACAAGCGCACCGATATCTGGGCGTTCGGCTGCGTCCTGTTCGAGATGCTGACCGGGCAACAGGCGTTTGGCGGAGCCACGGCGACCGATATCATTGCCGCGATCGTCAAGACCGACCCGGACTGGAAACTACTTCCTTCCACCGTTTCGCCAAGAACACAGGCTCTCCTGCGCCGGTGTCTGCAGAAAGATCCGAGGCAGCGGCGTCGCGAGATCGCCGACGCGCGGATCGAGATCGAAGAGATCCTCGCCGAAGGACCGGCCGCCCCTGTCGTGCCCGCATCGGCTTCCGCCAAAGGACGCTGGCGAGGGGCGATGGTCGCCGCCGCCGGTGGGGCGATCGTCGCTGGCGGGGCCTTCGTGTTGTTCAATCTCGGCGCGACGCGAGCCGACGATCGTCCCGCGTACGAATTCCAGATCGATCCGCCGGACAAGGCGATATTCAGCCTCAACACCCTCACAGGTGCGCAGGCTGTTCCCTATCCGGCGCTGTCACCCGACGGCCGGTATCTGGCGTTCATCGCCATTGGCGGCGAAGACCGAAGGCAGCTCCTTTGGGTGCGGCCGCTTGACTCGAAGGTGGCGGAATCGTTCGCCGGAAGCGAGGGGGCGACGGTTCCGTTCTGGTCGCCAGACAGTCGCTCCATCGGCTTCTTCGCAGGCGGCAAGCTCAAGACTGTGTCAGTTTCCGGCGGCCCTCCTCAGACGCTCTGCGATGTCGAGGCTGTCAACCTGACCGGGACATGGAACGACAACGACGTCATCCTCTTCAGCAGTGGTACCACCGGCACGATTTTCAGGGTGCCGGCTGCCGGGGGCGCGCCGGTCGCGGTCACCAAGCTGGATGCCTCCAAGGGGGAGACGGGGCATTGGTGGCCACATTTTCTGCCTGACGGCCGTCATTTCCTGTACTTCGCGCAAAATTCGAAACCCGAAGACCGTGCGGTGTACGTCGGGTCGCTCGATTCAGGGGAATCAAAGCTCGTTCTCAAAGGCACGACGGAGGCGTACTACACCGCGCCAGGCTACCTGCTGTTCATGCGCGGTCGGAATCTCATGGTGCAACCGTTCGATGCGGGCCTGCTGGAGCTCGCCGGCGACCCGTTTCCCATCGCGGATCAGTTGGCCGGCAATATCGCGAACGGCAAGCTCGCGCTGTCGGTATCCGACGCCGGCATCATCGCGTATCGAACCGGCCTCGCGGCAAATGACCGGCAGATCGCATGGCTGGATCGGGCAGGCAATCGAGTGAGCACGGTGGGCCCGGTGGGCAACTTCATCCAACCGGAGCTATCGAGAGACGGCAAGCGGCTCGCGATAGCCTTAGTGTTGGAGGGAGGCATTGATCAAGACGTCTGGTTGATTGACCTGGCGCGCGGTGTGCCCACTCGGTTTACGTTCGATCCGGCCATCGAATCTAATCCCGTGTGGTCGCCCGATGGCAGCCAAGTCGTATTCAGATCTTTGCGGAACGACACGACACAGTTGTTCCGGAAACTCTCCAACGGTGTCGGCAGCGAAGATCCGCTCCGGAACGTCGCGGGCATCGCGTTTCCGCTAGACTGGTCG
>Ga0247825_10003098_pt1 | contig 10971 bp, 11 predicted proteins | sample 13C_Vanillin_Day_FD_194413 | JGI IMG/M metagenome (GOLD analysis project Ga0247825, IMG submission 194413) | Soil microbial communities from agricultural site in Penn Yan, New York, United States - 13C_Vanillin_Day48 | ecosystem: Environmental > Terrestrial > Soil > Agricultural land | place... | reverse complement strand
GTTGCCGTGGCGTTCTGGTTCTTGTCTCTTTGCGGCGGGGGGGCGATGATCCTCATAGGACGGTTCGCGGCCCGAACGGGCTGGGCATCCAAGGGGCTGGTAGCTGTTGGCTGCCTCGGGGGGAGCTTCGCTACCGCGTGGACGTTGCTGCTGCCTATCCTGTCGGTCGCGCTGCTCGCGTTGACCATGCTCGAGACACCAGATGAGGTCGCGCTCCAGGGCTAGAGTGCGGAACCGGGCTCAGGTCGACCCGGGCCCGGCGTCCAGTCGGGAAGGTGGCCAACAGCGCGTCCTGACTATGGGGGTGACGGACTCGGGTCGGCGATGGAACCGGCTGGGCTACGCACCTCCGCGAAGCGCTGGCGGCTCCCGAGGATCAGGAACGAGATGACCGCTATCGAGATGCCGATACCTTCGACCCACAACCAGAAGACCAGCCCTCCTTCAGAGAGATCCAACGCCTCCCGGAGGATCGCGGAGATGATGATCATCGTGGTCCCGGCGATAGCTGCCCACACCGGAACGGCACTCGCTCCGTCGCGGTTCTCAGGGCTCAGCTTCAGGGCCAGGGGCACCAGCAGGGCCACTCCGAGCACCAAACCCAACAACAGATAGGTGTCGTTGACCGCGTTGTAGACCGATTCCGTGTGCCACACGGCAAGGCTGTTGCGCGGACACTCGCACGATTCCCAGTAGTAGGGCTGATAGGTGAGCGCCCTCGCCAAGCCTCCGACGAGCGTGAGAACGTATCCGGCTCCCACCAGCCAGGCTCCGAAGTGAGGTCGGATCCGACCATCCGGATACGCCAGGACCGAGTGCGCGAAGGTGGCTCGGAACACGCCTTCGAACATGATCGCAAGTCCCACCAGTAGCCCCTGGTTGGAGTCCTGGAGCTCCGGGATGTACCAGGCAGCTCCGGTCAGAGCCACCAGGACGCCGAGACGACCGGATCCTTTGGTGAACAGCCAGTAGCCGACCGCCAGGCACACGAGACCGACCACGATGTAGCGGGTCAACAGACTGGCTAAGGGGTCATTGTCGAGGGCCGTGATGACCCCGAGCACCCCCAGGACAAGACCGGCAATCACTACCCACGGGGTCAGACGCGAAAGGCTTCGGTCTGAGGTCCGGGAAGTCGACATCGCCCCACCCTAGGCGTGGGCATACCGGGCCGCAAGGTTGAGCGCGCTTTCCGGGCAACGACCAACCCGTTCGCATCACTCGTGCCAAGGTTCTGGTCGTTACCCCGGCCCACGGTGGCGAGGAGGCCATGTCCCGTGGTGCTCAGACGAGATCGTGAGCGGTGGGGCAGGAGACCCGACGAGGCTGGGTCTCTATCGATCCACCGCCGCGCACTCAGGGACGCCGGCGGCGTTGGCCGCGCTCAGCAACACGTCTTGCGTATCGGTCCCCTCGTGGTAGTCATCCTTGAACGTCTCGATGTCGCCGCTCGTAGCAGCATCTCCTGCTCGGTCGCGATCCGAGCGTGACTCGCTACTGCGCTCACCAGGTCCCCCCACGCCTCTTGTCCAGAAGGGGGCTGGCCAGCGCTTTCATCTCGCTCAGCCAGGTCTGAAACGTGACCGCCGTCTCCACTAAGAAGGGAGCGATCAGCGGGAGCTTCGACGGGTCTGGGGCGGTGGGGTTGAAGTCAGGATATGGGAAGGGTCCCTGCGCCCTCTTCACTAGCACGAGCAGACTTCGCGCCTGAGGCATGAGCGTCGGTGAGGCCCGAGCGGCGCCTCGAGCTCCTGGCTCAAGCGAGGCCGTGGGGTCGGGTTCGTGTCCGGCAGGCGGTGCACACCATACAAGGTTTCTTGTATGGTAGCCGCGTGACGAATCGGGCACGGTCTCAGACGGGAGAACCAGGGGTTCGGGTCGGCGGGCTCGCCGCGATGCGAGCGCTCGCCCACCCGACGCGGATGCGGATGGTGCACCTCCTGCGGAGCGAGCCGCTGTCGGCGTCCGAGCTCGCCCGCCGGCTGCAGATCCGGTTCGGCTCGGCCCAGTACCACCTCCGAACGCTCGAGCAGGCGGGCATCGCTCGCCGGGTCGACGAGCGTCGCAAGCGCGGAGGCGTCGAGATCCTGTTCGATGTTCCGCGCGCGCTCTGGGTCGACTACGACCCGGATGCGCCGACCGGGATGCGAGCGGCCGTACAGCGGGCGTTCCTCGCCGAGCTGGGGCGGCGCCTGGACGCCGCGGCGGCCGAGCCCGAGCCCGAGGATACGGACCGCGACGTGCTCAGTACCCGCGAGCTCGAGCTTCGGCCCGAGGACGTCCCGGCGGCGACCGAGGCGCTCCACACCTTCCTGCGTCGCCTCGACGAGCTCGCCCTCGATGGCCCGGACGCCGCCTCGCTCCCGTTCACGGCCTCGGTCCAGTTGTTCCGGATCCCGCGCTCAGCCTCGCAGCATCCGGAGGGACCCGGGAGCGACGAGTGAAGGCGCCGCCGCGGCCGAACCCGCTCTGGAGCTCCCCCGCGTTCCGACGCCTCTGGCTCGCGCGAACCGCGTCGCACGTGGGCGACGGCATCGCCCTCGTGGCACTCGTGCTCCTCGTCCAGGGATCCCAGGGGAGCGGCACGGCGGTCGGCGCCCTCCTGCTCGCGAGCTCCCTCCCCCGATTCCTTGGGCCACTTACCGGGATCGTCGCGGATCGGGTGGAGCAACGCACGCTGATGGTGGCTTGCGATCTCGGGAACGCGGCGATCTTCGCCGTGATCGTTGGTCTCCAACCGTCGTTCGGGTTGCTGCTGGTGCTCGTCGGGGCGTCCGCGACCCTCGTCACGTTCTTCGAGCCCGCCGGGCGAAGCGCGATCCCCTCACTGGTACACGTGAACGACCTCCTACAGGCGAACGCCTGGATGGGCACGTCGCTCAACCTGCAGGTCGCACTGGGGACGCTGCTCGGCGGGGCGCTCGTCGCCACCGTCGGCGTCCGCGGGGCGCTCGCGATCGATGCCCTGTCCTTCGTGGTCTCGGCCGCGCTCCTGATCGGTCTCCCGCCCTTGCGCGCCCAGTCGAATGATGCGCACGGGTTCCTCGCGTTCGGGAAGGAAGGCCTGCGGTTCGTGTGGCGGACGCGCATCGTCCGCACGTTCGTGATCGTGTTGTTCCTGGGCGTCGCCTTCGCCGCGGCGGACAACATCGCGCTCGTCTTCCTGGTGCGGGAGACGCTCGACGGAGGGCCCTTCGCCTTCGGGGTGGTGTCCGCCGTCTTCGGGGTGGGGATGATCGCGGCATCGGTCGGACTCTCGATCCGGCGGACGTCCCTCGCCGTGACCTCCCTGCTCCTGGCTGCGTGGTTGATGAGTGGGATCGCCACGATCGCGACGGGGGTCGCCCCGGCGATCGCGATCGCCGCCCTGGCGCAAGGGGTCGGTGGCTTGGGCAACGGCCTTCAGAACGTCGCCGCCGACACGCTGATCCAGCGGGCGGTTCCCCACGATCTGCTCGGGCGCGTCTTCGGGGTCGTCTCCGGCGCCGCCTTCGCCGGCAGCACACTCGCCTACGCGGCCGGCGGGGTCCTGCTCGACGTCACGTCGCCACGGAGCGTCTTCTTGATCGCCGGCTCGGGGATCCTGGCGGTGACCGCCGTCATGTGGGCCGTGATCCGCCGGGAAACGCGATCGGCGCCGTGAGTGCCGATGCGGCAAGAGGGTTGCCGCATACCCGCCGTCTGGCCTACTCTCCCTGCATCGGTTTCTGGGAGGAGCAATGTCGATGAGGACGGGCGGACGGAGGGTCCGGGTCGTGCGGTGGACCGCACCGGCCATGGCCGTCCTCATCGCCCTGTCGACGCAGGCGTTCGCGGCCACGACCGACCCCTTCTCCTCGCCTCAACTGTCGGGCTACGCCGCCGGGGGGGCCTCCGGCTGGTACGTCACGAACGAGCAACTCGCCCACACCTACACCTCGCGGACCGGCTTCGTGGAGCTGGTGCGCCCGACCGGCGTCCCCCGTGCCGAGGCCGACCTCACCCTGTCCACGGGGCGGGCGAACGCCGGCCTGACCGTGCTCTGGAAGGACCACAGCAACCACCTCTGGGCCAAGCTCGAGGTCTCGCCGGGCAACCCCAGCGGGATCATGACGATCGGTCGACGGCTCCGTGGGAAGACCACGAGCCTCCTCGTCGCGTCCAAGGGCGGGCTGGTACGTGGGGCCACGTATCACGTCGTGCTGCAGGTGTCGGGCGGCGTGTCGACCTTCACGGCCACCGGCGTGGACGTCTCCTTCTCCAAGGCGATCTCCTACCGACTCACCTCGAGCGATCTCGGCGCCTTCGGGACGGGCGGTTACGCGGGCGTCCGCGCCAAGTACCTGTACGACGAGGATGACGGCGGGAGTCGCTGGGACAACCTGACGGTGGGCTGAGCAGGCGAGCGCCGGGTCACGACCCTTCGCCGACCAGCGTCAGCACCCGTTCGAGGGATCGCCCCAGCGCCTGTGGGTCGTCGGCGCGCACGGTCACGTGGCCGACCTTCCGCCCCGGGCGGGGGGACTTCCCGTACAGGTGCACGTGGGCGCCGGGGATCGCCGCGATCGCGTCGGTCGGCGGAGCATCGCCGATCAGGTTCACCATCGTCGAGAGCCCCCGGAGCGTCGTCGGACCGAGCGGCAGCCCGCAGACGGCACGCACGTGCTGTTCGAACTGACTCGTCTCGGCGCCCTCGATCGTCCAGTGGCCGGTGTTGTGCACGCGAGGCGCGAACTCGTTGCCGAGCAGGGTCTCCCCCACCTGGAACAGCTCGATCGCGAGCACGCCGACGTAGCGGAGCTCGTCCATCACCGACCGTGCGTGGGCCTCAGCCGCCACGTAGAGGGCCGGCGGCACGGACGGCGCCGGCGCGCGGGTGAGCCGCAGGATCCCCTCGTGGTGCACGTTCTCGACGAGCGGGTAGCTGGCGAACGCGCCGTCTAGCCCGCGCGCCGCGACGATCGACAGCTCCCGGTCGAACCCCACGAACCTCTCGACGATCGCGGGCATCCCCCCGATCGAACGCCAGGCGTCCTCGGCCAGGAGCGGATCGCGGATCAGGGCCTGGCCTTTGCCGTCGTAGCCGAGCCGCCGTGTCTTGAGCACCGCCGGCATGCCGATCGTCGCGAGCGCCTGCTCGAGCGTGGCGAGCGAATCGACGGCCGCGTACGGCGGCACGGACAACCCCGCCGCGTCGAACAGTGCCTTCTCGGCGATCCGGTCCTGCGACGCCTCCAACGCGGCGGGCGGCGGGAGCACGGGTACCCGCTCCTCCACGAAGCGCGCCGCCTCGACCGGAACGTTCTCGAATTCGTAAGTGAGGACGTCGACCTGCGCGGCGAGCCGCGCGAGCGCCTCGCGATCGTCGTACGGCGCGACGATCGACGGAGCGACCTGCGACGCCGAGGAGTCGACGCCGGGGTCGAGCGTCACGCAGCGCACATCGAGCGGGAGCGCCGCGAGGGCGAGCATCCGGCCGAGCTGGCCGCCGCCGACGATGCCGAGCCTGATCGTCACGCCGACGGGTCGGGGTTCGCGAGCACGTCGCCGGTCTGAGCCTCCCGGAACGCCAGCAGCCGTTCGCGCACGCCCCCGTCGTGCAGGGCCACGATCGAGGCCGCGAGCAGGGCCGCGTTCACGGCGCCGCTCCGGCCGATCGCGAGCGTCCCCACGGGCACGCCCGCCGGCATCTGCGCGATCGAGAGCAACGAGTCCATCCCATGCAGCGCCTTCGACTCCACGGGGACGCCGAGCACCGGGAGGTGGGTCTTCGCCGCGGTCATCCCGGGGAGGTGGGCGGCTCCGCCGGCGCCCGCCACGATCACCTGTAGCCCTCGGTCGGCCGCGGTCGAGGCGTACTCGAACAGGCGGTCGGGCGTGCGGTGGGCGCTCACGACCCGGGTCTCGACCGGGACGCCGAGGGACTCGAGCGTCTCGACCGCGTGGCGCATCGTCTCCCAGTCGGACCGGGATCCCATGATCACGCCCACCAGCGGTTCGCCCATCGCGGGCAGTCTAGCGGCGTGTCGTTCGCGGCGGCTCAGTCGACGGGCGTGTTCTTCATGCGCCGCTCCCGGCCCATGTTCCCGACCAACAGACCGACCGCGGTCACGAGGTAGATCTGTCCGATCAGCGCCTCGGTCACGGCGATCATCCGCGGGAGATCCTGCACGGGCGTCAGGTCGCCGTAGCCGACCGTCGTCATCGTGATGAAGCTGTAGTACATCGTGTCAACCGTCGTAGCCTGCTGGATCTGCGCGAAGATCGATCCCCCCTGGGCGACCGACATGAACATATAGGCGGACGAGAACAGGAGCCCGAGCAGCAGGTAGGCGCAGAGCGCTCCGGCGAGCATCGACCAGGCGATGCGCATGTGCGTGCCCAAACGCCGGGCGATCGCGACGATCATCGCGAGGATCAGCAGGAACGACACCCCCGACGTGAACTCGTGGAGGCGCGTGAACTCGGCCGCCGAGGCCACCACCGAGCCCAGGAGCAGCACGGTCGCGCCGCCGAGCACGAACCGGGAGAGCCGCCGGGAAGCGCGCGAGGTCTTCATCGTGAACGCGAGCGTGGCGCCGAGCAGGAGCACCGACACCAGCTGACCCCAGCGGTTGTCGCCCACGGTCCCCCCGACGACCATCATCACGAAGATCAGGATCAGGAGGACCCCGTACTGGTCGGGCTCGCGTATCCGTTGGCGCAACGGTAGCTGTCGGCGCTCCCGGAGGATCTCCCGGACGTCGAACTCGGAGTCAGCGGGATCGGACGCCGTCGGCGGCTCGGCTGGCGGGGTCTGCTCGTTCATCGGTGCGTACTGTACGCCCGGCGAACGGCCCAGCCGTGCAGGGACGGATGCGTAGCGCCTGGACCACCGGCGCGAGTCTACGTTGCGTCGGCTGGTCTCGCAGTTGACCTACTTCTTCGCCTTGATGCTCTGGGCGGCTGCGGTGCTCGCCGTGATCGGCGGGATGCCGGAGCTGGGGCGATCATCGTGGTGGTGATCGTGAACGGGGTGTTCAGCTTCAGCCGGGAGAAACGTGCCGGCGAACCGCTCACCACCGGTCGATGGGGTCGTGCCGCTCGTGACGCCCTTTCCTGCTGGGCGGCGAGGAGGCGCGCAAGGCGATCGTGCGGGCGCGGGGCCGCGCCCTTTCAGCCGGTCAGCGCACGACGCCAGTCCCGCGGGACCTCGCCGTAGGTGACGTCGGCGGCGCCCAGCCATCGCGCCAGCTCGTCGATCGCCCGGCGCGCCGCGGCCCCGTGGGATGCGCCCGTCCCATCTTCGGCGTGCACCGCGGGCAGGTGGAGCACCCCGCTCCCCCGGTCGAGCTTCGCGTCCACGCGCCCGATCAGCCGGTCGCCGTGCAGGATCGGCAGCACGAAGTACCCCCAGCGCCGCTCAGCCTTCGGCACGTAGATCTCGAGCCGGAAGAAGAACTCGAACAGCGCCTCGGTGTGGTCGCGGTGACTCACCAGGTCGTCGAACGGCGACAGGAGCACGGTCCGTGGCGTCCACGGGATCCCGAGGAGATCGGCGTGTGCGAAGTACTCGCCGTCGAGGCCGTCGACGCGCGCCGGCACCGCGACGCCGTCCTTCACGAGCTCGGCGAGCACGCGCTCCCACCCCGGTGGGCGTCCGTCGAACGCCACGCCGAAGTCGCCGACCTTCGCGAGGCCGCGGGCGCGCAGCTGCCGCTCGACGATCTCGCGGGTGAGCTCGCGCTGCGACCGGTGGGTTTGGTCGGTCGGGAGACTTCGCTCCGTCAGGTCCCACAGCCGTTGTTGGCCGTCGCGGCCGACGATCATCACCTCACCGCGGTTCCAGAGCTCGTCGAGCATCCCCGCGACGTTGCGGCCGTCGCCCGTCCAGCCCCCGCTGTGATGCCCGGGGGCGATCCGATCCTCGAGGTCGCGCGCCCGCAGTGGACCCCGCACGCGGAGCTCGCGGAGCACGTACCGGCGGAAGGAGGCGTTCGCCGCCATCCATGCGGCAGCCTTCTGCCGACTCTTCAGGGTCCCCCTCGGCCCTCCGGTCGGATAGCGTCGCATCGAGAGACGGTGCACCCACAGGTCGGCGGTCGGCAGGATGTGCACCCAGTACTCGAAGAGCGACCGCTCGGTCCAGAGCATCCGCTCGAGCTCCCGCACGCGGAACGACGGCCCGAGCCGCGAGAACAGCACGAGGTGCTCGGAGCGCGCGACGGCGGAGGTCGGGTCCATCTGCACCATCCACAGGTCGTGGACCGCCTCGGCGATCGACGCAGGGCGCGGCCCGGCGAGGCGCTGACCATGCACGCAGAGCCGTCGCGCCGCGCGACGGTCGAGGACGAGAGGGCTGCGGGTTCCCGGCACGCCCGGAGTCTAGGTCGGAGCGCGGACAGGGAACCCGCGTTGGCACGTGCACGCCGTACGCTGCAGCGCGTGACCGAGAACCACACCCCACTGCATCCCGCGATCGCCCGGCTGCATGCCTGGGGCATCGTGCGCGGCGCGCTCCGCCTCTATCGCGAGGAACCGGTCCGCGTCGCCGTCTCGGCGCTCGTGGTGCTCGGGCCGGCCCTCCTCTTCAGCCTGCTGCTCGGCACCGTCGTGGATGCGGGACGCGACACGTGGCTCCACGGCCGATGGGTGGCCCTCGGGACGATATCGGCCTTCGCGGGCTTCCTCGCGACGCTCGGTCTGGTGATCTACGCCGGCCTGCTCGACGAGTTCGTCGGCGCTCGCATCCGAGGCTCGAGGCTCCCCTCGGCCGCCACCGCCGCGCGCGAGCTCCCGTTCGGACCGCTCGTGGTCGCCGACGTGGTGGTGGCAACGGCGATCGGCGTGTCCTCGGCGATCGGCGTGCTTCCCGGTCTCGTCGTGCTGTGCCTCGTGGCCGTGGTGGGCCCGGTGGTCAACATCGAGCGGGTAGGACCGATCGCCGGCGTGCGGCGGTCGATCGCGTTGACGTGGCCCCGTCTCGGCACGGTAGCGGCCGCGATGTTCCCAGCGATCGCGCTCGAGTACGCGGCGCACCGATGGTTCCTGCATCTTCGGAGCACCAACGCGTGGATCGCCGAGGCGGCCGGGGTCCTGTTCCTCGCGGTGACCTTGGGCGCGTTGCTAGGGCTGATCGAGGTCGTGCTGGCCTACGCGATGCTCGTGCGAGACCCGAGCTCGCGGATCGCTCGCGAGCTCGGCTCGGCCTCCGGAACCGCTACCCCGTGATCGCCTCCGCGAAGCTCTCGAAGTTGTCGACGTAGCGCTGCGCGTCGTCGTCGCTCATCGCGATCGAGGTGGTCCAGCTCTCCCACTTCGATCCGGGGCTCTTGAAGACGCCACGGTTCAGCTGCCAGAGCCAGGCGAGCTGCGGCACGCGATCGTCGATCTCCCAGAGGTCGCGGTACTCGCGGATCGGCTCGCTCCGCCAGTCGATCGAGCCCTTCGCGGCGAGCGTCTTCATCGAGGCCGGGAGCCGGTACTTGTCGATCACGTCCTCGCACCGGCGCAGGATCGCGTCGATCTCATCGAGCCGCGTGTAGACGTCCTTCGTCAGCACCTCGAGCACGTTCACCTTCGCGGCGGCCATCGTGAGCGGGTTCCCGTTGAAGGTGCCGACCTGGTCGAGGTCGCCGCGGAGGATCATGCCCATGGCCTCCTCGGTCCCGCCGATCGCGCCGCACGGCAGGCCGGCGCCGAGCGCCTTCGCGTAGGCCACGAGGTCGGGCTGGACGCCGAACGCCTCGATCGCGCCGCCCCACGCCACCGTGAAGCCGGTCTTGACCTCGTCGTAGGCGAACATCGCGCCGTTCGCACGGCAGACGTCCTTCAGCCGCCGGAGGTAGCCGGGATCGGGCAGGACCACACCGCAGTTCGTCATGACCGGCTCGACGATCATGCCGGCGATCTTCGGACCATGCTCGGCGAACACCCGCTCGGCCGCGTCGGCGTCGTTGAAGGGGACGTTCAGGACGGTGTCGATCGTCCCCGGGATCATGCCGGGCGTCTGCGGCACGGCGTTGGGCCGCTCACGCGGGCCGGCGTCCTCCTTGGACGGGAAGACGCTCACCATCAGGGCGTCGTGGTGGCCGTGGTAGGTGCCCTCGATCTTCAGGATCAGCGGACGGCCGGTGGAGGCGCGCATGATGCGCACCGCGTCTAGCGTGGCCTCCGTGCCCGAGTTGCCGAACCGCCAGTACGGCAGGCCGGTGCGCTCGGCGAGGTTCTCGGCCACGAAGAGCGCGTCCTCCGTCGGCTGCGCGAAGTGCGTGCCCAGGGCGACGCGCTTCTGCACGGCCTCGACGATCTTCGGGTGGGCGTGGCCCATCACCATGACGCCGTAGCCGTTGTGGTAGTCGACGTACTCGTTCTGGTCGATGTCCCAGACGTGCGCGCCCCGGCCGCGGTCGACGTAGATCGGGTGCGGCGGCCACGTCTGCCAGCTCGACGAGACGCCGCCGGGCAGGTGCGCCTTCGCCTCCTCGCGGTAGCTGAGGCTGCGCGCGTGTCTCCCGTCGAGCGAAGCGGTCTCTTCTTCGATCAGCTTCTCGACGAGCTGGATGTCGATCTCGACGGTCTCGGTCTGGCTCATGGTTGATCCTTCCGGGTCGGGTCGGCTCTCGGGCTACGACGGCGCCGCGGGCTCAGTCGCCGGTCACGGCGGTGGCGAACTCCGCGAAGTTCTCGACGTAGCGGGCGACATCGTCCTCGGTGTGCCAGACGGACAAAGTCCAGGTCTCCTGTTTGGTCCACGGGGACTTGAAGACGCCGCGGTTCTGCTGGAAGAGCCAGGCGAGATAGCTGATCCGCTCGTCGATGCCGACCGCGTCACGGTACTCGCGGACGGGCTTCGTCGAGTAGATCACCGAGCCTTTGGCGCCGACTCCACTCACGTAGGCGGGCAGGCCGGTCTCGTCGATCACGGCGCGCAGTCCTTTCTTCATCGCCCCGTCGATCCGGTTGAAGCCGTCGTACACATCGCCGACGAGCACCTCGGTAAGCGCCGCACGG
>Ga0247825_10003097_pt1 | contig 10974 bp, 10 predicted proteins | sample 13C_Vanillin_Day_FD_194413 | JGI IMG/M metagenome (GOLD analysis project Ga0247825, IMG submission 194413) | Soil microbial communities from agricultural site in Penn Yan, New York, United States - 13C_Vanillin_Day48 | ecosystem: Environmental > Terrestrial > Soil > Agricultural land | place... | reverse complement strand
CTGGCTCTACCGCTGCGCGAGCTCCGCGCAGCGGTAGAGCCAGTAGGCAAGGACCGTATCGCGGGTGGTCTTGCCGTTGCCATGGAACTCGACGAAGTGGCGGTTGGCTCCATCCGGCCGATCCTTGTAGCCGCCGGATGACGAATGCGGCTGGTACGCGGTGGCGCAGCCGGCGAGCAGCGCCGCCGGCAGGGCGAAGCGGGCGAAACGCGAGACTAGCCACATACCACGCGATTACGTCCCTGATGCTTGGCGCGGTAGAGCGCCTGGTCGGCGCGCGCGATGAAGTCGGCGGCGCTCTTGTCCTGGTCGAGCGAGAAGGTGGCGACGCCTGCGCTCAGGCTGACCAGCGGCCCGGCGCTCGAAGCCTCGTGCGGAATCGCAAGGGCGGCCACTTCCTGGCGCGCCTTCTCCACCACCTTGAGGGCGCCTTCTGCGGGGGTGTCCGGCAGGAGCAGCGCGAATTCCTCGCCGCCGTAGCGTGCGGCGAAGTCGGTGCCGCGGCGGCAGCTCCTGGCGATGGCGGCGCTGATCTTGCGCAGGCACTCGTCGCCGGCCGGATGGCCGTAGCGGTCGTTGTAGGCCTTGAAATGGTCGACGTCGCACAGCGCCACCGAAAGCGGCTCGCGCGAGCGCAGGGCACGCGCGATCTCGCGCTCGATCAGGCTGTCGAAGGCGCGGCGGTTGGCGATGCCGGTGAGCCCGTCCTGGTTGGCGAGCGTCTCGAGGCGCTGGTTGGCCGCGGAGAGCTCCTTGGACACGTCGACCAGCTTGCCGCGCATCTGATCCAGGCGCTGCAGCGCGCGGATCTTGGCGCTCAGCACCACCGGGCTCACCGGCTTCACCAGGTAATCGTCGCCCCCGGACTCGATGGCGCGCTCGAGGTGCTGGTCGTACTCGTTCGCCGACAGGAAGATGATCGGCAGCCATTCGTCGGGCTGGGCGGCGCGGATGCGCCGCGCCGTCTCGTAGCCGTCGATGCCGGGCATGTTCACGTCGAGGAGCACGAGGTCCGGCCGCTCGGCGGTAAACAGCTCGATCGCCTTCTCGCCGCTCTCGGCTGTGACCGGCTCGAACTTCATGGCGCGCACCATGGTGGCTAGCGCGGCAAGAATCGTGGGTGAATCGTCCACGATGAGGATCTTCGGCACTGCCAGCTCCCGACTAGTTGACGGTCGCGCCCGTGTCGCGGACCACCTTGCCCCACTTGTCGTACTCGGCGCGCATGAAGCGCTCGAGCTCCTGCGGCCCCATCGCGGTGGCGTCCACGCCGCCGCTGCGGAAGTTCTTCTGCACTTCCGCGTCCTGCAGAGCCTTGGTGATCTCGGTATTCAGCCGCTTCACGATGTCGGCCGGCATGTTGGCGGGGCCGGAGATGTTGAGCCACAGCGTCGCCTCGTAACCGGCGACGCCGGCCTCGGCGAGCGTCGGCACGTCGGGCAGCTCGCTCCAGCGCTTCGGCGTGGTGACGCCGAGCGCCTTCAGGCGCCCGGCCCGGATGTGGCCGAGCACGTTCGGGACGCCGGCGAACGACACGCCGACCTGGCCGCCGATCAGGTCCTGCATCGCCGGACCGCTGCCCTTGTACGGCACGTGGTTGAGGTCGATGCCCGCCATGGCGTTGAACAGCGCGCCGACGAGATGCTGCGCGCTGCCGTTGCCGGAGCTGGCGTAGTCGATCTTGCCGGGCTGCGCCTTGGCGAGCGCGACGAGCTCGCGCACGCTGTTCGCGGCGACCTTCTGCGGGTTCACCACCAGGGCGTAGGGCCCCGAGGCGATGAGCGCGATGTGGGTGAAATCCTTGAGCGCGTCGTACGGCAGCTTCTTGTAGAGGTGTGCGCTGATGACGTGCGGCGTGCCGGTGAGGAGCAGCGTGTAGCCGTCGGGCGGGGACTTCGCCACGAAGTCGGCGCCGATGGTGCCGCCGGCGCCGGGCTTGTTCTCGATGAAGAACTGCCGCCCGAGCTGCTCCGACAGGCGCGGCGCGAGCATGCGCGCCGGGGTGTCGGCAAATCCGCCCGGCGAGAGCGGCACCACGATGCGCACCGGGCGCGTGGGGTAGCTCTGGGAAAACGCGGTCGTCGCGACTGCTGCGAGTAAAGCAAAAAGGATCTTTTTCATCCGCGGTACACCGGTTCTGGGAGAGTGAAGAAGGAATGCAGGATGTGGTAGACGCCCATGTAGTTCTTCTGCTGGAAGCTCGCGTGCGAGATGCCTTCCATGACGGCGAACTGCTTGTCCGGGTGCGGCAGCAGGGCGAAGAACTTCAGGAGATCCTCGATGCTCGCGATGCCGTCGTGCTCGCCGCGCATGACGATGGTCGGAACGTCGATCTTCGCCGGATCGACCAGCGGCAGCTTCGAGCACATGTCGACGTAGGTGCCGGTCGGCACCGAGTCATCGTAGGCGAGGATCGCGGTGGCGAACGCCTCGATGGTGGCGGCATCGGCGGTCTCGGGATGGTCGCGCTCGAACACGCTGCGCACGAACGCCCGGTCGATCGGGCGCCGGTTCCTGGCCTGGAACTCGGGCAGGCGCTTCCTGCGCTGCTCGAGGGTCGGGCTGCCTTCGCCGGTCCAGACCATGGCGTCGAGCGCAAGGCGCGCCACGCGCTCCGGATGGCGCTGCGCAAACAGCGCCGCCTTGAGCGCGCCGGAGGAGATCCCGTAGAAGAGGAGCTTCTTCGCCCCCGTTTCGCGCAGGATGTAGCTCGAGCCGGCTTCGAGATCGTCGGCGCCGGTCGAGATGTCGAAATTGATCGGGCGCGACTTGTCGGAGGCGCCGTAGCCCTCGTTGTCCATGGTCCAGGTGTCGAAGCCGCGCTCGGCGAACCACTCCATCGCGGAGGAGTAGGGCCGGCCGGGCACTTCGAGGTCGAAGGTCGGCCGCCCGGACATGGACGAGCCGTGCACAAAGAAGATCGTTCCCTTCGGCTTGGCCGCCGCCGCGGGCTTCTGCCAGAGGAAGAGCTTGACCTCCCCCTTGCGGGTCCAGTGTTCCTTGCCTTTCATTTCGCTGAGCGTTCCTTCGGAGCGGGGGTTCAAGGGGCCGTACTTTAGCGCTATAGCGAGGATTTTGTGCAAGAATCGGTCGCCTTCCAAGGAGGAGGAGCGGGCTTTTGAGCACGGCTCAAGACGGCGCGGCGGACACGTTTCCGAAGCTGCTGATGCGCCACGCGCGCGAGCGCGGCGCACGCGCGGCGATCCGGGAAAAGGACCTCGGCATCTGGCAGACCTGGACCTGGCGCCAGCTCGCCGACGAGGCGCGCACGCTCGCCGCCGGCCTTGCCGCCGAAGGCCTGCGCCGCGGGGATCATTTCGCGCTGGTGGGCGACAACCGGCCAAGGCTCTATGCCGCGATGGCGGCGGCGCAATGCCTCGGCGCCATCCCGGTGCCGCTCTACCAGGACGCGGCCGCCGCGGAGATGGCTTTCCCGATCCAGAACGCAGAGATCGCGCTCGCCTTCGCCGAGGACCAGGAGCAGGTCGACAAGCTGCTCGAGATCCTGCCGAGCTGCCCCACGCTCAAGCGAATCTACTTCGACGACCCGCGCGGCCTGCGCCACTACGGGCAGCCTCAGCTCGCGCCGTACGAGAAGCTGCTCGAGCTGGGACGCGAGCACCAGCGCCGAGCCCCCCAATTTGTGGATGAGGAGATTGCAAAAGGGCGACCCGGCGACACGGCGGCGATGTTCTTCACCTCCGGCACCACCGGCGTGCCTAAGGGAGTGGTCCATACCCACGGCAGCCTGATCACCCCGGCGCGCACCGCGGCCGAGCTCGATGGCCTGGGCGAGGACGACGTGGTGCTCGCCTACCTGCCGCCGGCCTGGATCGGACAGAACATCTTCTCCTGCGCGCAGGCGCTCGTGCGCGGCTACTGCATCTGCTGCCCCGAGTCGTCCGAAACCGTGATGACCGACATGCGCGAGGTGGGGCCCACCTACTATTTCGCCCCGCCGCGAGTGCTGGAAAACCTGCTCACCCAGGTCTCGATCCGCATGGAGGACGCCTCCCGCGTGAAGCGCTGGCTCTACCGCTACTTCATGGACATCGCCGCACGCGTCGGCGGCGCGCTGCTCGACGGGCGGCCGGTCGGCCCGCTCGACCGGCTGCTCTACCGCATCGGTGACCTCACGCTCTACGGCCCGCTGCGCAATGTCCTCGGCATGAGCCGCGTACGCGTGGCGTACACCGCGGGCGAGGCGATCGGGCCGGATCTGTTCAAGTTCTTCCGCTCGATCGGCATCAACATGAAGCAGCTCTACGGCTCCACCGAGACGGCGGTGTTCGTGTGCGTGCAGCCCAACGGCCAGGTGAAGCCCGACACGGTGGGGCCGGCGGTGCCCGGCGTCGAGTTGCGGTTCAGCCCCGGGCGCGAGCTGCTCATCCGCAGCCCGGGCCTGTTCCGCGGCTACTACAAGAACCCGCAGGCCACCGGCGAGGCGCTCGACGCCGAGGGCTGGTTCCACACCGGCGATGCCGGCTACTTCGATCCCGACGGCCACGTCAAGATCATCGACCGCGTAAAGGACGTGGGCGCGCTGTCGGACGGCACCCTCTTCGCCCCGAAGTACCTCGAGAACAAGCTCAAGTTCTTTCCCTACATCCGCGAGGCGGTGTGCTTCGGCCACGGCCGCGGCAGGGTGTGCGCGTTCGTCAACATCGACCCGGACGCGGTCGGCAACTGGGCCGAGCGGCGCAACCTGGCGTACTCGGGCTACACCGATCTCGCCTCGCGCGACGAGGTGTACCAGCTGGTGCGCGAGTGCGTCGAGCGCGTGAACGCGGACCTCGCGCAGGAGCCCGAGCTCGCCGCATCCCAGATTCACCGCTTTCTCATCCTGCACAAGGAGCTCGATGCGGACGACGGCGAGCTCACGCGCACGCGCAAGGTGCGCCGCGGTTTCATCGGCGAGAAGTACGCGAGCCTGGTCGAGGCGCTGTACGGCGGGCGCGACAGCGTGCACGTCGAGGCGCAGGTGCGCTACGAGGACGGCCGCACCGGGGTTTACTCTGCCGAATTGAAAATCAAGGATGTAAGAGCGTTGCCGATCAAGCCGGAGCGCAAGGCGGCGTAGATGACGGCGCCCGAAACGCACCTTCAGCTTCAGCGCCGCGAGGTCGGCGAGGTGATTCTCGCGGTCGAGGGCGTTTCGCTCGCTTTCGGCGGCGTGCGGGCGCTGCAGGAAGTGTCCTTCGACGTGCGCAGCCACGAAGTGCGCGCGATCATCGGGCCGAACGGCGCCGGCAAGTCCTCGATGCTCAACGTCATCAACGGCGTCTACCATCCGCAGCGGGGCCGCATCCGGTTCAAGGGGCGCGTCTTCTCCGACATGGATCCGCACGAGGCCGCCGTGCTGGGCATCGCGCGCACCTTCCAGAACATCGCCCTCTTCAAGGGCATGACGGTGCTCGACAACATCATGACCGGGCGCAACCTGCGCATGCGTGCCGGCATCCTTGCGCAGGCGCTGCGCATCGGTCCGGCCGAGCGCGAGGAGATCCGCCACCGCGAGCATGTCGAGCACATCATCGATTTCCTGGAGCTGCAGGCGTACCGCAAGACGCCCGCCGGCCGCCTGCCCTACGGCCTGCAAAAGCGCGTCGATCTCGGGCGCGCGCTGGCTTCGGAGCCGCAGATGCTGCTGCTGGACGAGCCGATGGCGGGCATGAACCTCGAGGAAAAGCAGGACATGTGCCGCTACATCCTCGACGCCAACGACCAGCTCGGCACCACGATCGTGCTGATCGAGCACGACATGGGCGTGGTGATGGACATCTCCGACCGGGTGGTGGTGCTCGACTACGGCCGCAAGATCGCCGACGGCACGCCCGACGAGGTGCGCGCCAACCAGGCCGTGATCGAAGCCTACCTCGGAGCGAGCCATTGACCGGCACGCTTAAGCGCCACGCGCCGATCCTTACCCTGGGAAGCCTTCTCGTGGTGGGATTGTTTGCTCCGCTCGCGCTCAAGCTCTCGGCGCCCGGGTTCTGGCTCGAGGTGCTGCTCGGCGGCCTCATGGCCGGCGTGCTCTATTCGCTGGTGGCGCTGGGCTTCGTGCTCATCTTCAAGGCCTCGGGCGTGTTCAACTTCGCGCAAGGGGCGATGGTGCTGTTCGCCGCGCTCGCGGTGGCGCGCCTCTCCGAGCGCATGCCGCTGTGGGCAGCGATCCTGATCGCGGTGGCCATCATGGTGGTGCTCGCGATGCTGATCGAGCGCCTGGTGCTGCGCCCGCTCGTCAACCAGGAAGGCGTGGCGCTGCTCATGGCCACTCTCGGCGTCACCTACTTCCTCGACGGCTTCGGCCAGACGGTCTGGGGAAGCGACATCTACAGCATCGACCTTGGCATCGCGCGCGAGCCGGTGATGATCCTCGGCGAGTGGATCCAGGGCGGCATTCTCATCAATCGCGACGACGTCGCCGCCGCCGTGGTGGCGGTGCTGCTGGTCGGCGCGCTGGCCCTGTTTTTCCAGAAGACCGCGACCGGCCGGGCGCTGCGCGCCGTGGCCGACGACCACCAGGCGGCGCAGTCGATCGGCATCCCGCTCAACCGCATCTGGGTCATCGTCTGGTCCGTGGCCGGCGTGGTGGCGATCGTCGCCGGCGTGATCTGGGGCGGCAAGCTCGGCGTGCAGTTCTCGATCTCGCAGGTCGCGCTGAAGGCGCTGCCGGTGGTGATCCTGGGCGGCTTCACCTCGATCCCGGGCGCCATTCTCGGCGGGCTCATTATCGGCGTGGGCGAGAAGATGGCCGAGGTGTTCCTCGGCCCGCCGCTCGTGAAGATGTTCGATCTGGCCGGCGGCGGCATCGAGAACTGGTTCGCCTACATGCTGGCGCTGCTGTTCCTGCTGGTGCGGCCCGAGGGGCTTTTCGGCGAGCGCCACATCGACCGGGTTTGAGACCATGATCTACCGCGAGAACGGGCAGTTCAAGTCGACCTACCGCGCGGACCTGCAGATGCTGCCGATGCTGCAGGACCGCGTGTTCATGGCCGCGTTCGTCGCGTTCGCGTTCCTGGCGGTGCCGTTCTTCGCGAGCAACTACCTGTTCCTGTCTCTGCTGATCCCGTTTCTCATCCTCACGCTCGCCGCGATCGGCCTGAACCTGCTGGTGGGCTACTGCGGACAGATCTCCATCGGCCACGCCGCCTTCATGGCGGTGGGCGCGTATGCCGCGTACAACCTCGTGCTGCGCGTGCCGTGGCTCAACTTCCTCGTGGTGCTGGTGCTCGCGGGCTTCATCGCGGCGGCCGCGGGAATGCTGTTCGGCATCCCGAGCCTGCGCATCAAGGGGCTTTACCTCGCGGTCGCCACGCTTGCGGCGCAATTCTTCACCGACTGGCTGTTCGCCCGGGTGAAGTGGTTCACCGACTATGCGCACTCGGGCTCGGTGTCCCCTGCGCCGGTGGAGCTCTTCGGCTGGCGCGTCGACACGCCGGTCGAGAAATATCTCTTCCTCCTCGGCGTGCTCGTGGTCTTTACCCTCCTCGCGAAGAACCTGACCCGGGGCCACCTCGGCCGGGCGTGGATGGCCACCCGCGACATGGACGTGGCGGCGGAAGTGATCGGCATCCGGCCGATCTACGCCAAGCTCACCGCCTTCGGCGTCAGCGCCTTCTACTGCGGGGTCGCGGGTGCGCTGTGGGGGTTCGTGCACCTGGGGTCCTGGGAGCCGCTCGCGTTCAACCTTACCCTTTCGCTCAACCTGCTCTTTATGATCATCATCGGCGGGATGGGCTCGATCCTCGGGGCCTACTACGGGGCGGCCTTCATCGTGGTGCTCCCCATCCTGCTCAACCAGGTGCCGCAGTGGCTGGGGGTGCCCCTGTCCACCGCGACGGCCTCGCACCTGGAGTTCATGATCTTCGGCGCGCTGATCGTTCTGTTTCTCATTCTGGAGCCGCACGGCCTCGCCCGGCTGTGGGCGATCGGCAAGGAGAAGCTGCGGCTCTGGCCGTTCCCGCATTGACGGGGCTATGATGGAAGGTCTTTTTTCGAGGAGGATACCCATGACGTTCAACCGCAGGTCAGGCCTTGCCTGCGCGCTGCTCGCGGCCGCGGCATCGGCCCTGGTCAGCGAGCCCGCGTTTGCGCAGGCGAAAGAGCAGTTCTTCCCGGTGCTGGTGTACCGCACCGGCCCCTACGCGCCGAACGGCGTCCCGTTCGCCAACGGCTATGTTGACTACCTGAAGCTCGTCAACGCGCGCGACGGCGGCATCAACGGCATCCGCGTCTCCTTCGAGGAGTGCGAGACCGGCTACGCCACCGACCGCGGCGTGGAGTGCTACGAGCGCCTGAAGGGCAAGGGGCCCACCGGCGCCACCGCGTTCCATCCGCTGTCGACCGGCATCACCTTCGCCGTCACCGACAAGTCGTTCAACGACAAGATCCCGATCATCACCGGCGGATACGGGCGTGCCGACTCGGTGGACGGCACGGTGTTCGGCTGGAACTTCCCGCTCGGCGGCACGTACTGGGACGCCGCCGACATCCTGGTGCAGCACGTCGGCAAGAAGGAAGGGGGGCTCGACAAGCTGAAGGGCAAGAAGATCGCCCTCGTGTACCACGACTCTCCCTATGGCAAGGAGCCGATCGCGCTGCTGCAGGAGCGCGCCAAGATGCACGGCTACGACCTGCAGCTCCTGCCGGTCACGCATCCGGGCGTGGAGCAGAAGGCCACCTGGCTGCAGATCCGCCAGAACCGCCCCGACTACGTGTTCCTCTGGGGCTGGGGCGTGATGAACTCGACCTCGATCAAGGAGGCGATCGCCACCGGCTATCCGCGCGACAAGATGTACGGCGTGTGGTGGTCGGGCGCCGAGCCCGACGTCACGCCGGCGGGCGATGGCGCCAAGGGCTACAACGCGCTCGTGTTCCTTGCGCCGGCGGGGCAGGGCCAGGTGCACAAGGACATCGTGCGCCACGTCTACGACAAGGGCCAGGGCGCCGGCAAGAAGGAGGAAATCGGCGACGTGCTCTACAACCGCGGGCTCACCGCGGCGATGATGACGGTCGAGGCGGTGAAGCGCGCTCAGGTGAAGTACGGCAAGAAGCCGCTGACCGGCGAGCAGGTGCGCTGGGGCCTGGAGAACCTCTCGATCGACGAGGCGGCGATCAAGAAGCTCGGCTTCACCGGCTTCATGACGCCGGTCAGCACTTCCTGTGTCGACCACGCCGGAGCGCGTACCGCCACGATCCACACCTGGGACGGCAAGAAGTGGAACCTGCAGAAGGACGTCTACGTCGCCGACCAGTCGATCATCAAGCCGATGATCCGCACCTCGGCCGAAAAGTACGCGCAGGAGAAGAAGCTCACCAAGCGCGATTGCGCGAAGGAAAGCCAGTAGCAGTTCATTAAGCAGACAACCCCGCCCCGGGTGCTCGCCCGGGGCGGTCGTTTTCGGGGGCGCAATGCTGTCGGTGAACGGCATCGAGGTGATCTACAACCACGTGATCCTCGTGCTGAAGGGCGTGTCGCTCGAGGTGAACGAAGGCGGCATCGTGGCGCTGCTCGGCGCCAACGGCGCCGGCAAGACCACCACCTTGAAGGCGATCTCCAATCTCCTGCGCGCCGAGCGCGGCGAAGTCACCAAGGGCTCGATCAGCTTCCGCGGCGATCGCATCGACCAGCTCAACCCTTCCGAGCTGGTGAAGCGCGGCATCTGCCAGGTGATGGAGGGGCGCCACTGCTTCCAGCACCTCACCGTCGAGGAGAACCTGCTCACCGGCGCCTACACGCGCGGGTACCGCGGCGACGGAATCGGCGACGACCTGGAGAAGGTGTACCGGTACTTCCCGCGCCTGAAGGAGCGGCGCCACTCGCAGTCGGGCTACACCTCCGGCGGCGAGCAGCAGATGACGGCGATCGGGCGCGCGCTGATGGCGCGGCCGCGCATGATCCTGCTGGACGAGCCCTCCATGGGCCTCGCGCCGCAGCTGGTCGAGGAGATCTTCCAGATCGTGCAGGAGCTCAACCGCAAGGAAGGCGTGAGCTTCCTCCTCGCCGAGCAGAACACCAACATCGCCCTGCGCTACGCGCACTACGGCTACATCCTGGAGAACGGCCGCGTGGTGATGGACGGCGAAGGCAAGTCGCTTGCCGAGAACGAGGACGTGAAGGAGTTCTACCTCGGCTACTCGTCCGGCGGCCGCAGGAGCTTCCGCGACGTGAAATCCTATCGGCGGCGCAAACGTTGGCTCTAGAGCATTTTGACGAACTGGAGCACCGCAAGCCCGAAGCGCGCGAGGGTGCGCTCTTGGCCGCGCTGCCCGCCCATCTCGCGCACGCCAAGGCGAACGCGCCCGGCTTCGCGCGCATCCTGAAGGACGTTGAGCCGCGCGAGATCACCAGCCGCAAGTCCCTCGCCGGCCTTCCGGTCACGCGAAAGTCCGATCTCCCGGTGCTTCAGAAGCAGGACCCCCCTTTGGGAGGTCTCAACGCAACACCGGTGGAAAGGCTCGCCAAGCTCTTCGTCTCGCCAGGTCCGGTCTACGACCCCGAAGGCCGTGGGCGCGACTGGTGGCGCACCGCGCGCGGTCTCTTCGCCGGCGGCTTCCGTGCCGGCGACCTCGTCCTCAACACCTTCGCCTACCACTTCACGCCGGCCGGCTCGATGCTCGAATGCGGGGCGGCGGCGCTGGGCTGCACCGTGATTCCCGCCGGCACCGGCCAGACCGAGATGCAGGTGGCGACGATCCGCGACCTCGCGGTGAACGGCTATGTAGGGACGCCGTCGTTTCTCAAGCTGATCGTCGAGAAGGCGGACGAGCTGAAAGGCGACCTGTCGTCGCTCAAGAAGGCGCAGGTCGGCGCCGAATACCTGCCCCCGGCCGTGCGCAAGGCGATGCAGGCGCGCGGCATCGCGGTCACGCAGCTTTATGCAAGCGCCGATCTCGGGCTCATCGCCTACGAGTCGGCCAACCCGGACGGCAGCGCGAACGAGGGCATGATTCTCGAGGAAGCGCTGATCC
>Ga0247825_10003096_pt1 | contig 10975 bp, 9 predicted proteins | sample 13C_Vanillin_Day_FD_194413 | JGI IMG/M metagenome (GOLD analysis project Ga0247825, IMG submission 194413) | Soil microbial communities from agricultural site in Penn Yan, New York, United States - 13C_Vanillin_Day48 | ecosystem: Environmental > Terrestrial > Soil > Agricultural land | place... | reverse complement strand
GACATCTTAGCGGCAGACTGCGCAGGTCTTCATGCACGTGGCGAACGCGGGGGCGGCACGCAGCTGGTCGCACGCGCCGGCCACGGTCGTGGCGCATCGGTCGACGAGGGCGGAGTCGCACGTTCCCGTGCAACATGCATTGATCTCCGGCTGGCAGCTCGCGCGAAGGCAAGCGCCGCATGTCGTGTCCTCGCCGTCGAAGCGGCAGCGCGAGTAGACCTCTTCGGGGACGTCGACGAACAGGACGCATCCCGTCATGGCGCCGACGAACACGACCGCCCCGTACCTCATCACGCGCCACTCTTTAGCCGCTTTGCCTGCTGTTTGCGCGGGCGTTCGCGCCGTGTCATGTAGCGCCGCTGAGATGCGTGCGGTTCGATGGATGATGGCGGCGGCCCTGCTCACCGCGTGCAGTGAGGTGAGGTACGTTCACGAGCCGCCGCCCGCCGAGCCCGCTACCAGCGCGGCCCCGACCGAGCCGGAGAAGGACGCGGCCCCGACCGAGCCGGAGAAGGACGCATCGAGCCCGGAGCCACCCGGCACCTGTCCGGCGCCGCCGCCTCTGAGCGATCCGGCGTGGAAGGAGCCGCCGATGCCGCGCGACGTGTGCACCGCCGCCGATCTCTCGTACATCGCCGGCATCAGCGGCCCCACCGCCACGTATCAGGACGTCGCTGACAAACTCGCCTCGCGCAACGCGGCGTGCTCGGAGTGCGTCTTCTCACACGACGTCGACGTTGCGTGGGGCCCGATCGTGTTCGTCGGCCCGGCCACGAAGGGCCGAGCGTTCGTGAACATGGGCGCGTGTTTCGCCCGCGTCGAAGGCGGGAGCATGACTTGCGGGCGCGTCATGCAGCAGATGCAGCTCTGCGTCGAGTCGGTCTGCGACGAGACCGCGTGCGCGGACAATGACAAGCGCCAGCTCTGCGCGAAGGACACCGCGTCCAACCCGAACGAGTGCGGGCGCTACGACGTCAACCGCGCCTGCGGTGGGGCCTCGAGCTATTCGAGCCTCGTCACCGTCTGCCGGACCGGCTTCGACGTGATCCGCGCGCTTTGCGGCGGCAAGGAGTGATCCGCGGAACACGCCGTCGTGGCCATCTACCGACAGGTAGGAAGATCCCCCACCTTGCTCTCCAGAGCCCTCACGTGATCGTGTAAATTCAAAGCGTTGCGCCCACATTGCGGGCGGTATCGCCCTTGCTTTGCGCGAGGCATGCGGTTCCAGCACGTCCTCCTGTCTCTCGTCGCGGTACCCGTCGGACTCGCGTGCGGGGGTGCCTCCTCGAGCACCGGAAGCGCGGAACAAGACGACACGGGCTGGCTCGGCGACACCTCGTTCGAGCTCGGCGGAACGATCGCCTCGACGGTCACGCAGAAGGCCGAAGGCGAGTGGGCGGACCTCGCGACGAACGAGGAGCTGCAGATCGCGCTCGTGGATGCGCAGTGGAAGTTCGCAAAGAACCGCCTGAAGAAGGTCGGCTATCACCTGAACCAGCTCGCCGATACCGTTCGCGTCACGAACGTGAAGACCGAGGGAGATCTCGTCTCGCTCACGTACGAGGCGAAGGTCGATCTGCTCCGCGAGCTCGCATCCGGTCAGAACGCGCCACCGACCCTCGAGCAGCTGGACCAGCGATCCGTCGCCCTGAAGCTTCCCGTGCAGCCGCTCCGTGCATTCGCGGACGCACGCAGTCGATGCGTCGACACGCGCGATGGTGTGCCCGACGGCGAACGGAACTTCTACTACTACTTCGACGTCGACGCGCCCGGTTGCGAGCTCCCGACCGTCTCGGTCAATCTCGACGTGACCGAGGTGTACCCCCGCCAGATTGCCTTTCCAGAATACGACCAGCTGCTCGCGACCGATATCGGCGGCAAGAAAGGATTCCGCGCAGCCCTCGTGCCCGCGACCGGCGACTACGATCCGATGAGCCGCTTCGACGCACACAAGCGAATGCTCGAGACGGACCTCCGCCTGCGCGGCGAGCCCGTCGAAGGGGGAAGGGCGCTCCGCTTCACGTATACGAAGGGCAACGTCGCGATCGAGATCGATCTCTTCGATCCCATGAAGACCGCTCTCACCTCTCAGTTTCGAGCGGCGCTTGGCGACTACCAGCTCGTCTTCTTCAACGGGCACTCTGTCTACGGCACGCGCGAGCTGCTGACGGACGAAGCGTCGTTCTCGGACAGATACCAAATCGTCATGATGCACTCCTGCCGCTCGTATCCCTATTACGTGCGACAGGTCTTCCGGGCGAAAGCGACCGGCGAAGACCCGACCGGTTGGGCGATGGCCGACGTCGTTGCGACCGGTGAATCGTCGTATCCGACGGACTCCCCGCGCACGCTCTCGCCGCTGCTCCAAGGGCTCCTCGACGGGATGGCGGCGGCGAACGACGGAACGGGCGCGTCGGCGCCGAGCTGGAACGCGATCGTGAAGAAGATGAACGACCGCACGTCTGGCATCCTCTACGGCGTAGCGGGCGTCCGCACGAACGCGTGGAAGCCGCGCTGACGACGACGCACGGTCCCGTCTGACCGGAGCCAGTTCCGGGCCTTGAATTTCTGGTACGGAGAAATCAAGGATCTCACGGGCACCGAACTACGCTCACGTTGCGTCTCTGACCCGTGAGGGCGAGCGTGCTTCGCGGTTTGGGATCGCCGCTGGCACCCGAACAGTCTTCGCGCGTGTCGTCGGGGAATCTCCTTCGAGGTAGCGCACGACCATCGCTGCCACCTCGTCGACGAACCGGGGGTCCGAAAGGAGCTCGGGGCGGCGCAGGACGGCGACGTGCGTCATTGCCTCGACGCAGCTCACGGCCATGAAAGAGGCGAGCTCGAGGTCTTCGACGCCGATCTCGTGCTTTCGCGCCTCGAGGTACGCACGGACCAACATCGTGGCCTCCTCGTCCACCCGCTCGATGTGATCCAAGTCGCCGACGCGCGGGATCTGCTCGACGAGGACGCGGTGGAGCTTCGGCTCGACGCGATGGGCTTCGATCATCACTCGAACGAGCTCGCGAGCCGCCTCGCGCAACGGGAGGAAGGCGACGCGAGCTGTCGAGGATCGTACGATCTCCATCATCGACCCGATGTGCCGCTCGATGACCGCTGCGACCAGTGCCTCCTTGCTCGGGAAGTACTGGTAGACCGAGCCGATGCTGACACCGGCGGCTTGCGCGATCTTGTTCGTGCTAGCGCGGTCGTAGCCGCTCTTGACGAGAATGCGAGCGGTCGCGGCCAGGATCGCGTCGACGGTCGCGCGCGCGCGTTCCTGCGAGGCTTTTTTCCTGGGGCTCGTGGCGATTCGGCGGGCCATTTCGGCGTTCCTGGATGCGAGTAGTCAATGCGAGCGATCGCTCACATCATATCTACGCAAGGGAGACGCGCCATGACCACTGCCCTCGTCGAGACGCCGCGCCATGTTGGAACGCCGCCGCCGGAGCTGCCCGGCGGACACTTTCTCCTCGGTCACCTGCCGTCCTTTCGCAATGATCTGGCCGGCCTGCTCCTCGGTGTCGCGAAGACACATCCCGAGGTCGTGACGATGCCGCTGGGACTCGCGAGGCGCATCTTGACAATGAGCTCACCGGCATTGGCGAACGAGGTGCTCGCGACGAAGCAGCGGGCGTTCGTGAAATCCGCCGGGCTCTCGATCTTCCTTCGCCCGGTCTTGGGGGACGGTCTGCTGACGAGCGAGCGCGAGACACACGAGCGGCAGCGGCGCCTCCTTGCGCCGGCCTTTGCACCGAAGCGCATCGCCGCGTACGCGCGCACGATGCAGGAGCGCGCCGGGCGATTCGTAGTGAGCCTTCGAGATGGGCAGCGGCTCGACCTCGCCGAATCGATGATGGAGCTCACGCTGGAGATCGTCGGCAAGACGTTGTTCGACGCCGAGGTCGTGAGTGACGCCGGCGTGGTGGGCGAGGCTCTGACGACGGCAATGGAGGTTGCGATCGGGCAGCTCGGCTCGTTCGTTCCCGTTCCTCCGATGATCCCCAGTCCCGGCAATTCGAGGTACCGCCGGGCCGTCCGCCGGCTGGATGACGTCGTCTATCGTGTCATTCGCGATCGACGCACGGCAGGAGGGGATCGCGGCGACGTGCTCAGCGTGCTCCTCGATGCAAGAGACGAGGACGGCACGTCGATGACCGACCGACAGGTCCGCGACGAAGCGATGACGCTTTTCATCGCCGGCCATGAGACGACGGCGAACGCGCTCTCCTGGGCGTTCTATCTCCTTGCACGGCACCCGGAGGTCCGCTCCACGATGGAGACGGAGCTCGACGCGTTGGGGCACGCACCGACCTTCGAGGATCTAAAGAGGCTGCCGTACACGCTCGCCGTGTTCAAGGAGACCATGCGCCTCTATCCCCCGGCTTACCTTCTCGGTCGTCGTGCGGTGGAAGACGTCGTGATCGGGGATCACCTCGTGAAGAGGAACACCATCGTCTTCGTCAACATCATCGGCATCCATCGGCGGGCGGACCTCTGGCCGGATCCGGAGCGGTTCGACCCGCAACGCTTCCTTCGCGAGAAGGACAAGACGCTTCCACGTTGCGCGTACATGCCGTTCGGAGCCGGCCCTCGCGTATGCATCGGGAATCACTTTGCGCTCATGGAGGGCCATTTGCTGCTCGCGACGATCGCGGGCCGCGCTCGTTTCGAGCTCACGAGCCAGGTGCCCGTGGAGGTCGACCCGCTCGTGACCTTGCGGCCCAAAGGCGGGATCGACGTACGCGCCGAGCTTCGCTGAAGGGACAGTCCGCGACGCGATCCCAACCGGAGCTACCCGAAAATGTTCGAGCGCTTCGAGTCGGTAAACCAGCTCGCGCAGTGAGCCGCCTGGCCGCCGCGTCGATTTTTCACGGTGCTCGAAGGATCCGCGCCTTCTTCGGCGGTGAAACGACGGGGTGTGCGGCGAAATAGGCCTCCAGCGCGTCGAGCTCGATTGGGCCGGTGACGCGATCCTTGCCGGTGCGGAGGATCGGATCGCGTTCGGCGAGGAACGAGTTCGTGGTGATCCTGACGTTTGCCTTCGGAGGAAGGGGCTTTCCGTCGAGCGCGAGCGAGATGCCGCTCCCAGCGTTCGCAGCGCTGTCGACGCGTACCGTCAAGCCATTCGATATCCAGATGCCGTCCGCTTTGAACGAGCGCTCGAGGACCGTCGCGAGCTCCGCCGCCGTGATCGTGAGCGTGACGAGTCGGTTGCCGAAGGGCTGCGCTGCAAAGGCCTCTCCGTAAGTGACGACTCCGTTGTCCTTCGCGTCCTTGCCCGTCCGAAAAACGATGTCGGTTCGGATGCCGCCGGCGTTGACGAGAGCCGCCTTCGCGCCGAGCTTCTTCGTCGCTTCGAGCTGGGCATCGGCGACCACGCTGCCGAGCGGCGACTCACCTCCGTTTCGCCCGGCTGCGGTAAGCGTCTCGGCGATATGACCGATGACGCGATTCTCGAGTGGAGCTGCGACGGCCGCCGCTCGGTCGACGATCGCCTGCACAACGGGGTCGGGCGCGATGTCGTGGGTGACGGCATGGTTGTGCGCCTCGGTCCTCACGACGTCGCGTGTCTTCGGGTCGATGTCGAGATCGAGCGCGGTGATGACGCGTCCGAAGGAGCTCGTGCTCGTGACTGGACGCCCGCCGATCTTGCAGTTGTAGAGCTGGTGCGTGTGCCCGCTGATCACGGCATCGAACGCGGGATCGAGATCCTCGACGATCTTCACGATCGGGCCACGTAGGTCGTTGCACTCGTCGAGACCAGGCGAGGTCGTCTCGCCGCCTTGGTGGATGAGCAGCACGATCGTCTCGACGCCTTTGGCGCGAATCTCCGGGACGAGCGCGTTCGCCGTCTTCACTTCGTCGGCGAAGGTGAGGCCGGTGACGCTCTCGGGAGGAAGCGCGTGCGGCGTGCCCTCGAGCGGCATCCCGACGAAGGCGATCGGTACGCCCCCGACTTCTCGGACGACGTACGCCGGGAGAGGAGGCGCGCCGCCCGTGGTCGACGTCATGTTCGCGCCGAGCATCTCGTACCGGGCGCCGGTGAAGCTCGGCTCGAGCTTGCAGCCGTCCTTCGGATGGCAACCACCCTTTCGCAGGCGAAGGAGCTCGTCGATGCCTTCGTCGAGCTCATGGTTGCCGATCGTGGTCACGCTGAGCCCGACCGCGTTCATCACGGCCACCGTCGGCTCGTCGTGAAAGAGGGCCGACGCGAGCGGGCTCGCGCCTACGAGGTCGCCCGCAGCGACGATCAACGTGTTCGGCTGCCCCGTCGCGAGCTTGCGCAGGTGCGCGGCGAAATAGGGCGCGCCGCCGACCGGGCCGTCGACCTTCGGAACGTGTCCTGTCGGCGGCTTGAGGTTGCCGTGGAAGTCATTGAAAGCAAGGAGGCGCACACGGATCGTGTCCGTCGCTGCGCCAGCATCTCGAACAGCCGCCGGCGTGCTCGGCGTGACGGCCTGAGGACGTGTTTGCTCGGGGGTCGATGCTCCGCAGGCGAGAGTCGTCGCGGCTGCGAGCAGGCAGAAGATGGCGCTCAGACGCATCGTCACGACCCGTATTCCGGGCGCAGGAGCTGTGCAACACGTTTTGTCGCGACCCTGCCCGAAGGCTCAAGCGCGCCGGACGACCAGCGTCGAGCACGGCGCGTGGCGCACGACCGATTCGGCCACGCTGCCGAGGAGCGCCCGGCGGAGGCCGGTGCGGCCGTGCGTGGCGACGACGAGGAGGCTCGCATCGAGCTCCTCGGCGCGGCGTACGATGGTCGCGGTCGCGGGGCCCTCGAGCGATTCGCCCTTTGCGGCGATGTTCTTCTCTGCGAGCTTGGCGTCGAGCGCGGCGCGGGCGGTCGTGACGACCGCCGCCGCGGTGCCGGCGTCGTAGCCGCCGAAGACGCCGAACGGAGTGCCGACCGCGCCTCCCGCGACGAAGGGCAATGTGTCGATCGCGTGTACGACGACGAGCTCTTTGCCTCGGCTTCGCGCTTCCTCGGACGCCGTCTCGATCGCGGGGATGGAGGCATCCGAGAGATCGGTCGCTGCCACGACGGGCCCCGCATGATCCCCGGGCCGAACCACGAGCACGCTCGAATGCGCGTAGCGAACGACCTTGTCCGAGACGCCGCCGAGGAGGGCACGCTTCATCCCAGTGTGGCCGTGGCTCGCGACCACGACGAGGTCGGCGCGAAAGGCCTCGGCCCGCGACACGAGCTCGGCGTAATCGGCGCCCGACTCGACGAAGATCTCGACCGCCTGACCTTCGGCGCCGAGGAGGTTCTGGACGCGCTCCGATACGGCCTCTCCTGCGCGGCGCTCGAAGTCGGCAAGCGCGAGCGCCGTCGGTCCGACGGCCTGCGGGAACAGCATGTTCGACTGCTGCAGCGACGGCATCACGTGGCAGACGGCGAGCTTCGCGCCGCTACGCTTGGCGAGCTGATGAGCGACGGTGACGGCGCGGTCGGCATCCGCGCTGAGGTCCGTGCCGACGAGAATGCGCGTGTACAAGGCGACCTCCTTCGAACGAAGGTGAGGAGTACACCCTGTCGGCTCGGCACCCAAGAGCCATGGGGCCGCGGCTCCAAGTGCGTCATCGAACGTCAGCGCGCTGTCATTTGCAGCCAGGCGCGCCTGTCGGCTGGCCGTTCTGCGGGTGTTTGCAGGGGATGCACGTCTGGTCGCTCCTGCAGCTCCCTTGCTGGAGGACGATGTTCTCGAGGATCGTGAACTTGATGCAGTTGCTCACGCACACTCCGTTGCCTCCCGTCGTTGGAGACGAGGGGCTCGTCGACGGCTTGCACAGCGCGGGCACGGACTTCAGATCGACGTTCTCGCTCGGCACGCACAGCTCGGTGGTGTCGTCGCATTCGTAGTCGGAGAGGCGTGACTGGTATTCGGTCGGGATGTCCGTCCGCGGGAAACATTTCCCGCGCATCTGCCCCTGCTGCATGCAGCAGTCCTTGAGCGTGGGCGGCGTCGTCGTGGGCGCGTCACACGACACGGTGGTGCACGCGCCCGACGGCGAGCCGTCCGCCGGATTGAAGCAGGGGATGCAGCGCTCGTTCTCGGAGCACACGTCTCGCTGGAGGAGATCCTTCTGCGCGTCGATGTCCTTGAACACCGTGCTGAAGCAGCGGCCTTCGATCCCGGCGAACGTCTTGCAGGCGGCGGGCTTGTGCTGCCCGTACTTCTTCAAATACTCCTCCGGCACGCAATAGCCGATCGCGCACGTGGCGAGTCGAGCCTTGAGCTCGGTCTTGGTTTGCTCGTTCGTTATCGCCAAGTCGAGCAGCGCCTCCGATACGCATCGACCGCCGGGCGCGCAGATCGGCATCTGCGAGACGTCCATCTCGGTGCCGGTGAACGGGCAGGAGACGCCGGTCGCGGGTGCGACGACACCGCCGTCCGTGCAGCTGCCCTGCCGGCCGATCTCGCAGATGCCGGATGACGAACCGTCCGGCCGCATGCACGGGATGCATTTCTCGTCCTCCGCGCAGCTGCTGTCGTCACCGCGTGTGAGGATCTCGGCGTACTTCTCGACGTTCGGCACGCAGAGGCTCAGGCACCGGCCATCTGCGCCAGATGTCTTGCACGCGGGAGGAGGCTCCCCTCCGCTCTGGATGATCGTGTCGGGAACGCAGCCGCCGGTCTGGCCGTCGCATAGGGCGAGCTGGTTCGAGAGGGCGTCCGGCATCTTCGAACGGGCGACGCAATGCGCCTTGCCGCCGGCCTTGCACTCGCAGGCGTTGAGCGTCGCGATGTCGACCTTCTCGACCTTCGTCGGCGCCGCCGTGCACGTGAGAGGTCCTGCGTCCGCCGTCGGAGCGGTGTACCCGCCGCCGCCCGGGATCTCGGCGACGCTGCAAGCGACGAACGCCGCGAGGCCGGAGACGATGAGGAGGCTCGCGGGGCGCACGCTCGGCATGAAGCACTCTCTACAAGACGTGGACCAACGGTCGCCGATCGACGGCGAACGGTTCACTGCGGGGGTTGAAGAACAGGCGCAAAACGCCCGAAATCGAGCCTAGCTTGCCACGATCGATCCGGCCACGGCACCGATGTGTGATGAATTTCAAGAAGATACGGCGGTCACTCCCGGTGCCGGATCGAGGCCGCGGTCGTGTGGGTCGCGTGATCCAGCTCGGATAGATCCGATCGGGTCGGCAGCTCTCCTACTTTGGGGCTTGTCTTCCTACGCAGAGGCCCCGCTTTCTCCCGCAGATTCGCGGATCCGATTTCGGCCGGCGCCGGCAAGGTCGATCGACCGGCTCCGGCACCGAGGTTGCTTCGACACGGAGTCGTCACGCAGTCGGTCATCGAAGGTCGAGGAGGACACTCGATGACTGGACGCCGAGCCGGCCCGCCCTCCAGCGGACTCGGGTGATCTCGTCTCTCGATTGGCCGTCCCCGGGCGGCTGGTCGCGCCTGCCACTAGGAGCCACCGCCATGAAGACCTCGTCGTTCGCCCTCTCCGTCGTCTTTGCTGTCGCCGCTGCCGCCGCGGTTCATGCACCGGTGGAGGCAGCGGCCGAGAGCAAGACAGCGGCTCCGTCTCTGACGGCTCCGCAGATCGTGGCGAAGGTCGTCGAGTCCGATCCGTGGGGCATGGGCGGCGCCGAGGTCAACGCGAAGGCCGTCGTGACCGAGAAGACCGGCAAGACGCGCTCGCTCGTGTTCGATGCGAAGAGCCGCCGCTACGCGCCGCCGCTCGGCAAGAGCATCATCACGTTCCAGGCGCCGGCGGACGTTGCCGGGATGAAGTTCCTCCAGATCCAGAACGCCAACTCGGACGACGAGCGTTTCCTCTACACTCCCGAGCTGAAGCGCTCGCGTCGCATCGCCGGCTCGAACCGCTCGGACTCCTTCATGGGCACCGACTTCTCGTACGCCGACCTCGACGGGCGCGACCTCCGCCAGAGCAACTCGGTGCTCCTCGCCGACGAGGCCCTCGGCAAGTTCGACTGCTACCACCTCTCGGCGACCCCGAAGAACAGCGACGCCGTCTACACGAAGATCGAGCTCTGGGTGCGCAAGGACAACTTCGTTCCGCTCAAGTGGGTCATGTTCGACAAGAAGTCCCAGCCGGTGAAGACGCTCCTCTCCAAGGAGATCCAGCGCCACGGCGGCCACTGGTTCATCACCGGCTCGCGCATGACGGACAACACCACCGGTCGTTCGACGGAGCTCATGCTCGAGAAGATCGATCGCCGCGACGACATCCCGCTCGACAACTTCTCGGTCCGCGCGATCGAGAAGGGCTGAAAGCAGAGTGTCGGGAGCCTCGAGAGTCGAGAGAGAGAAAGGGAGAGTCGCTGTCATGAATGGAACCGCGTTCGTCGAGGTCGATCGTCTCTACAAGACGTATTCGCAAGGCTCTCTCGCCACGCCCGTGCTCCGTGAAGTCTCGATGAGCTTCGAGCGCGGCTCGTTCAGCGCGATCGTCGGTCCGTCGGGCTGCGGGAAGACCACGCTCCTCAGCGTGCTCGGCGGCCTCGACAACGGCAACTCGGGGCGCGTGGTGGTGGACGGGCTGGACCTCGTCCAGGCATCGCCCCGTCAGCTGACGGACTACCGCCGTCGCTCGGTGGGCTTCGTCTTCCAGTTCTACAACCTTCTCCCGTCGCTCTCGGCGGTGGAGAACGTCGAGTCCGGTCTCGAGTTCCTCGGGCTGAAGGCGTCGGCCCGCCGCGCGCGCGCGATGGACTACCTCGGTCGCGTCGGCCTCGCCGATCTCGCCTCGCGTTTCCCCGCGCAGCTCTCCGGTGGACAGCAGCAGCGCGTCGCCGTCGCTCGCGTCCTCGCCCGTGAGCCGAAGCTCCTCCTTGCGGACGAGCCTACCGGCAACCTCGACGAGGAGTCGGGCGAGCGCATCTTCGAGTGCATCCGCACGCTCCAGCGCGAGAGCGGCGTCACCTGCATCATGGTCACGCACGACGCGGAGCTCGCTGCTCGCGTGGACTCCGTCGTGCGTGACCATGATG
>Ga0247825_10003095_pt1 | contig 10975 bp, 13 predicted proteins | sample 13C_Vanillin_Day_FD_194413 | JGI IMG/M metagenome (GOLD analysis project Ga0247825, IMG submission 194413) | Soil microbial communities from agricultural site in Penn Yan, New York, United States - 13C_Vanillin_Day48 | ecosystem: Environmental > Terrestrial > Soil > Agricultural land | place... | reverse complement strand
GCGCGAGCTGCCGAGCCACCTGCGCGACGTAGACGTTCTGTCCGCCGCTGTCGACGCCGCCCGCGGATGCGAGCGGAGATGCATGTTCACTGATCAGCGCGACGGTTCTCGCCAAGGCACCACCTCCGGTCCCCCGGCGAAAAGCAATTCGCGTTCCGCGCCGGTGCCCATGGCGAGCCGCTCGAGCGCCGGTAACTCCTTCTACGGCCGCGGCGCGGTTACAAGAAAACGTCTCAGCTGCGAAAGGTCGGTATCGTCTCGCGGGCGCACTTCGGTACGGTTTTCTCGATCCGCTCCACGATCAAGCCGCCTTGCGCTGCTCGCGCTCGAAGCGTTCGCCTGCCGCTACCATGCCGGCGAGGCAGTAGAGCTCCTCGGAGAGCACCTCGAGCGCGTCGTCCGCGCTCAGGATGCCGATCAAGCCCCCGGCAGCGTCGACCACCGGCAGCCGGCGCACACCCTGCGCGCGCATGAGCGCGACCGCGCGGCCCAGCCCGTCGGTCTCGCGCACGCACACGAGCTCCGCGGGCATGGCGCTCTCGACATTGCGTTTCTCGGGGTCCAGCCCCAGGGCCACGACGCCCACGGCGATATCGCGGTCGGTAACGACGCCGACCGGGTAGCGCCGGCCGTTACGCTCGTCCGCCACCACCACGCTGCCGACGTGGTGTTCCCGCATGAGGCGCGCTGCCTGCGCCACGCTTTCGTTTCTTCTCGCGAACACCACCTCGCGGCAGCAAATCTCGCCGATTCCCATGAATGACCTCCTAGAGAAGTCCAGTAGACGGCGACATAGGCGTTGCGGCGAAGTTCAATTGGCGAGCCGGAATGCGATTTGCTGGGCCCTCTGATCCATGACTCAGCGTACGGTGGTCGGCGTCTTCAGCAGCGTAGCGGCGGCCGAGCGGGCGAAAGCCCGCCTCGGCTCGGCCGGCGTGCCGGCCGAGCGCATCGCGGTAAGCGCAAATCTCCTGGAGGATGGCATCGCCGCCGAAGCGCCGGGGCAGTCCTACGAGCACCAGTCCGACGGCGGCTCAGGCGGCGCGGACGCCGACTGGGCGCGCTACAACACGGCGGTGCGTACGGCCGCTTGCGTGCTCAGCGTGTCGAGCGAATCGGGCGCCGATCGCCGGCGCCTTGCCGAGGTCCTGCTCGAGCAGGGCGCCCGCATGACGCTGGTGCGCCCCGCCCGCTAGCGCTAGGCCGCGCGCGACTCCCGCATCGTTGCTTCCTGGTGCCACTTGCGCACGGCAGCGAGGTGCTCGCCCTCCTCTGCGAGCGCTTTCTTGAACTGCTGCGCCATCTCGTCCTGCCCCAGCTCCTGCGCCAGCTTCACCAGCTCGCCCCACGCATCGTTGTCCGCCAGCTCCGCCACGAGGACCGCGTGCATCGATTGCGTTACGGAAGTCATCGGGTCGGTGACGACCTGCATCAGGCCCGTGGATTCCACACCGGTCACGTTCGCCGCGGGAGTCTGCGCGGTCGGGTCGGCCCCGAGCTTTTCCATGCAGTCTACGAGCAGCTTGAAGTGCGCCGCCTCGTCGGCGCGAATCTGCTCGAGCTGCGACAGGAACTGGCTGGCGGAGCCGTCGGCCTCGGCCTTGCATTTGGTAATGAGCGCGTCGTAGAGGCGCGTGCCGGTGCGCTCGAAGGCGAGCCGCTCGCCGATGCGGTCGATAAGCACGTGGGCCTTCTTGCCGGTGAGCGCCTTCGCGCCGGCTTTCAAGGCGCCTTTCGCGGTGCCCGGCGCCGGCACGGTGCCTACCGGCCCGGACGCCTGGATATAGGTAGTTCGCACTTCCATGATGCCGGTGTCGTCCCCGGGCGTGAACACTGCGCCCTTCGCCTCCTGCAGCATCTTCTTCGTGTCCGCGGGCGACATCTGGATGCCGGTGCGGTTCTTTCCCATCTGGGTGGCTTTTTGCATGACGGTAATCCTTAACGTTAAGCGGCCTTGCGCTGCAGCTCGGTACCCGGCGTCCACTTGTATCCTGCGGCGACCGTTTCGGAGGGCGAGCCTTCGGAGTTGAGCTGCTCGCGATACTCGCGCGACGCCTGGCTTTCCTGCGCCTTGGGCACGAAGTCCGCGCCTTTCGCACGCAGGTCGACTTCCTCGGCCAGCACCTTGCGCACGAAGTCGCGCTGGCTTGCCACGGTGATCGGTTCGGGTAGCTTCTGCGGCAGTATTTCCATCGGATCGCGCTTCTCGTGCTGCTTGAAGAGCTCGGCGACGTAGCTCAAGTGACCGAGCTCGTACTCCAGGAAGCGCTCCCAGATCGCCTTGATGCGCGCGTTGGGCTCCTGGGCGACGCAGCTCTGGTAGGTGTAGACCTCGTTGGCCTCGTGCAGCAGCCATTTCTCCATCCACGTCTCGTTCGGATCGATGATGCTTTCGTACTGGGTGACGTGCTGCTCCTCGATATGCGCGATCTCTGCGTAGAGCTGGCGCGCCACAGGGTCGGCGTACGTCGGCCCGACGTTCTGGTAGAAGTTCTGCGTCTGCTGCTCCGCCGACATGATGGTCAGGGCATGCAGCTTGGAAAGCGGCTGCGCCTGGGTGCGGTCGTAGTGCCGCCTCAGCTCGTCCGCCGGGTCGCGATGCTCATCCACGGTCGGCCGCCCGGGCAGGATGTCGGTGTAGCTCTGCAGGATGTTGTTGGCGTCCTTGCCTTCCAGCCGGTCCATGAGCGCCGAGTAGCGGTACATGTGGTCGAAGTCCTCGAGCAGCCCGTAGCGGTACACCTGCGCGAGGTAGGGGTCGGGCTCCTTCTGCGCCACCGCGGCGGTGATGTCGATTGCCACCTGCTCGTAGCCGATGGTGGTTTCCAGCGTCGAATGGTCGGCGCCGAGCAGCCAGTTCACCATCGCCTGCTGGTGCGCTTCCAGGCGCCGCACTTTGGCGAGGTGCAGCTGCAGCTCGCGATCCGGGCACATGCGCGCGAAGCTGTGCGAGAAGCGCATGGCCTCCATCTCGATGCCGTTCATCAGGATCACCATCACGCGCGTATAGGCGTCGTCATCCAGCTTGCTGATGGGTTGCTGCACCATGTCGCGCCACGTGAATTTCTGGCGCTCGAGCGGAACGCCTTTCGTTTCCAGCAGGGATGCCACGGGAATCTCCTTTAAGGTTGCGAGCCGGCCCGCGCAATCGCCGTACCCGAGGGCATCCCGAAATCGAAATGGAGATGCCGTGGATCCGCCGAAACCCCGCTGCGCCTTGAAAGGATTACCCGCGCCGGTGAAAGAACTTCATGAACGCGCGGTCGAACTCGCGCCCTTGGCTTCCTTCAGCTTGTGCCCTGCAATCACCGCGCCGCAACCTTGTGGCCGGCGCGCGGCGCAGCAGCAGCTCGCCGCTTCCGGGACCAACGCGGCAAGGCGCATCGAATGGGGGCCGTGCCGGGCGCAAAGCGCACGCAACTTGCTGGGCATGCCTGCAAATCCCCCACGCAATGGAGCGACTTTTTTATGGAAACCACCGGAAGTACGGGAACGACCGGGACGCGCGACGCGCTCTGGAATGACGCGAAGGAGACCGCGCGCTCGAAGTTCTCCGAGCAGCAGCAGGCCGCCGCGGGCAGCCTGGGCGATTTCGCCGGCGCGCTGCGCAAGTCGGCCGAGCAGCTGCGGGGCGGGCAGCACCAGAGCGCCGCACGCTTTGCGCAAACCGCGGCGAGCAGCCTGGAGCAGCTCTCCAACACGCTGCGCAGCCGCGACCTCGACGGCATGCTGCGCGAGGCCGAATCGTTCGCCCGCCGCCAGCCGGCCCTGTTCTTCGGCACCGCCGCGCTCGCCGGCTTCCTGGCAGTGCGCTTCCTGAAGAGCAGCAATTCCGGCAGCTCTTCCGGCACCCGCGCTTCTTCCACCACGCAGATGACCGACATCTAGGAGATCGCATGGCTGCATACCCCCACATGGAATCCCCCCGCGGGGACACTCTCCGCGAGGACACGCCCCGCGGCCGCTCGCTTGTCGGCCTGTTCTCTGACCTCCTGCGCGAGAGCTCGACCCTCGTGCAAGAGGAAGCCGCGCTCGCGAAAGCCGAGATCTCGGAAAAGGTATCCCAGCTCGGCAGCGGCGCCGCGGCGATCGGCGCCGGCGGCGCCATCCTGTTCGCGGGCTTCATCGTGCTGCTGTTCGCGGCGGTAAACGCCCTGGCGATGTTCCTGCCGCCGGAGCACGCGGCATGGCTCGCGCCGCTCGTCATCGGCCTGATCGTGATGATCGTTGGCTACATCGCGCTCTCCAAGGGCCGCAAGGAGTTCAAGGCCGAAAGCCTCAAGCCCTCGCGCACCATGGATTCGCTGCGGCGTGACACCGAGCTCGTGAAGGGACACCTCAGCACTTCGAGGAGCACGTGACATGAAACACAACGGCGAAAGACGGCCCGAAGAGATCCAGGCGCAGATCGCGCGCACGCGCGGCGACATGGATGCCACGCTGAGCGCGATCGAGCAGCGGTTCACTCCCGGACAGCTGATGGACCAGGGGCTCGATTACCTGCGAAACAGCGGCGGGCGCGAGTTCGTCTCCAACCTCGGCGGCTCGGTGAAGAACAACCCAGTACCGGTGGCGCTCATGGGCATCGGCATGGCCTGGCTCATGGCCACCGGCAATCGCAAGCCCGGATATGCCTACACGTCCCCCGAGGACATGCAGACCGGGAGCAGCGGCCCGGGCATGATGCAGCGCGCTTCCGAGGGCATGTCGTCCGCAAAGGACAAAGTCTCGCAGGCCACCCATTCGGCCCGAGAGAGCATCGGCAGCATGGCACAAAGCGCCCGCGAGCGTTTCGGGCAGGTGGAGCAGGGCGCGCGCGAGCGCGTCGGGCAGATGGGACAGACGGCGCGCGGCCAGATGGAACGAATGCGCTACCAGGCCGAGCGCATGCGTACCGGATACGACTCGATCGTACGTGACCAGCCGCTGGTGCTCGGCGCGATCGGCTTTGCGATCGGCGCGCTGATGGCGGCCGGCCTGCCGCGCACCCGACACGAAGACGAGCTGATGGGTGAAGCGAGCGATCGCTTGACCGAGCGTGCGAAAGATACCGGCAAGGAGCAGCTCGAGAAAGCGAAGCAGGTCGCCACGGCGGCGAAAGATGCGGCCATGAGCGAAGCGCAGAAGCAGGGCATGCCAATGGCAGAGCAGGGGAGTAAAACCGCGCCTCAGACGCCCGCCACGCCGTCCGGACGGCCCCATGTGGTCGAGCCGGCGCGAGCTACGCCGGTGGAGGGCGTTACGCCCCGCGATCCGCGCCTGGGAACCCCATAGGCACATGCATTGCATGACCTATGGCGCAGTTCTCCGACTCCCCATTTTCCGTTAAGGAGGAATGACCCGATGAAGTTGAAATTGATCACTACCGCTACGGCAGCGGCGCTGTTCGCGCTGGCCAGCGTGTCCATGGCGCAGAGTTCCGGCTCCTCGTCTACCGGCGCGTCCAGCAGCGACAAGTCGTCGTCCTCGCCCAGCGCCACCGGGAGCAGCGGCTCCTCGGGCGCCTCGAGCGGCGGCAGCTCGTCCAGCTCGTCCCCCAGCTCCTCCAGCTCCTCGCCCAGCAGCTCGTCGGGCGCCTCGAGCGGCGGCAGCTCCGGCATGTCGAGCGGCTCCAGCTCCAGCGGCGCGTCCAGCTCGGCGCCGAGCTTCACCAGCGTCGACAAGAACAGCGACGGCCAGGTGTCGCGCTCGGAGTGGGATGCGTACTTCAACAAGTCCAGCTCCAGCAGTGGCGCGACCGGCGGCAGCTCTTCCGGCGCCGGCAGCAGCTCGAGCAGCCCCAGTAGCACGACGAGCCCGAGCTCGCCGAGCAGCAGCTCGAGCAGCCCGAGCGGCAGCTCCAGCGGCGGCAGCTCGAGCAGCCCGAGCAGCAGCGGCAGCTCGAAGTAGGGGAAGTCCCGCACCAGGGCGGGTCCGTCCGGATCATGGGCGGCCCGCTTTCTTCGTTTGCCCTCCGGCATGCATGTTGCGTGGAGGGACCCGCAGTACCCACCCACCTATGAAGGAGAAACAGGAATGATCAAGCTCATCAGCACGGCGACCGCCGCTGCGCTTTTCGCCGTGGCGGGCGCATCCATAGCGCAAAGCTCCAGCTCGCCCTCGAGCGGTGCATCCAGCTCCTCGGATACCTCGAGCTCCGGGGCGGCGAGCAGCAAGTGCGTCGGCCTCACGGGGGCCGAGCGCGACAAGTGCATGAAGGAAAGCGCCAGTGGCGGTGCCACCACGGGCAGCACGCCGGGAAGCGCGGCGGGCGGCACCTCGAGCGATTCCTCGACCCCGTCCAGCAGCGGCAGCGGAGCGGGCGGCGCGAGCAGCAGCGGCAGCGGCTCCGACAGCAGCTCCAGCGGTGCTCCCGGGGCGGCCGGCAGCTCCGGCGCAGGTGCCGGCGGCTCCAGCGGCTCGGGCGCAGGCGGCTCTGGCGGCGCGAGCAAGTAAAGCCGCATCTCGCAGCACGGCGGGCCGTATCCGAAAGGGCGGCCCGTCTTTTTGTTTGTAGGAACTTCAACACGTGCGGCAAAAAGACACTCAGCTTTCGCCCCGGGGGGAAGAAATGACGCGCGCCTCGAAGGTCACGGCGGCGGGCATCCTGCTGGGCATCGGCCTGGGCGGGTTCGTCGACGGCATCGTGCTGCACCAGATCGTGCAGTGGCACCAGATGCTCTCGGCAGTGCTGCCGCCGGACAGCATGGAGGCGATGAAGCGCAACATGGCGGCCGACGGCTGGTTCCACGCCGCGGTATGGATCGCCACCCTCGCCGGCGTGCTGATGCTGTGGCAGGCGGTGCGCGGCCCGGGTCCGGTGCCAGCCACGCGCCACCTGCTCGGCAACATGCTGCTCGGCTGGGGCGCGTTCAACTTCGTCGAGGGAATCGTCGACCACCACGTGCTCGAGCTACACCATGTGCGCGACCTCCCGCAGCACATGCCCGCGTACGACTGGATCTTCCTGCTGGTCGGCGGCGTCGGTTTCATGTTCGCCGGGGTTGCGCTGCGCGCGGGACGCCGGAAGGCGCCGGCGTACGGCGCCGAGCGGCGCTCGGGGCACGAGCGGCGCTTGTCTTACCGCTGAGCTTCCAGCAGCCGTCCGAATCCGGCGATCGGCTTGCGCCAGCCCGCCGCGCGCAGCGCGGCCCAGAAAGTCGCGAGGTTGGACGACACCACCGGCTTGCCCAGCTCGGCTTCGAGCCGCCGGATGGCGTCGAGCGCGGCGAAGTCGGTGCAGCTCACTACCATGCCCTGCGCCCCCGCGACGTCGGTGGCGCGGCAATGCTCGTAGACCGCTTCCTTCGGCACCCTGGCGATCTGCACGTACTCGTGCGGTCCGCCGGCGCCGATGCCGAGCCCTTTGACATTCAGCGTCTGAATGCCGCACTTCGCGAAGAACCCCACCTCGTGCTCGTTCAGCGCGTCGTGATACGGGGTTGCAAGAGTTATGGTTCTTATTCCTAGAAACTCGCATGCACGAACGAGGGCCGGCGCCGTCGCCACGCACGGCACGCGGGCTTTCGCCGCCATGTAGTCGGTGAGCTTGTTAAGCGGCACCACCAGCGAGCCCGCGGTGCACGCGTATGCAATGACATCCGGCTTCTCGTTCAGAAGGGAACCGATTGCGCCATCCAGGTCGGCGTAAAAGTCGTGCTCATCGCTGTGCAAGCGCATGCGCACGAGGGAAAATTCCATTCCCGGCGGCGCCATGCGGCGCCATTCCGCCTCGTTGACGGTGTTGGTGGTCGGGACGATCAGGCCCAGCCTAGGCACGGTAGCGGCGATCGAACTCGGCGATGCGCTCGAAGCCCATCAGCGCGCTGAACTTCTGGAAGTCGTAGAGCGGCGTAGCCAGGCTCTTGCTCGTTCCCTGATTTCTCAGTGTCTTGTAGACGGCTTCGAGGGCCGCGCCGGCGGCGAGAAAGCCCAATGCGGGGAAGATCGCGATCTTGTAGCCCAGCCCTTCGAGCTCGTTTTTCGAAAGCAGCGGCGTGCGCCCGCCTTCCACCATGTTGGCGAGCAGCGGCGCGCCGTTGAAGCGCTCGCCGATGACGCGCATTTCGTCCACCGATTCCGGCGACTCGACGAACAGCACGTCGGCGCCGGCCTCCAGGTAGCGCTCGGCGCGGCGCAGCGCTTCGTCCAGGCCGAGCGTGGTGCGCGCGTCGGTGCGCGCGACGACCAGGAAGTTGCGGTCCGAGCGGCTGTCGACCGCCACGCGCACCTTGGCCGCCATGTCTTCCGCGGCAATCACGCGCCGGCCGAGCATGTGGCCGCATTTCTTGGGGAATTCCTGGTCTTCCAGCTGGATGCCGCAGGCGCCGGCGGCCTCGTAGCCCTGCACGGTGTGCTGCACGTTCAGCAGCCCGCCGTAGCCGGTGTCGGCGTCGGCGATGAAGGGGGTGCGCGTCATCTTCGCGATTTGCGCCACGCGCCCCACCATGTCGCTGTAGGTCGCGAGGCCGGCGTCCGGCAGGCCGAGGTGCGAGGCCACCACGCCGTAGCCGGTCGCGTAGAGGCAATCGAAGCCCATGCCGTCGGCGATCTTGGCCGAGATGAGCTCGAACACGCCCGGCGCCACCACCAGGCCGGGCTGCTTCAGGCGCTGCGCGAGCCGCCCGCGTTTGTCGTCCATGGAAGTTTCCTCGTTTCGGAAAGCACCAGCGCCGCGCCGAGCGCAAGGCCGGTGAGCTCGAGCCAGATCACGCCGGCGAAGACATCATTGGGGAGCAGCATCAGGATCGCGGCGGCGCAGAACGCGATGCGCTTGAGGGTTTTCATTTCCCTGAAGAGGTATCCCGCCAGGGCGGCCGAGGCGAGCCACACGCCGCCGATCGCCGTGACTACCGAAACCCCCACGTCCACCGGGTCGCCGCGCAGCAGCAGCGTGGGCGACCAGGCGAAAAGAAACGGCAGCGCGAACGCCGGCCAGCCCAGGCGGCAGGCGGCGAGGCCGACCTTCATCGGGCTCGCCCCCGCGATGTGCGCAGCCGCATAGGCGGCCATGGCCACCGGCGGCGTGATCATCGACAGGCAGCCGTAGAAGAACACGAACATGTGCGCCGCGAGCGGCGGCACGCCGAGCTGCACGAGCGGCGGGGCGGCGAGCACCGCCACCAGCAGGTAAACCCCGGTGGTCGGCAGGCCCATGCCGAGGATGATGCACATCAGCGCCACCGCGATCATAAGGAGGACGAGGTTGCCCTCGCCCAGCTTCACCAGCGTGAGCGACAGCCCGAGCGCGAGGCCGGTGATGTTGAGCAGGCCGATTACCGCGCCGGCCACCGCGCAGATGACGATGATCTCGACCGCGTCCCTGCCGGTATCGGCCAGCGCGCGCAGGAAGCCGCGCACGTCCAGGCGCCGCCCGCCGTAGCCAATGAAGGCCGCGAACGGCAGCATGGCCGCGACGCCGAGCAGCACCGACTCCTCGGCCTGCAGGTTGTGCCAGAACATGAGGTAGAACAGCGCTACGAACGGCACCGCGAAGAACCAGCCGGCGCGCAGCACGCGGCGCGCACGCGGCAGGCTCGCCGGGTCGAGGCCGCCGATGCGATGGCGCGCCGCTTCCAGGTCCACCTGCGTGAACACCGAGACGTAGTACAGCGCCGCCGGCACCAGCGCGGCGAGCGCGATGTCGGCATAGCGCATCTGCAGGTTCTCGGCCATGAGGAAGGCGGCGGCGCCCATCACCGGCGGCATGATCTGGCCGCCGGTGGAGGACACGGCTTCAACGCCGCCCGCGGTCTCGGCCGTGTACCCCGCCTTCTTCATGTTCGGGATGGTGATGATGCCGGTGGACATGACGTTCGCCACCGCGCTGCCCGAGATGGTGCCGAAAAGCGCCGAGGCCACTACCTCCACCTTGCCGGTGCCGCCGCGGAAGCGGCCGAACAGCGCGCTCGAAATGTCGGTGAAGAAATCCGCGCCGCCGCACGTCTGCAGCAGGCGGCCGAAGAACATGAACGCTAGCACCGTGGTGGAGGCGATGATGAGCGCCTGGCCGAGCAAGCTGGAGGTGTCGAGCGCGAGGTAGGGCAGCAGGCGCGCGAGCCCGACCTGGCGCGTCTGCAGCATGCCGCTGAAGAGATGCCCGACCAGCGCCCAGGCGAAGAAGAAGGCGAACACCAGCGTAAGCGCCACGCCGGCCGAGCGCCGGCACGCTTCCAGCGTCAGCGCCAGGATGGCGATCGACAGCGCCAGCGACTCGGCAGGATGGCCAAGCACGTCGGCCTGCAGCGCCGGGTAGCGCAGCGCGAGCCACAGGCCCGCGGCCACGCCGATCATCGAAAGGAGGAAGTTCTTCTTGAAAAAGGCAATGCCGAGTGCCAGCCCCAGCATCGCCGCGATGAACTGCTCCTGGTAGACGAGCCAGCCCAGCTTCGCGGGGATATCCAGCCCCCAGACGACGCCGCCCGCGGTGATCAGTCCCCCGAAAACAGGGACGGACCACGTTGTTATCTTTTCCAGACGCCCTTGGCCCGATAGACCTTCACCGCGCCCGGGTGGTATTGGACGCCGACGTCGCGCGCAAGTTGCGCGGTATCGAACTCGGCCCACAGCGGGCTGGTGGCCTTGAGCTCGGCCGGGTTGTCGTGCAGCGCCTGCGCCACCTTGGCGACGACGTCGTCCGGCACGCGCGCGTTCACCCACAGCGCGTAGTCGTACACCAGGATGTGGGTGGGCGTTTCGACGCCGGTCCTGCCCGGGCCGGGTTTCACTTCCACCACCCGGCTGTGCGGCACGTGGCGCGTGATGGCGGCGGCCGCCGCCGGCGAAGGATCGAACTGCAGGAAGCGCACGCCGCCGAGCGCGGACTCCCATTCCTTGAGCTGCGCCATGCCGATGGTGGCGATGCTGGTGGCGGTCTGCTGCTGCTTGAAGGCGTCGAACATCCGCGGGAACGAGGGCACCGGCACCTGGCGCGTGTCGTCGAAGGTCATGCCGGCGTTGGCGAGGTAGCCGGTGATGAGCACGCGGCCGAGCGGGT
>Ga0247825_10003094_pt1 | contig 10977 bp, 11 predicted proteins | sample 13C_Vanillin_Day_FD_194413 | JGI IMG/M metagenome (GOLD analysis project Ga0247825, IMG submission 194413) | Soil microbial communities from agricultural site in Penn Yan, New York, United States - 13C_Vanillin_Day48 | ecosystem: Environmental > Terrestrial > Soil > Agricultural land | place... | reverse complement strand
GTGCGGGATGCGTGGCGGCCTATTTGAGAGCGGTTTGCCGTAGAGCGCACGCTTCAGCGTGCGCGTGTCCGCGGAGGCTAAAGCCTCCGCTCTACGCCGAATCGAAACGGTCTAGATCATGGAGGTTCAGCTGACAAGACTGCAGGAACTCCTGGGTATCGATCTGCCAATCATCCAGGCGCCGATGGCTGGCGTTCAGGGCCGCGAGCTGGCGGTCGCGGTGTCCAACGCAGGTGGTCTGGGGTCGCTGCCGTGCGCGATGCTCAGTCCTGAGGCGATCGGCAAAGAACTATCAGCCATCAGGGCCGGGACGAGCCAGCCCTTCAACGTCAATTTCTTCTGCCATACACCGCCGGAGCCAAGCCCGGAGCGGGAGGCGCGATGGCGAGAGACGCTGTCGCGGTACTACGGAGAGTTCGGGATCGACGTCGGCACGATCCAGGCGGGTCCGGGCCGTGCTCCGTTCAGTCTGGAGGTGGCTGACGTCGTGGAGGCGTTCAAGCCTCCGGTCGTCAGCTTTCACTTTGGCCTGCCGTCGCCGGAGTTGCTCGCGCGGGTGCGGGCGTGGGGCGCCAGGATTTTCTCGTCAGCCACGACGATCGACGAAGCCCTGTGGCTCGAGTCGCACGGCGTGGACGCGATCGTTGCGCAGGGACTTGAAGCCGGCGGGCATCGCGGCCTCTTCTTGTCGAACGATCTCACAACACAAATGGGCACGTTGGCGCTCGTACGGCAGATCGTGCAGGCCGTGACGGTACCGGTGATCGCCGCAGGTGGCATCGCGGACGCCCGCGGAGTCGCCGCGGCGATGGCGCTTGGCGCCGTGGGTGTGCAGGTAGGAACGGCCTACCTGCTGTGCCCAGAGTCGAGGACGAGCGCCGTGCACCGCGCCGCACTGACGAGCGATGCGGCTCGCCACACCGTGCTCACGAATCTCTTCACTGGTCGACCCGCTCGGGGAATCGTCAACCGTCTGATCCGCGAATGCGGCCCGATCTCGGACGCTGTTCCGGCGTTCCCACTCGCCACGGCGGCGGTTGCTCCGCTGCGCGCGGCCGCAGAACGGCAGGGGTCCGGCGAGTTTTCACCGCTATGGGCCGGTCAGAACGCGAGCGGGTGCCAGGCGGTGCCGGCAGGCGAGCTGACCCGGGCCCTGGCTGCGGACGTGTAGGGCGCGGAGGGGTGGGACTTGGGCGCAAACTTCGAACTCAGGACTTAGCACTTAGGACTTGGCAGCCGCAGTTGTATAGTGGGCGATTGAATGAGTTCGCAGGTGATCGCCGAATCTGTTCGGCAGCATGGTTTGGCCTCGGATTCGGCGTGGCGTATGCTCCAGGCCGCGAGTGCCATGGCGACCACACTCGAACAGGAGAACCACACGCAGCTGTTCGCAGAAGGATCCAGGGAGGGGCTTCGGAGGCTGCAGGCCAACAGTTCTGATGCCGATCTGGCCTGGCATCCCGGCCGGGGGTGGGAGTGCCGGCTGCCTGTCAACGATACGCGACGCGAGCTGCTGAATCTCTACCTACCAATCTGTAGTGCGACGCTCAAACACCCGGTAACCGTCGGCCACCTCGGCCAGAGTCTCGATGGGTTCATCGCCACGCCCTCAGGTGATTCGCAGTTCGTGACCGGGGACGACAACTTGGTCCACGTCCATCGCATGCGCGCGCTGTGCGACGCCGTCGTCGTTGGTGCAGGTACCGTGGCCGCCGACGATCCGCAGCTCACCACCCGCCATGTGCCTGGACCGAACCCGCTGCGCGTCGTAATCGACCCAGGCCGACGCCTGGACCCGACGTTCAGAGTCTTCATGGATCGGCAAGCGCCCACCCTGTATGTCTGCGGGCAGGCGCGCCTCTCACCTGGCGAGAGCCACGTCGGCGCTGCGATGGTCGCCAATATCGACGAGGGCGACGCAGCCACGGAGGCTGCACAGGTGATGCAGCTCTTGCGGGCAAGGGGTTGCGCACGCGTGCTGGTAGAAGGAGGGGGCGTCACAGTGTCGGCGTTCCTCGAGGCGGAGCTGCTCGATCGTCTTCAGATCGCGATCGCTCCGGTCTTCATCGGCGAAGGGCGCCCCGCGATTCGCCTTGCGCCCCAGACACATCTACGAGACTGTCTGCGCCCTGGTTATCGCGTCTATCGCATGGGCGGTGACGTGCTTTTCGATTGCGAGCTGAACGCACGGACCCAGACAGTACAGGGTCGCGCGACGGGAAGCGTCAGTCGGGTGATCTAGGCACATATGCGACGGGCGTTGATCGCGCTCCTCCTGCCTGCGACGGTGGTCTTCGCCGTGGCCTCAATCCGAGCGATTCCCGCGGCAGAGAACACCCGCCCGACACTCCGGGTTGCCACGTTCAACATTCACAAGGGAGAGAGCCGGCGAGGCCCCTATGACCTCGAACGGACCATCGATGCGATTCACCGTCTCGGCGCCGATCTGATCGGCGTCCAGGAAGTCATGCGAAATGACGCGGCATTCGAGTGCGACGATCAGCCGGCGCTGATCGCGGAGGGCCTTCGTCGTCGCAGCGGGTTGACGTGGAGCTACGTGCACGCCAATGCCTGGATCACAGAGAAGACCGACTGCGTCGCGGCCGGGAAGGGTGACGGGGTTGCGACCGAAGGGCTGGCATTCTTCACGCGCGAGCGCATCGTTGACTCGAGTGTGGTGCGACTCAACGAAGGAAGGGTGGGGCTGGCGGTGCGGCTGGCGCGCATGCCGGAGGTGCCGGTCGTCGTGACGCACCTTGCCGCCAACCGGCAGAATCAGGCGGATCGGGTGCGCGAGCTTGGAATACTCCTCCCATGGGCCAAGCAGTTGGGGCCGGGCATACTCGTCGGTGATCTCAACGCCGAGGCACAAGCAAGCGAACTGGAACCGCTCTGGACGAACTACGTCGATGGATGGCCGGCTGCGGCGGCCAGTGGAACCACACGCGGCGTTCCGAACGGGGCCACACGCCCGAATGGACGGTCACGTATCGACTACGTGTTGCACGTGCCGAGGGCGGACCTGGTGTTGGAATCAGTGGAGGTTATCGACACGGTGACACTCGGCCTCGGCGAAGTGTCAGACCATAGTCCCGTCGTCGCGACGTTCCGCCGTGTATTCCCAGTAGCTGTCCGCGCACGCTAAAGCCTCCGCTCTACGCCGAATCGAAAAACGGCCTGATGTGCGCGGCCGGCGCGTTGCCTCACGTTTGGTAGAGCGCATGCTTTAGCGTGCGCGGACGTCAACGGTGGGTACGCTCGGCGATCAGGTGTTGCACTGCCTCCAGGAGTTGATCGCGATTCCATACACCTGAGCCCCAGAATGGATACCGGCGCAGGTCCGACACTAGCCCGGCCCTCAGCGGGTTCGATAGCAGGTAGGCGATGACGCCGAGCCGGTCTTCGTCTTTCCTCAACACGTGATCGTAGTACCCGTTCTGCCACAGCTTGGACCCGGTCGCGCGCGCGTGTGCATAGCCGGTCTGCTGCTTCCAACTATTGATCAGGCGGCAGAGTTCACTCTCGGGAGAGGTGGCCTCAAGAACCACATGGACATGGTCCGGCATGAAACAGTACGCAGAAACTTCAAAGCCACGTGACGCGGCGAGATGCAATAAATACCGTGTCACCGCATCGACGCATCCCGCGTCGGCGAAATGCGAACACCGATGACCCGCGCAGCAGGTCACGAAATAGGCCTGAAACCCTCGATATCGGAATGCCGGGAGTCGAGTCGCAGCGTGAGCACCCATGCCGAAGAGTTCGCAAGAAGCGCGCCTGCTGTCCGCGCAGGCTGAAGCCTGCGCTCTACGGAGGGTGAGGCGCGATGTCCGCGCAGGCTGAAACCTGCGCTCTACGGAGGGTGAGGCGCGATTGTCCGCGCAGGCTGAAGCCTGCGCTCTACGAAGGGCGAGGCGCGATGTCCGCGCAGGCTGAAACTTGCGCTCTACGGAGGGTGAGGCGCGATTGTCCGCGCAGGCTGAAGCCTGCGCTCTACAAAGGGTGAGGCGCGATGTCCGCGCAGGCTACTGCCGGCGAAACACCACGAATTCGTAGCCGATCCAGCCGCGGGCGAGGCAGTCCTGCAGTGCGCTGCCGCCGAGGAGATGTCCGTAGCGCCTGTCGACGTGACGGACGAGTGTCTGGTCCGACCGAAGAATCAAATGAAGGCCGCGGCGCAACCCATGGATGAGCGCGGCCGGCAGGGCGATCGCGCGATCCCGCATGCGGCGCAGTTCGAGCCATGGGGAGAGGTCGATAATCGACTCCTGCTGGAATCCGGTCGACCTGGCCAGTTCGAGCAGTTCATCCAGGCGCAAGAGCGTATTGATGTGCCAGCCGTGCTTGAAGCGATCGATGGCCCGTAACGCGGCGGGACTCGTGGCCGGTCGCCGGACATCGTCGCAGATGACGAGCAGGCCGCCTGGTCGCACGAGGCGTTGACATTGGGCGAAGAAGCGCTCGGGCGAAGGTCCGTGCGCGAATGACTCGATGGCATAAGCGAGATCCGCCGTGTCCACACTTGCGGGCAGCGTTGTGTAGTCGCCCTCGATGCACCGTACGCGGTCGGACAGACCCGTATCAGCGATGCGCGTCCTGGCGATGCGGCACTGAACCGGGCTGAGTGTCACCCCTGTACCGCGAATCGGCAGGCGCTCGGCGAGATAACACAGGCTGGCGCCCACGCCGCAGCCGAGGTCGACGAGGTGGCGCGGGGCAGGCTGATCCGGGAGCGACGTCACGAGGGCGGCGATCAGATCATCGACATAGTGAAACGCCTTGGCGCGTGTTGTCGTGCCCGGACCCCACACAGCGCGATGTATCGCCCCGACCTCGCCACCCTGGCCATGCGTGAGGAATCCCGCCGTGTGGCGATCGTAGTAGGCGCGGATGTCGTCGGCGTCGAAGTACGGCATGGCTACGGGGTGCGCGGGGGCCATGCCGCGAGGTCGTCATGGCCGACCATGACGTGGGAGATGCCGGCTTCGACGTGCGCAAGCCGTCGGGCTCTCCAGTCCGCGATGATTCGTGCACGACGGGGGGCGGCCTCGCAGGCCGCGTTCGCCCATCCATCGATGAGCATGCGCTGCATGTCTCGCTCGGTCGGAGCCAGGTCCCAGTTGCTTGGCACCCGTTGCACACGGAAACCGGTTTCCGCAAAACATCGCGCGGCGGCCTCCGCGGCATCCGGGCCGGCGGCCGGACCGCCCAGTCCTTTGTCCGTTCGCTGATGACGGTTGAACAGATCGAGCACCAGGTCGTCCTCGGGCTCCAGGGGTTCGCAGGACGAGTGACCGTTGTAGCTGATGGTGAAGAGGGCCGACGCCCCTTCCGCGCGACAGTGGGCTGCCAAGGAGCGCAGCCACGACTCGGACACGAGGTCGAGCAGAGCCGAAGCGGTTACGAGATGTCGTCCCGAAAACAGCACACGGTCGCTGAGTAGGCCGAGATCCAACCGCAGGGTCTCAATGTGGCAGTCGAGTCGAGGACCACGAATCTTACAGGTGTCACCGTCGATGTCCACATCGTATCCACGGGCGGTGCTCCACGCGCGCATCCGTTCGAGGAGATCAGCCAGGAGTTCAGGGCTCTCGTCAACGGCGAGCCAATGCTGCTGTCCCTGAAGGCGTTCCGCCAGGTAGCGGATGTTCGACCCGGCACCGGTGGCCAGGTCGAGTGCGTACAGCGGCTCATTTACCGGCAAGGTCGCAGCGATGTCCAGAGTCAGCGCCTCGGAGCGCGCCGAGATGTCTGATGCTTCGCGGAGCCGAAGCCAGTGAGCGAGGGAATCATCCATATGTGAGCGGCTCGAGCGCAGCACTCATTCGTTCCGCGGCCTGATCCCAGGTTCGAAGACGCCTGCGCACGCGGCGAGCCCCTTCGGCCAGACGCCTGCGGAGATCGTCATCACGAATCACGCGCGCAACAGCGGCCGCAAGGGCGGGCCCGTCGTCAACGGGCACGACCAGCCCTGCCTCGTGGTTCACGAGCTCGGCAATCGCGCCGGTCCTTGTGGAGACGACCGGGATTCCTCGGGCTAGCGCCTCGGCGACCGCCATCCCGTAGGTCTCCTGTTTGGCGGCGAGGACGAACACGTCCGCCCGATCGAAGTATGACTCCAGCACGTCATCGCGAAGTTCGCCGGCAAGCGACACGCGATCCTCCAGTCCCAGTCTGGTGATAGCGGCGCGTACGCGCGCGACCGTACCGGGGTCTTGGGTCAGACTGCCCGCGCAGGTCAACCGCCATCCTTCGTGCGGGGTCGCTGCGAGCGCTTCGAGCAACAACTCGTGGCCCTTGATGCAATTCAGGCTGGCGACGCACAACAACTCGAGCGGAGCCATCGCCTCAGAGGCATGGCGGGAACCGCGTGCGAGAGGAGCGCGGTCGGTTCCAGGTTCGACGACGACCACCCGATCGAACGGGGACACGTACGGCGCGAGGAGCGGCAGAGCGGCTCTGCCCGTCACGATGATTCGTGCGGCGCAATGGAGCGCGCGGCGTTCGGCCTCCATCACGGCATCAGTCGGGCGCCCCTCGAGACGGGCGGCGGTTGTGAGGGGGAGGTGCACGAGGGCGACGACTCGCAGCCGAGGTGATTCGCGTTCGATGAGGTCTGGCATCGCGCCAAAGGCCAGACTATCGATCATGACGATGGCACCGGCGGGCATCTGCCCAAATACGCGTGAGGCGTGTTCGAGGGTGGCGGGCGCCGGATGAGGGAAGTCCTCGGGGAGTTCAACGACGTCTACGTGCCATCGACGACTCCGCAGCCCTTCAACCATTCGGTGGTTGTAGATGTAGCCGCCGGTACGCTGGTCGAGAGGTCCTGGCGCAACCAGCGAGATCGAACGCACGTCAGGCCGGTCCGTTCACGCGGCCTTCGTACGACGCCGCAGCCACGTGCGATTCCTGCAGGGTGACACGTATCTGCTCGATTCCGGCGGCACCGGACCCGAGGTCCCCGCGCCGAATGGCGGCAACGACGGCATCGAAAACGAACCGTGCCAGAAACTCCGTCGTCGTGTTACGCCCGGCGAGCGCCGGCACTTCGTCGAGATTCTGATAGTTCAGGCCAGCGAGCGCTTGACGCAGGGCGTCCCCGGCGCGGCCGATGTCGACGACGATGCCGTCCGGATCGAGGTCGGAGCGCTTCAATTCGAGGTCCACGACATAGGTGGCGCCGTGAAGGCGCTGCGCGGGACCGAAGACCGCGCCCCTGAGCCTGTGAGCAATCATGATGTGGTCGCGTACGGTCACGCTGTACATTTGGCACTCCTGTAGATCGCGGCGGGTGACGACCGATGGCCGAACCCGGTGGGTCGTGGCGTCGAAACCAGAGGACGATGATCCGTCATTGATAGGTGATTCGATGACACAGCGCGTCGCCAGGTGAGGAGGCGAGCGCGGCCATCACGTCCGGCAGGTTGTCGAAACTGCTCTCGCCAGTGATGAGATGGTCGAGGGATGGATCGGACAGCAGCGAGAGGGCCAGCTGCATGCGGCGTCGAGCATCCCATCGAGCGCGTTGCGACGCGGCTACCGTGCCGACCTGTGAGGAGACAATCGTCAGGCGTCGCGCATGGAAGGCACCGCCCAGGGGTAATGCCACCATCTGGTCACCAAACCAGCTCATCTCGATGATGCGCGCCTCGTAGCCCGCGAGTTCGAGGGCGAGGGCCAGGCCCGCCGGGCTGCCGCTCGCGTGGATCACGAGATCGGCATCTCTGAGGGCGGCAGCTGGCGAGGTGAAGCGAACGCCAATCGCGGCGGCCACGGTCGCTCGGGCTGGATTGATGTCCATCAGTTCGACGCGGCATCCCGGAATTCTGGCGGCGAGCCAGGCCACGAGGCAACCGACGGTTCCGGCACCAACGACCGCGATACGATCACCCACGTGCGGTCGGCCGTCCCAAAGTCCATTGAGCGCCGTTTCGAGATTCGCGGTCAGCACCGCGCGCGCCGGCGGAACGCCGTCTGGAAGAGGGTGCACCGCCTCGGCCGGGACGATGAAACGGGTTTGATGGGGGTGGAGGACGAACACGGTACGACCCGTCAGGTCGGCAGGACCTTGCTCGACGTGACCGATGCACGAGTACCCGTATTTGACCGGAGCAGGGAAGCTGCCCACCTGAAACGGGGCCCGCATGCGGGCCCATTCGCTCTCTGGGACGCGGCCGTTGAACACGAGGGACTCGGTGCCACGGCTGATTCCGCTGTACAGTGTCCGCACCAACACGTGCCCCTCGGACGGCGTGGCCAGCGGCTCGCTCCGAATCTCTCCGCGGCCGGGCGCCGCCACCCAGAAGGCTCTCGCGTCGTTCTGCATCCGTGGACATTCTGATGCGTGAGCGACGCGGTTACAACGTGGCACCTGTGATGACGTGTGGTTTGGTGGCGACCGCCGCCGTGGGAACGGCCGCTTCTGCATCAGCCGGGCTCGGTACTCGTTACCCTGTCGATGCAACGCTCGCATGCTTGGCTCTCATGGCTGTCGTTGCTTACACTGCCAGAGATGACCATCCATTCCCACGTTTCGGGGCGGCCAACTACGTCACCATGTTCCGTGCCATGGCGATGGCACTTGTGGCCGGGTTGATCGGTGAATCGGGATCAGCGCGGCTCCTCTGGTTCACGATTGGCATCGTCACGCTCGTGGCCGTGCTCGACGGTGCGGACGGCTGGCTGGCCAGGCGCTCGGGAATGGAGAGTGGCTTCGGCGCGAGGTTCGACATGGAGACCGATGCCGCACTCATCCTCGTGCTGTCGGTACTCGTGTGGCGCCACGACAAGGCTGGCGCGTGGGTATTGATGTGCGGCCTGATGCGGTATGCGTTCGTTGGGGCAGGGTGGTTGCTGCCGTGGCTCGCGGCGCCGCTACGGTCTACACGACGAGGCAAGACCATCGCCGTCGTCCAGTACATCGGCCTCGGTGTCGCCCTTGCGCCGATCATCATGCCGCCGTTCAGCACAGTCGTCGCCGCCGTGACGCTCGCGGCCCTCGTATGGTCGTTTGCTGTTGACGTGATGTGGCTGCGTCGTGAGGCCGACCTGTTCTCTTCGAGCCATGACGCATAGTTCCCACGCCGTCGCTCTTCGAATCCTATCGCTCGCGATGGGTGTGTTTCTCGTGTTCATGGGACTCGACAAGGTGGAATGGTTCCTCGACGGCGGCCTCCTGACGCAGCAGCTTCAAGAGTGGCGCGGCCAGGCAAGGCCCCTGGCCCGGTGGTATCTCGAAGCGATCGCCCTTCCGGCGGCGCCGGTTTTCTCGCGCGTGGTACCGGCCGCGGAACTCTCGGCGGGTGTGGCGCTCATCCTGGGCGTGGGTGTCCGCCCTGTGGCGGCGCTCGCGTTGCTGATGGTGGTCAACTTTCACATCGCCGCCGACGTGATGTTCAAGTACGCGTACCTCTGGAACGCCTATGGGCCGCCAGTGCTCGGCGCGCTCGCCGCGCTGGCCGTGGGCGGAAGGCACCTGCCGTTCAGTGTGTTCAAATCGAGCACGCCTCGTTAGCGAAGGCCTGTTCATCCGCACGGGCCACAGAGACTCAGAGACACCGAGGTCTAGCAGAGCACTTTCGTGTCGTACGTAGTGTCCGCCTTCAGGCGGACCGGGGAGGGCCGGCGGAAACCGGCCAATGCGCGGTTGTGAGACCGGCTTTAGGCCAGGTCTTCTCTGTGTCTCTGTGCCTCTGTGGCTACGTGAAGGTGTTAATCGGCTTCGACGAGGTGGTCCGTCGCGTCGAAGGCCTCGAGGAGCACGGGTACGAGGGCGTGCATTGGACCAATCGGCGGACGCTGAGGTACGAGCCCCGGACGAAATCCCTGTTCGACAAGGCGCCGGAGGACGTGTTCCTTGCGTGAGATGACGTGGACGGGGACACGCCACGACGCATCCCTGCCGCTCACCGCTGCCGGGGGCTGGTGATCGCCAATGATGATGAGGACTGGGTCGTCTCGTTGCTCGCGGAGATAGCCGGCCAGGGTGAAGAAGTCGTACGCCATTGCTCGCACGTAGCTCGGCGTCAAGTTCGTGAGGTCTGGGTTAGCCGCCATCGCGCGCTCGACGTCCGGCGCGTCATACGGGTTGTCTGTCAGCACTCTCGACCAGTCGGGCTGATACGGCGCCACCGGACCGAAGGGTGCGTGCGTCGTGCTTGTTGGGAACACGACGAACACCGGCGCCCGGACCGGGGATGCGCGTTCGAGCGCATCGAGCTTCGCGAGCGCGTACTGATCGGGAATTGCCCACCACCCAAACTGTGGTCCTTTGTACCCCAGGGCGTCGTGGCCGTAGATCATATCGAAGCCGTAGAACACGCCTTCCGGCCACGCCTGCCGCATGCCAGGCATCAGGCCCACCGTCCGGTAGCCTCGGCTCTCGACGTGCGTGAGCAAGGTCTTGCGGGTGGATGCCATCAGCGACGTGTATGCATATTGATCGCGCACCTCGACACCAGAGAGGAGGCTCAGGTGGGCCAGCCACGAGGACGAGCCAAAGGTCGGCGAGTCCACATACGCCGAGACGACCTGGCGTCGTGAATCCCGGATGGCCGTCTCGAGAGCCGTTCGACTGGCCGCAAGCCCGGCCGCCATGCCGGGTGTCTCGAATGTCACCGCGCCGTACGACTCGAGAAAGACGAGCAGGACGTCAGTTCCCGCGATACCCCGCAATCGGCTGTCGAACGCCGGGCTGTCACCGAGAATAGGTGCCGCGGCGCCAGGACCCATCATGGCCAGCACGTAGCGCGCCTGCCGCGTGTAGGCCGGCGTCACGGAATCGGCGAACGGCACAAGAGAAACGCCGCTGATCTGTTGGACGGTGAAAAGTGCGATGACGATCGCCGATGCTGAGCCGAGCACGCGCCGTGACAGGGGCTGGGAAGTTGCCTCCGCCACCTGCCTGAGGGCGAGACGTGATAGGACGAACGCGGCTGCCACAACGAGGATCGAAACCCCAGCGACGCTGGCGAG
>Ga0247825_10003093_pt1 | contig 10978 bp, 7 predicted proteins | sample 13C_Vanillin_Day_FD_194413 | JGI IMG/M metagenome (GOLD analysis project Ga0247825, IMG submission 194413) | Soil microbial communities from agricultural site in Penn Yan, New York, United States - 13C_Vanillin_Day48 | ecosystem: Environmental > Terrestrial > Soil > Agricultural land | place... | reverse complement strand
TCGTGCGCGCCCTCACGATTGCGCCACCCGTAGTTCCTGCCGCCGCGGTTCGCGGGCTCGTAATCGATCTCCTCGAACTGATTCTGCCCGACATCGCCGATGACAAGCGCGCCGGTGCCCCCGCGCAAGGGATCGTCGAACGTGTACCGCCACGGGTTCCGCAGGCCGAAACTCCAGATTTCCGGGAGAACGCCGGGTAGGCCGCCCCGCACGAACGGATTGCTGGCCGGCACCTGATAGCCGGATGGGTGCGTATCGGGAACACCCACGTCGATCCGCAGCATCTTGCCGAGCAGCACCGCCGGATTCTGCGCGCGGTTGCCGGGATCGTTGGCCGAGCCGCCGTCACCGAGGCCGATATACAGGAAGCCGTCGGGACCGAACACGAGGTGGCCGCCGTTATGGTTCGCGAACGGCTGCGCGATGGCCGCGGCGGCGGTTGTCCCCCATCGCAGGTCGAAGCGCGACGCCGGGTCGGCAATCACCGGATTGTTCGAGCGGCGGAGGCGCGCCACCACGGTGTCGCCAGCGCGGTTGGTGAAGTTGACGAAGAAGCGGCGGCTGGTCGCCGAGTCTGGCGGAAACGCAAGGCCGAGCAGCCCCTGCTCACCGCCCGCGACGATCGACGCGGAGAGGTCGATGAAATCGGCAGGCAGGACAACGCCGGCGCGCACGACGCGGATGCGGCCGCTCTGCTGCACGACGAACTGCACGGCGCGATCGTCGGGGTCCTGGACGATGGCGACCGGCTGCGTGAACCCCTGTGCGTACAACTCCGTCCGCAGCTGCGCGTGCAGGTCGGCGACGATGGCGCTGCCGATGATGGCGGCCATCACGATTGCGCGCAGCAACCGGACGATCATCACGCCCTGAGCGTACCCCAGTTGGTGGTTAGTGGTTGGTGGTTGGTGGTAGGTTTGACTACCAGCCACGGGTACCAGCGACGAGCTGGTCGGTGGCTGGTCGTCGGTGGTGCTAGCCGAACGGCCGGACGGGCTCGCGTCCGTCCCACTCGAGTGACGCGCGCCAGTATCGCGTGAACAACTCGTCCATCCCCGGCGTCGCGGGAATCAGCTCGACGAATCCAGGCCCGCCGCCCCCGTCCATGTAATACACGTGGCCGCCACTTGGCACCGGCGTCGAGAAGGCGACGGTATAGCCGCGGGCCTGGTAGGCCTCACGCTGCGCTTCGACGTCCTCGAACGCGATCCCGAGGTGATGAAAGCCATAGCCGCGCTGATCGATGGTCTCGCGGTACACGGACGGCTCGCCGTCGCGCGCCTGGATCAGCTCGACCTGCATGTGCCCCGCGAACGCCATCGCGATGCTGACGTCGGCGGTGCTCGGCCGGCCACGGTACAGCGCACGCGGGTCCTGGAAGCTCTCGAGCAGGAACCACGGACCGACCCGCGCGTCGTGAATCCACCAGTCGATCGCTGCGCGCACGTCGCTGACGACGTACGCCGTCTGCACGACCTGGCCGGCGCACTGCCCGAACCCGAGCCGTCTCATGCGCTCTGCCTCCCGTGTTGCGTCATCGTTGGCCGCAAATTCCCGTTCGCGGCGCCTGCGCCGTCGCGGCCCGATCGCAATCTGCGCCGGAGATCCTACCGGGTCTGGCGGGGCTGAAGCCCCTCCCTTCACCAACCACCAACTGCTACCAGCACATCGACCCGTACGTCCGCGTACAGTTGCAGGCATGCGCATCGATGTGCCAAACTGCGCCATAGCGGCCGCACCCCCATCGTCTTACTCGAGGGAGCCGGCAACGGCCCAAACCTTCCGTTGACGTGGGGTAGCGAATACACCGCTCACTCGCTCGGTTGAGTCCCGACGCGTGAAGCACGCGAGCCCCGGCGATTGCCACGGCCAGCTGGGACTACCCGTTCCAAAACCAGATTGATGAGCAGGTCTGCCACTGCACGTGGACTGAAGGTCAACGCGACTATCGCCGTGACAGGCGTGCTCGCGTTCCACCTGCTGACGCTGGTGTCCGGCCGCATCACCGAAAGTCGTGGCCTGGGCTACGACGGCCTCCGGTACACGCGGATGGTCGAAGGCGCACTCAGCGACGGGACCGCCAACACCTCGGTGCGGCCGTTCGTGATCCTGCTGGTTCGCATCCCCCACGCGCTCGGCCTCGATGTCATTCAGAGCTTCCAGGTCGTGAACTACCTCGCCGCCTTCCTGCTGTATCTGGTCCTCGCACTGCTGCTGGCGCGGGGCGGGGTCGGTGTTCCGGCGCGCGTGGTGCTCCTGCTCAACCTGTCGCTGGCCATCGCGACTTCGAAGATGTTTGCCTTCTACCCCACGCTGATCGACCTCGGCGCGATGGCAGTGATCAGCACGGCCTTTTACTTCGCCGCGACCGATCGGGCACTGCCGGCTGGTGTCGCGTGCGTGGCGGCGGCGGCGTCTCGTGAGTTCGGACTCGCCGTGCCGCTCTTTGGCATCCACCGCTCGATCCGCCGCCGCCAGTGGCGGAACGTATTGTTCTACCTGCCGAGCCTTGCCGTGCCGTTCGTGATCCGGATGGACGCCTTGCACATCGTTCCCACCGGACAGCAGCCATTCACCGCCGGAGCGCTCGCCGGGAACCTGGAGCTCTGGACGCGCTGGCCGTTCGTTGTGGCGTTCGCCTATTTCTCCCTGACGGTGTTCGGCGGCATAACGGTGCTGCTCTGGCTTCGGCCGCTGCGGATGGCGGCAACGATGCGACGGGAGCCTGAGCTGGCGACGTTCGTCGGCTTCATCGTTCTCGCGGCCGCAGTGGGCGATGCCGACATCTGGAGATATCTCGCCTACATCCTGCCCGGAGCGATGGTGTTCGCGGCCGCGGCCCTCCAGGATCTGGACAACGAGACCCAGCGCCGCGCGCTCGTGACCGTGACACTGATCACCCTGCTGACGCAGCGCCCGTTTCAATTGATGACGATGGAGACCTATTTCACGGACTGGTTTCCGCTGTACCGCGCATCAGAAGCGAACGCCGTGCCCGCGCTCGTCGCCACCTGGGGCCCGCGCCTTGCGGCGGTCCTCCTCGCCTGCGCCGGCCTTCATCTGGCGCTGCGGCGGCCGTCGCCGGAACTGGGTGCGTGAGCGTATTCACCCGCCGCAGTGCCGACCTGATGGTCGCCGTTGTCCTGCTGGCGGTCGCCGTTGCCGCGGCGGCGATGGACGGCCAGTCGCGTGTGCTCCCACCCCCGGACGCCCGGGTTCGGCTGGCGTGGGAGGCTGTCAACCGTCGAGCCGTCGAAAGCCGCCAGGCGCCGCTCTGGAATCCCGGCTACTTCGGTGGTCAGCCGCTCATCGGCAACTCGGAAGCTGCGGTCGCCTATCCTCCGGCGATCGTCCTGAGACTGCTGCCCGCGGACTGGTTCATGCTTCTCACGTTCGTTCTGCACGCATGGGCGCTCGGCCTGGGTGTATACCTCGTGATGCGCCGAACACGAACGCAGCGTAGCGGCGCCTGTCTCACCGCATTGGCGACGATGGCGGCTGGAGCGTTTGCAGTCCCGGCGTTCAGCGCCTCGACAGCGCTGCAGACGTTCGCATGGCTTCCGCTGGTCGCAATGTGCGCGTTCCACGGATCGGAGAGGAACACACGGATTCCCCCTGTGCTGCTCGTGCTGTTGCTGGCGACCATCATCCTCGGGGGAGCCGTTCGCGGCGACTGGTGGGCGGCGCTCACCGTGATCGGATGCTATGCGCTGGCCATGATCTGGCCGACGCGCGTAACGGCGCCTCGCCGGACGTTGGCGATTCAAGGAGCGACCGCTATCGGGCTCGCGCTGGGCATCACCGCGTTTCAGGCCATTCCCGCGTGGGCGCTGACATCCGCGCTGCACACCGGGGAACTCGCCTACCGGCAGGACGAGAATGCTCCACTGACACAGAGCCCCGATGTTCGGCGGCTGCTCGAACGCCTCGGCCCGCATCGGACGATCTCGGCATGTCCTGCGGTGACGTCTGCGGACCTCGTGAACGCGGGTGTTCCCACAGCGGACGGGCTCGCGTGGTACTCGGCGGGGTACGGCCGCTTCAGGAGTCTTGCGGCAGGGGCCTACCCTGCCAGGTACGGGCGGCGCGATGACAACGATGTCGGCCGCGCGCGCGAGGTGCGCCAGGACCTCCTGGCCTGGCTGGGGGTTCGATACCTGATCGACTGCACGGCACCGGACCTGACACGATGGCGTCAGGTCGATCAGGCCGGTCCGATCGTGGCGTACGAGTCGACGACGACGCCGCTCAGCGCCACGTGGACCTGTACGCCACGCGCGGTGTCCGCCGGCGAGCTCGAATACGAGCTGGCGACCCGTGTCTACGATCAGCGGCTGACGCTGGCTGGCCGGTGGGTCATGATCCACGTCCGCTGGGCGCCGCAGGTAGACGAACCGGCACGTGCTCGCGCGGAAACGGAGCTGCAGCTCAATCCCGTGCAGTTCATCGGTGAGCGGACATGGCGATATGCGCTCGCGGACACCAAAATGGACCACGTCCGCTCGATCGTCACGCATCCGCTGGTCGAGGACATCGCTCACATCAGCCGGAACCTCGAGGCCACGGGGCTCCCTCGCCCGGCAATCAGCGGGCCGAAATCGGAATGGCTTGTTGGTGACGATGCGTGTCCCGCGGCGGGACAGGTTCAAGTGGTGCGCACAAAGCCGTTCATGGGGCGACTGATCTTGCAGGTGGTTGCGCCGCAGCCTGGTGTGGTCGTACTCCCCGAGCCGTACTTTCCGGGACGCCGCGCCAGGGTTGACGGCGAAGGCGTGACGCCGTTACGGGTCAACTTCGCATTCCTGGCTGTTCCGGTCGGCGCAGGTTCTCACCGGATCGATGTGTTGTCGTATTCGCCCGGATCGCTGTGGCTGGGCGGGGCCGTGTCGCTGCTGACGCTCGTCGGGTGGACAGTCGCGTCCCGTCGTTCGCCATCCTCGCCTCGCCACACGAGGATGGTTCTCGCCGAACGAGCGGTTGACCACGCGCGACGCGAATCCTGAAGAAGAGCACATGGCCGTCCTCTTTCACGTATCGGCGTGCGGGCAGTGAGTGCAATCGCTGCGACCGTGAGGAGAGCCGGCGCTGCGGCGGGGCCCTGGCGCGTCAGCCAGCTGAGCCTGGTGCTGATGGCGGGTGTCGCCGGAATGTACCAGGCGGTGCAGGTGGCCCGCGCCAACAACGACACGTTCCTGCACCTGGCGATGTCACGGCAGCTGCTTGGCGGCGACCTCCCGGTGCGCGACTTCTTCGACAGCGGCCTGGTGCTGATGTATGCCCTGAGTGCCGCGATGCAGCAGGTCGTCGGGTACCGCCTTCTCGCCGAGGCCATCGTGGTCGGCGTCATGGCCGCTGCTGCCACCTGGCTGGCCAGCCGCCTGGTCCTCGCGCTGACCGGCTCCACCGCAGGAGCGTTGATCACGGCGCTGGTCATCATGGTTGCCACGCCACGGCCGTATTCGTATCCGAAGCTGATCGTCTACGGCGTGCTCGCGCCACTGTGGTGGAGCTACGTCGTGAAGCCGACCTCGCGTGGTGCGATCGCGTTCGGCCTGTGGACCGCCGCGGCGTTCTACTTCCGTCCCGACCACGGTGTCGTCGTGGCATTCGCGACTGTGGCCGCGGTCATCGTGTCGCATGGTCCGTCGATCACGGCAATTCGCCAGCTGGTGACGGCTGGCGTCACGGCGCTCCTGCTGGTGACGCCGTGGTTCCTGTTCGTGAACAGCTCCATCGGCTTCGGCGCCTATGTGCAGAGCGGGCTGTCTCAGGGCCAGGCCGAGCAATTCGAGATGAGCGGCCACAACCTTCCGCCGTGGCCGATCAGATCGCTGCGGGACACTGTCCGGCTCGATGAGCCTGACACCTATGCCCCGGAGATCTCGCTGCGCTGGGCGCCACAAGCGGACCTCGATGCGCAGAAGGCGATTCTCCTTCGATACAAACTCACCCTCCTGCGAGCAGAGGGCGACGTCAGCCGCGTGCGGCTGTCGGGCACTGCCGTGGGACTGGTTCGCGAACTCATCAATGAGCCGCAGGTGGCCGATACGTCGGGGATCGATCGTGCGTCTGCAACGATCCCATGGTCGTCCTGGTCGCCGTGGAACCGGCTCGGATTCCGCTCTCCGTTGTTCCGCCTGCGAGTGTTCCCGCCGCTCGACCAGCAGGACCGCGCGAGCGATGCTGCGACGGTCATCTTCTATGCGGTGCCAGGGCTCGCCATCGCGCTGGCACTGGGATCCCGGCGCCGGCTGACTGGCGTCGTGACCACGCCGAGGCTGCTGGCATTCAGCGTGGTGGTGCTGGCCGCGAATTTCGACATGATTCGCTCACCGTACGACGTACGGACGGTCGATGCGGTGGTGCTTCCCGCAATTCTCGTGGGTTTCGGGAGCGGCTCGCTGCTCGTCCTCAGCCGCGGCGGCGGGTGGACCGGCCGAACGCTGGCGTGCGCCGCTCTGGCGGTGAGTGTGGTGCTGATCGGGAAGAGTGTCGCGGGCGCTGGCGAGTTCGGCGGTCGCGTGTCCTGGCTCGCCGGGGAGTTCCGCGACATGGAGCATCTCAGCGGCGCGTGGAGCGACATCGGGAACGCCGTGATGGCATCTCCTCCGGATCAATACTGGCGCGACAGGCCGTCGACGGCGCCGATGCAGCTGGCCATGTACGCCCGTGACTGTGTCCCGGCGAACGAACGCCTGATGGTGCTCTGGTTCGCCCCGGAGATCTACTATTTCTCCGACCGCCTGATGGCGCAGCGGCACCTGGTCTTTATTGGCGGCTGGGCGGCCCTTGACGACGAGCAGCGGTTGACGCTGGAGAAGGTGCGCCGTTCATCTCCGCCGCTGGTGTTCGCCAGCGCGGACCGGCTCGACGACTCGACGCGGAAGATCTACCCGGCACTGGTCGAGTACGTGCATCGCGAGTACGAGCCCGCGGGCACTGTCGCGGGTGACGAGACCTACATCATTCTGGCGCGCCGCGATCGCCCGCCGCTCCGTCAGTACGGCGACGGTCGCTGGCCCTGCTATGTCCCATAAATCAATGACTGGATCCTGCGCTTCCGCACGGCGGCGCCGGTCGTCGAGTGGCCAGCCTGCCCGCGCGGGCCGATCACGGAAGGACGATCGACCGCCATCAGGACCCGCAGGAATCTGATTCGCCGCACCATGTCTATTCTGAACAAGCTGTCCAAGTTGAGCCCCTGGCAGATCGCCCGCACGGTCGATTCCGTCCCGCAGCTGAAACGGAACATCGGCGAGAACCAGAAGGAGCAGATTCGCGAGTTGCGGGCGATTACGCAGCGCCTCGACCGTCTCCAGGAGATGATCGAGAAGCAGCAGAAGGCGCTCGAGGGGCTGCCGCGGCTCCGCCAGAAGGTGTTTCAGTGCATCGAGGCCGCGACGCAGGACGCCGACAATGCCGAGCGGCTGCAGTCATTGCGCCGGCGGCTCGGTGCGATTGACCTGCGTGCGCATGCGGAGCAGGCCATCAGGCGCGCAGAACTGCGGACGGACCCCTGTCCCCATGTGGTGATCGGCGACCTCCTGCCGGACGAGTGGTGCGACGAACTGGTCAATGCCATCCCGCCGGCGCTCTTCTTCAAGAATCACAACCTGGCCAGGCAGGAGATGCAGGTACCGTTCGTGTTCGCGCCTGCGTACCAGCGATTCGTCTGGGACACGTTCTTCCGTGAAGTGATCGAGGGCGCGATGCTGGCCGGCATCCAGGCGCAGTTCGGTCCTGCGCTCGACGCCTTCGTCGCCCGGCACTGGCCGGCGCTGCCTGCGATGGCGGCCGGCAACGTCAGGATGCACGTGACGAACTCGCGGCTGCTGCTTCGGCGCGCGGGATACGAAATCAAGCCGCATCGCGATCCGCGGTGGGCGTTCGTGACCAGCCTGGTGTACCTGCAGAAGCGCGAAGACGCCGTAACCTACGGCACGCAGTTCTACCGCCTCAAGCAGGAGCGCGACACGTCGCACAGCTCGCCGCTGTGGGCGGAGTATGACGAGTGCGAACTGGTGGCCGACCTGCCGGCACGGCGAAACAGTGCGGTGATTTTCGTCAACTCGACAGGCGTGCACGGCGCATCTGTTCCCGTCGATGCTCCGGCGGACCTGAAGCGCTTCGTCTACCAAGTGCAGTTCGGACCTGACGATGCCACGAAACGGGCCCTGATCGAGGCGTTGCCCGAGGACCGCCGGCCGATGTGGTCACGGTCGCGTCACGCGAGCCATTACTAGTGACTGACGTACGTGCGAGCGTCCGCCGTTTCCCTTTATTCCGTCTCGTCACGCGTTCTCTGAACTACGGCATCGGCGCCTGCTCCCGCCACAGCCCGAGCGCGATCTGCGCGGGACGATCCGACATGGAGAAGAGCACGGCGTCGCTGTCCGTCACGTGCCGCACCGGTGCCCAGGAGGGGATTGCGAAGATGTCCCGCGGTCCCCATTCGAACGTCGTCTCGCCGATGGTGCTCCTGCCTTCCCCCTCGACCACGGAGTAGATGGTGGCGTCGGTGGCGCGGTAGCGCTTCCCTGAAAACCCCTTGGGGAGGTGCTGGACGAACGCCCCGATCGTCGGCATCGGGTAGCCGCCGGTTGCCGGATTGGCGTAGCGCATCTTCACACCGTGACAGTCGTGCAGCGGCCCGTTGCGGAACAGGATGTCGAGGGATTCGCGGGTTCGGCCGTAGGGATACACGAACACGGGAGAAGACGGCCGTGCCGGTGTGAAATCCACCGGCAGCAGGTTCGACCCGTAGCGCGCGAGCGCGTCGCCCTGCGGTACCCGTTCGACCTCGCCGCCTTCCTCTTCGGGACGCTCGAGGAAGCTCGTATCGAACAGGTTCACAATCGGCACGTCGAGGCCATCCAGCCAGATCGTCGGCTCGCCGCCAGGATTCCCGTGACCGTGGAACGTCCACGACGGCGTCAGGATGAAATCGCCCGGATGCATCGTCGTCCTTTCGCCCTCGACGGCCGTGAATGCGCCAGTGCCTTCGAGAACGAAGCGCAGGGCCGACGCCGCGTGGCGATGGAGCGGCGCCGTCTCGCCGGGCAGGATCAACTGCAGACCGGCGTACAGGCTCTGCGTCAGGCGCGACTGCCCGCGGAGCGCCGGGTTCTCGAGCACAAGGACACGCCGTTCGGCCTCCTGCGCCGTGAGCAGCCGGCCAGCCTCCATCAGGAGCGGTTGGATCTGCTCGTACTTGAAGAGGACCGGGACCATCTCCGGCGCCGGTTGCGCGGGCACCAGTCGCGCCAGCACTTCCCAGAGCGGTGCGACATGCCGGGTGGCGAGGCGATCGTAGAACGCCTGCCGCTCGGGCGTGACCTCCGGCTTGGTGAACGTGGTCTGCATGATCAATCTCGCGTGTACATGGCGGCCCTGAAGGGCCGCCCTACATCGGCGGATCCGACAAGGCCGCCCTACGTCGTGGCGGACCCGGCAAGGGCCGCCCTGCGTCGTGGCGGACCTGACAAGGTCCGCCCCACGGACTACTGGGCGCGAGCCCGCACCGTCATCGTCCCGATTTTCTCAATCGTGGCCGTCACTTCGTCGCCGGGCACGATCGGGCTGACGCCCTCAGGCGTGCCGGTGAAAATCACGTCGCCCGGCTCCAGCGTGTAGAAGGACGAGGCGAGTTCGATCAACTCCGCTACGCCGAGCGTCATTCGGCGGGTATTCGAGGCCTGGCGCCGGTCGCCGTTGATTGACAGTTCGAGGTCGAGCGAGCCGGGATCGGGGATCTCGTCGGCCGTCACCAAGTACGGGCCGAGCACGCTGTAGGTATCGACCGATTTCCGGAAGCTGCGATCCTCGGAGCCGCGGATCGTCACGTCGAGACCGATCGCGTAGCCGGCGACGCAATCCAGCGCGTTCGCGCGTGACACCTGGCTGGCGCGTCGCCCGACCACGACCGCCAGTTCCACCTCCGGATCCGTGCGTCGATCCGGCTTGCGAATCGCGATGCCCTCTCCCGCCCCGACGAGCGAACTGGTGGCCTTGAGAAAGAGACCGGCCGAGTGAATGGTCACCGTCAGCGCCGGGTTGTTGTTGTGCAGGGCCGGATCGTTGCGCACCTCGTCGACGTGACTCTGGTAGTTCACCGGCGCCGCCACGAGCTTCCCGGGATTGGCCACCGGGCTGAGCAGGCGTACGTCAGAGAGCCGGGCGACGGGCGCATCGGACGCCATTGTGCGCGAGCGCGACAGCACCTCCGGCAGATGCGCGATGAGCAGATCGTGACGCGGCAACGGATACGTCACACACGGCAGGGCGTCGAGCGCGGCAGTGACATCGCGCACGGCATCGCCGTCGACGAGCCCAAGACGATCTCGATCAAATCGACACAGGCGCATGGGTGAATGGCGGACCGTCACGGGCCCGCCGTACAGGAACGGCGAGTATACTTCGCGCCGGCGATGCCTTCGAACGCCGACCAACCACCACGTCCACGGTGCGGTGCCGGGCCAGCTGCGCGACGCAGGGTCTGCCGTTGCCGCTGACCGCGCACGATCAGGCCGCACGCGCGATCGATCCCGCGGAGGTGCTCGACCGCAGCCGCATCGGGCCGCTGCAGATCCGAGTGTTCGTCCTCTGCACCCTCGCGCTCGTCATGGACGGGTTCGACGTGCAGGCGCTCGGGTATGCCGCACCGGCGCTGCGCCGGGAGCTCGGGCTGGATGCCACGGCGCTCGGCTCGGTGTTCAGCGCCGCCAATTTCGGCGTCCTGCTCGGCTCCGTCGGCTTCAGCGTCGTTGGCGACCGGATCGGCCGGCGTCCCGTCCTCGTCTGGATGACGCTCTTCTTCGGCGCGATCACGCTCGCGACCGCGCAGGCGCAGACGGTGACGCAGCTCTTCTGGCTCCGTCTGGTCGGCGGCATCGGCCTCGGATCGATCATGCCGAACGCCACGGCACTCGTCGGGGAATTCAGCCCGGCAGGCCGGCGCGTCACGCTCATGATGTGCATC
>Ga0247825_10003092_pt1 | contig 10979 bp, 8 predicted proteins | sample 13C_Vanillin_Day_FD_194413 | JGI IMG/M metagenome (GOLD analysis project Ga0247825, IMG submission 194413) | Soil microbial communities from agricultural site in Penn Yan, New York, United States - 13C_Vanillin_Day48 | ecosystem: Environmental > Terrestrial > Soil > Agricultural land | place... | reverse complement strand
GGGCGGCGAGCTTTGTGCCTTGGGAGAAAAGGCTTCCGTATCGGTTGGACTTGAGCGCTTTCTCCGCCTCTTTCCCCGCCTGTTGCTGCGCCGCGTCCTCGGTGGTCGCGAGCGAGAGCTCCTTCGACGCGGCGAGCACCAGCTTCTTCAGCGGCGAGTCGGGCGCCGACAGGATCTTCGCCTGCTCGATGGTCTGCGCGAGGCCGCTCGAGCGCGCGAGGCGGATATCGGCAAGCAGCGCCGTCCACTGCTTCTCGTAGTCCTGCGCGTAGCGCTCGCGCACTTCGGCGAACACTTTCGCCGGGTCGACCTTCTGCGCCCGCGCGCCCGAGTCGCCGAGCACCCAGGACTCTTCCCTGGAGAGCTCGGCCGCGGCCTTCTCGGCCTTGGCGCGGAAGAGCTTGAGGTACCCCTCGCGCGTGAAGAGGCCTTCGATGCCGGCGGTGAGCGGCTGGCCGCTCGAGCGGGTCAGGACCTGCGCCGCGTTCGGCCCGGCCGCCTCGCTGACACGGAAGGGCGGCACGGCTGCGTCGGCCGAAAGCTCGTTCTTGAGGCGCGCGTATACGCGGTCGGCCACCGGCATGGCGGCGAGGCCGCGACGCGCCTCGTTCACCAGGGCGTCGTTGCGGGGCGCGAGCGTCTGCACCGGACGCGCCTCGAGCGCCGCCTTGAGATGGCCTTCGAGGTCCACCATCAGCTCGAGCGAATCCCGCGGCAGCGCCGGGCTCCATATGAAGAGCATCAGCCGGGCAAGATCGGGCGGGTCGAGGTACTTGTCCTGGTGCAGCATCAGGTAGCCGCGCAGCGCCACGTAGAGCTGCTCCTGGTCGCGCGGCCGCGCGAGAATCTCCTCCAGGCGCAGCGACACCCGCGTGAGCAGCACCTCGCCCAGCGCCCGGCGGTAGGCGGCCACCGAGCGCTCGCCGATCCCGTCGCCCTGGTACAGGCCGAAACGGTAGCCAACCGGGACGGCGGCATCGCGGCTCGCGTAGCCCGAGGGCAGCTCGCGCAGCGCGTTCAGCACCGGCAGGACCTTGGCGATGTCGCCCGCCTGCGCCGGCGGGACCCCTTCTACGCTCCCTTTGGCGGCGGCGACCTTCTTCGTCGCCTCCTCGATCAGCGTGCCGTTGTTGAAGTAGCTGAGCGTCCAGCCGGCGAGCAGGCCCACCGTAAGCACCGCGCTTGCCGCGAGCGCGCCGACGGTGAGCCAGTGCCGCTGGCGCTCCTTCTTCTCGTTGCCGCCGCCGAGGCCTGCCTCGAGGAAGATCAGCTCGCGCAGCAGCCGGTTGATGAAGAAGCTCTTGCCGCTCGAGGCCGCCGGCGGCAGGATCTTGCGCTCCAGGTTGAAGGTGCGCGAGAGCGTGCCGAGCACCCGGTCGATGGGGCTGCCCTCCTGCGTGCCGCTGGTGAAATAGAGCCCGCGCACCAGCGGCTGCTCGCCGAAGCGCGAGCCGCCGAAGGCCTTTTCCATGAACTCCGAAAGGAGCGGGCGCAGCGCGCTGAACTGCTGCGGAAAGCTGTAGATGGCGCAGCGCCGCTGCAGGTCGCGCTCGTCGTGCAGGCGCTTGAGCACCCGGGCATGGAGCCTGCGCTCGAGGCCCTCGAAATCCGCGCCGAACTGGCCGGCGTAGTTGACCGCCGTGCCCGGCGCGTTGAGGGCGAACGTGCTGCCCCAGACCTGCGCGCGCTCCTCGCGCGGCATGTCGCCGAAGAATTCCATGAAGCCCGCGAGGAGATCGGTCTTGGTGACCATCACGTACACCGGGAAGCGCTGCCCCAGGCGCTCGTAGAGCTCCTGCACCCGGGTGCGCACGTCGCGCGCGTAGCGCTCGCGCTGCGCGTCGGTCTGGTACAGGAGATCCGAGATGCTCACCGTGACGATCGCGCCGTTCAGCGGCTGGCGCGGCCGGAAGCGCTTGAGAAGATCGAGAAAGCCCAGCCAGGCGCTCGCGTCGAGCTTCTGCTCGCTGTCCTGCGTGACGTAGCGGCCCGCGGTGTCGAGGAGCACCGCCTCGTCGGTGAACCACCAGTCGCAATTGCGCGTGCCGCCGACGCCTTTCACCGACTGTTCTTCAAGAGGAAACTTGAGCCCGGAATTGATGAGTGCAGTGGTCTTTCCCGATCCCGGCGCGCCGACGATCACGTACCACGGGAGCTGGTAGAGGTACTGCCGCTCGCCCGCACGGCCCTTGAAGCGCGCCTTGCGCAGCACCGTGACCGCTTCCTTGAAGCGGGCCTGGAGCGTGGCGATCTCCTGCGCCGAGCGCGCCGACGACTCGGCCTCGGTGTCGGCGCCGGCGATGCCTTGCAGCATCGATTGGTTCGCGCGCCGGATGCGCCAGGCGCGCACGAGCTCCCAGATAACCCAAACCAATATCAATACAAAAACCAGGACCCAGCGCGAGAGCAGCGTCTCGAGCGGGCGCCAGTCGGAGAAGGCGATCGCGTCGCCCACGAGGAGGATGACAAGCGACAGAAGCAGCACCACCAGGCCGCCGAGGACCCAGCGATTGAAGAGGAGCTCGCGGATCTTTTTCATGGTCGCCGCCTACCCCGCCACCTTGAGAATCACCATCACGCGGCGGTTCTTCCTGCGGTTGTCCTCCGTATCGTTCGGCGCAACCGGGTCGGAATCGGCCAGGCCCTCGGCGCGCAGCCGCGAGGGATCGGCCATCGAGCCCGCCATCACCTTCATCACCGATTTCGCCCGCTCGGTCGAGAGCTCCCAGTTGGACGGGAAGCGCGCGGTCCGGATCGGTTTGTTGTCGGTATGGCCGGTGACCACGACCGGCCCCGGCACGCTGTTCAGCGCCTGCGCCACCCGCGCGAACGTCGGCTCGAAGCGCCGGTCGGCCGCGGCGCTGCCCGAGGCGAACAGGCCGTCGCCGGGAATGGTCACCACGCTCACGAGCTCGTCCTCGTAGACCGCGACCACGCCCCGCGCGATCTCGTCGGCGAGGAATCTGGAAAGCCGCGGCGCCACCGCCTTGGCCGGCGCCTTGCGCTCGAGCGCCACCTTGACCTTCATCTGCGCGAGCTCCGACTTGACCGCGCTCGACTGGCCTGCAAGGGAGAACAGATAGCCGAGGTACGCCGCGGCGAGCAGCACCGCGCATCCCGACACCGCGAGCCACACCATGAAGGCGCCCGACATCCTCCTCGGCTTGGTCTCGATCCCCTTCCAGCGCACCGAGAGATCGGCTTCCTCGTTCTGGCGCTGGCGGCGGATGAGCTCGTAGAGCCGCTCGCGCGTCTGCTCGAGCTGCGCCTTTCCGCCTTCGATGACGCGGAAGCGGCCTTCGAAGCCGAGCGCGAGGCAGGCGTAGAAGAACTCGAGCAGCTCGATGTTCGCGCCCGGCTGCTCGCCCATCTTGTTGAGGAGCAGGAAGAACTTCTCGCCGCCGCCGGTCTCTCGGTAGAACGTGACGAGGAGGCTCTGCTTCATCCACTGCGCGGTCCCGCCCCACGGGGTCGACGACACCGCTTCGTCGATCAGCGTGCACAGCGCATAGCGCGCCACGAGCACGGTCTCGGGCTTGATGCCGCGCTTTGCCGCCGCCTGCTCGAAGGCGGCGAGCTGCTCGAGCAGCGTCTGGCGGAAGCCGGCGGGATCCGGATGCGAGACCGAGCTGCGGATCTGAGGCACCAGCGCGAGCAGGCCGTTCGCCAGCGCGACGAGCGGGTTGAGCCCCGAGAGCGCGCCGAGGTCCGCGGTGAGCGCGGCGTCGCTCCGCCGCCCGGGATCGGCTGCCGCGGGCGCGGCCGCCGTGCCCGTCGCGGCCGTGCGGCGCCGGCCCGGGGTCGGCACCATTATGGTTGCGTCCGGATCGATCGGCTGGGGCGGAACACTGGACATCGCGCTCTCCTAGTCCATCTCAGTCTCGGATGGCCCAGAGCTCGAGGGAGAGGCCCGGGAAGTCGCCCGCCACGTGCATCGCGATGACGCGCGAGGCTTCGAGCGCCTTCCAGTAGTCGCTCTTGCGGTCGAGCTCGAAATAGCTGTAGCCGGCGTGGTACGGAATCTGCCGCGGCGCCACCGGCAAGGGCGCCGTCTGGATGCCGGGCAGGTGCGAGACCACGAGGTCGCGGATCCGCTCCGGGGGCCCGATCTTGACCTGGGTGGGGAAATGCTGGCGCAGCGATTCCGCAGGCACGTTGGCGCCTACTGCGAGCACGAACACGGCGCTGCGCAGGAGCTCGACGTCGGGCACCGTGCCCGCGAACACGCCGCGGCCTCGGTCCATGACCGGGATCGCGACCGCGTTCTGCTCGATCACCGCGGTCAGGCCGCGCCGGATTTCCTCGATGAGCGGCGCGAAGCTGTGCTGCAGGTCGTCCTGCCGGTAGGTGGGAAATCCGATCGCGGAGCGGTCACGGCGCGCATAGGTGCTGATCTCGCCGGCGAGAGCGAGGCACTCGCGGTAGAAGAGCTCGGGGTGCAGCGACGAGCGCGAAAGCAAATGCGCGAGCAGCGGCTCGAAGCGGTTGCAGAGCTGCAGCAGCAGGAAATCGGCGACTTCCGCCACGCCCTTCGCACCGGGGCTGGAGACGCGCTCGGCGAGCGCCTGGATGCGGTGCCTGAGCAGGCCGTGAATCTCCTTGACGTAATCGTAAAGCCGCGCGCTGACGCGGCAGTCGAGGCACGGCGGAACATAGGCGTCGTCGAGAATGACGCGGCCGTCGGCGCGCTTCTCCACCACGCGCACCATGCCGAGCGCCGTGTGCGCCGAGCTCGCCTCCCCCTCGAGCTGAAGCCTGACGTTGAGCCGCCCGACCTTGAGCTGCGCCGAGTTCTCCATTTCGAGCACCGCGTCGCGGATCTCGTGGTCGGCGGCGATGTAGCGGATGAGGGACGCGTCGCCGGAGCGCTCGAAGGCGAGCTCGGCCATTCCGGCGCGCTTCAGCGGCAGGGTGAGAAGGACCAGGCGCTCCTTGACGTCGCCGGGTACGTCGAAGGGCTCGGGGGTGTCGGCCTCGACCGGGATGTTGAACGGCGTGCCGTCCGGAAACACCCCTTCGGCGCCGGAGAGGCCGACCTTGCCGATCTTGAGGAGCTCCTGGTCGATCTGCAGCCTGGTGAAACCGGCACCGTAGGGGACGAGCGACTCGAGCCGCTGGCTCATCAAACGCTCGAAATAGCGCTCCGCCTGCTGGAAATGCTGCGGCCGAAGGAACAGTCCTTCCGCCCAAACGACGCGGTTGTGCTGAGACATGTCGGCGCTGTTCTTAGAACCAGCCTCCAGAAATGGATGCCAGCGCTGAAACCTCCCCCCCGGGTAGTTGGGAGGATGCTAGCACGGCCCTTTGCCGGGTTGTATCTAGTCCTTCAGCGCGTCCCGCAGGCGCTCGGGCGATACCCGCGCCGCCACGCCGGCGCGCTCTTCCTGCAGCAGCATGGCGGCGCGGCAGTCGCGCTCGCCCCAGCCGCGGCGCATGGCCTCGGCGAGCTCCTCGTGGGCGATCCTGCCGATGCGCATCGGCACGCCGAGCCTTTCGGCGAGCTCGAGCGCGAGCGTCACGTCCTTGTGCGCGAGCTTGAGCGCGAAGGACGCCGGCTCGTAGCGGCCGGGAAGGTAGAAGTCGGCGAGGCGGTCGAAGGTGCGCTTGCGTCCCGAGGCGCCCTGGCGCAGCGCGCGGAAGAGCGCGAGCGGCTCGACGCCGCCTTTCACGCCCAGCGTGAAGATCTCGGCGAGCGCCGCCTGGATGGCGAAGCTCGCGCAGTTGTGCGCGAGCTTCGCCACGGTGCCTGCGCCGATGGGGCCGATGTAGAGCGGTTGGTCACCGAACTTTTCCAGAACCGGCTTGAATTTCGTGAACACCGCTTCGTCGCCGCCCACCCAGATCGCGAGCTTCCCGCTCCGGGCGCCGGCCGATCCGCCGCTCACCGGGGCATCGAGGAAGCGAATCCTCGAGAGCTCGCCGTGCAGGCGGCGCACCACGTCGGGGGAATTGGTGCTGAGGTCGAACCACGCTGCTCCATCCTTCATTGCCTTGGAGATTTCTCCGGACAGCGCCTGCACTTCCTTCGGTCCGGGGAGCGAGGTGAACACCACCTCACATCCGCGCACCGCCTCGGCTGCGCTCGGTCTGAAGTTCGGGAACCCTTCAACCCGCCGCAGGTCGTGGGCCTGCACTTCGTGCCCGGCGCGCTGCAAGTTGGCAGCCATCGCGCTTCCCATGATGCCCAGGCCGATGAAGCCGATCCTCATGCGCCGCGCTCCTGGAATACCTGCTTCGCGATCAGCGCCGCGGTGCCGGCGTTGGGCCAGCCCGCGTAGATGGCGAGGTGCGTGATGAGCTCGACGATCTCCTCGCGCGTCACGCCGTTGTCGAGCGCGCGCCAGAGGTGGCCCCGGATCTGGTCGGGGCGGTAGAGCGCGGTCAGCGCGGCGACCGTGATGAGGCTGCGGTCGCGTTTGGACAGCCCCGGCCGCTCCCACACGTCGCCGAACACCACCTTGTCGGTGAGCTCGCCGAGCTTCGGAAATACGTCGCGGACCTGCCCTATCGTGGAAGGTGCAGCCATGGTTTCTCCGGAATTCCCTGGTGGAGAAAAACTGTAACACGGCTGCAAAAACGAAAATGGCCTCCAGCCGGAGACCATTTCGCGTTGCTTGCGGATGAAGCGTCCTAGCAGCCCTTGCTGGCGTGTCCCTTTGCCCAGCCCTTGCCGTGATGGTGCTTGTGCTTGCAACGCTTCTCGCCGCCCTCGTGGTGATGCGCCGCACTCGCGGCGACGGTCGTGGCCGCGACGCCGCCTTGCTGGGTCTTCGTGCCGCCGCCGTTCAGGTTGCGGCCAGCCGCCGCCCCGGCAGCGCCGCCTGCGCCGGCGCCTACCACGGCGCCCTTGGCTCCGCCGGCTTCCTGCCCGATGGCGGCGCCAGCGCCGCCGCCCACCGCGCCGCCGACGATCGCGCCGGTGCGACCCTTGCCGGTCGTGGTCGCGGCCGCGCCTACCGCTCCACCCGCGGCGCCGCCGACCACCGCGCCGGTCGTGCCGCCAAGCTCGTTGCCGATCAGCGCGCCGCCGGCACCGCCGAGCCCGCCCCCGACCGCCGTCTTCGCCGCGCTGTCGGCCGCCCAGGCCGTGAACGAAGCAAGCCACAGCGCGAGCGCCAACATCGCCTTTCTCGTTTCGGTTTTCATGGATGACCTCCGAGCCCGCAGGCTAATCTGCACGCCTTCACTGGACTATGAAAGGCATCACGCCTTCCAGCGGCGCGCTGCAGGACTGCACAAGGGCGGCGTGAAACTTTCCCGGAAAGAAGCGCTACACGCCGATCTTGGTCGACGTGTTCTTCTGCGTGAGCCGCCTGATCAGGCCTTCGATGCCGTCCTGCTTGATGATGCTGTCGAACTCGGTGCGGTAGGTCAGCACCAGGCTCATTCCCTCGACGCTGATGTCGTAGATCTTCCACGCCTCGCCGCTTCTGCGCATCTCGTAGGAGACCTGCAGCGGCCTGCCGCCGTCGCGGGAAAACTGGTAGCGCACCGTCGCCTCGGTGCCCTGCGCCTTGCTGCGCGAGGGCAGATACTTCGCCTGCGTCCCCGAATATGCGCTCACCGCGTTGGTATAGGTCCGCAGCAGCATGGCGCGGAACTCGGTGACCAGCCTGCGCTTCTGCTCGGCGCTCGCCTGCGACCAGGCGCGCGACAGGGCGAGCCGGGTGGCTTCCTCGAAGTCGATGTGCGGCAGGACCTTCTCTTCGGCAAGCTTGAGCGCCTTGTCCCTGTCGCCTGAGGCGAGCTCCTTGTCCGTGCTGAGCGCCGTCATCACCTCGTCGGTGATGCTCTGGATGAGCTGCTCGGGAGCGAGGCCCTGCGCCCGCGCGAGGCCCGCGCAGGCTGCGAAGCACAGTGCGAGGAGCGCGAGGAGGATCCGCATGAGCGGGCACACTAGCGCCAAGCGCTACCGGCCGCAGTGACCTGCTTGGCACTGCGGCGATTATTTGTGCGGCGAAACCAGAGATAATTCGGCGTGGATCGCGGCCTGCAAGATTCCCCGTACGCCTGCCTGCGCCTCGGCGTGGCGCTCGTCCTCATGACCATCGGCGGCGTAGGCATGTACTCGATGCCGGTGGCGCTCGCCTCGATCCAGGCCGAGTTCGGCGTCGAGCGCGCCGCCGCCACGCTGCCCTACACGCTCACCATGATCGGCTTCGGCCTGGGCGGCATCCTGATGGGACGGCTTTCCGATCGCTTCGGCGTCATCGTGCCCGTGCTGGTTGGCGCGAGCTCGCTCGGCGTCGGCTTCATCGCCGTCGGCACGGCGCCGAACCTCTTCACGTTCACGCTCGCCCACGGGCTTCTCATCGGGCTGGGCTGCTCGGGTACCTTCGCGCCGCTCGTCGCCGACATCTCGCTCTGGTTCACGCGCCACCGCGGCATCGCGGTCGCCGTCTGCGCGAGCGGCAACTATCTCGCGGGCGCGGTCTGGCCGCCGGTTCTGAACCACTTCTTCGAGGCCGCCGGCTGGCGCCCGACTTTCATCGGCGTGGGCCTGTTCGCTCTCGCGGCGGCGCTGCCGCTCGCCTTCTTCATGAGGCGCCGCGCACCCTTGCCGGTTCTCTCGGGCGAGCTCCACGGAAGGAAGGACCTGCACGCGCGGCCGCTCGGCGTGTCGCCGAACGCGCTCACCGCCGTGCTGGCGCTCGCCGGCGTCGCCTGCTGCGTGGCCATGGCGATGCCGCAGGTCCACATCGTCGCCTACTGCAGCGACCTCGGGTACGGCGCGGCGCGCGGCTCGGAGATGCTCGCGCTGATGCTCGGCTCCGGCGTGGTGAGCCGGCTCGCCTTCGGCTGGATCTCGGATCGCATCGGCGGAATCCGCACGCTCCTCGCCGGGTCGATCCTTCAAGGCATCGCGCTCGTGCTCTTCCTGCCTGTCGACGGGCTCATGTCGCTGTACGCGGTGTCTGCGCTGTTCGGCCTGTTCCAGGGCGGGCTGGTGCCGGCCTACGCGATCATCATCCGCGAATACTTCGCGCCCGGGGAAGCGGGCCTGCGCGTCGGCATCGTGATCATGGCGACGCTCTTCGGCATGGCCCTCGGAGGCTGGATCTCGGGCGCGCTGTTCGACCTCACCGGCTCCTACCGCGCCGCCTTCGTCAACAGCATCGCCTTCAACCTGCTGAACCTGACGCTCGCTTTATGGCTGCTGCGCCGAGCGCGTGGGGCGCCGCTTCGGACGCGACCGGATCCGGCCGGTTCCATTCCATGATCTGGCGCAGCATTTCGCGCTGGTTACCCTTGAAGCGCGCGAGGTTGTAGCAGCCGAGCGGGCTCGTCCCGGTACGGCCCACGCAGCGGTTGCAGTGGTTGCAAAGGTTGTCGGGCCACTTCCTGTCTGGCTCCGTTTCGTATTGGCGCGGCAACTGCGGATTCGCAATCAGCGAGCGCGCCATCGAGATCAGGTCGCAGCCGCCCGAGGCGAGCGCCTCTTCCATGAGCTTCCTGCCCTGGAAGCCGCCGTTGGCGATCACCGGGAGGCCGATCTGCGCCTTGAACTGGCGCGCAAGTTCCAAGTTCACCCCTTCCTCGTACCTCCACGCGGCGCCAAGCAGCGGGCGCAGCACGGGAGAAAAGAAATTGAAGCAGGTGGCGCGGAAGCTGGCCTTGAGGCTGAGGTGCCGGATGGAGTTGAAGAATAGCTTCACCTCGTCGAAGGGGAACCTGCCGGGCACATCGCGCGGGTTCGGAAAGCCGTAGCCGGCGACGACGTGCAGGTAGTCGACGTCCTGCTTCAGCCGCCGGGCATAGTCGAGCATCTGTGGAAGCCCGTTGCCACTGTGCCAGGGCAGCCGCAGGCGCGAAAGTGGAAAGGGCTTCCCCATGAGGTCCTCGCCCGACAGGCGGATGCCGAGCAGGAAGTCGCGCCCGATGCGGCCGCGCACCGCGGCGATAACCTGGCGCAGGAACTCGAAGCGCCGATCGGCGTCCCCGCCCCAACGGTCGTTGCGCCGGTTGATGGCGGGGTTGAGAAACTGGTGGATCAGATAGCCTTTGGTGATGGTGATCTCGAGGCCGTCGGCGCAGGCGTCGCGCACGCGCGCCGCCGCGTCGGCGAAGTCGCGCACCGCTTTCTCGATCTCCGGCAGCGACATCCTGCGGCGCAGGTTGTTGTAGCCGAAGGCGAGATCGAAGCCGCCGGAAGAGGACTTGGCGTCGAGGGCGTCGGGAAAAAGGCTGCTGTAGGCGCTGTAGCCTGGATCGCCGATCTGCACAATGTACTTGCAGCGGTTGCCCGCCTTGATCGCAGCGACGTATTTCTTGAGATAGGGCACGAACTTCGGCCCGGCGATGGAGGGGTACTGCGGCGGCGACAGGCGATCCTGGTTGACGTGGAACGTGGTCGAGATGATGCCGCCCACGCCGCCTTCGGCGAACCTGCGCTCGAAGTTCTTCCACACCTCGGTGACAGTGCCGTCGTAGTTGCAGGTGCGCCCGCCGACGGAGGAGCGCAGCATGCGGTTCTCGAAGTGCACGCCGTTGATGACGAGGGGCTGAAAGAGCTGGCTCATTGCAGGAAACGGGCGCGGCGCCCGGCGTTGTTGGTCATCGAAGCGGACTGCCAGAGCAGCGAGCCGTCGAACAGGCCGGCGAACTGCGCTTTGGTGAGCACGCCGCGGCCCCCGTTCATGCGCTTGCACACGGCGAAAAGCGAGCGGAACTGCCCGCGACTCACCAAGCCCGGATCCGAATGCCGCTCGAGCGCCGAGAGCGCTTGCGCGAAGCTGAGCTCGCCGCCCGCGTCGTCGAATTCCGCGAGGTAAGGCGCGAGGCGCGTTTGGTCGATGCCGCCGTCCTTGCGGAAGATGCCGCTGCTCGCGTAGCGCCGGCGCGCGATCCGGTCGGTGTCGATCCGAAAGCCGAAGAAGAGCGCCGCCAAAAGCGCCTTCAGCACCGCCGCGACCCTGGAGAAACCGAGCGCGCGCCAGCCGCGATAGTTCTCCGTCAGGCTGATCGTGCCGTCGCCGTCC
>Ga0247825_10003091_pt1 | contig 10979 bp, 10 predicted proteins | sample 13C_Vanillin_Day_FD_194413 | JGI IMG/M metagenome (GOLD analysis project Ga0247825, IMG submission 194413) | Soil microbial communities from agricultural site in Penn Yan, New York, United States - 13C_Vanillin_Day48 | ecosystem: Environmental > Terrestrial > Soil > Agricultural land | place... | reverse complement strand
GGGGGAGGGGTCTCCCCCGCGCTGACCGAACTCGACCGCTGGGCTCTGAGCGAGCTCAACCAGCTCGTCGTCACTGTCACGGACCGCCTCGAGAACTACGACTCCATGACGGCGACGCGCCAGATCGAGGACTTTGTCGAGTCGCTGTCGAACTGGTACGTGCGCCGCTCCCGCCGCCGCTTCTGGCGTCCTGCCCCCGGCAAGGACTCAACGCCTGCGGACGACGACGACAAGCAGGCCGCCTACGAAACCCTCTGGACGTGCCTCGCCACCGTGAACCGGCTCATGTCCGTGTTCGTGCCGTTCATCGCCGAGGACATGTACCAGAACCTCGTCCGTAGCAACCTGCCGGACGCTCCCGAGAGCGTGCATCTCTGCGATTGGCCTGTCGCCGATGAGTCGCTCATCGACCGCGACCTTTCGATGGCCGTCCGCGCCGTCCAGCGCCTGACCTCCCTCGGGAGAGCAGCCCGCGCAAAGGCGAACATCAAGGTGCGCCAGCCCCTCGCCGCCGTCTACGTAAAGTTACCTTCAGCGACAGAGGCTGCGGCGGTACGCCCGATGGCGGACCAGATCACGGAGGAGCTGAACGTGAAGGCCCTCCACGTCATCGAGGACGAGTCCGACTTCTTCGAGTACCAGGTGCTACCCAACCTGCCGGTCCTCGGTCCCAAGTACGGCAGTGAGGTGGGCAAGATCCGCGGCGCCATCGCGTCGGCGGACAAGGCCGCGATTGTGCGCGAAGTCTCTACCGGCCGTCCCGTCACCCTCGACGGCTTCGAGCTGCAGCCGGACGAGCTACTGGTCTCGATGACCGGCAAGCCCGGCTACGCCGTCGCCGAAGAGGCAGGCTACGCCGTCGCCGTGACGACGGAGATCACACCGGAGCTGGCGGACGAGGGCCTTGCCCGTGAGCTGGTGCGCCGCATCCAGGAAATGCGCAAGACGGCCGGCTTCGAGATCGCCGATCGCATCCGCCTCCACCACGAGGGCGACGAAGACGTCGCGCGCGTCATGCAGGCATGGTCGGACTACATCAGCCAGGAGACCCTGGCGCAGGCGATCACGGCGGGCGACGGCGCCGGCCACAGCGAGGACCACGACATCGACGGGCGCAAGGTCAAGCTGACGGTAGAGAAGGTGTAGCGAAACAAAGCGGGCCTCCTTGATGGGAGACCCGTCTCTTTTGTGTTCGCGGAGCCGGCTACTCGATGAGCTTAATCGTGTAGGCGGGCCAGTCGCTGGTGTACCCGGACTCGCCCGGCTCCACAATCTCTTGGCCCTCGACGAAGTACTGTGAGTTCACCGGAATGATGGAAACGGTCCACGTCTTATTGTTGCCACTGCCGCTTTCTACGCATCCCACAACATAGACCGTCACGAAACGGATGATTTGAACGGTACCGCTCGAGCCGCCGCTCGGCGTCGTGATTACCGGGATAATGCCGAAGTGAGGGTTCGACTCATCGACGCGGCGGTACAGCCAATTACCGGAGCTGTCCTGGATGGGATCCATAAAGACATCAGTTATGTCGTGGCCGTCGTGCACGCTGGACATGTGGCCAGTCAGGCGAATCCCGAAGCTCGTGCAGGTCGGATTGGCGGCTGAACCGGTCAAAGGCTGAACATTATCTCCGAAGGCGTACGGGCACTCGCTGCCTTCTTCGATGCCTTCTTGGTATTCAGAGTTACCGCTGCTGGAGCCAGCCGGGTCGCAATCCGGATCGTAGTTGTCTGGGTCAACGTTGGACGAGTCGTCCAGGCGGATCGGACCTGTGTTACCCGAAGCCCAGGTATCGCCGGAGCTGGGATTACGGATTTTGATGACGCATAGTTCGTCGGCCCCACCATCTGCGTAAGAGAGGTCCGATCCATCGCTCGGGTTGTAGTAGAAGTTGCTGTGGGCGGAGCCGCTGCCGCCGTCGTAATAGCAGACGCCACCAGGAACATTGGGGTTCGTGTAAAGGAGGCCGATAGGTAGCAGTCCGGGACCGCCTCGCGCCATGCCTGTCCGCGCCGTCGCGCAAACGTTAGACGTGAGACTGCCGACGCCCATCACTGCAGCGAGGAAGGTGTCACGGGTCTTTTCCAGTCGGACCGTTATCGTGTCCGGAACCGAGTCCCCTTCACAGGTCGTGCCGAACTCGATGCTGGCGATTTCATCCGTATCGACGTCATTCAGGTCAGCCCAGTCTTCGGCGATCGCTTGTGCATTGGCTTCACGCAGGGTTTGCGAGAGGCCTCGCTGCGCCAGCCCCTGCACGCCGGACAGGGCCATCGCATCGGCGTCATTCTGCGAGTCGCGCTTGGTCTCCGCAAAGAACCCAAGGTCGATGGCCAGGGCGGCAAATCCGAGCACTACTACGAGCACAAAGGCTGTGAGCAAGGTAATTTGCCCTTGCTCACCTTTGCCGGGCTTACTCAAGAACTTGGCTAAACGACGCATGGCTACTCCACTCTCATGTCTGAGCTGGAACTGAGCGCGATGGTGCTCGGCAGTCCTGCGCCACCAAGGAAGCTCAGCAGCCCTCCCAGCGGGGTGATCAGCGTGTACTCGTATTCCACTTCAACGATGACAGACTCGGTGGATTCGCCGGGGCAGTTCGTCACGGTTACGTCGACGTCGCTCGACAGGTCCGCCGCCGCGTCCTCCGTTTTGGCAATAACCGCGGCGTCATCCGTGGTTTCGCCGCACGTAACCGCGGCGTAGCGCGCTCCTTCGCGAGCGGCGTTGGTGATTGTGATCCAGCTCTTGAGGCCGAGCCCGAAATCGATGATTCCGAACACCAGGACGAGGAAGAGCGGTATTACAAGCGCAAACTCAACTAGTGACTGTCCTCGTTGATGACGTCCACGTCGTTTCTGTCGCGTAAGCGCGCGTGAATCGCTGTCCATACTGCCCCCAGCTCTGAATCTGAGGTTAGTATCGGCCGTCAGGCTGAGAATCCGTAGAGACGCCTGGATGCCATCCCTGGCCCCGATCCGTCCTAGCCTGACATCCCTAACGCAGGACGGCGGAAAACATTACAGTCGAAGGAACGACGTTCGATGTCCGTTGTGCGCAGTTGCTTGCATTTGGCTTATTCTCGACCGTACCGACTTATGGACGTCTACCTCATCGATGGCACTTACGAGCTGTTCCGCCACTTCTTCGCCGTGCCCAACCACGTCACGAAGGATGGGCGTGAAGTGGCCGCAACGCGTGGCGTGCTCGCCTATCTCCTGGGGCTCATGGAGTCCGGCGTCACCCATCTTGGTGTCGCCACCGACCACGTCGTCGAGTCGTTTCGCAACGACATGTGGGCTGCCTACAAGACCAGCGTCGGCGTCGATCCCCGCCTGCTCGACCAGTTTCCTCTGCTCGAAGAGGGTATCGCTTCCATGGGTGTCGCCGTCTGGCCCATGGTCGAACTCGAAGCCGACGACGCCATCGCCGGCGCCGCGAAGTTCGCCGGCGACCAGCCCGAGGTTGAGCGCGTCCTCATTTGCTCGCCGGACAAGGACCTCGGCCAGTGCGTCAGCGGGCAGCGCATCGTCCAGCGCGTCGACAGCCGGGCGGGAACGATCCGGGACGAGGCGGGCGTCGTCGAGCGCTTCGGTGTCGGACCGGAGTCGATCCCCGACTACCTGGCGCTGATGGGCGACAGCTCGGACGGCTATCCGGGCCTGCCGGGCTGGGGCGCCAAGTCCGCCGCCGCCGTCCTCGCGGCCTACGGGCATCTGGAGTCCATCCCGCTCAGAGCGTCTGAGTGGTCGGTGCCTCTGCGTGGGGCTGAGAAGCTCGCAGCAACGCTGGCGGAGGGCATGGAGCTGGCGCTGCTCTTCCGGGACCTCGCCACGGTTCGGACGACGGAGCCCAAGCTGACCTCCATCGAGGAGCTGCGATGGCTGGGCCCGACGGAGGCGTTCGTGGCGTTCACGGAGTACGTTGAGCAACCGGCGCTGTTGCAGCGCGCCCAGACGCTGGCGCGCCGGCTGTAAGCCGGAGGAGACTCACAAAGACGTAGCTGCAGACCTTCAGGTCTGCCGTCGCCGCCCGACGGACGAGCAGACCTTCAGGTCAGCAGCTACTTATCGGATTGCGGTTGGGGCAAGACTTTCAACCGAGCGCCCTGGCCAATCCCGAACGCAGACCCTCACCCTAACCCTCTGCCAGCGGTAGAGGGAACCGGAACTCCCTCCTCTCATACAAAGGGCAAGGCCGGGCATTTCGCCCGGCCTCTCGAGTTTCGATCATGGTTCCCCTCCCCGTCGACGGGGAGGGGGTCAGGGGGTGGGGTTCACCTCTACAGGTTCGCGAGCACCTTTCGCGTCGACACCACGTGGCGGTCGACGCGCAGCTCCTTCGGGTCCATGCCAAGGGCAAGGCCGATGAGCTGGGGCAAATGCAGGATCGGCACCTCGAGGCCGTTGACGCTGGCGTATTTCGCGGCGTCCGGCTGCTGCGCGTCCAGGTTGAGGTGGCACAGGGGACACGGGGTCACCAGGCAGTCAGCGCCTTCCTCCTGGGCGGAGCTCAGGTGGTTTGCAGCCATGGTGAGCGAGTTCTTCTTGTTGATCGTGAGGATGGGGAAGCCGCAGCACTTGTCCTGACCCTCATAAGTGATCAGGGTGCAGCCGAGGGCCTCGATCACGTACTCGAGGTAGTGGTCGCGCTCGTTGTGCTCATCCATGCCCAGAATGTTTTCCGGTCGAAGGATGTAGCAGCCGTAGAACGGACCGACCTTGAGGCCGGTAAGGGGCTTCTTCACCATGCTCTTGAGCTTGTCCAGACCGAGGTCCTCGACGAGCACCCAGAGGAAGTTCTTCACCTCCAGGCCCTTCTCGGCGTCGTAGAACAGACCCTCATCGGCAAGCGAGGCGTTGACCTGGGCGGCCAGCTCCGGGCGCTTGCGCATGCGGTCCTGCGCGAGGGACTGGACGCCCTGGCAGGTGCTGCAGATGTTGATCAGGGGGAGCTCCATGCGCTGGGCCATGGCGAAGTTGCGGGCGTTGAGGGCGTCCGCGGTCTCCATGCTGTGTTCGCTGATCACACCGGCGCCGGTGCAGTTGCCGTCGTACAGCTCCTCGAGCTCGATGCCGAGCTCGGGCGCCACACGCACCATCGACTGATAAAGCTCCGGTGCCGCGCCCTTGGAGACGCAGCCTGGCCAGAAGGCATAACGCATTAGTGGAGGCTCCCTTCGCCCGCTTTGGTTCTGTTCTGCTCGAAGTACTTGAAGATGCGCTTGACGTGCTTCACACCCGGGATCTTGTGCGGGAAGATCGGGGGCATCTTGCCGGCCCGCAGCATTCGCGGCGCGCTCGGCAGGTAGGACAGCTGACCGATGAGGTTGAACTTGCCCTCGGTAAAGACGGGCAGACGGAACTCGTCCAGGCGGCCGTTCGTGTCGACGAGGTCGACGAACGAAAGCGTGTGGCGGCTGCCGTTGTTGTTCTTGATACCGGCGTGTACAGCCTCAGAACGGAGCTTCATGATCTGCTCCATCGGCTTCACGTCCTTCGGGCAGACCTCGACGCAGTAGTTGCAGCGCGTGCAGTCCCACATGCCGCTCGGCTGGCTGTACGCGCGCAGGCGACCGTTCTGGGCGTCGTCGCGGGGGTCGCCGACGAACCGGAACGCCTTCGCCAGCGCGGCCGGGCCCAGGAACGACTGGTCGACCTCGAGCACCGTGCAGTCCGATACGCAGGCGCCGCACATGATGCAGTTCATGACCTCACCCAGTGCCGCCATCGACTCGTTGGGCACAACGTATTCGCGCTCGGGCGGAGGGCCATCCGTCTTGAGCCAGGGGTCGACGGCGCGGACCTTGCTCCAGAACGGCGCCATATCGACGACGAGGTCCTTGATCACGGGCAGGTTGCCGGCCGGCTCGACGACGATTTCGCCGCCGTCCTTGACGAGGGAGCCGACCTGGGTCTTGCAGGCGAGGCGGGCTTTGCCGTTGATGCGCATGGCGCAGGAGCCGCAGATGGCGCTCCGGCAGGAGCAGCGCAGCGATAGCGTGCCGTCGTGGTACTCGCGCACTTCGATGAGCGTGTCGAGGACGGTCGCGTTCTCCGGCATCTCTACCGAGTAGTTGCGGTAGGACGGCTCCGTCTCCGGCGTCTCTGGGTCGTAGCGCCGGACCTTGAGGTTAACTTGCATGGATTGCCTCCGATATCCGAGTGAAGGCTGAGGTGGGCATCAGTACTTCCTCTCCTCGGGTTCCCACTGCGTGATCGTCACGGGAGCCTTGCCCAGCTGAGGGCCGGATGCGCTGTATGAGCAGGTGATGTGGTGCAGCCAGTTCGCGTCGTCGCGGGTGGGGAAGTCGAGGCGCGTGTGGGCGCCGCGGCTCTCCTTGCGCTCGATCGCCGAGACGCAGACCATCTCGGCGACGTCCAGCATGTAGCCCAGCTCGACGTTGAACAGCAGGTCAGTGTTGAACACCTTGCCTTTGGACTCGACGCCGACGGTCTCGTAGCGCTTCTTCAGCGCCTTGATGTCGTCGAGGGCGGACTTGATCTCGTCCTCCTGGCGGAAGACCTGCACCTTGGTGTTCATGGTGCGGCCCATCTCCATGCGGACGTGGGCGATGCGGTCTTCGGTCATCGGCTTGGCGAGGATGGCCGCGAGCTTCTTCTCGGCGGCCTGCGCGTAGCGGTCATCGCTCGGAAGGGTAATGTTTTCAGTCCGGACACGGACTGCCGCGTCCATGCCCGAGCGCTTTCCGAAGACGATGGTATCGAGCAGCGAGTTGGCGCCGAGACGGTTGGCGCCGTGGACGCTGACGCAGGCCGTCTCACCGGCGGCGTACAGGCCGGGGATGTTCGTGCGGCCCCAGACGTCGGTCTTGATGCCGCCCATGATGTAGTGCATGCCGGGCAGGATCGGGATCGGGTCCGTGACGATGTCGACGCCGGCGAAGTCGATGCCGATCTCGCGGATCTGCCACAGGCGCTCACGGATCACGTCCATGCCCAGGTGGCGCATGTCGAGGAAAACGCAGCCGTCGACGCCGCGGCCTTCGTTGATCTCGGTCTGCTCTGCGCGCGAAACGACGTCGCGGGAGGCCAGCTCCATCATGTTCGGCGCGTACTTCTCCATGAAGCGCTCGCCGGCGCCGTTCAGCAGGTAAGCGCCCTCACCGCGGGCGCCCTCCGTGATCAGCACGCCGGAGCCCTTCAGGGTCGTGGGGTGGAACTGCACCATCTCCATATCCATGCACAGGGCGCCGGCCCGATAGGCCTGCGCGATGCCGTCGCCGGTGCAGATGAGGGCGTTGGTGCTGGGCTCGTAAACCCGGCCGGCGCCGCCGGTGGCAACGATCACGGTCTTGGCGGCGATGACGTGCACCTGGCCGGTGCGGATGTCCATCGCCACAGCGCCCTTGCTCATGCCGTCTTCGACGATGAGGTCGAGGACAAACCACTCTTCGTAGATGCGCAGTCCGTGCTTGATCAGCTGCTCGTACATGACGTGCAGCAGGGCCTGGCCGGTGATGTCACCGACGAAGTAGGTGCGGGCGCGCTGCTGACCACCGAAGGCTCGCGAGCCGAGATGGCCCGTCTCGTCGCGGTGGAAGATCACGCCCATGTGCTCCATGGTGATCACTTCGCCACCGGCCTCGGAGCAGAGGACCTCGATCGCGTCCTGGTCGCCCAGGTAGTCGCTGCCCTTTACGGTGTCGTAGGCGTGGTCTTCCCAGGTGTCGTCGACATCGACGGCCGCGTTGATGCCGCCCTGCGCCGCGTTGGAGTGGCTGCGCACAGGGTGCACCTTAGAGATGATTGCGACGTCTACGCCTTCCGCCTGCGCGGCAAGACCTGCGCGCATACCGGCGAGACCGGCGCCAATAATCAGGACATCATGCTGAAAGACGGCCATCTAGCGGACCTCCGAGATTCCCCTTCATCGGAAGGACTATGGGACCGCGGCCAAGAAATCGAATCTGGGCCAGGCCTGCCCCGCCGCATTTGGATGTTAACGCGGCCCCCAGATACGGGCAACAATCTATGCCGCCGTTCGCCGTTTCGGCTGCAATACCCCCGAAAGGTAGGTGGTTGGTCGCCTTTTCGCTCGCGCAAGCCGCCTCCTCCTAGGCTGAAAGAGAGGTACTTCTGCCTCGCACACCCGGGGAGGACTATTTGTGAAGCTTCTAACCAAGACCGCCGTGATGGCGATGACCCTGGCAGGGGTGCTGGCCTTTGGCATCGCCTGCTCCGATGACGACGGCGATAACGACCTCGGCCCGCTCGAAACGCCGAGCGTTCCGGAGAACGTGCTACCGACGCCGCCCGCCAGCGGCGTGGAGGACGACCGCGACGATTTCGTCAACGATGTGAACAACCAGATCGACAAGATGGAGGACCGCATCGCCGAGATCGAGGCAGAGTCGGACACAATGACCGGCGACGCCAAGGAGGAAGCTGACCGTCAAGTGGAGGAGCTGAAGTCCGAGGTAAGCGATCTGCGCAACCGTCTCACCGAGTTCAAAGGCGCGAACGACGGCAGGGCTCAGGAGATCAAGGACGACATCGAGAACACGCTGAACGAGGCGCAGACGGAGATTGAGTCCCTGGCGGACCAGCTAGGCATCTAGCCTCCGTCACGCGCAAGGGACGCCGCTCGATCCGCTAGCTGAGGGTATTAACCCTCAGACGGGCAGCCGGTTCGGTGGGCCCAGCGCTGACCCTCACCTGGACTCTCCCAGGGGAGGAGGGACCGGAGGTGGCGTCCGGCGTGACGGTTACCTGCCTGCGGTTTCGGCCATTTCTGCGAGCTTGAGGACCGTATTCCAGTTGCGGGCGGTCAACGGCACCTTTAGCACCTTGTCTAACGCCACGGCCACCTTCGAACGCCCGAATCCGTCCGGCGTGTAGAGGTAGAGCACGCCGTCGGCCAGCACCATCTCCTCAGTCGATGCAAGCGCCTTCAGCCCCTCGACCGCCGCCTCCGAGGGCTGTTCGTCGAGGAACACGGCGTGCATCTGCCGGCCCTCATTACGCACCTGCGCGAAAGGGTCCTCGTCAATCACGCGCTGCCACTCCGCGAGGGAGCGCACGGTGGGCCTTGACGAGAAGCCGAACGCCTTCGAGAAAGCGTCCTCGATGGCCTTCGTCACTTCTGCCGCGGGCTTGTCCGAAGTGAGTACGACGTTACCGCTCTGGATATAGCTCGCGACGTTCTTGAATCCGAGATTTCTGAGCATCTCGCGCAGCAGCTCCATGCGCACGATCTTGTTGCCGCCAACATTGATACCGCGAAACAAAACGATGAAAGTCATCCCGTTTGCCGTTTGCCGTTTGCCGTTTGCCGTTTGCCCGTTTGCCCGTCTGCCCGTTCAGTCTTCGGCGGGCGGCCATGTCTCTACCCGGTAGGCGCTGTCCCAGAACATCCACTCCAGCCGCGCCGACTTCTCGAAGGCGCGCTGCATGGCCGCCCGCAGTTCAGGGGATGCCTTCGCGCCGAGGCCTTCGACAACGTCGATGGCTTGCGTCACGCTTGTGTCGTACTCGTCGCCTGAGTAGGTCTGGATCCACTTCGCGTAGGGGTTTTCGGCGACGGCTTCGCGCGCTCTCGCGACGATGTGGTTGCCGACCTCTCGATAAATCCAGAAGCAGGGCAGGAGGGCCGCCGCTGCCTCTTCGTGCGTCGCCGTGGTCGCCGTCGCCAGGAGGAACTGCGTGTAAGCGAAGCAGGCAGGCGCGCGGTCCACGTCGAGGACGACGCCGAAGTCGCGGAAGTAAGTTTCGTGTAGCTGGCGCTCGACCGTGAACACCCCGTGGGCGAAGCTGAGGAAGGCCTGGGCTGCGTCCAGGTCAGGCAGACGCGAGCTGGTGAGCGCGAGGGCGCGGGAGAAGTCCTGCAGGTACAGCGCGTCCTGCTTCATATAGAAGACGAAGCGGTCGCGGGACAGGGAACCGTCCGTGAGCTCGTCGATGAAGGGGTGCGCGAGGATGGCGTCGTAGACGGGCAGGGTGCTCCGCCACAGCTCGTCGGTGAATCGGGTCATGGCGCCTTCTCCTGCCACAAGGCGTGAAAGTGATGCACGGGACCGTGTCCGTGCCCCAGCTCGTATTGGGCCCCGGCCGCAATCGCTGCCTGCATGTAGGCCCGCGCGGCCTCGACGGCGCTTTCGAGGCGATCACCACGCGCGAGAAAGGACGCGATCGCCGACGAAAGGGTGCAGCCGGTGCCGTGCGTGTTTGGCGTGTCGATGCGCTCGAACTCGAACCAACGTGACATAACGCCTCCGTCGTACCCTCGGACGGCGAGCACGTCCGCGGCGCTTGTGCCCTCGAGGTGCCCACCCTTCAGCAGCACGGCATGCGCGCCGAATTCGAGTAGGTCTCGAGCCGCGGGTTCCATATCGTTGTGGCTGGTCACCTCCCGGCCGAGTAGCGCAGAGGCTTCCGGCAGGTTGGGCGTGATCACCTCGGCGATAGGGAACACGTGCTCCTTCAGGGCTTCAACGGCGGGCTCTGTGAGCAGGCGGTCGCCGCTCTTCGACACCATGACAGGGTCGACGACGACCGGCCCGGCGCCCCAGCGTCGCAGCCCGGCGCCGACGGCCTCGGTAATCTCCGGGCTGAACAGCATGCCCACCTTGATGGCATCAGCGCCAATATCGGAAAGGACAGCGTCGAGCTGGGCTGCGATGACCTCGACGGGCACCGCGTGCACGGCGGTCACTTCGTGCGTGTTCTGGGCCGTAATCGCAGTGATCACCGACATGCCATAGCAGCCGAGGGCGGAGAAGGTCTTGAGGTCGGCCTGGATGCCAGCGCCGCCGCCGGAGTCAGAGCCCGCAATGGTGAGGGCGCGACTGTATGTCTGCATCAGGGCACACCTGCCTTCGCCCGCGCCGCCTCCAGCGCCCTCCGAAGGTCACGGACCGCTGCGAATATGTCCGGCGCCTTCAGCACGCTAGAAACAACGGCAACGCCAGACGCGCCCGCCTCGATGCACGCCTGGACTCGCTCCGGCGTGATAC